>OBLU010004003.1_pt1 | contig 13312 bp, 6 predicted proteins | sample 1518681 | NCBI WGS metagenome assembly OBLU01 (sample SAMEA3539304, study PRJEB22396) | soil metagenome | biome: tundra; feature: field; material: soil | place: USA | collected 2010-05 | depth 0.15 m | reverse complement strand
GCGGAGAAGACCTTCATCATCGAGGAGAACGGCTCGGGAGTCGGCCTGATCGATTACGACAACGACGGCTGGCTGGACATCTACCTGGTGAACGGCTCCACTTACGAGGCTCTCAAAGGAAACGCACCATACCCGCACGCCGCCCTGTTCCATAACAACCACGACGGCACCTTCACCGATGTCGCCGCCAAAGCAGGCGTCACTAATGAGCGCTGGGGCTTCGGAGTGGCGGTCGGCGACTATGACAACGATGGATGGCCGGACCTTTTCGTCAGTAACTTCGGTAAGAACCGCCTCTATCACAACAACCATGACGGCACCTTCACCGATGTCGCGGAGAGAGCCGGCGTGACCCTCGGCAACTGGTCCAATGGCCCCACCTTTGGGGACTACGACGGCGATGGGCGGCTCGACCTGTTCGTTCCCGGCTACATTCACTACGACGTAAATCGCCCGCCGCTGCCCGGCACCGAAGTGACCGGATTCCGCTATTGCGTATTTCGCGGAATCAACATCATGTGCGGCCCGCGCGGACTGCAGGGTGAGCCGGATCACTTGTTCCACAACAACGGAGACGGCACCTTCACCGATCTCAGCGAGAAAGCCGGCGTGGCCGACAAGGCCCTGCACTACGGCATCACCAGCCTGTTCGCGGATGTCAACAACGACGGCAAACCCGACCTCCTGGTAACCAACGATTCCACCTCAAATTACCTCTACCTGAACAAAGGTGACGGCACCTTCGAGGATGCCAGCTACGCCAGCGGATTCGCGTTTGACGAGAACGGTCACGAGAAGGCCAATATGGGCCTCGCCGTCGGCGATCTGCGCCACACCGGCTGGCTGGATATTTACGTCACGGCGTTCTCCGACGACTACAACCCGTTCTACCGGAACGACGGCGACGCCAACTTCAGCGAAGTCAGCTACCAGTACAAAATCGCCGAGCCGACAATGCCGTTTCTCGGATGGGGCAACGCGTTCCTCGATTTCGACAACGACGGCTGGCTGGATATCTTCGTGGCCAACGGCCACGTGTACCCGTTCGTCGACAAGAGCACCTGGGGGACCACTTACGCACAACGCCCGCTGCTAATTCGCAATCTGCAAGGGACTAAGTTCGAATTTGTGCCCCCCGTAACAGGCACGGGTCTTGCCGGGCTATATGTGTCACGGGGAGCCGCCGCGGGAGACTTATTCAACACTGGCAAAATGGATGTGGTGATCAACCAGGTGGATCGGTCGCCCGTTATCCTGCGCAACGTTAATGCGAACACCAACCACTGGGTTGGGTTGAAACTGATCGGCGGTCCCAAGAGCCCGCGCGATGCCGTGGGCGCCACCGTGTACCTGAAAGCTGCCGGCACCCGCCGGCGCAGCGATGTCTTGAGCGGCGGCAGCTACGCCTCATCCCACGACCAGCGCCTCCATTTCGGCCTGGGCGAGAGTTCCAAAGTGGAAGACGTCGAAATCCGCTGGCCGAGCGGCGCCGTGCAGCACGTTGCCTTGCCGCGCGTGGACCGCTTCTTCGCCATCGAAGAAGGGAAGGGAATCGTCCCCAGCGTCTACGATAAGCCGGCGCCGGCGGTCAAATAGTCGCGCCCCGAGCCCCGCGCCTCCGCCGCCCGCCTATTTTCCCCCGCCCGCCTCCGCCTCTTCCACCACCACAATTCTGTCGCCGGCGACATTGGACAGCGTCTGCACGATGCCGCTGGGCCAGCGGATCTCCACTGTCTGCGCCGACGCGTCCGCCCCCAGCCCAAAGTGCACGCGGCGGTCGTTGGAAGAGCAATAACTGCTGGCAGTAGTCACCGTCTGCCACTGCTGGCCGTGCGGCGTTTCCACCCTTACCACCGCGCCTATGCCATCGCGGTTGCTCTTGCGGCCCACCAGCTTCAGCAGCAGCCAGTGGTTCGTCGTCGGGGTTTCATTGCGGATGATGTAAGCCGGCCCGCCCTCGGTCGTGACCACCAGGTCCAGCCGTCCGTCGTTGTCGATATCGCCCACGGCGAGGCCGCGGGCCGCCCACTTCTCCGCGAAGATCGCTCCCGACTCGCTCGAAACATCCACGAAGCCTTTGCCCGTATTGCGCGCCAGCAAGGAGGCTTCCTTGTACTTCAGGCCGGGACTGGACACCTCGATAGTGTCCATCACATGGCCCTGCGCGACGAACAGGTCCTTCCAACCGTCATTGTCGTAGTCGAAGAAACGAAGTCCCCAGCCGGAATGAAACATGCTCATGGCGCCGATACCCATCAAGTAAGAAGCATAGGAAAACGTGCCATCCTTCTGGTTGACGTAGAGGGCATATTTCTGGTTGGCGAGGGTTCCGATGACCGCGTCGGGCCACCCGTCGTTGTTGAAGTCCGCAAAATCCACGCCCATTCCCGAGTAAGTTCCGCCGTCCCCATCCACGGCGATCTCACTTTCCAGCGCGACTTCTTCAAACGTTCCGTTGCGCTTGTTGTGAAACAGGAACTCCTGCATGGCGTCGTTGGCGATAAAGATGTCCATGTAGCCGTCCCGGTCGTAATCCGTGATGGCCACGCCCAGGCCCTTGCCGGGCATGGTGAGGCCGGCCTGCCGGGAGACGTCCTTGAAGCGGCCGCCGCCCTCGTTGTGAAACAGCAGAACCGTCTCCGGCTGGAACAGGTCCGGATGGCAGTAGGCCCGCTGGCCCTCCCGCCGCTCGCCGCACCACAACTCGGGGAAGTCCCATTTCATGTAGCGAGCCACCACCAGGTCCAGTTTGCCGTCGTTGTCATAGTCCACCCATGCCGCGCTGGTGGACCAACCGGAACCGGCCACCCCGGCCTCGTCGGTAACGTCGGTGAAGGTGCCGTTTCCGTTGTTGTGATACAGCGTGTTGCGTCCGTAGGCGGTGACGTACAGGTCCTCGAATCCGTCGTTGTCGTAATCGCCCACCGCGACGCCCATCCCGTATCCCACGCCGGCCACGCCGGCGCGCTCGGTGACGTCCTCGAACGTCCCATCCTTCTTTTGGTGGTACAACCGGTTCCAGTAGGACGGCCCATCTTTCGCGGGCATGTACCCTTTCGGCGACGGATCGTTGAGCCGCGCGCCGTTCACCAGGTAGATGTCCAGCAGGCCGTCGTTGTCGTAGTCGAGCAACGCGACGCCCGACCCCATTGTCTCCAGCAGATACTTTCGGGGTGTTGGATCGGCACGATGCAGGAACTTGATTCCAGTTTTGGCAGTGATATCCACGAACTTCCCCGCCGGTCCGGGCGTGGTCTTGGGATCGTCCGCCGCCATGCTCGCCAGGACAGCGGCGAGAGCGGCAGCCAGCAGCAGAATCCCTCTCTGCGTATTCGTCATTCGGGCGCGACTCATTTCCGGTCCTCTGCCAGCCGGGCGACCGGAGCATCGTGCTTCTGGAGGTCGGTCGCGATCTGGAATTGGCGGTCCGAGTCCTCCTTCTTCCCTAGTTTCTTTAGAGTCAGCGCGTAGTAGTAGTGCGCTTTGTAGTACGATGGCGCGACGGCAACGGCGCGCTCCAGATAGCCGAGTGCCTCGTCCAGTCTGCCGGCACGGTACGCCAGCGTTCCCAGCCCGGTGAGGGCGCCGCCGTGCTTCGGGTCCACGTCCAGGACCTTGGCATACCGCTCCGCGGCCAGTTCGCGCTTGCCTGCCTGCGATGCTATCTCGCCGAGTTGAAAGAGCGATTCCGTTTGCCGTGGCTCCAGTGCGAGGGACTTTTCGAAAGCCGCGCGGGCCTCTTCCACCTTCTGCTCAGACACCAGGATGTAGCCGAGGCCGTACTGCGCGGTGGCATCGTCCGGCCGCAGAGCTAGATATTTTCGCATCTCCGCCTCGGCAAGTTGCCCCATGTTGGCCCCCAGGTAGGCGCGGGCGAGGGCATAGATGGCACGAGGGAACGCGGCCCGAATGGCCAGCGCTTCGGTGAGAAAGCCTTGCGCATCCTGGTAGAGGCCGGCTTCCATGGCCGCCAGCGCCGTTTCCACCAAGAGGTTGGGGTCATGCGGGAGCACCTGGTGCGCCCGCAGCATCAGCGCCAAAGCCGCATCCTTGCTCCCGGAGCGCACCAGTTCCGCCGAGGCAGCCGAGGCGATTTCACGCAGCATCTCTGCGGCCTGATCGAGATCGGGTGCCAGTTCCAGCGCCCGTGCCAGTTCGGCAATGGCGTCCTCCGCGCGCCACTTGCCGTAGAGCCGCGCCAGGTTCACGTGGGGTCCCGCCAGCGTTGGCCCCCGCTCGATGGCGCGCCGGAACAGCGTCTCGGCGTCTGCGGTCTGCCCTTGCTGGATTCTGACCACGCCCAGAAGGTTGAGCGCGATCGGGTCGTCCTGTGCGACCAAAGGCTTCAGTGCCTCCTCCGCCACCGAGAGGTTCTGCGCTCCAATCTGGTTCGCAGCCTCTTGCAGAGCGGCGACCCTGCGCTCGGCATCCTGTCCGAATAGCGGGGCCGCCACCAGCAGCAGAAGGGGTAAGTACTGTTTCATTTCGGTGCCTGGCATCCGGGCCATCAATACGGCAGCGCCGACCGCGTCCCCATCAGGGACTTGCTACGATCGAATTCCTTCATGGCGTCTTCGTTCCTTCCCAGCCGCTTCAACACCCGGCCAAGCTGGTAATGCAGTGGCCCGCTGTCAGGCTTCAAGGCGAGCGCCGCGCGAAAGGCCGCCTCGGCGTCCTGCAAACGGTCCTGGCTCAGCAGCCCCCTGCCGCGCAGTTGTTGGATCTTGTCGGCAGATGGATCGATCTTCAGCGCCGCGTCGAGAAGATCCAGCGCCTCCGGCACCCGGGTGTGGTCGATGAGCAGTTCCGCCAGGTTGATGTAGGGCTCTTCGCTCTTCTTCCCGTCCTCCTCGCCGATGCGAATGGCCTGCCGGTAAGACTGCTCGGCAAGGTCCAACTTGTTCTGCGCCGCCAATGCCAGGCCGAGGTTGTTATGCGCTTTGGCAAAGCTAGGGTTCAGTTTGATTGCCTGTTGGAAAGTGGAGATTGCCTTCTCGAACCAATTCTGGTTGTAATATGCCCGACCCAGGTAGTAGACGGCCTCGGCATCCTTTGGGTTCTCCTGGACCGATCTCTCCAGCCACTTCATCGCTTCGGGATAGTCGTTCAGCAGCACGTAGTCCAGACCCACGATCTTGAAATCGTCGGGCTGGGGCCGTTGCAGCACCGCGGCGGCGGAGTAAATCGCCAAGGAGGCCGCCGGCTGATTCTGCCGGAACAATGCGTAGCCAAGCAGGAACTTTGCATCGGCGTCGTGGTCGTAATACTTCAGGTACTCGCGCAGCGCCTGCTCAGCCTCCGCATGACGGTTGGTCTGAATCAAGGCCTTCGCCCGCATGACGAGTGCGTCCTTCCATCCAGGGGCAGGGGTGCAGGCAGGCAACAGAATTTCAGCGGCTTCGGTGTAACGCTTTTGCCGGAACCGTTCCAGACCTTGCTTGTAAGCGTCTTCGGAGGACTGCCCGGCGCCCAGGCAGACAGACGCGAGCAGGCACAAGAAAAGCGGTACTTCCGACGTACGGAGCCACATGCTGGACTGCCTGCCTCGAGAGATTTCACTCTGAGTATAGCCCGGCGTTCCGAGTTTCCAAAACAACAGGCCCGGACAGCCTTCTGGGGCGGCCCGGGCCTGTTCTTCACTACGGTTGCAGCCTTTTCCTACTGGTTAGCGCGCGGGCTACCACCGTATCTTTAGTTGCAGCTGAACGCGCCGCGCTGGCTCCAGAGTGCTGTTGGTGTCGAGAATACCGAACGACCCATCGTTCGGATTCAGGTCGGGTGGCCGGTTGAAGATATGCCGGTTGAAGGCGTTGATGAAATTCACCTGCAACACGGAAGTGACCTTGTCGGTAAAACGTATGTTCTTCAGGAGATTGAAATCCTCGCTCTCGAATGCTCGCATGCGCTGCCAGCCTTCGGTGCGCGTCATCGTGCCGAATAGGTATCCTCCGCCGGCATTGATTCGTGCCGGGGCGTTCGGATCGAAGAACGCGGCCCTGTTGAACATCGGTTGGGTGACAGGGTTGAAGTTCCCGCTAGTGAACTGCGGGCTGTATAGGTTCGGCAGTACCTGGTCGAATCGGATACCGCCGGCGAAATTCGGAATTCCGTTCGCGCAGCAGAAGGACACCGGCTGCCCGCTCTGGTAGCGGTGAATGCCGCTGAACTCCCATCCGCCGACGATCCTGTCCAGCACCCCACCCTGCGGCAGGAGCTTCTTACCCTTGCCGATCGGCAGTTCATAGATGTAGCTCAGTACCAGGGTCTGCGGAACGTCCTGGTTGCTGAGGGATCTCTCTCCCTTCAGGTCGAAAGGATTCTGCGCCGACCCGCCGCCATGTAGCGAGGCAAAGAACGGCAGGGCGCTGTCGGCGTCGGTGAGGGTCTTGGACCACGTGTAAGCGGCCATCAGGTTGAGGCCGTTGTGGAAGCGCCGCTGCAAAGATGCCTGCAGGGCGTTGTAGCTGGATGTCCCCAGGTTCTCCAACTCGCCATCCGTGTTGAAGCCCAGGTACTGCGGATAGGGCGTCAGCGATCGGGCGACAGTGGCGTCCGTCGGGAAGCTGGCGTAGGGAAGCCCGATCCCGGCGGCCACCGCTTGCGGAGACGTGACCGACAGGTTCAGCAGCCCACCCTTGGAAATCGCACTTACCGGCAGCGAATTGACCGCGTCGAAGTTAGTGCGCAAATTCTTGCCGTGCGAACCGACATAGGCGACGTCGAGAATCAGGTCGGTTGCCAATTGCCGCTGGATTTCGATGCTCCAGTTGCTGACCATCGGAGGCTTTCCATAGGAAGGATCGACGTACTGGACGCCCTGGCCGTTCAATTGGTTGGGGTCCAGGAACGGGGGTCTGGTATACGACGGGAATCCCGTGCTGATGTTAAACGCCGGGTTGAAACCATCGATGCTGGTGAAGCTCGGATTGCTCACGAATCCCGTGCGGTTGTATGCGCCAAAATCCGCATAGAGCAGGCCGCCGTAGTAGATGCCGAAGCCGCCGCGGATCACCGTGTTATGACCCAACTGCGTCGGCGCCCATGCAAAGCCGACGCGCGGACCGTAATCCTTCTTGTAGATCTCGGCCCATCGCTCGTTCTTGTTGCCACTGCGGCCCGCGCCGATGCCGGCAAAGACCAAACTGCCCGGGCGCCCGTTGGCTCCCGTGTTAGGCGTCGTCAGGCTGATATTCGAGGTATTGCCGTAGTTCTCTCTTCGCGGCAGTTCCACGTCCCACCGCATCCCGAGGTTCAGGGTGAGGGTGCGGGTTACTTTGATGCTGTCCTGGAAGAAGATGGCGTCGTAGGCCGTCAACCAGTACGCTTGCCCCGCATGGGCCGTTATGTTGGCGTTGCCCACCTGCCCCAGCAGCAGGCTGGCAATACCGTTGCCGCTCAGGCCGGTGGTGGTGGCGCTGCCCGCCGTCTGGCCGCGGCCGAAATTGAAAGTCCCGCTCCCGTTGGAATTGTCGATCGGGAGATACTTCTGCATCCGCAGGTCCAGGCCGATCTTGATGCTGTGCCTGCCCCTCACCCAGTCGACGCTGTCACTGAGCCGGAAGCCGTTATCGATGGTATCTCCGTTGACGTTATCGCCCACATTTGCGGTGGTCGCTTCGCCGACGTTGATGGCCGGAAAGACCGGGCCGCCGGCTCCCGTGATGCCCAGGTTTTGGTCGTAGTTCCCGCCATATCGGACACCCGCTCCGACGTTCTTACTGTTGGTGCGGTTGAATCCCAGATTCAGGTGGTTCAGCAGCGTCGGCGTGAACACGTAGTCGTGTCCCAGGCGTAAATAGTGAGTGAAGAAATCCTGGGCGCGGCCATCGAACCCGGCATTGTTAAACGCAGGAGTGGTCGACGTGCGTACGTTGTCGCGCGAAGCGTAGCTGAAGTACAGCTTGCTCTTGTCGCTGAGGTTCTCGTCGAACCGGAAGCTGGTCGACGTATCCAGGACCGGGAAGTGGTATGCGTAAGTGAAGTTATTGCCCGCCGCGTTGTCCGTCGGACTGGGATAGTACTGCACGATCTTGGCCGCGATGGAGTTCAGATTCGCTGTCGGGATCTTATTCCCCGAAAATGCCGTCCGGCACTGAACACCATTGACGGTCTTGGTTGTGCTTGGGTCGAAGATCTGGCCCTGATAGATATTCGAGCCATCGCAGGGGTTGACGGCCAGAACGGTAGAGGTCAGGTCCGCCGAGAAATCGCCCGACTTTTCCGCCGCGGTCGGAACCCTCATGTTGTTGACGCCTCCCTGGTTCTGGCGATATTGCTCCCAGGCGAAGAAGAAGAACGTCTTGTTCTTGCCGTTGTAGACCTTGGGAACCCAGACCGGGCCGCCGAATGTTACGCCGTAGTCGTGCTGCTTGTCCAACGGGCGGACCAGGCCGGCCTGGTTGTTGAAGAAAGAGTTCGCATCCAGCTTCTCATTCCGGAAAATATCGTAGGCGCTTCCGTGGAGGGAGTTGGTGCCCGCCTTCAACGTGAAGCTCTCGATTCCGCCCGTAGTTCGCCCCATCTCCGCGGGAAGCGTGGAGGTGGTGATGCTGAACTCGCCGATCGCGTCCACCGATGGCGCCGTCTCGTCGAACGAAGATCCGTTCTCCGACCGGCCCGTGCTCGCGCCATCCAGCAACACTTCCGTGCCGTAGGCCTGGCCGCCGTTGATCTTGGACTCGAAAGTTCCGCCGTTGCCCGAGGCCGTTCCAGGACCTATCGCGCCCGGTGTAAGGAATACGAATGCTTCCGGCGAGCGCATCGCCTGGACCACACTGCCCAATGCCAGCGGAAGATCCAGGATCTGCTTCTCGCCGACCACGGTGGACATGACGGAGGTCTCCCCCTGCACCGTCGGCGCGCTGCCGCTGACGGTGACCGTCTCCGAGATCTGCCCGGGAGCCAGCGTGATGTTCAGCGATGTCGTGGTGCTAATCTGCACCACAACTCCGGTGGACTGCGAGGTCTTGAATCCCTTGTACTCGGCGCTCACGTCATAAGTCCCGATCCTGAGATTCGGGAATACATACGTGCCGGCGCTGCTCGAGACTGCGGTATAAACCGTCCCCGAGGCTGTCTCCTTTGCCGTTATCTTCACATCCGGCACAACCGCACCGGATGAATCCAATACTGTCCCTGAGATAGAACCCTGATTCGACTGCGCGACCAGGGCACCCGCCAGCAACACCGCGAGCAGTGTGGCCAGCAGAATCACTCGGCCTTTGTGCAGGTGATTTCGTTCGTGGAAATGCTCGCTACCGGAGGTCGTCATTGGTGCACCTCTCTTTCTTTGTTGTTTTCGTCTTCTGCAACCGATTTTTTCATTTTGTCTTCAAGTTTTTGGTTCTGGGCCACATCCGCCTGTTGCTTCAGCCGTACAAATGCCTCCAGCGCCGCCTTCGAATCCTCCGGCCGATGCAACCGCCGGTACAACTGGGCGAGCTGGTAATAGGATTGCCGGAACATCTCGGCATTGATCTTCCGCGGGTCGGCAACTACCGCCGCGAAACTGGCCGCGGCCCCTTCGTAGTTCGACATCAACGCCTGCGCTCTTCCCAACTGATACAGAGCCTCGGTCGTGTTCGGCGCCCGCCGCAGCACCTCGGTCAGCAGATCCACCGCTACCGCGACTTTCGATCGCTCGATGCTGATCACCGCCAGGTTGTACATGGCGCCGGTGTTGTGGGGATCGATCTGGAGTTCCGTCTGGAATTCGGTCTCCGCCGCGGGCAGGTTGTTCTGGATCCAGTAGATGTCTGCAAGTTGCTGGTGCAACCCCGGCTCGTCCTGCTTCAGCCGGATCGCCTCCTGGCACTCCTTGACGGCGTCGTCCAGCCGGTCCGCTTCGGAAAACGAGTTCGCCAGCACCTGGTGGACTCGCCACGAATGCTGGTCCACTTCGAACATGCGCTCGTAAATCTCCTTGGACAGCAGCATGTGGGCCCTGCCGAGGTGATAGAGGATGTCGATGTCTTTGGGACGTAGCTGGGAAGCTTTCTGCAGGTACGTCACCGCTTCCGACGGCTTCCCTATCGCCGTTTTGACCACCCCCAACCACATCAGCGCGTCCGCACTGTTGGGGTCGAGCGCCAGTTCCCGCGTGAATGCTGCAGTGGCTTTGGCGTAGTCCATCGCGCGGTATTGCGCGATTCCCAGGAACAGGTTCGCGCCGCGCAGGCTTGGCTTCAACTTGAGGCTCTTCTCCAACAGTGGAACCGCGTCCGCGGTCTTGTGTTGCTGAAACCGGACCAGTCCCAGGTTAAGCCAGGCTTCCGCGAAGGCCGGATCCAGAACCGTGCATCGCTCGAATGCCGATGCCGCCTGTTCCAGATGTCCGCCCCGCAGCGCCTCGCCGCCTTCACGTAGTGCCTGCGCGAACGGTTCGCTCTGCGCCAAAGCGCTCGTCACGGCAAGCAAAACCGTGCTTCCGATTAATGAACCTCGACGAATCGCGCGCCCATTCCGCAACATGGTAGAGCTCAACACCCACCGGGCCCTTATCAAATCGAGTTCGAGACCTAACCTGACTAATTGATTTGTACTATGATATCGCTTACAGAAGGCTATATCGCCTTAGGCATATTGTCAATGGAAAACAGAGTTAACGTTTTCCGCCATCTTTCCCGCTAAACTGTGGCGTCTTTCACGTTTGGTGAGGTTCCGAACGTCTGTAGGGCCGTGAGACCAGACTTCCGCGGTGCGTCAATGCGTCGTGAGCGCTTGCAGCCTGCCCATTCACTGCCAAGCGCCGAACGGCCAAGCGAATGCGGTGGTCCGACGTATCGGCAACAAATGTTATTCCCGGGTGCCCTGTAATAGCTTTCATTGTACGATGTAAACGTGCCAAGGCCCGGTTGGACGCTCCTCGCCGGTAACGGTTTCTTGCTCGCCTATGCCTGCGGGGCGATACTCGATCCCAATCTGCCGATCCACGATCCTTCGCGCATGGTCTACGACAACGGACTCTGGTACATCTACGCCACAGGCATTGCCGGTATCGACGTCAAGTATTCCCAGGACAAGATCCACTGGAACCAGGGGACTCCCATTGTTGGATCCGCCGCCAACCAGAACTACTGGGCTCCCGACATGTGGAATGGGACGATCAACGGCAGTTTCTATCTGTTCTATTCCCAACCGACAGGTGCCTTCGGAACCAAAGGGGCACGCATCGGCGTAATCGCCACGCAGTCGCTTGCCTCAACCAGCCGGCAGGATCTGGGTGATGTCATCGCCACCAGCGCCGACACGGATTACAACACCATCGATCCTTGCCCCTATTACGACGCAGCGGCCAACCGGTTATGGCTGTCCTTCGGTTCCTGGTTCGGCGGCATCTACATCATGGAGTTGGATCCGGCAACGCCTACACGCATCGTCTCGCCGCCCGTCCGCGTCGCCGGCGGTGGTGGGTTCGGTATTGAAGCGTCCTATGTTCACTATCGGAACGGATGGTTCTACCTGTTCGCGAATTGGGATTTGTGCTGTAGAGGCGGGCAGAGCACATACCGGATCGTCGTGGGGCGGTCGCGGAACATCTATGGCCCTTACGTGGACAAGGAGGGTCTCGACATGCGGTCTGGCGGCGGCACCGTATTTCTGGGCGGCACGGCGGACGAGATCGGACCTGGGCACTTCGGATTCGCCACCAATGCCGATTCCGACGCGTTTACTTATCACGCCTACGTGCCGTATTCGGGGCCCGGACCGGCCCGGCTTGCGGAACGCAACATCGTCTGGCAGGCCGACGGATGGCCCCGGCCGGAGTTTCCCGCTCCGCCCGTGCCCGACGGAAACTACAACATCCGGGTGAAGATCAGCGGCCTCGGATTAGCCGTACGCAACGAGTCCACCGACTTCAATTTAGAAGGGCACATTGAGCAGGATGCGCTCTCCGCCGATCGGCCCAGCTTTGCCTGGAAGCTGACCTCCAGCGCGGAAGGCTACTACTCCGTCCAGAACCTTGCGACGCTCTACAATCTCGAAACGGCGGGCGGCGACCGCAATGCCGGCGACTACGTGCGGCAGGGGCCCGGAGCGCTTTCGGGACCAACCGATGGCCAGTTCTGGCGTTTGATCCCGCTGGCTGACGGCAGCTACCAGGTGGAGAACGTGCGCAGCGGGCGGACGCTCGACGACTACAGTTTCCTCACCACACCGCTCAATCCGATGTGGCAGTGGGACTGGCTTTACGGAGACAACCAGAAATTCCTCTTTGACCCGCTGCCGGCTGATGCGAGTAAGCCCACGCTGAATTCGGCTGCCCTCGTCAACGCCGCCTCGTTCTCTGGCGCTCTCACCGCCGGCGCGCTGGCCTCCCTGTTCGGCTCAAATCTCGCGTCGGCGACGGTCTCGGACACGTTCGACCGCACGGCTGGCAGTTTTGCGACAACGGCCGGCGGCGCCACCGTGACGGTGGGAGGGCGCCTCGCCCCTTTGACTTATGTCTCGCCGGGACAGATCTTTTTTCCGCTTCCCTGGAGCATTCCGGTGGGCTCGCCGGTGAAAGTTCAGGTGACGCGCGGCGCCGTAGCGAGCAATGGTGCCATGATCGTGCTCGCCGCGGCAGCGCCTTCGGCTTTCGCGCTGCCGGACCAGACGGCCATCCTGTCGTGCCTCGGAGGCACGGTCCGGGCAGGGGCGGTCTGCACGCTATGGGGCAACGGGTTCGGGTCGAAACAGAAGGCGTTGCAGGACGGTGCTCCGGCGCCGCTCGAAGCGAACGAGACTACGAGCCCCTGCACACTGACGATCGAGAGTGCGCCGGCGATGGTGCAGTACTGCGGAGCGGCGCCAGGTCTGGTCATCGACCAGTTGAACTTCACGTACCCGGCCGGGGTTGCCTCGAGTTTCGGCCAGGCGACGACCATCCTGACGATTGGAAACGTGGCGTCGCGATTGGTGCTCCCGGCGCCAACGCCGTAGTTGGGTTGGTATGGCGAGTGTCCTTTGGCCGTCAGCCAAGCACGAAGGAGTCCGCGTACGAACGCTCGGGCCTGATCCTCGGACATCGGGTCGGTGGGAGGGTCTTCCTCCATCCGCGCGTGACGGGCGCCCGCTCCGCTCGCGGCGGGATGATTCATCGAGCGCCGAAAAGCGCTCAGCTGATTCCGGGTCGCCCAGTTACGCTGGATCATGGCTGACTCGTTTCCGACGTCATCGCGCACGATCTCATACAGCTTGTACAGATTGACCGGGTTGAATCGGTGGGTGCTATCATGTCGCAAGCCTGCAGCAGGTGGAGGGCGCATGTACACGGCACACAAAGGCCGGATCTGGGCAGTCCCGGCGATTCTATTCCTTTTCTTCGGCC
>OBLU010004001.1_pt1 | contig 13313 bp, 11 predicted proteins | sample 1518681 | NCBI WGS metagenome assembly OBLU01 (sample SAMEA3539304, study PRJEB22396) | soil metagenome | biome: tundra; feature: field; material: soil | place: USA | collected 2010-05 | depth 0.15 m | reverse complement strand
ACACAAGTTCCACGGCGACTGGAACTACACGATTGCCCAATCAGACTCTCGGTGAGCCCTAATTACGCAAGGTCGAGTCTTTTCCGCTGTTAATTAGTCAAGCCCGATGAAGAACTCGAAGACTGTCAGGCATCCAAAGTGAGGACCGCAGATGACACTTGGCGAAATTGACCGGATGTCCCAGCACCGTCTGGAGGCAGGTAGGACGGAACCGACGGTCAGTGTGGTGATCCCAGCCAAGAACGAGGCCCTCAACCTGCCCCACGTCTTTGCCGCTTTGGACCCTGACCACCACGAGGTGATCCTCGTCGACGGAAACTCCACCGACAACACCGTTGAGGTGGGCCGCCGGCTCCGGCCCGACATCACCATCATCGGCCAGACCCGAAAGGGGAAGGGCAACGCATTGGCCTGCGGCTTCAAGGCGGCCTCGGGGGACTACATCGTGATGCTCGATGCCGATGGATCGACCGATCCGGCCGAGATCCCCCGGTTCGTAGCTGCTCTCAATGAGGGAGCCGACTTCGCCAAAGGCTCCCGCTTCATGCCCGGGGCCGGCAGCAGCGATATCAGCCGGCTCCGTCAGATGGGGAACTTCTGGTTGAACAAGATCGTCAATCTCCTTTACGGCACCCGTTATACGGACCTGTGCTACGGCTACAACGCTTTCCGTCGCCAATGCCTCTCTTCCATGGATCTCGACGGAGGTCATATTGAGGGCATCGATGAGAGCACCATGCTGTGGGGCGACGGTTTCGAAGTCGAGACACTGATCAACGTGCGTGTTGCCAAGGCTGGCCTGCGGGTGGCTGAGGTTCCGAGCTTCGAACATAAACGCCGCCATGGCACCTCCAACCTCAATGCATTCTCCGACGGGATCCGCGTGCTGCGGACCATTGACGCGGAGCGCAAGCGTGGCGCTCGTCGAGCCATCGCGTCAGCTCGGGCGTCTCAACAAAGAGAGGAAGCTTCGTGGCCGTTGGTCTCCATGATGGCCGGGGGAGCCAGCCAGTGAGCCGATACGCCCAGAGGCGGTTTACTGAGGAACCATAACCTCAAATCGGTTTCTGAGGGTTGACTGTTCCGCTGTCTGCATCATCGTTCCGTTGAACGAGGGTACGGGCAACGGCATTTTGGGAAGGACCTTGGCGAGACAGGCTATTGGTCCTGCGACGAAGGTGGCTGTCCTGCGCTGAGCAGACGTTTCCCGGCACTTCGGAAACGAGTGGGGTGTAGGCATCCCTGGCGCGTAGCAGGGGCCCTGCCAGTCTGTCGGTGTCTAACGCCTACAGAATGGAAGAGCCCCTGTGCAGTCGGATCCTACGCGCATGTGCGAGCTACTGGTTGGCTTCGCGTTGGGATCCTCGATGAGCTGACCGGGTGGCACCGGGACTATGCCCGGGCTGCCCTGAGAAGTGCGTCGACGCTGAAGGTCCTCACGCCCCGTGCAGCCAGGGCCGCCACCTACGGTCCCCAGGTGATCTCGTACCTGGCGATCTGTTGGATGCTGACCCGAACTCCGGCCGGCAAGCGCCTGGCCCCGATGCTGGCCACCATCGTCCTGAAGGGTCCAAAAACTCCGATGCAGGGTTGGCTTCGGGAGAATCGACAGGAATACGTGGCCAGCGGTGCCTGGGGAGGCGCACTTGACCCAGAGGAGCCACGCAGTAGTTGCCAGGCGAAGCACTTACCTGCCTGATCGTCGAGCTCCGCGTTGTGTAGGTGCCTACGCACATGTCGAAGCCGTCACTGGGGCGACGTGTGATCAGGCGAACCTCATGATCCGGCTGGTGGTGGTGTACCAGGATTCCCGAAAGTGACCCCGGCTGCCTGAGGAGCTTCGGCCACTCTGAACGAATAGATCCAATCCTCGTCCTCTTGCCCATCCAAAGTGGCTTCCCAGCGGTATCCACCTGCCGGGATCGGTAAACCTGGGAGGATCTCCACAAGGGCGTTGCCGGGTGCAAGGGTTCCCATGGGGACGCCGGGCGGCGAAACGACCGTGATGGTTTGAGTGATTACGAGGTCTTGCGGTCCGTTCGGCCCAGGCATCTGAACCGATTCCCCGTCCTCTGTGACTAAGCGAAGCACGAGGGCTATGGGGTGGTTGCATCGTTGGTGCTCAACTTCAAAAAAGATGGCAATCGCGTGGGCTGCTGTTATGAAGCCTCCCGGCACCATCGGTGCAGGGTTGAGCCTCGTCGCCTTCCATCCGACATTCAGAAGGTTGAGGGTTCCGGCCTGCGGATTGTTCGTGCCTTTGTCCGCCAGGAGGATTGAAACTCTCATGCGGAGAGCGGCACTGAGCCGGTGTTTCGAGCTTCCGTGTCGTTGTCCCCCGTGATCCAGTCGGCAATCAATGCGGTGTACGGCACGAGACCCGTGTTGAGGCTTTCTGTTACAAAATGAAAGTAAAGCGGCGGTCCGGTGATGCCCTTCTGTCCGCGTTCAAAGGCGGCATGAATGCCCTCTGCGAGTTCGTCTTCCTCATAGAAGTCTTCGTCTTCGTCGTAGTCGGCCATCATCTCCTCCTATATTACCTAGTCAACACCGATAAACACTCCCAAGCGCCCACGCATCGCCGTAGGCGTCCATAAGTTTTGGGTAAAGAACCACCTCCACCGGCCCTCGAATATCCGTCTGCACGATGGCTCTGAGTCCTCTTTCCGGATCGTCGTCCCACGCAAAAGTGAGTCCGCGGACACACACCAGGGTGTCCTTGACCTCCTGGCCGCTGATGCCATGCTTGGCCGAGATCTTTTCCGCCGTGGCCCGGCTGATCTTGAGGGTTGCCACCCATAAGGTTTCCACCATAGGCAGCCTACGCACGGCGTGTCAGGTCGCCCTGGATTCAGAAGGGAGGTCAGACTGGCCCACCGCCTCTCGGGTTTGCGTTGAGTTCGGGAGATTTGCGGCTCCACAGGGGCGGCCCGGTGGCTTGCGGTCGGCGCATCGAAGTGGAGGGCAGCCATGGAGACGATGCGACATGAGGCTGGAGCGAGGGATTCATTGGCCATGGCCCGCTTCAATCTCCGGAGGCGATCGACTCACAGAGATGAAGCTGTCTATTGGTCCCTGACACGCCAAAGAGACCTGGTTGGTCTCGGCGTTGGTCCCTCGCTGTAGTCAGGGTGTAAACACCCAACCGCGCAACCGTTTGACCCGGACATTTGCAGTGCGCTCGGAGGGATTCGAACCCCCAACCTTCTGATCCGTAGGCGGATCGTCGTTATGCCATCGCGTTCCGGACAGTTGCAGTCTGTCGCATGTTGCTTGGTGAATCGACGGTTTTCGGGAGGTGCCCTCGACGAGACGACACGGCCCGGGACACGACGAGACGGAATTGTTGGCTCGCGTGTTGGCTTTTTGACCGGCCTGGCCGGGTCCACGTGAGCCGAACGCGATTGGTCGCATGAACCTTCGCGGAGATCCTGCATCGGACTCTGGGTTCGTAACCCCAACGAGTCAGCACGTCCACGGCAGCAGTACTTGCTGCAGCAGCGAGAAGCGCACGCGCTCCTGTTCGAGGCGGACCGCCAGGGCGTAGCGGTCCTCGATGAGGTCCCGGTAGAGCGCCTCCTCGGGTGCGGTGAGGCTCTGCAGTGGACGGTTGGTCGGGCTGGGCTCGGTCACCCACTGCCGGGGATGGGCCAGCAAGGTCTGCTGGTCCATCAGGATCGACCGCACGGAACCGAACCGGGCTCGCAGACGGTTCAGGATGTCGAAGCCGTGCGTGTCGATGTCACCCCAGTACACGATCTCCTTGGCGGCCAGCCAGGGGAGGTCTCCCAGGGCGCCAAGGCCGAATCCGGACCCGAAGACCACGATCGAGTCCGGTACGGCGGGAAAGGCCAGGTAGGTGATCTCGTTCTCGACGACGAACACCGTGTTGGAGGCGATCTCGATCGCCGCAAGCTCTTCGGTGCGCAGCGTGAGTTCGCTGAGGCCTTCCGGGAACGCCGGCTGTGGACCGAGCATGCGGAGCCGCGTGTAGGAAGGTTTGGCGCGGAACCGGAACCGGCGCGCGAAATTGCCGGCGGAGTACCGGGAGTCGATACGCCCCTCGGGCAGCACCACCGTCAAGAGCTCGTCCAGCAGCCTGCGATGACCGTCGACGAACTTGGTGTCGACGCCTTGGACATCGATCTGGCGCAGGTAGAGCCACTCCGTCTGGTTTGCGGCAATCCATGCGACCGTAGCCAACAGATCGCCCCAGATGCCCTGATGCTCGATTGCACTCAGGGGATGGGCGACCACCCATGGCACGAGCATTGGAACCGCGACGCCGGTCTGCTCCAGGATCGCATCAAGGGTACGCACATCACGGGTCGTCCCGAGCACCGCGCAGAGTTGCTCGAAGCTCTCGATCCGGACCCGCGTCGGCACCGAGTTCGCGCCGAGGTTCCTGCCCTTGACCGTGCGATACATCACCGTGAAGCGTGGCGTGCCCCCGGCCGTACAACTGTCCCGTTGGAACTTCTCGGCCCACCGCACGGCTTCCTCGAAGCGGTCGAGCAGTTCAGCCGCCGATGGCGCCTTCACGGGCAGCTCGATCGGCGTCCATGGCAGGCCCTCGGCATACTCCCGTAGATAACGACCAGTCGTCCACCGCTTGTGCAAGGTGGCGACCAGGTCATCGACGTTCGACCAGGGGGGCATCAGGCCACTGAGGGCCCGGCAACGCCTGTTGCCTCAGTGGCACCAGGGCTCGAGGTGGCGGCACCGGTCACCTGCTCATGACGGCGGTGCCGGTACTCGGCGATCGTGAGGCACTGGAGGCGTGAGTAGTTGCCGTTCGAGTTGTCGACAAAGCCGACCGCCGCCACGTGGGGTTCGATGACGTGGATCTTCTGGAGCGGAGTCACGATCAGCAGCTGTAGCCCGAGGCGGGTGAAGAGGCTGAGGGCGTAGCGGGTCGACCTCTCCGATCCACGACTGAACGCCTCGTCGATGACGACGAAGCGGAAGGCCTTCGAGCGCGCGGCACCCCAGTCCAACTTGAACTGGTACGCCAGGGACGCGGCCAGAATCGTGTAGGCGAGCTTCTCTTTCTGGCCGCCCGACTTGCCGGCCGAGTCGGTGTAATTCTCGTACTCGGTGTCGTCGGCCCGCCACCGTTCGGAGGCGGAAAAGACGAACCACTGTCGGACGTCGGTCACCTTGCGGGTCCAGTTGCGATCCTGATCGGCGGTGCCCTCGCGGCCCTTGAACCGATCGATGATTTTCTTGACCTGCAGGAACTTCTCCTCGGAGTACTGGTCTGTTGCCTTTCCGCCCACAACGTTGTCGGTGCACGCCCGGAGTTCGGCCCGGAACTCCCGCACGTCGGTGTTCGGGGTCTGGTCCGGCACGAGCCGGATGTAACGGTCGGGGTTATAGTCGATTCCGATCAACGACCCGTTGATCATCTCGATCCGATCCCGGATGAGCTTCTCGTGTTTGTTGAGCTGGGCCGAAAATCCGGCGATGTCCCGGATCGTGTTCTGGTTCAGGTAGTCCTTGAAGTCGCGCTCGAAGCGGGGGAGATCGTCGGTGGCCACCCGCTTGTGGAGTTGGCGGTACTCGCCGGCCGATCCGAGCGCGTCATCGAACTCGCCCGTCTCGTTGGGGTACCTCCCCCGGAACGCTCCCATTGACCGAACAATGCGCAGCCCAACATTGTTCTGTTGCCTGGTGATCCCGTTCAGCTGATTGCCGAGGGTGGTCCGGACCTGTTGCTCGACGGCAGCGAGCGTCCCGGCGTCCGGTGCCACCCCACCGAGTTCGGGCGCCACCAGTAGGTCAATCGAGCCGAATGATCCGGCCGCGGCCGCGACGGACTCCGTGTCGGAAAGCACCCGCCCGACGCGGGCCAGCCCGTCCTCGGCCGTTCCTTGCCGGCTCTCGACGCCGCCCCGTTCTCGCTGGAGGCCACTGAGGGCGCCCCCTCGGGCTTTGACATCCTCCCGGACAACATCTCGTTCAGCCGTCAGTTGGGTCAGCGTGTCCGACGAGGACGTGATGCGGTCCCGCTCGGACTCGAGCGTGGCCACCTCGCCCACCAGACCCTGCCAGTCCAGTTCGTCCCAGCTGGTGTACTCGCCCAGCTTTGCCAAGGACTCGAGCTGGGACGAGGATGTACCTTCCTGCTTCTTCAAAGAGTCGATGATCCCGGACAGCGAGGACTGCTGTCCGTAGAGCGTGGCGGCGTGCGCCATTACGGCGTCGATCTTGGCCTCGTTGGTCCAGCCCAGTACGTACTCACGACGGTCGTCGATGCGTTTGCGGTCGTCCTTTTCGTGACGTTCCCGGTCCTTGATCTGCCCGGCCCGGGTAACCGCCTTCTGCGTGGTGCGAAAGTCGCCGACGGTGTCCACGCAGGCATGGTTGGCGCGCCGGGCGAGTTCGGCCTCCAACCACGGTTCGAACCCGGAATCGGGCTTGAGCTCGAGCATGTCGACCATGAGCGGGTGGGTCGACCGGCGTTCGGGGGGAGAGGCTGGCCCCAACCGTGCCGGCACCCGGAAATAGACGAGCCGGGCGTTGAGATGGTGTTCGTTGATCCAACCCGCCACGGCGTCGTAGTGCCGGTCGGGTACCAGCAGCGACAGGGCAAAGGTGCGAAGCACCCGCTCTGCCGCGCCCTCCCATTCGGCCGCATCCTCACGGACCTGGATCAGTTCTCCGGCAAACGGGAGATCGATCGGATCGACAGCGAGGTCGTCGACAAGCCGCTGGCGCAGTTCGAGGCTGGTCCGGGGCACGTTGCTCCGGCGTGACTGCAGGCTGTGCAGCTCCTCATTGACACGCTTGGCTTCCTCATCGATCCGGCGCTGCTCGTACTCCCGTTCGTTCAGCTCGTTCTGGACGCCGACACGCTCTTCGTCAAGCGCCGTCCGCCGGGCGGCGGCCCGGTCGCGAGTGGCAACGAACTGCTCCACCGCCGATACCTGCTCCATGCCTACGTCGTCCAACAGGGCGTTGAAGCGGGCAGACTTGTTCTGTCGGGCGGGCTTGGCGCCCAGGAGGCGTTCGATCGCCTTCTCGATCTCCGCCAAGCGGTCCCCTCCAATACCGGCGATCTGGAGGTTCAGCTGCCCCTCCGTGTCGCGGAGCTTGTGGATGGCTGATCCCACCGACTCGAGTTCCTGATCGAGTTCGACCAGCCTGGTCGCCAGCCCCTCGAGCTCGCGTTCCAGGACCTGGCGCGTCCGATCGGCGAAGTAGAAGGGCAGTGCCTGTTGCTGTCGCTCGATGCCGTCCCGGTCCCTCGACAGCTGGTCGTAGGAGTCGAGGTCGGCCACGATCGGCTCGAGGAGCTCCATCTGGGCCCGGGCCCGCACCACCGCGTCATGAGCCCGCGTCAGGTTGTCGAAGTGCTCGATCAACGAGGCGATCTGGGCTTTGGTGTCGACGGGCTCGAGCATGTGGATGCGGACGAAGTCGTTGAGGTTGTCGACCGCCTTCATCGAGACCGTCTGATGGAAGAGTTCCATGGCCTGCTCGGAATCGATCCCGAGATGGCGCCGGAAGTCCCGGCCGTACTCGGGGAAGCTGTCGTAGGTCCGCGCCCCGCCCTCGCGCAGCCTCCGCTTCAGGGCGGTGATCTCGGTTCCGAACTCGGAGAACTCCTTGGCGATCGACAAGTCGGTGTCGGCGACGACGAAGAACCGGTCGGGCTGGCCCTGGCCCACGTCCCTGGACCGGAACACCTGGGCCAATGTCACCGTGGTGGCGTAGTCGGTGCTGGCGAAGACGCCCAGGATGACCGAGAAATGCCGGGTGTCGCGCAGGCCGACGGGCCGCGACGCTCCCGTCGTCTCGTTCCGCTCCGACTTGTAGTGCCCCTGGACGTACGAGCGCAGATCGCGTTCACGGGTCTCGGCGCCGGCGGCCTTGTTGTAGGAGATCTTGTTGGCCGGCAACAGCAGCGTGGTGATGGCGTCGACAAGGGTCGACTTGCCTGACCCGATGTCACCCGTCAGGAGTGCATTGCGACCGCCGAGCTCAAACGACCAGACCTTCTGGTCGAAGGTCCCCCAATTGAAGACCTCGAGGCGCTGCAGGCGGCATCCGGGGAGCCGGTCGGGCTGTGCCCCTTCGAGGTCGACCAGGCTGAACAGCGAGGAGGTCATGCCGGCTCCCCGTCCCGATTCAGCTCGGCCAGGTACTCGTCGAGGCGGGCGTCGAACTCCGAGAGCCACTGCCCGTCGATGTAGGCCTTGAGGATCCGGCGGACCTCGAAGAGATCCTGCTCGCCCCGGAGCCGACGCAGAAAGCCCAGGTCGACCACCTTGTTGATGTGGGCGTCGATGTTGTCGACCAGGCGGGCATCGTTGGTGGAGTCGGGTACGAACAGCCGAAGCATCTCCACGATCTGGTCACGGCTGAGGACCAGCCGGACCTCGGCGCTGCTGGCGTCGAACTCGGCCAGGCGCTTGCGGAGCAGGGCCAGCAGCACGCTGACATGGAAGGAGAGGGTGCGTCGGGCCACCAACCGAGGGAACTCGGGTGCATCGTCGTCCGCGGGCTGGCTGCGCAGGTAGGCATATCCCTCGGCCTCGTCGACGACCACGCTAAGCCCGAGCACCGCCACGTAGTCACTGACGTTATTGCGCTCCCCCAGCAGCAGACCCCAGAACTTCTCGTGGGAGTCCCGGTACAGGGGGCCCTTCATTAGGTGGACGAGCACCAGCGACAGGTCTGTCGGCTCGCCCGTCGCATCAAGAGTCGTGTGGGTCACGGTGCCTCCGGTTGGTCCCGACTGAAATTGACCGCTGGCAGGTCGGCCACGCGCTCGACCTCCCCGGCGCTCCACTCGATCTGCTCGCGACGGCCCTCGTCGAAGATGACAGTGAGCCCGGGCTCCTTTAGCGAGAGGTATCCAACGAGTTCAGCCAGGCCCTGGTCGAGCGGGTCGCCGGCCACGACCTCACCGAGGCCGATCTGGTCACGCCGGCCGAGTGAGCTCAGCACGCGTTGGGCCAGCAGGTCACGATCGACGTAGAGCTGGTTCAGCATGGCCGAGGAGTCGAAATCGTCGTTCCCGTGCTCCATCGATTCGCTCTCGAGCGGCGTGCGGCGCGTGCGGCGGTGGAGCGGACGCTCCATGGGCATGCTGACCGCAATGCCGGAGTCGTCGAGCTCCATTCCCACGGCCGGGTTCGGTTGTTCACGGACCAAGAGGGCCTTGGTCTCGATGGCATGGAGCAGGTCGAAGACGCGCCGGTTCTCCAACCACACCTGATCGTCGAGAAAGCGCCGGAGCTGATCCGACAGCAGGCGGACGGTGGCCTGAGTGCGCTCGCTGGCGTCGATCCAATCGAAGTGAATCCGTCCGAGGCGCCCGTCCTGGTGGTCGAGGTCCTCAATCCGCTGCAGCCGCTCGAGCAGTTCGGTGAGCTCGGCCTGCTTGTGGTGGGACAGCAAGAAATCATAAAAGGCCTGGAAGCTGCGGCCCTGGTCGGACTCGGCGATGCTGTTGCGGCTGCCCAGCGCCTCATCGAGCAGGGCACCCTTCGATCCGGCCCAGCCGGCAATCTGCTCGCGCAGGCTGCGGTCGAGCCGTCGGAAGTTCTCCTCCACCTCCCGGAAGTCGGCGAGCAGTTCCCGTGCCGTGCGGGCGAACTGCTGGTACCGGTCGCGCTGGCTGACCGCGTCGAGCATGGTGACTTCTCCGCGCTCAGCACGGGCGATCTCCTCATCGATCTCCGACCGCCGCCGCCGGAGCTCGGCGAGGCGGCGCCCGGGATCGTCATCCGCGCCGAACACCATCTGGCGGAGCAGTTCGAAGATGATGTTCAGGCGTGACTCTGTTCCGATGAACTCGCGCGCGGGGAGGTCCCGAACCCAAAGCAGTGCCTTCTCGACGGCCGGGGCGAGGTCAAAGCGCGCTTCGTCGGACCCCGCCGGGTAGTACTTCCGAAGCCAGCCATGGTCCGGCGAGGCCCAGTCGTCCAGGTAGGCGGCCGCGGGCTTGGGGAAGCTGTTCTCACCGAGGCGCTGTTTCAGCGCGTACAGCTCTTCGTCCAGCTCGGCAATGAGCACGGTGGCCGGAAGGTTGCTGGCATTGTTGTCGACGAACACACGGCCAAGAAAGCTGAGCACGAGTGCAGCGTTGTTTGATCGCAAGAGCACCCACGCCGGGTGCTGACCCCGCAGGTGAACGAGTTCGTCGTAATGCATCGTCACAAGGCCCCCCGGCTCCTGGGGGTAGGGGCATTCCAAGCTTGGCGGAACGGACGGGACACGACATGAGCGTACGCCGTCGATGTGACAGCGATCATCTCCCCGAAACCTCGGGACGGACCATCTGGGCTTGCCACAAGGTGCCTTGCCTCTGCTCAAATCCGTCACCATCGGGCGAAAAGGGGAGTATGTGACGTGATGGGCGGTCCGAGGTGCGGGCAAGACCCCGGCCAGCATGCGGGGCAGTGTCCTCCCGTTCAGCCGATGAGGTGCTCACGATCGCGAGCGGTCCCGCCGCGCGGGGATCCGAGGTGGCACCCACAGTGGCCCGCGTCGGGGGCGTCGGTATCGGGTCCCATCAGGGCCAGCGATGACCGGCGTCAGGGTCTCAGCCAGGGAAGCTACAGCCTCTGGCGACATTGGAGGCACTGATGCCAAGAACGCCCACTGGTCATCGAAGGGCTCGAGGCTCGCCGGGTCGAGGAACACCGTCGGGCCCCGCCTCCGGCACTCGCCCTGAAGTGGAAGGGCGATCAAATTCCCAAAGGAGCCCTTGGGCATGAGGTCCTGCGTGGGAAATAGGCGGTCGTAGCTCGCCAGGTCCAACTCAGCTCTGGCCTCCATTGCCTCGCGGAGGATATGCACACCGATACGGCGGGCCGAAACGGCCGAAACCGGCCCGGAGAAGAACGTCCAGGTGTGCGCCCCGTCGCCTGACCGGGAGCGCTCCAACGCAACAGGAACCCCAAGGGAATTCGCGGCGTCAACATATGCGAGAGCATCCAGCGCCCACCCTGATCCGTCGAAATCGCATGCGAGCAGCCGACACTCGTCACCATGAAGAAGCGGGTACAGGCCGACGTGGGCGCCACCGGAGAGGTGCGCATCCACCACATCCGCCGTCAGAGGCTCGTACGTACGCCCTGGTTTTTTGGCATTTGCCCACCCACCGACCACTGCCGGGCTCCAGCCGGATTTGCCGGTCCGTGCGCTCTCCCAACGGAGTGCGTGGACGTCCTCCCTTCCTACGAACAAGGAGCAAAATAGAGCGACCTTCGACTCCGCTGACGAACTCTGGTCCACATCGCGGGACACTGCCCGTTCGACGGGCTGCGGGAACAAAGACGGCTCCCAGGGCTCGATTCCATTTCGCCTGGCCGGTTCGTCGAGGCCGAGCAGCGACCTGAGCCGAGCATTCTCCGCTCGCAATGCCTCGACTTCGCCGAGGAGTCCCTCCGATTCCGGAGGGTCAGCGTCGCTCATGGCCACCCGTCTGTCGCTTCCACATGCACGGTCTGCACCGTAGGTGCGAGACATCGGTCTGCCCCGTCGTCGCCACTTGCCGCAGCAGCCGGACCAATCCCGGTCAATTGTCGAGGCCCAGGGAGAGCTGCGCCTGAGGTACCGAGTCCTCGTCGGGGATGTTCACGGGACCGTACACAGCTTCGAAGATCCTCGGGGCCTCGTAGATCCGGTTGCGCTCCCTTCCCGTGACCTCATGCAGGTCGCCGCGCTCCACAAGTGTCTCGATGGCGGAGTGGGCTGTCGGGCGGGTCACATCGAGGATCAGCGAGACTCGGGAGGCGCTGACCACCGGCACCGAGAAGAGATACTCCGCTAGCCGGACCACCGAATTCGGCCTTCCTTCTTCGAGGAGTGCATTGCGCATGTCGTGCTGGAGCTCCACCAGCCGAACGGTTCGCTCCTCGGCATCGCGGGCCTGTCGGCGCACGCCTCGGAGGAAGAAAGTGAGCCACGGCATGAGGTCGCCTGTTTGGCTCGTGACGAGGAGGTTGTCGTAGTACTGGCTACGGTACTGCTCGAAGTATGCGGAAAGGTAGAGGAGCGGCTGTGACAGCGCACCGCGCAGCACCAGCATCAGCGGGATGAGAAGCCGTCCGATCCGGCCGTTCCCGTCGAGGAAGGGGTGGATGACCTCGAACTGGTAGTGGGCGAGCGCGAGCTGGACGAGGAGTGGATGGTCGTGCTCGTGGAGAAACCGCTCGAGATCGTCCAGCGCGATCCTCATCTCGTGCTGTGGCGGCGGTACGAACACCGCGTTGTCGAGTGTGGTTCCCCCGATCCAGACAGGGCTCTCCCGTAGGTCACCAGGACGCCGATGTTGGCCGCGAACGCCCGAGAGGAGAATCTCGTGCATTTCGCGGAAGAGCCTGATCGAAACGGGAAATCCATCGTGTACGCGGAGAAGCCCATGCTCCATGGCGTGGATGTAGTTCTGGACCTCTCGGGCATCGTCTGCGTCATCCGAGTTCGCCGCCTCGCCGGCTTCGAAACGGAGGAGCTGCCCGACGTCGGTCTTCGTACCTTCGATGCGCGAGCTGAGCACCGCCTCGAGCCGGAGGTGGGGTCCGATCAGCAGGTGCGGGTTCGGGATGAGGCGGCCGACTCCACCGAGTCGGTGCACTGCCCCTGTCGCCTCGTCCAGAAGGACGACCACCTCCGAGGGGAGATCGAGGCGTCGTGGTAGCGGCTCCGGGAAGAATGCGTAGAAGTCGGTGGGCGTCTTTTGGACCACCCCACGAGCTTGCGAGGTGAACGCGTCTGGTCGCATCAGGGGCCTCCTTGGTAACGGCGCTTTCCTCGTGGACAGCCTAACTAAAATTATTGGCCAAAATTTTACTTAGATGGACAGGAAGTCAAGCGGGCTTTCTCGCCGTGTCGGAGCGGTCCGCCAACGCCCTCCGAGGGATCGGGAACGGGCGGGTCCCCGGGTCCGGGTCCGCCAGCGTGGCGGGTCCCTGAGCAGAGGACGGCCCCTCTCTGATCCCATCATGCGTGAGACAGGCTCCCCCTGTTGGTTCAGTTGGCAGCTGGAGCAGGTGCGGCCTGAAGATTCCCACTTGTCCTCAGCACCTCGTCGATGTCGTCGGCAACCGCTTGGTCTTCCAAGGGCATGGCGTGGGCGTAGTTCCGTATCTGCACGACCCACTTACCGTCACGTACCGCAACAGTCCGCGAGGCTCATTTAGGAGCTGTGAGCTGGGGCGATCCTCGCTCTCATTTGACCACAGCTCACCACCATGTACCGGGACTTTCCACGGTTTGCGGCTGTTTGGTTCTCACGGCGGTTCTCACGGAACGCCCTATATCTCGGGTTCGTGGCCACGCTCAAGGAGCCCGGTGGA
>OBLU010003999.1_pt1 | contig 13317 bp, 14 predicted proteins | sample 1518681 | NCBI WGS metagenome assembly OBLU01 (sample SAMEA3539304, study PRJEB22396) | soil metagenome | biome: tundra; feature: field; material: soil | place: USA | collected 2010-05 | depth 0.15 m | reverse complement strand
CTCAGGTCATCGTAGTAACAGCTGATGCGAGTGAACGCTAACCGCATCGACTTAGCGCTGACGTCTGAGTTGGATGTACCCTCGGCGACCAGCTGTCCGATCCGCTCCTCTTGCCGGGTGAGTGCTTCTTGTGCACCGAGTCCATCGCGTCCCTGTAACAGTCCTCGGCGGCGTCCTCCTCGGCGCGGAGCCCTGCGAACGGGCGAGTAGCCCGAGCGCCCATGTCGTGCCGCTGGCGGTCGCGCGCTCGGTACCCAGCACGGTCAGCGCGTAGAGGAAGTGGTGCAGAGCCTGCTCGCCGGACGGCACCAATGCGATCTGGACCCGGACGGGTACACCGGGACAGGATGGGGAAGTTGGGGCGCTCGAAATGCGGCGCCGCGCCGATGGCAGTCAAGATGTTCGTACTTAGCGCCAAGTGCAGCATCTCCTGCTTGATGATGCTGATGAGCGCCGTTTCCCAGGCCCGCGCCCGCGCGAGTTGGTCAGGTGTCAGACCCTCGTCGGGACTGCGCTTGAGCGAGAACTGTGCGTTTTGTCGCAGCGTCACCCACTGCTCACGGCCGAGCACAGTCATTCACAGGCGATGGGTGAGCACCATGATGTCGGGGTCTTCGGTGTATGAGCTGTGCTCGTCATGATTCCTCTTGGTGAGTTGGCTCATGCCGCTTGCGCGTGTGGCGCTTCGGCCAGTGCAACCCCTTCGTTCCTTCTGGACAAGCATCCATCGTCTACCGACCTATCGGCGACCGCTATTCGTGGTAGCGGGCGCTGCGCTCGGCCACCCGGCGCGAGGTAGCAGCCGACGACCACCGCCGGGCGCCAACCAGTCGTCCGAAGGTTCATACGGCCCTGACGGCCCGCGCGGTGCTGATCCACTGCGCGGCTGGCACCATGCCCGTCCCTGCATGTAGTATTGCATGCATGGTTGCTCTTCAGATCCGTGACGTTCCCGAAGAACTGCGCGACCGGCTCAACGAACTGGCCGGCCAGCGCGGGCAGTCTCTCCAGGCATACCTGTTCGACGTCGTCAGTGACGAGGCGCGCCGCCAGGACAACCTTGCGGTCCTCAACCGCTTCGGGAAAGGCGCGTACGGCACCCGGCTCAGCTCGGCTGACATAGACGGCGCCCTGCGCACAGCCCGGGCGGAACGCGACGCGGAACTCGGGATCCATGAGGCCGAAGGGTGATAGTCCTCGATGCGTCGGCGGCTGCCTTCGCACTCCTGGATGAAGGGGAAACCGGCGATCGGTGCCGCGCAGCCCTGCAGGCTGACTCCCAGTGGCTGGTCCCCGAGCACTGGCTGATAGAAGTCCTGTCAGTGGTCCGGGGAAACCTCCTTGGGGGGAAAATCAAGCCAGATCACGCGGCAGAGGCCGCCGCGGCGGTGGCCAAGATGGATCCTGTCGCGGTGCGCACGCGGCTGCTCGCCTCCCGGATCTGGGCACTCCGCAGCAACCTGACAACCTACGACGCGGCCTATGTCGCGGCGGCAGAGCGATACCGCTGCGCGTTAGTGACCACCGATGCGCGACTGGCACATGCGACAGGTATCCAGTGCACCGTCAACTTGATCCCATGAGGCCAGACCGAGAACCAGCTCCACCGGCGCCGGTCCAGGTGTCAGTTTGTCCGCAGAGCCGCGGCGGACTCCACTAGGCCCGCCCGTTCTAGCTGGCCGAGGACGTCATCGATGGTCTCAGGGGGCTGTCCGCGTGAGTCCGCGATGGCCTGGACGCAGGCGAACACGGTCCTGTCGTCGATGCTGATCTGGTCGAGCACGAAGTCGTCCCGGGGATTTCGCCTCGATATTCCACGGGGCGATGAGCTCAGCCGGGAAGTGCTTGAGATTCGCCGTGACGATGACCTGGGCACCGATCTTGATGGCTGCGGCGAGCACGTGGCGGTCCTTGGGGTCGGGGAGCTTGAGCCCTTCGATGAGAGGCTCGTATCCGGTGACGAGGCAGTCCGGGATGGCGCTGTTGATCAGCTCGCGCAGGCGGGTGAGCTTCTCCGGCGCGATGTCCGGGCGGTCGCGCGCCAGGCTTCCGAGTGCCTCGTCGAGGATGTCTTGGGTCCATTTTGCCTGCACCAGGCCGGCCCTGCCGATGCGGATCAGTAGGTCCGCGGCGTGTTGCCGTACAGCGCGTTGGCGTCATAGACCACGATGAAAGCCATGGTCAGGGCAGATCCAGTTCCTGGCTGAGGGCAGCCAGCTCGTCGAGGACGCCGCGACGGTGCTGGTCGTCGCGGCGCTTGTACTCGCGGAGATCCTGGAAGGTGATCCGCCGGTGCCTGCCGACCGTGCGGTAGGGGATCTCCCCGGATTCCAGGAGCTTGATCAGGTAGGGCCGGGAGACGTTGAGCATGTCGGCTGCCTGCTGGGTGGTTAGCTCGGCGTTGTCCGGAATGATCTGGACGCCCTGGCCGTTTGCCAGCAAGCTGAGGATCTGCGCGAGCATGACGGCGGCTTCGCGGGGGACGACGAGGGCATCGTCGCCGACGAGTTCGCCGAGCAGCGTGAGCGGGCCAGATCCCTGATGGGTTGCTAGGAAGTCCCTGATGCGCCGGGCGGCGCGGTTCGCGACGTCCGGGTCGACATCACCAGGCCGGATCTGGCCAATAGCTTGACGAGTCATCTACTCCACCACCTCTAACCGCATTATCCGCAACAATCGCAGCGTCCGCAATAGTTCCGGACCGATGCCAGGCGTGAGCTGAGACACGGTACATCGCGGGGGACCTGCCAAACGTAGGCGCAGAGCGCGAAAGACGGGAACCTGCCAGGGTACTCGGGCCGCTGACTCCCCTGCCGACCAGCGAACAAGGCGAAGGCTCACCAAGCCGCTCACCGACCCGCCGCCACCGACGCACCAGAGACATCACGGGCGTCGGCCATGCGGCCGCGTGCCCAGCGCCGGGAGGTCTTGCCAAACATCGCGGCAAGCTTGCGCTCAGACAGCGGCCTGCCGGTGCTGATGCTGGTCCGGTAGGCAGCCACCGCCGCTGCGTTGATGTCGTCCTCGCTGCTCTCGGATTTGGCGAAGACTCGGCCCAGCACGGAGGGATCGGCGGTCATCCGGTCCGCGTCCCGGTACTCCTGCCGTGTTCCAGGGGTCCCTGGCTCGCTGGCCCGGCCCGCTCCTGAGACCTCGACCATGCCGTGGACTTTGCGGGCCATCCGCTGAAACGTAATCGTCCAGCCCGTCCCCGATGCACGGACGCACCCGGGGTAGGCATTGGCACGAGCCGCAGCGCAACGACTGGATGGTCCGCTGGCCGACCTGCCAGGCCCGCATCTGGTTCGCTGGCCACGGCGCCCGCGGCAGCGGTCCGGATGAGCCACAGCAGGAGGCCATAGCTGCCTACCAGGCTCGCGGCGGGCCAGGCCGCGTGCCTCGCGATGTGCCTGGGGGGCTCGGAGACTGTTACAGACTTTCGCAATCCGTGGCTGCTGTCGCCGCCAATGTTGGCTCTCATCGGCCTGTACCTTGTCTGCGAGTTCAGGGAGGCCCGCAGGCCAACAGCCTCGGCCGATCCGAGCTAACGTGAGATTCATCCTGGCAGGGCAAGCGGCACGTGCCAGGTAAGTCGTGCTCTACGGGTCAAAAAGCTTGGATGTTAACTACGGTTGGGGTGGCCTAACCGATGTACGGTGCAGGCTCTCAGGTATCCCTGCCACGTACGCGGAGGATGTCATGGCCGCCAGAAAACGGTGGAGCGATCTCAGCGAGCGCACCCGCTGGCTACTCATCGTCGCAGGAGTTGCCGAAGTCAGTCTCAAGACGGCGGCGCTCATTGACATCAAGCGCCGGCCAGCAGGCCAGATCCGAGGCCCGAAGTGGATATGGGCCGCGGTGCTGATACCCGTCGGATCTTTCGGGGCCCTACCACTCGCATACTTCGCCTTCGGGCGGCGACGGCAACCAGGGTCCCAGCCGAACTGACACGCGTAGCAGTACGGGAGCACCGTCACGGGCATTATGCGCATCGGGGGGCGCGGGCCTCACCTGGCTGGCACCCTTATCTGACACCAACGAGCCCGGGTTTCGGCGGATCGCAGCGAACGAGCGAAAGTGGTCAGCTCAGCCGCTGGCGGAGCGGCTCGGGGCCGCCACCAGCAGCCGTCTCAGGCCGCTCAGCTGGGTATGGATGTTGCACCTTGTGCACGATGGCCAGCGCTTGGTCGGCCCCCGGGCCTACGCCGAGTGCTGACGCGCTCCGGCCCGCGGGAAGGTGTGCCCGGACCGGCGTGCCGCTCCTGGTGGTGCCGTCGCCGAGCTGCCCGAAGCTGTTATCGCCCAGGCCAGGACGCGGCCCGTGGCGGTCAGCGCGAAGGAGTCGGTGCAGCCGGGGCGCTGACGGACCGTACCCTCCTGGCGACGACCTCACAGCACCAGAAGGTCCTCGAACAACCCGGACTCGTCACGGTCGACCGGCGGGGGCGGGAGCACGTCTCCCGTCTGGAAGCTCATCGGCTCCGCTCCGTCGCCTGCGCATGGCTCGACCGGTTCGCCTAACCGGCCGCATCCCGCCGCCTCGCCACGTTGGGCGTTCCCGCGTCAGCTGGGAGCGGGCGGGGCGAGTAGTTGTGCCATCGTGTGCACTGTCTCATCCAGGCCGGGCAGGCTCTGCTCGCGCCGGTTCCCGGTCAGGTGGCGCTGCCAGGAGCGCAGGAAACAGGCCCCGACAAGGAGCAGCGCCGCGGCGTTTGTGTTCACGTCCGGGCTGACCAGGCCGAGCTGGATCATGTCGGTCAGGTGCTGCTCGACAAATCGCGCGCCGCGGTGCGGGCCGAGGTCATTTTCGGCTAGGCGGCCGGCGAACTGGGGGCATCGGCCAGCAGGTCCTCAAGCAGCCTCTGGCCGCGGGACACGACGTGCGCGGATGGAGGACATCCTTCCCGACAGCGGCATCGTTGCAGCTCACTGATAATCGGCCGCCTCCAGCAGTCGGTAACGGCGGAGAACCCATGTCGGTGACACGCCCGCGTAGCGCAGGAACATCCGCTGCAGGGTGCGCCGGCCGATGCACCGTCAGGTCGCACAGGCCGGTAAGCCGACGTACGTCCCGGTTGTTTTCGGCGAGCCTGGCGACGTCGGCGACCCGGCCGGCAGGAACCGTCCGCTCAGGGTCACCGCCTGCTCCAGTACGGCCGCTAGCAATCCGACACGCGAGGCCTCATCCGGATCGCCGGCGACCTGCCGTAGCTAATCCGCGTCGTCTGCGCCGATGGCCTCTCCTAGAGGGACGATCCGGTCAGTGAAATCTGACGCCGATCCGGCGATGAACGCCCCAGTCCACCAGGTCTGGTCAGCGCAGCAACCGTCCGGCCCTGCCCGACCAGTACGCGGCTAGTCAGGCCCCGCGCAAACGCCGTTGAGGCGCGCTTCTACCGGCCCGGCCCGGCTTTCGCCTGTCCGCGCATTGGCATTGCCGATACTGAAGTTGGCGCCCGGATTGGTGAGCACCTGCTGGCGGTGGACTGTACCGGGCGGCAGGTCCCAGCGCACCACCCAGAAGCGGTCCACCAGCCCTGCCGGTGCGGGGCCCGCCGGGTACCGGGCCAGGTGGACCCGCTGGCGTAGCAGCCAGGGGTCGAGGATCCCGCGGCTGTCCTGCTCGACCGGATCCGGCCCGGAGCTGCTCACGCCAGTGACATTAGCGAGCCGGCCTGACGCAAATCTTCAAGCCAGGCGCGGACCAGTGTCCGTACCCTAACTGGCATGACAACATCAACCGAGAAGACAACTGACCTGCTGGCCGCCGTGCTCGCCGACCTCGCACCTGTCGTCGGCGGCATCACCGGTGAGCAACTGCACGATCGCACACCCTGCACCGAGTACGACGTGGAGCAGCTCCGGGATCACGTGCTGGGCTGGCTGACCACCTTCGCAGCCGGCTTCGCCGATCCGGACGGCCAGGCGCCGCGGGCCAGCCTCGACGGATACAAGGCGCCCGCCGACGCGGCCGCGGAAGTACGTACGGCGGCCGACAGCCTCGCCCGGGCGATCCGCGGCGGCGCTGCCGACCGGCCCCTGCGGCTCGGGGACAGCGCCATGCCCGGCGATATGGCGCTCGGCGTGATCCTCTGGGAGTACCAGGTGCACGGCTGGGACCTGGCCCGCGCCACCGGCCAGCACTGGTCGCCGCCGGCTGCCGCGGCGGAGGAATCGCTGAAATTCGCGCCCGCCATGCTCACCGACGATTACCAGGGCGACGGAAAGGCATTCGGCAAGCCGGTCGGCGTACCCGAAAAGGCGCCGCCCCTGGACCGCCTGCTCGGGCTCTCCGGCCGCGACCCCGGCTGGCCTGCCAGCTGATCGCAGTGCGATTCACCCCTGCGCGGCAGGCCGCGCTGGCACGATCCGACACAGGTCTCGCAGGGCCCAGCGCCCGGTCGCTCGCCGTACTATCCAGACATGGAGGACGGCGGCACTGGCGGATTCGGCTCACTCAGGAGCTACCGCCTGAGCGAGTACGGATCACCCCGCGCTCAGCGACTTTGCCATCACCTGTGCGGCGGCGATGAAGGGACGCTTATCGGCTTCGTGAAAGCCTGGGCCCAGACCCCGGTTCTGGGCCTGCCAGGACCACTGCCAATCGTGGACGGTATCCCGGGCGCTGATCAGGTGCGCCTTCTTGAAGTACCACTCGCCGTACGTCTTGCTGTACGGCATCGTGGGACGTAGAGCTTGACGCGGCGATGGCTTGACCTGCCGACGCGCATGCGCTGCCGGGCGTGCTCGCCGGCCGCTACAGAAGGATCCGACCGAGGGAGCGCGCATGGATCAGCTCAGCATCGGAGTCCTTGCGCGTTCACGGAAGGAGAACGAGCGCCGGCTGCCGATCCATCCGTTGCAGCTCAAGCGGATCGAGGCTGACCTGCGAGAAAGTGTCTATCTCGAGCGCGGTTACGGCAACCGTTTCGGCGTTCCGGACGAACAGCTGGCGCCATTTGTCGCCGGCCTTCGCACGCGTGACCAGCTCATCGCGGAATGCGATGTCATCCTGCTTCCCAAGCCGCAGCCACAGGACCTGCTGGCGCTTCGGGAGGGACAGGTGCTGTGGGGCTGGCCGCATTGCGTCCAGAACGAGGAGATCACCCAGATCAGCATCGACCGCCGGCTGACGCTGATCGCCTTCGAGGCGATGAATTACTGGTCTGCCGATGGTTCGTTCAGCCTGCACGTCTTTCACAAGAACAACGAGCTGGCCGGTTACTGCTCGGTGCTGCATGCCCTGGAGCTCATCGGGACGACGGGCGAGTATGGCCGGCGGCTGCGGGCCGCGGTCATCAGCTTCGGGGCTACTGGCCGGGGCGCGGTGACGGCCCTCAACGCGCACGGCGTGAATGACGTCGACGTCCTGACCCATCGTGCCGTCAATGCGGTCGCCTCGCCGATCCACTCAGCGCGCATGGTGCGCTTCGAGCATGACGACGGCGAACCGAGGCGCTGCCATGTGCCGGACGACCGCCGCCCGGTGCCGCTGGCGTCCTTCCTCGCCCAGCACGACATTGTCGTCAACTGCGTGCTGCAGGACACCGGCGCGCCGTTGATGTTCGTCACCCGCGATGAACTGAGCCGCTTCGCGCCCGGCAGCCTCATCGTCGATGTGTCGTGCGATGAGGGCATGGGCTTCGACTGGGCGCGCCCCACATCCTTCACGGACCCGATGCTGGTGGTGGGAGACAACATCCGCTATTACGGCGTGGATCATAGCCCGTCGTATCTGTGGAACTCCGCCAGCTGGGAGATAGGCGAGGCCCTACTGCCGCATCTGCGGCCCGTGCTCGGCGGCCCGCAGGGCTGGGACGCGCATGAGACCGTCCGGCGGGCCATCGAGATCCGCGATGGCGTGATCCAGAACCCGCACATTCTGTCCTTCCAGCGCCGGTCGCCGGACTATCCGCACCCGCTGCGCCCGTAGTAACAAAGCAGCGGGCACGACGCCGGACGATCGCGAGCCCTGTTCCTGTCGGGCAGGTCGCGGTTCGGCCGGACCGAGTTGAGCCATGCGGCTTCATGGACGCGCCACAGGGCCGTCACCTGCCCGCGGAGTGGCGCTGCAGGAATTCCAGAGTCCGCAGATTGAACTCCTCGACATTCTCGTAGATCGGGGCGTGCGCACAGTCCTCGAACACAGTGAGCTCGGAGCCCCGGATCCCGGCGCCGAGCGGGTCGGCGAAGCGGGTGGATGTCACCAGGTCACGCGACCCGAAGGTAATCAGGGTCGGCGCCTGGATCGAGCCGAGCACTTCCCGGGCGTCGTGGGCCAAGACCGCCTCCGACTGACGGAGAAAGGCATCCACCGGTGGCATCGGCCGGCTGCGCACGAACTCGGCCAGAGAATCGATGTACTCGGGCCGTGCGGCGTATAGCTCGGGGGTGAGGCACCAGGGGAAGATCCCCTTGATCACCATGTCGGTCACGCTGTCCAGAGCCTGCGCGATGATCCGCCAGCCCTCGACCACGACGCGCAGAAAGGGATCCGTGCAGGGCCAGGCGCTGTGCAGCGAGAGGGTCGTTACCCTGGCGGGGTACTTGGCAGCCAGCCACATGCCAGTCGCCGCGCCCAGCGAAAGGCCGGAGACATGTGCGCGGTCGACGCCAGCAGCCTGCATGAACGCGGCGATGTCGTCGGCGAGCAGTTCGGTGGTGTAGGTGCCCTCGGGCTTGCCGGACAGGCCAGCGCCACGAAGATCCACGGTGAAGCAAGTGAAGTGCTTGGCGTACTTGGCTACCTGGAATGCATAGCACGCCTGGTCGGCGGCAAGGTAGGGGATGAGAACGACCGGCTCACCCTCGCCCTGGACCTCGTAATAGATGTCAGTACCGTTCGCATGCACGGTCGGCATCCTTGACCCCCTCCCGAATCCGGCGGCGGCCCGCACGCCCGCATGCCGCTGAGTCGATCGTGCTCCTGCCATACGGCACTACGCCAGCGCCATGACCCGGGAACAGGCGCACGCGATCGGCCTCTTTCATTGCACGAGGCGTGAACAGAGGCAGAACAGGCCGGCCGTGCCGTTGCCGTGGCGCGTCCAGCCACAGCCGGGCCTTCTCAGGGGGCGATGCCGGGGCCGAGGGCCTGCCTTACCGATTCCAGGGCCAGATCCCAGGGGAAGGCGTCAGGGTGCTCACCTCCGGCGCCCGGGGCATGCAGCGGATACACGTCCGGGCCGTAGAGGACGCGGACGCCCCATGACCGCAGTTTCCGGATGTTCTCCTCGAATGCCGGATGCGCGGCTTGAGCAGGGTTGGTGAATGGCACGGCGACTATGGGCAATTTCTTGCCGATGCCCTCAACGATGATGCCGAGCGCGAGGGTGTCACAGATCCCGGCCCCCCACTTGTTGATCGTGTTGACGGTCGCCGGTGCAACGATGACGGCGTCCGGGGCGGGGAGGATGTCGGGATCGTCAGGGTCTTTGTACTCGCTCCGCACGGGATGACCGGTCTGCTCCGCCAGCGCAGGCACATCGATGAACTTGACCGCAGATGGCGTGGCGAGCAGGCAGGCGTCCCATCCCTCGCCCTGCGCCGCAGCTATCAGGCGCGTGACCTGCCGCGCGGGCGGGGCTCCGCAGGCGATCACGTACAGGACGGGCCGGTTCATGCTGTCACTCTTGCACGGCCGGCCAGGGCGCTGTGCAAAACGTCGAACGCATGTGCGATAAATCGTGGAACTTGATCATGATCGCCGGTAGAGTGCGGGATCGTGAGGATGCCCGTGGGCAGATTCGAGCCGCGTGCGGCTCGCGGTGCTTCTGCGACTCTTACGTTCGCCACGTCCGAATCGCTGACACGACAGGGGCTCCTGTGCATGAGCTGACTTGCCTCGAAATCTGTGCTGGCGCCGGCGGGCAATCACTCGGCCTGGAGCAAGCAGGCTTCGCTCATGTGGCAGCAGTGGAGATCGACGGCGACGCCTGCGAGACGCTGCGGCGTAACCGGCCCGAGTGGAATGTCGTTGAACTGGACGTTCATCATTTCAAAGGTGCCGACTTCCACGGCGTGGACCTTCTGGCAGGCGGCGTTCCGTGCCCGCCGTTCTCGATCGCTGGTAAGCAACTCGGCGCCGACGACGAGCGTGACTTGTTTCCGCAGGCCCTTCGCCTTGCCGCGGAGTGCGAGCCCACCGCGATCATGCTCGAGAATGTCCGCGGACTTTCGACCGCCCGCTTTGCGGGTTACCGCGAGCAGGTCCTCGATCGGCTGCATGAACTTGGCTATGAGACCGACTGGCAGGTACTCAACGCCAGCGAGTTCGGCGTGCCCCAGCTACGCCCGCGCTTCATCCTGGTGGCGATGAAGGCCGCGGCCTACGCGTATTTCGAGTGGCCGCGTCCCATCAAGACGCCGCCTACCGTCGGCGAGACCCTGCGCGACCTCATGGCGGCAGGCGGCTGGCAGGGCGCGGCTGGCTGGGCCAGGAAGGCAAACGGCATCGGCCCCACGCTAGTCGGCGGCTCCCGCAAGCACGGCGGTCCGGATCTCGGCCCGACACGTGCCCGCGAGGCATGGCTCAAGCTGCACGTTGACGGCAAAGGGCTGGCCGACGCGCCACCCAGGGCAGCCGACCCTGTCCATCACCTGCCTAGGCTGACGCTGCCCATGGCAGCCGCCATCCAGGGCTTCCCGCCCGACTGGTGCTTCTCGGGACGCAAGACAGCGGGCTACCGCCAGATCGGCAATGCTTTCCCGCCGCCCGTGGCACGGCAGGTCGGCGATAGCATCCGGTCAGCGGTCATCATGGCTGGCCAGGTCTGCGGGACTCAGCCTGAGCGCCTGCTGCGCGCAGTGGGCTAAATGCGTTATCTGCGCAGTCCGCGACATTGGATGTGAGGGCCCTGGCCGCGATCAGGCAACCGCCACTGCCCTATGGCGACGACACTGAACTCGATGCGGTCGAGGCCGAGCTCTACAAGAGCGACCCTGCGGGCGACCATGTTGCCGAGGTGCTCCGCGATACCCTCGACCAGCTCTACGACGGCCAGCATTCCGGGCGCTGGAACTACGATCAGCTGCACAAGACCGAGAAGACCCACATGGGCACGCTTGTCGAAATCAACCTGCACCGGCAGTTCGGTTTCGACGACGGCGATGCCACTGACTACCGGATCGCCGGCATTGAAGTGGACTGCAAGTACTCGATGAGCTATGGCGGCTGGGAGCTCCCGCCGGAAGTAATCGATCGCATTTGCCTCGTCATCACGGCGAACGACATGTCCAATTCCTGGAGTGCTGGCTTAATCCGCGTGAAAGAGTCCTACCTCCGGGCCAGGTCCAACCGTGACTCTAAGCGCCAGCTGGCTGCCGCCAGCCGCTCCCACATCCGTCAGCTATGGCCAGCGCACGGACGGCTGGCCGAGAATCTCTTCCTCCATCTCGATGCCGCCATCCGGGACCGCATCTTCCGCGCTCAATCCACGCGGGGACTGCAGCACGGTCAGGCAAAGACGAATGAGCTCTTTCGCCTGGTCCAGCAGCGGATCATCCGGCGCGCCGAACTGGCCACGGTGGCACAGCAGGATGACTTCATGAAACGCGCCCGTGGCAACGGCGGCGCACGGACCGGGCTGCGCTCAGAAGGCATCCTCGTGCTCGGTCATCAGGACGACGATCCACTCGTAGCAGCAGCCCTTGGCCTGCCTGCTCCGGCAAAGGGCGAGTTCATCTCAGTACGGGTTGTGCCTGCGCCAGCACACAGCGATGGCCCAGTTGCCGTCATCGACGGACAGGGCTGGAGGATCGCCCGGCCGGGCGATCCTGTCGTCATAGCACCGGCTGTTCTCCGGCGGCGACCGGGACATCCGGTTTCTTCAGGGTCCGGGGCGCGAATCCCGGAGGACGGGCGGAACCAGGTCCCTGAAGGCTTGCAGCAGCCCCAGCAAGGCGTCCAGCCAGGGCCCGGGGCGGCCGGTACGCCCCTGCGAGCTCAGGGCGACAGCATCGGGCACGGCCAGGCCGCGGGCCTGGCTGGCGATCATGACCTAGCGTCCGCTGACCTCGATGGTGACCAGCGGACGGTTGTCGATCCGTAGCGCGAGACAGCTTGCCGCATCGCGCCCCAGAAGGTGATCGGCAGATCCGAGCCTGCCTGGCTCTCGTCAGTGCCAGCGCCGCGCAGGGCGGCCGCCCGCGAACGCCTGATCCCGAAAGCATGAGCCGGTTCAGGTCAGATCGGCGCCAGGGTCGATCACCCAGTGGCTGGTCCGGAAGACGCGGCCAGCGAAGGTCGTCTCTTTCTCACCAGCGAATTTGAAGCCCGCGGACCGGCAGATGCCGTTGGACGGGGCGTTCGTTGTCGCAGGGAATGCGTGGACGAGCCCCCAGCGGCCGTCGTCACGGGCCAGTTCGAGCAGTGCGCGGACAGCCCGCTTGCCGAGCCCGCGTCCCTGGAACTCGGGCAGCACCATCCAGCCCATCTCGGACATGGGCTTGCCGTCCTCGTCGTGCGCCCACAACACCACCGATCCCGCGACTTCCCCGGGTGCAACGTCATCGGGAACGATCATCTTGATCCACGCGGTGTCCGCCGCGGCCTCCCCGACATCGCGCTGGACCTTTTCCTCGATGCCCTCGCGGGGCTGCGGCCCGCCGAGCTCGGCCGTCATGACCGGGTCGCATCGCATCCGGACATACGCGTCGACGTCCCCCGGCTCGACATCTCGCAGGCGCACTCGGCACTCCTTTCCGCCGGACGCGACACGATCAGGCAGTGTCGTCCTGCCTACGATGCCCTGGTGACCTCCATGGCGGACGAGGCGGGCCGGCAGGTCACTGCGCTGCTTTCCGGACCGGGCCAGGAATTGCTGGCTCGCCTCGCCAGGGAGGAATTCACTCCAGACTCCACGCTGGCGCTGGCGGCCCGCCTGCGCCGGGAGTATCCGGCTGAGCTGGCCGCTGCCGCAATGGCTCAGCACCAACTGCGGCTCGCGGCCCGCGCCAAGTTCAGCCGGGCGATGCGGATGCTCTTTACCCGGGCCGGGCTGGAGCAGGCCTCCGCGGAGGTCACCGCACACCATCGCGCCCGCCGCTACGCAGGTGCCGGCCGCCTGGCCGACCTGGGGTGCGGTATCGGCGGTGACCTGACGGTGCTGGCCGCCGGCCGCGAGGTGCTGGCCGTGGACCGTGACGTGGTGCACTTGCGGATGGCCGTGCACAACGCCGGCGTCTACGACAGCGCTGACGGCCTGCGGGCATGCGCGGCCGATGTCCGCGATCTCGACCTCGCCGGCGTGGACGCGGTCTTTGCCGACCCGGCGCGCCGGACCGGCGGCCGGCGGCTCCGGGCCGGCGCCAGCGAAC
>OBLU010003998.1_pt1 | contig 13319 bp, 8 predicted proteins | sample 1518681 | NCBI WGS metagenome assembly OBLU01 (sample SAMEA3539304, study PRJEB22396) | soil metagenome | biome: tundra; feature: field; material: soil | place: USA | collected 2010-05 | depth 0.15 m | reverse complement strand
AGAATCTCGCGAATGCGAAACCTTCGTTCTTCAGCGAGCATGGCGATTGTTGGCCCTCCTCTTGGCGCCGAACCAAACGAGTACCGCTCCATCTTGTAGCCCGGTTTTCGAATCCGCAAGCAAGAAAAGATACCAGCTCACCCAATTATTATCAGCCAGGACCCCTACAAGAATGCGCAATGAATTACAAACGATCATAACATCATGTGCTCTCGCCGCAACCCTGCTGTGCGGACCTGCGTGATCTCAATGAACAAAGACATAACAGACGCAGGTTCGCCCCCCAACTACAATGGCGAATTAAGTTACAACGCTCCACCAGAGTTTGCACGACGCTTCCTTAGCGGAACATGCAAGTCACGCGTCAGCTTTCGACGCAAGTCATGGAGACTGTTGGTCGCACGGGGAGTGTGCGTGATTGGCTTCAGCGGTCACACGCCGAGGCGGCTCCGGCGTACCAGTTCTCCGAGCGTGGAGTTTGTGTGTGGCCGATAGCCTTTCAGGGGCAAGATTCGCTCGTGGACCGCATCGAGCAACCAGTCGGGCTGCGGGAAGAACATGGCTTCCAGTTCTGCGGCGGGCGTGATCCAGTTGCGAGAACCGACTACGACCGGGGGCGCGTCCAGATCATCAAAACAAAGCTGCGTGAGGTTGGTGGCCACCGTGTGCAGGGCACAACCACGCTCGACTGCGTCACTGGCGAGAAGGACCTTGCCGGTCTTACGGACCGAAGCCACAAGGAGTTCGTAATTGAGCGGATTGACGGCGCGAAGGTCAATGATCTCTGCCGAGATACCAAAGTCTTTTCCCAAGCGATCGGCGGCGGCGACCGCGGTGTAAAGGGCCGGGCCCAGCGTAATGATCGTTAGATCCTTGCCCTTGCGCTTGATGGATGGCTCCGACAGGTCAATCTCATAGTGGCCCTCGGGGACACCCTGCTCGACGAACATCTCGCCGATGTCGTAGATCTTCTGGCTTTCCAAGAAAACCACGGGGTCGGTTCCAACCAGGGCGGCGGCCATCATGCCCTTCGCGTCGTAGGGCGTAACCGGATAAACCACTTTTAGACCCGGGATGTGATGGACCATGGCGGTCCAATCCTGCGAGTGCTGGGCCCCGTACTTTGCGCCGATGGAAATGCGCAGGACTACAGGCATGATCAATTGCCCGGCTGACATGGATTGCCATTTCGACAGTTGATTGAAAATCTCGTCACCGGCACGTCCCATGAAATCGGCATACATGAGCTCGGCCACAACCCTGCCCCCGGACATGGCGTAGCCTACGGCGGCGCCCACGATGGCCGCCTCAGAGATCGGGGAATTGAACAAGCGGTGGTAGGGAAGCGCCTCCGTGAAGCCGCGATAGACCGCAAAGGCGCCGCCCCAGTCACGGTTTTCTTCGCCAAACGCAATCATCGTGGGATCGACTGAAAACCGGTGCAGCATGGCCTCGAAGATGGCATCGCGTATGTTGTATGCCTTCATCTTGGGAACCGGCTTCCCGTCGTGGGTGGGAGTTCGGATCTTGCCGCGGAGCTGCTGCACCCTGGGATTCGACGCGATGTCCTGCCGGAACTCCGGTTTACGATCATCGAACTTCTCGACACGCCGGTTCGAGAACATGACGCGGTCGACAAGGTCGGAATCGATCGCGATGCGCGGGCTGCGCTCGAGATCGGCGGCCAGGCGGAACATGTCGAAGACGACCGTTTCGATGCTTTCGCGGGCGCTGTCCAGTTCGCCTTCCGTCAGGAGGTGGCCCTCGACCAGCCGCTTCCGGAAAGCGGTAATCGAATCGGCCTTCTGCCAGTGTTCGATTTCCTCCTTCGAACGATAGCTGGATGCATCGGACGGCGAGTGGCCGCTGATGCGATAAGTGATGGTGTCGAGCAGAACGGGACCGCGGCCTTCGGCCAAGATCTGCTTCTTGGAACGAAAAGCATCGATTACGGGCAAGGGATCGTATCCATTGACGCGCTCGGCATGCATCTGTTCGGAATTGACGCCCGCGCCGATGCGTGCAATGAACTGCACGCCCATCGTTTCCCCGCAGGGCTGTCCACCCATGCCGTAGAAATTGTTCATGCAGTTAAAAATGATTGGCAATCCTCCGCCCAGCGATTGGTCCCACAGTTTGCGATACTGATCCATAGCGGAGAAGGTGATGCCTTCCCAGACTGGACCGCAGGAAAATGATGCGTCTCCGATATTGCAGACGACAATTCCCGGCTTGCGGTTCACTCGCTTATAGAGCGCGGCACCGGGGGCGATCGAACCCGAGCCGCCCACAATCGCATTGTTGGGGTAGATCCCAAAAGGAGCGAAGAACGCATGCATCGAGCCGCCCAGCCCGCGGTTGAATCCAGTCTCGCGCGCGAAGATCTCGCTGTAGGCTCCGTAGACAAAAGCGCGGAGGGCCAACTCGCGGACCGGGCCCTGGTACTCCCGCTCGACGGGGCGCAGCATGACTCCGTCGCGATACGACTCTAAAATGTTCGACAACTGCGGCTCGGTGAGTTTGCGGATACTGGAAAACCCTTTGGCGAGAATTTCGCCATGGCTTCGGTGCGAACCGAAAATGAAGTCCTCGGGCGACAGTGAAAAGGCCATCCCCACCGCGGCTGCTTCCTGTCCGATTGACAGGTGGGCGGGTCCAGCATGGTTGTATGCAACGCCTTTGTAGGCGCCCTTGGTCTTGATTTCGCTCAGAATCGTTTCGAACTCACGGATCGCGCACATGTCCTGCCAAATATGCAGAAAATCCTCGGTGGAGTAGTTGACCAGTTCTTCCTCCAGCGTGCGATCGTAGGTATTGATGGGGATGTCCGACAAGTGGATCGTCGACTTGGCAAAAACCTCTTTCGGTTCAATAACAATCGATTTGGGCATTCCTTGAAACTCCTAATGAACTCCGGCAATCGCTTCCTTCAAAGATTCGGAAACTGTGGGATGGGGAAAGACAATCTCGCTTGCATTCGCCGCGCACATTTCAGTCTCCACCATGACGGCCGCGGCAACGATAAATTCGCTGCATCCGTCGCCGATGGCGTGCACTCCCAGGATTTCTCCGAAATCTGAGCCACACAAGATCTTGACGAGGCCAGTCCCGTCCTCGTGCTCGATGAGAAAGCGCCCGGCAACGGCCATCGGGACCACCGATTTCTTGTACTTGATCCCAGCGTTCCTAAGCTCTTCTTCCGTGCTGCCAACCATGGCAACTTCGGGATGGGTGTAAACAACGGCCGGCAACGCGTTATAACGCACCCGGTCCTTCCGTCCGAACATGTTGTTCACGGCAACAATTCCTTCGCGGGTGGCGGCGTGGGCGAGCATGCGCCTTCCGGTTACGTCACCACATGCCCAGAGTCCTGGAATGTTTGTCTTCCCCTGCGCTGAGGTCTTTATACCCTGGGGACTGAAGTCGATTCCAATATTTTCCAGCCCAAGATCGTCGACGACCGGGACCCGGCCGGTGGAATTCAGAACGTAGTCGGCCTCAACGCTCGACTGCTTCCCGTCCTGAGTAGCGAAGTGCAAAGTATGGCCTTCGATGCGCAGCACTTTTGCGGAGAGGTGAAACTCGATACCCTTCCTCTCCAGGATTTGAAGCATGAGGGTGGAGATTTCTCCGTCCGCGCCGGCCATGATTTGCGGCAGCATTTCGAACACGCTGACCCGCGTCCCAATCTCCTGAAAAAAGCAGGCAAACTCCAGACCGATGTAGCCCCCGCCAATAATGGCAATGGTCTTGGGCACATGCTGTAAACCAAAGACGGTATTTGAATCGAGAGTGTGCTCCGACTGGATTCCCGGAATCGGCGGCGCCGCTGGCCGCGAACCGGTGGCCAGAAGAAGATTTGTCGCCTCGTATCGGGACTTTCCTACCTCAACCGAGTTGCGTGTGATCAGGCATGCGTGCCCGCTGATGACTTCCACCCCCGCCCGCTTGAGAATGCCTTGCACCCCCTTGCCGAGCGTGGCCACGATGCGATTCTTACGCTCGACCACGGCGGGCATGTCAAACTCCGGCGCGCCGACTCGCACCCCATAGGCAGCGGCTTCGCAGCATTCGCGAAAGAGCCGCGATGACCGCAAGAAGGTCTTGGCCGGGATGCAGCCGACATTCAGGCATGTCCCGCCCAGCTGTTCCTTCTCAACGAGCGCGACTTTCTTTCCCATCCTGCCAGCGTGGGCCGCCGCTTCATATCCTCCGGGACCCGCGCCGACAACGATCAAATCGTACATATCCGCTCCACGTTTTCGATTTTGTCGCGGACCACTTTCAGGAACCTCGCTCCTGGCGCACCATCGATGATCTGGTGATCGAGCGTGAGAGAGAGGCCGATGGAATCGATGAATTCCGCTTTGCCCTCTTTGCGGACCGCCTTCAGTTGAATGGCATTGATCCCGAGAATGGCGACCTGGGGCGGATTGAGCAGCGGGGTGAAGGATTCAATGCCGAGGACGCCGAGGTTGCTGACGGTAAAAGTTGCGCCCGTGAGATCGTCGGCGGAGATCTTGCCTTGCACCGCCTGGGCCGAGAGATCTTTGGTGCGGGTGGCCAGTTCGGCGGCAGTCAGTGCCTGCGCATTGCGCACGACTGGCACGAGCAATCCGCGCGGAGTGTCGCAAGCAAAGCCGATGTGAACGCCTCGCCCCGGTTGAATTCTTCCATCGACGAACCAGACGTTCAGGCGGGGCTCGTCCAACAATGCTTGCACGACGCAGAACGTTACCAGATCGTTGATGTTGATATCCGGTCCCGCTGACAAAGCCTTGATGCGGGCGCGCAACAGGAGCAAGCCGCGGGCGTCGGCGGAAGAGTGGAGCGTGTACTGCGCGGTGCTAGCGAGCGACTCGCGCATGCGGCGCGCGATCTTCTCGCGGACTCCGGAGATTCGAGTTTCTGGCGCATCCAGATCGGAAGCAAGAATCATCCCACTGATTCCCGAGCCCTCCAGCGGAGCTTCTCCCCCACTTTGCATTCGTCGGCTCGCCGCGCCCGAGACTTTTGTAGAGCTGTGATACAGGGCGCGCAGGTCGGCTTCCAGAACACGGTCGCCTGGCCCGGAGCCGCTGACCGCCTGTGGGTGAAAGTTGTGTTCTTCGGCAAACCGCTGCGCCCTGGGACTCAATGGCGCTGAGGAGTAGGACAGCGAAGCGTCGATAATCGCTCGTGCAACTGACCGGTTCCCCAGATTAGCGTCACCTGCATTTGGCGTCTGTGCGCCCGGGCCGTCTGCTGCGGGAGTTGGCCCTTTCGATTGCGGGCGAAATGTTTCCGCGCTCTCGCCGGGATTGCCGATCACAAATAGCGTTGTGAAAACCGGCACGAGCGCGCCCTGTTCGAAGAACGTAGCAAGCACGGTGCCGTCAACCGGCGCCGCCACTTCAAAACTCGTTTTGTCGGTCTCAATCTCGACCACCGTTTCGCCGGCAGAGACGGTTTGGCCCTCTTGCTTGAGCCACTTGGCAATCAGGCATTCTTCCACCGTGTTGCCCAGCTTCGGCATTTCAACGGCGACTGCCATCTGCGTCGTCCTATTTCCTTTTCTGGCCGGCTCCCCCGTCCGGCGAGCTGCGGGACCGGAAGCGGGCTGGACGTCCGCGCCGGCATCAAGATCTCGCCGGGATGGTAGAATTTCGATGTCAAGTCTAGCGCGTTTGTAATCGATATTCAACTACAATGTGAACAAATAAACACATTGGTTGACATATTTGAGCGTTCCGTGTACATTTGTGTCGATTCGATGTCCTGTTTCCTGTCGTTTGCTTGAAGGGTTGCACGTGAATTGCTTATTTATGTGTTCGATAGCCACGGTTATCGGCCGGCCAAAAGGGGATGGAAACATGATATGAATCCAGACGACCAAGAAGTAGAAGAGTATTCGCTACCCGCGACGGACATGCCGACAGGCATTCGAATTGGAGTCCGACCGGCCGAGAGCGTCATCCCCGCGTTTAACATCCCTTATCTGCCGATGATGGAGCCGGTGATCGCGGCTCTGCGTCAAACGGACAGCTTTGGCCTGATCGCGGTGGCGCGCTTAGAATGGATCAAGTTCGAGGCACGCAGCATGCGGGCCGTCTTTGAAGAATACCAAAGGGTCAAGGATGAACGCTTCACGCGCCTGCATCTGGATCATATTCCAGTCATTGATGAAGACAATCTGCGGGTGGACTTTGAGGCTGAAATCCGGGAAGCGATCGAGCTTGGGTATGAGTCCGTGATGGTGGACGGGTCCCGGTTGTCATTGGAGGAGAATATCCGGGCAACGCGAAGAATCACCGCCATCGCGCATGCCGCAGGGATCCCCGTGGAAGGGGAGTTGGGGGCCGTTTTCGGTCACGAAGCGGGCCCTCTTCCTCCCTACGAAGAACTCTTCGCAACTGGAAAGGGCTTCACCTCGCCGGAGGAGGCAAAGCGCTTTGTTGCCGAAACCGAAGTGGACTGGCTCTCGGTAGCGTTCGGGAATGTGCACGGGCCCTTGATGCACCATTGCCAGAAAGTGGAAGCCAGGCTGGACCTTGCCCATTTGCAGCGGATTTATGAAGCGACACGAATCCCATTAGTGCTGCACGGGGGAAGCGGGATCAAGAAGGAGTACGTCCTGGGAGCGACGCACCATGGCATCGCAAAGATCAACATTGGGACAGTAATCCGCTTGGCTTATCAACAGACCCTCCCCATCTCCCTGGCGGCCGCGCAACAAGCCGTCCACGATGCCACGTTGCTCATCCTGAGAGAGTTGGGTCTTCAAGGAAGCCGGCGACTCGTTTACCTGGGTGCTTGATTTCCCGGGGAGATGCTCTGGATGCTTCGGGGTGAGGACAGCTTAAAGTTTGCAGTGGTTAGGAGTTGGAAGACCATTTCAACTTACAGCGTTCGCGTTTTCGTCGTATGAGACCTGAAGATCAGATCACAGAGAACATCCCGCTCGAAATGCGAGCGCTGGTCCTTGACGGCGTTGGGTTCGAACACCTAGCTCTCCGGAAGGTTCCGGTGCCGAGTCCCAGCGCACATCAGCTGTTGGCGCGCGTGGAAGCAGCCGGCATCTGCACGTCTCTGCTCAAGCTCATCGAACAGGGACCGGACCATAAACTGATGTACGGCTGGGACGTGTGCCGCTTTCCCGTGATTCTTGGCGACGAAGGCGCGGTAACGGTGGTGCGAGTGGGAGAGGCGCTTCGAGATCAGTACCGGCTGGGTGAGCGCTACGTCGTCCAGCCCGCCGTGGATCACGAGCCTGTCAATCATCGAGAACGGTATCGCGATTCAGCCAAGGGAGTGAGCAAGGTGGCTGTGGGCTACACCTTGGCGGGTCATCTGGCCGAGTACGTCCTCATCCCGGAAGAGGTTCTGAATTCCGGATGCCTGTTGCCGGTTCCTGGGCCACACCTGCCCCTTGGGCACGCCGCCATGAGTGAGCCACTCTCCTGCGTTGTCTCGGCCCAAGAGCACCACATGCATTTGATCCAGAGTAGCCCGCTGGCCGCGCGGGAAGCCGTGAAAGGACTGAAGCGGGGAGGCGTGACCGTGATCATCGGGGCGGGCGCCATGGGGCGAATGCACGTCGACCTGGCCTTCGCCTATCGGCCGCGCGCGATTGTAGTGTCAGATTTTCTGGAGGCTCGTTTAAAGGTTGTCCGAAAGCTCTTCGAGGCACGGGCAGCGGAGGCAGGAGTCGAGCTGCACACGATCCATGCTGCTTCCACCCCGGTTGAGAAGGTAGTTGCCGAACTGACAAACCATCTCGGGGCGGACGATGTCATTGTTGCGGTTGGGTCGAAGAAGGCGATCGAAGGCGCCCAGAATATGGTCGGGCGGGGCGCCGTGCTCAACCTCTTCGGCGGACTGAAAAAGGGCGAGGACATCGTGGGCATCGATGCCAGCGCGGTTCACTACAAGGAGATCAACGTCACAGGATCGAGTGGCGGCTCACCCTGGGACATCGCGCGCACGCTCGAACTCATCGCGGCGGAAGAGATCGATGCCGGTGCGCACATCACCCGCGTGGGCGATCTGGAACATGCCATTGAACTACTCGAGTTGGTGAAGGCCCAGCAAATCGACGGCAAAGCCGTGGTCTACCCGCATCGGCGTACCCAAAATATTCACAGCGTGGATTCGTGGTCGGGGGCGGACGAACGCTCCTACCTGCAAGCAAGCGAGATCTGAGTGTCCCTCTCGGGCAATCGCACCTTCGTCGGCTTCGGGTTTGGCGCCATTCAAGCCGGCCTCTTCCTCTGCGAAGCCTTTCGCTCAGGAAACTTTCGCCGACTCATTGTCGCGGAGGTCATGCCGAATGCGGTGCAGGCGCTCCGACAATCGGCGGGAGAATATGCCGTCAATGTGGCATACCGGGACCGGGTGGAAGCGGTGGAGATCGGGCCAACTGAGATCGCCAACCCGGAGGACCAGCGCGACCGCGAGTTTCTGGTGGCGGCGGTTGCCGAGGCCGCGGAAATCGCAACCGCTCTGCCGAGTGTGGCGTACTACACCTCGGCCTCCACGGGAAGCGTGCACCGGATTCTGGCTGAGGGGCTTAGGCGGAAGACCGCTGCGGGCGGGCCTCCAGCAGTCGTTTATGCCGCCGAGAACCACAACCATGCAGCCGAAATCCTGGAAGCGGCGGTCCTGAGTGAGATCCCCAGGGATGAGCATAATCAGGTCCGCGACCGCGTCTCATTTCTCAACACCGTGATCGGGAAAATGAGCGGCGTGGTCACAGACCGGTATGAGATTCAAAAACAAGGCCTGAAAACGGTCACGCCATTCGAGTCCCGCGCGGTCCTGGTGGAGGCCTTCAATCGCATTCTAGTTTCAAGAACATCCTTTGGAGATCGGCTCGCCACCCCTGGCTTCAGCCGCGGCATCGAAGTGTTCGAAGAGAAGCCAGACCTGGTTCCTTTTGAGGAAGCGAAACTCTACGGACACAACTCAACACACGCGGTCGCTGCATATCTCGGAGCGGTTTTGGGTGTGGAACGAATCGCTAATCTGGAGAGAACTCCAGGAGTGAGTGCCTTTCTGGAGGCCGCATTCATCGACGAGTCCGGGGAGGCGCTCATTCGCAGACATAAAGGCAAGGATGCTTTGTTCACACCGGAAGGCTACCGAGCCTATGCTACGGACCTGCTGCTGCGAATGTTCAATCCATATTTGGGCGATACGGTGGAACGTGTGGGCCGCGATCCCGGACGGAAGTTGGAATGGGACGACCGGTTGGTGGGGACGGTTCGTATTGCTCTGCAGCAGGGCTTGAACCCGTTGCGTTACGCGATGGGTACGGCCGCTGCCGTGACTGCACTCGATAAGTCTGTCCTCGATTCAAACGTGCCGTTGCAGAAACTCTTAGATCCGCTCTGGCAGAAGGCTTCGCCAAACCCGACCGAGAGGCGAGCAGCTCTAAGCGCCGTTGAAGAAGGTCGAACGAGACTGAGGATCTGGCGCGACAGTGGCTTCCCGAACCTAGAAGCGTTCGCGGAACAAAACCTGTCTCAGCTCTAGAAAAGCCACTACATATTTATCGAGCTCCGTTCCTCCCCTTCCGTGAGAATGATCTCTTATCCACCGCACCATTCGAGCGCCGCCGTAAGCAGGCACTCGGCGGTTTGTATGACTGACTCAGCTTCGACATATTCATCGGGATTGTGTGCTCCTGCACCTTTCGGCCCGAAGAGCAGCGTCGGTATCCCAAACCCTCGATGAAGAAGGAAGGCGTCGCAAGGATAAGGGGCAGCGGTAACCACCGGCTCCTTCCCGAGAGCCGCAGCCACGCTGGCGATCATGCACCGGCTCCACGGATGTTCCAGTGGCAACTCGTGCCCGAGCAGTGGCGAACCTAACAGAGGTTTCCACTTAACCGGATAACGGCGAAAAAACGGATCCGACTTTTCGAATTTCTTCAAGGAGTGGCGAATATCGCTTATGACCGCCGGAACGTCCTCCTGTGGCAGAAACTGAAAGTAGAGACGAAGCGTAGCTTCCGAGGGCACGCTTAGCGGGACTTCCGGATCGAGGCGATTGGATTCAATTGCCAGCACCTGGACAGGAGCGGGATCGGGAAATTTAGCATAGGCTCCAAGTCCCTTCATTTTCCTGCGCTTCTTCGACCAGGAATCTACCCATCCCAGGAGCCTGCCAACCGGGATGGCCGGGCTTAAGACCTCGCTCTGCGAAAAATATGCGCTCGGATCCCCTGCCTTGACAATCAGGTCAACCACAAAACCGCCACGGGTTGCGCGAAAGATCTCAAGCTGTGTTCCTTCGGAAATGACACAAGCGTCCGCAGAGTCTCCACGCAGACGTGCAGCCAGAGTTCCTCCTCCGCCTCCCCACTCTTCATCGACCACGGATTCGAAGATCAGGTCTCCACCCGGTCGCAGGCCCGCAGCTTTCAGGGCACATATGACGCCGGCTTGTGCAACCAGACCTCCCTTCATGTCGAAACTGCCGAGCCCGTAGATGCGGCCGTTGCGCAGGTTCCCAGCCCAGGGCGAAACGGACCACGGGGACCTGCCTGGGGGAACCGTGTCCATGTGCCCGTTCATCAGCAGACTCTTGCCGCGGCCCGATCCCCGAAGTCGGGCGACAAGGTTTTTCCGTCCAGCGTAGCGGCGGTCTTTCCGGCGCCAGCGGCTGCGAGACTCGGTTACAAATGCTATCTCATAGAGTTCTGCAGGGACGTTCTTCTCCAACAAGAAATCCCGCAGAACCAACTGGGCGGGCGTTTCGTTGCCGTTGGGAGGAACTGCCACGGTGTTGACGCGAATCAACTCGCGCAGCAAGCCCAGAAGATCACGGCGCAGAGGACGAAGCAATTTACGGGCGTCCTTCGCCGCGGCGGAGTTGGAAGCTGGAAGAGTCTCGATCATCGCACGACCCTCACATATTCGGTTGTGGCTCCAGCAGGAGCTAACTCGGCTGCCCCGATCCCGGAGCCTTCGAGTGAGCCCAATGAATACAAGCCGTTAATTACCTGCTCCTTCAAAATGCGCTTCGATCTCTTCCAGCGTTTTCCCTTTTGTTTCCGGCAGAAAAACCGCGGCCGTGACGAAGTAAATTACGGTGCAGGCGGCAAAGCCGAAAAACATGGTCGCGTAGCCATGCTTGCCGACGGTCGGAAGGAACACGGCGGCAATGGTCGTTGAAACCGCCTGGTTAATCAACAAGGCAATGCTCATGCCGTTGGAGCGAATGCGGGTCGGCATCAGTTCGGAAAGCGCCAGCCACACACAGACTCCCGGCCCCACTGCGTAAAACGCCATGAACACGAAAAGCGTGATAGCGACCCGCATTCCGCTGCGCTGGCTGGGCAAGGGAGTGATCAGCGCATTGTCGATTCTCAGCGGGGCCTGGCGCGCGGCATCGAGATGGCCAAAGGGATTCGAAAAGAACGCCACCACTTTGTTAGCCGGCACACAGCTTTCGCGTGTGATTTCGATCGGGGTCGCGGCGGTGTCGTCGGAACGCGCGGCCTTAGTCGCGGCGCGGAAGTCTCCATACGAATAGATGACGACCAAAGAGGTGGGGCGGTTCCTCACTCGCAGCGCGGCGTCTCCGGCTGGGCTCAGCAGCGTCTCAGCCAGCTTCTGGTTATAAGTAAGCGCGATCTTTTGATCCGCTGTGATCATGGACTGCACCGCGTCCCGAGAATCCACGCGCAGCCTTTCCGTCCGGCGGAATAGCACGCCGGTGCAGAGCAGCGACACGATGATGCCAGCACTGCCCACCGACAGCAGGAACTTGCGTCCCTTGCGGTCCACCAGCAGGACGCCACCAATGGTCATCAGGAAATTTACGATCGTGAAAATAACGTAGCCCCAGTGCGCCTGGACATCGGAGAGACCACTCTGCAAAAGAATGTTGGTGTTGTAGCCAATGATGGAATTGACGCCGGTGGCTTGGTTGCACGCTAGAATTACGCAGGCCAGGACAAACGGAATCACGTATTTGCGGCGCAAAAGCGATTCCTTGACCTTGGCTCCGGTGGAGGTTTTCGTTTTCTCAGCGGTGGCGGCCTGCTCCATCTCCGCCAGTTCGACGTCCGCTTGGTCATTGGTCCGTGAGCGAACAAGCGCGGCGTAGGCGGCATCCCTTTTCCCGCGGCGAAACAGCCAGCGCGGGGACTCCGACACCATGAGGCTGCCGATCACGAACAAGATTCCGGGTGGCAGCGAAACCCAGAAAATGCTGCGCCAAGCCGTGTCTTTGAAGGCGAAGAGTCTCGCGGGATCACCCAGCCTCGCCACCTCTTCGACGCGAATACTGAAGAACATGCCAACGATGGCCGCGGTCACGATCCCGAGTGTCAGCAGCCATTGGAAGATGCCCGTCCCCTTGCCGCGGCTCGATGCCGACAGGCACTCCGCCAAATACAACGGGACCACCACGCCGATCAGGCCGGCGCTGATGCCCTGTAACAGGCGGCCAAGAACCAGTGCCTCATACCCATGCGAGAGCGCAATGATAGGAATGCTGCAGACAAACAGCAGTCCGCTGAGCATCATCAGAGGCTTGCGCCCCATCCAGTCGGCGAGCACGCCAGCAAACAGGGTTGAGATCACGCTGCCGAGGAGCACGGCAGCGACGACGATAGAAAGCTGGCCCGCATTCAACCCGGAGGTGGCCTCCAGGTAAGGCAAAGCCCCCGCAATAATGCCCACATCCACGCCGTACAGCAATCCGCCAAGTCCCGCTACCAGCAGGAGGAAGCGGTTGTAGCCAGCTTTTTCGTCGCGTGACACAGTGGCATCCTTTTGGCCTTTAAGCTACAACCCAACTGCGTGTAGTACATGGAAGTCGTCGTTCCAATTTCAGTGTCCTAGCGCGGCAATGCCAATGTAGAGCCCAAGTTCGCGGCCCACAACTCTGAAGATTCGGTTCCGGAGCGCCATTTTAACGGTGCATAGGCTGAGCCTCGAGCGTTCGTACCTCGAACGGCCTCATCCGTATCCGCGTTGCCTGTCCTACGCGAAGCGTCTGGACTTTTTCGGCGGAGTTCCAGGGATCCTTGGCTGCGTATTCGTGCGGCGCATCCGATGGCAACTCAAACACAGCCTCAATGTCCAACAGAAAATCTTGTTGCTTATCCGAAGGATTGCGGAGCGTCACGATGCCCTTCCCGGGGCTCCAGGCGCCCCAACCGTAGATCTCGAGGCGTGCCGGGTCTCCTCCGACCCAATGCGCATCTCTCAAGGTTGCTGCGTTTCTGCGAGCCCAGTTTGCCGCCTCTGCCAGGGTGTTCCAATCCTGGGTGGAGAGAAGGGAGGGCGTTATGTACATCTCCTGCAGTTGCGTTCCCGAACCGAAGT
>OBLU010003997.1_pt1 | contig 13320 bp, 11 predicted proteins | sample 1518681 | NCBI WGS metagenome assembly OBLU01 (sample SAMEA3539304, study PRJEB22396) | soil metagenome | biome: tundra; feature: field; material: soil | place: USA | collected 2010-05 | depth 0.15 m | reverse complement strand
CGGTAGATGAGAGCCTGGCAATCACGCACCAGGTCTCTGAGTCCGTGTACCGGCCTGGCCGGCAATTGTTGTGGAACCTGCTGCGAGCGCGAGCTGGTGGCGGAGATGTGGAATCCATCGTTCAAGCGTTGCGGCCATGGATGGAATTTCTCCTGGAGCATGCTCGTGTGTCGCCGGCGCAAGTCGCCGATGTTCCGGAGGAGCTGCCGAAACTATCGTCATACGTGCTTGCTGGCGACTTCCTGGACTGCACTCCCTTCAACCTTCTCAACATTGATGGCAAGCTGGTGCCCATTGATGATGAGTGGCAGAGCGAAAACGACATTAGTTTAGGGTGGGTGATAACCCGGGGCGTTTTATGGTCGATGCCTTCCGGGATGTCAGTGGGCAATTTCGTGCCGTCGATTCTGGAGCTGGTCGAGGCACTCTGTACCAGCTTTGACCTCGCGGTTTCGGAGGCGGACCTGGAAACCTGGCTTAGCCAGGAAGCAGGTTTCCAGAAACTTGTCACGGGTTATCCCTGCGAGCCGCTGACCACGGCAAGAACGTCTCGCGGACTGCGACCTTTTCTAAGCGAAATCTCCAGCTTAAAACAGACGGTTGCAGACCGCGAATTGGATATCGCCAATCTCAGAGCCATGTTAGTCGAGCTAGATCGATTGAAGAATGTGGAGTTGGCCAAGCGTACCGAGCAATTGAACAGTGTTCTCCAGTCACGAGCGTGGCGATTGACCGCGCCGTTGCGCGCCGTTGCGAAACTTCGGCCACACTCCCGCCCTGAAGCGCGTCAAATGAAGATGGACTCACAGCTGATTGCGCAGTCCGGTCTTTTTGAAGTTGGCTGGTATTTGTCGCAAAATCCCGAGGTTGCAACGCACGGTGCTGACCCAATTGCCCACTATCTTAAGCAAGGGGCCTTGGAAGGGCGAGATCCCGGCCCCACTTTCAGCAGTCAGTGGTACCTTGAACAGAATCCTGATGTGCGAGCGGCCGGTTTCAACCCCTTGGTTCACTACCTGCGTTTTGGGACTACCGAAGGGCGCAGGCCATCTCCTGCCGGCCCAAATCCCAGGCAAAGCGTGGCTGAGGCCCAGAAGGAGTGGGATGACCTAGGTCATAGCCGCCTTCAGCAACTTCTGCACAGCGACGACCGAGTGCCATTTCCAGTAACCGAAAACCCCACGGTTTCCATTATTCTGGTTTTTTATAACAAAGCCCACCTGTCGCTGCTGTGCCTAGATTCCATACTCGAAAATGCCGACGTTCCCTATGAAGTCGTGATGGTAAATAACTGCTCGAGCGACGAGACTAATCGCTTATTGGAGCGAGTTGGTGGGGCAACCATCATTAATAACACAGCGAACCTTGGGTTTGGCGATGCCTGCATGCAAGGAGCGGAGCAGGCGCGGGGCGAATATCTTTGCTTCTTGAATAACGACGCCTTATTGCAACCCCACGCGCTTTCGTCAGCTTTGGCAAGCTTTCGCGAAGGGTCTAAGGTCGGAGTTGTTGGCGGTAAGATACTGCTGGCGAATGGCAGCCTGCAGGAAGCCGGTAGCATGATTTGGTTTGATGGAAGCGCGTTAGGATACGGGCGAGGAGATGATCCTAACCTGCCGCAATATGAGTTTCGACGGCCGGTAGATTACTGTTCCGGAGTATTTTGGGTTACGACGCAGGCTCTTTTTCGTCAGTTGGGTGGCTTTAGCCGTATGTTCAGTCCGGCTTACTATGAAGACTCCGATTATTGTATGCAGGCCTGGGAAGCTGGCTATAGCGTCCTATACGAGCCTACAGCCATTATTCGGCATTACGAATCGGCTTCGTCGGATGGGAACGAAGCAGCCAAACCGGCAATGGCAATCAATCAGCAGAAATTCCGGGACAAATGGAATGACCGGCTTCTCAAGCATCTGCCTTATTCAATAGCCAACATACAACGCGCTCGCATCTCGGCAAGTTCCCGCGCACTCAAGATTCTATATATAGAGGACCGAATACCCCATCGCCACCTGGGTTCGGGCTTTCCCCGGAGCAATGACATACTGTGCCATCTTGTGAAGCAGGGCCATCGCGTCACATGCGCCTCGTTTACATCTCGTCCGCTGGAGAACGAGTACGATGACATTCCACGAGATGTGGAGTTGTTGGACGGAGTTTCGCAACGCGAACGGCTGTTTCGAGAGTACGTGCCCAACAGTGATATCGTGTGGGTGAGCCGCCCTCACAACATGGCCGCCTTCCTGAAGGGCAGGGCGGAGAAAGGCGTTTCCAGCAGGGCCCGGGTAATTTACGACGCGGAAGCAATTTTTGCGGAACGGGATTGGCGCCACGCAGAGATTCTCGGTAGCGAGGTTTCATCCACGGTTAAGACAGCATGGCTGGACCGAGAGCTGGCTTTGGCGAAGGCGGCTGACGCCGTCGTGGTCGTATCGGAGCGCGATCGCGAGACTATGGTGTCCGGGGGAGTACGCCATGTATCGATAGTCGGCCATCAGGTATGCGCTAATCCGACAGGCGCTGCATTCGAGGAGCGGCGCACGTTCCTGTTCGTCGGAGCTATGCACGGTACGGACAGTCCAAATGCCGACTCCATGCGGTATTTCTGCAGCTCAATCTGGCCGGTTGTTCGCAAAGCGACGGGCGCCGAGTTGATCATCGCCGGGTACGGAGCCGACGCTGCTTTGAGCGATTGCCAGGCCGACGGGGTCCGCATTCTTGGCCGGCAGGACGACTTGACCTCGCTCTATAACGAAGCGCGCGTATTTGTGGCGCCCACCCGATATGCAGCGGGAATTCCTTACAAAACGCACGAGGCGGCCTCTTTTGGTGTGCCTCTTGTAGTATCTAACCTGATTGGAGAGCAACTCGGATGGCTGCATGGGAGCGAATGCCTTATGGCCGGGACTGCCATCGCTTTTGCTGGAGAGTGCTGCCGTTTGTATCAGGACCTAAGTCTTTGGACACGGCTGCGCTCGAATGCGCTGCTGCGCGTCATCAACGACCTGAGCGACGAGGTTTTTGACAAGGCGGTCGCTTCGGTAATCACTAACCTCAGCCTTAAGGGAGAACCACAGTGGACAAGGTTGCAGCGTTAACTGTCAACGATTGGTTGAAGTCACAGATAGCTTCCGAACCATACTGGTTTCATCGGATGGAGTTACCCGGTGGTTTGGTCACTCCGGGCTGGAATGATCCCAAGACAACGAAACTTCCATATTTCGGATTGCCGGACAATATGACCGGTATGCGAGTGTTAGACATCGGCCATGCGGAAGGCTTCTTTTCCTTTGAGGCGGAACGCCGAGGGGCTGCCGAAGTTGTTGGTATTGAGAATTATCCTCCGATGGCGCGCAAGTTTCAGATTTGCCGGACGGCCTTCGGTTCGCGTGCGACGTCGCACCTCGCAGGTGTTTACGATATAAGCCCTAAGCCAGCCGCGGATGGCAAGCTATTCAGTGGGCTGCGGCGAATTCGGCGCGGAAGAGCCCAACCCCTTTTTTGTAACCTTCTGGAATGGTGAATCGGTTAGGATCATGCCTATGCAGTTAAACCCAGTCATGGATATGCCTCGTCCCCGTTCTTTGGTCCTCCGGATGGACACCACTAATATCTGCAACCTCGATTGTATCGGTTGCGCGTTGGTGGATAGTCGAAAAGCCTTGGGCGAGCCTGCAGGATCCATGAAAGTCGCGATGTTCGAGAAGATCGTGAATGAGGTATTTCCGTACCTCTCGGAAGTCGCTCTTTCATGTGAAGCCGAGCCGTTGCTACACCCACAGTTTGTCAGGATCATGAAAATCATCGCCGAGAGTGACCACCCGCCCATCCGGATGACGACGAACGGGACGATGTTCACTAAGGAGCGGCTCGATGCGATATTCGATGCCGGTATTTTCGGACTAAACGTCTCGATCGATGGCTTCGCTCCCGAGACGTTCGCAAGGCTGCGTAAAAACGGCGATATTCACACCGTTTGCGAGGGGCTCGATGAAATCGTGAGGCGCAAGACTGCCGCAGGCCGCCAAGCGATGGATCTTCCGCGCATTTCGATCAATTACACGCTGATGAAATCCGATCTTCATGAACTGCTTCCACTTATCGAATACTCACGCCGATGGAATTTGGAAGACTTTACGGTTACGCATGTCTATTCAACATTTTCCAAGGACATGCGAAATGAATGCCTCTCCGATTTGCCCGAAGAGAGTGACCGGGTCCTTATCGAAGCGGAGAAGAAGTGTCGTGAGTATGGCATCCATCCACGCTTTCCAGTCTTATTTCGTTCCTCGAAGCCAGCAGACACGCCTGAGTCCGGATGGTGGGAGCGTCTGAAGTCAAGACTAAGATCAAGACCCGCACCAACACCCGCACCTGTCCTACCGATCGCCGCAGCCCCGCCTGAGCACGATCTCGCCTGCGCTGCGCCCTGGAATATGTTGAAAATCCGATGGGATGGCAGGGTACATCCTTGTGATCTGTGGAACGCCGATCAGCCTCTAGGCAGCTTGCAGACGCATTCGTTTGAAGAAATTTGGAAATCGGAGAAGTACACGGACCTGAGGGCCGGCCTTTACTCCGGTCATCCCACATTCGAGCACTGCCTTAAGTGCGACCGGATATCACAAGACAACCTGGAAAAACGGAATTAAACGTCTCGGCGATGAAACGGGAAAGAGCATTGTCGTTCTTGACCAATCTTTCGACCCGGTCCGCCGGCGTGAGTACGTCGCAACCGTTGTCACCGAACTGAAGGAAGTCGGAAGCCCGATCATCGTGTTTTAAACGAATAACTTGATAAACGTCGATATCATCAAGCGTCGTGTTCTCCCTAACGTAGTGAGCTATCTGGGTAAGACTCAACTCCACAGTTCGCGACTCGGTCCAGCAGCAGGTAGCCGACTGAAAGATCAGGAACGATCCCTCATGACAGTGTTGGTTCCAGCGTCGGCGTTTGGGCCGACTTACAGTAGCAGGCTTTTCGCCACTAAGACTTTCGGGACCTTCGATTTAATCATGTTCTTCGGGGTGTTGTACCACCTGCGCAATCCTCTTCTCGCGCTGGAAAAAGTCCATGCCGTGTGTACCGGGACATTATTGATGCAAACCGCCATGTGCGAGAACACGGGGGACCAACCCATGGCGGAGTTTCATCCCTTCGGTGTCAAGAGTGGACCGCCGGACAATCCCAGCTACGATCCGACCTGTTTATGGTTTCCTAATCCTGCCTGCTGCATCGGGATGCTTGAGCATGTTGGATTCAAAGAAGTAAAACGCATTTCACCATCCGCTCCCGTGGGAGGAGTTTTCACCGCCAAGGCGGCGTTGCAAGCCAAAGGCAAACGTCCGGTTGAAGAAACACTCCCGTGGTCGTAAGGTTGGGCAAGTGACCACTTGTCCATTGCCGACTATTCGGCTCACTACATTTGCGAATCGGCGGTTACGAAGCGCGGACTTCATTGACCGTGACTGCAAGTTCACCGGCATCTGCCCCTTGTTGATGTTTTATAGTCCTCACTACCACCCAAATGAGCAATAGGAGTCCCATCACAAGCGAGCCCACGTACAACAGAAAGATCACCAAAACAGCGCCGTTCTTAGGAACGTTCCAGAAACGCACCACAAACGACTGCGGCTGGCAATATTTCCGCAAGTCCACACTCTTCCATGCCGGTGCGTCCGGCGGAGGAGTCCATATCCAAATGTGCTTAGGTGTCCACACGACCGGTGCGGTTCCGCCTTCCAACCATATCCTGAACAGCCGCGCGTTGAACACTACTTGGTTCCAATCAGGATCGCCCGTCACCCATTCGATTGTGTTTTGATTGGTTTCCCGGGCCGCAAAGTCCTGCAAGCCATAGTAATAGAATGCGCCCAGGAAGGAGATAGTCACACCAATCGCCGCCAGAGCCACCAGCCCTACGTCCCTTCGCCATTTGAAGGAAGGCCAGGCTGCGCCGATGCACAACAACAGGGGTGCGATCGCCACATGCAAGTAGCGCGAGCCCCAAACGTCATCTGCGGGAGCGGTCAAGATCGAGAGAAAGACTACGGTGCATGCCGTCACAAGCAGGGCATAAATCACGATCTCGCGGTGTGCGCGAAACGCTCGCGGAACCGCATAGATGCTGGCTAACAACACCGGAGCGTAAACGAATAGCCCCTTGGTGGGAGAGCCGAATATCCCAATGGCGTTACTGAAAAACTGGAAGGGGGAATCGATGAACCAGGGGCGCAGAACGCTGACGCCGCCGCCTTTGGGTGCCCAGTAGAAATTTCTCCCCCAAGCCCCGAACGCCCAAATTGCTCCAATCACCAGTACGACGGCGAATACCTGCGCGCGCCGCAAGCGCCACTCCCCCCGAAACTGAACATAGAGCAGGTAAGCAATCGCCGGCCACAAAACGATTCCCGTGGACTTCACGGTCATGGCAAGGCCGCAGGTCGCTGCGAACAGCAGCATTCGTGGCCAACCTCGTAGCTTCCCGTCAGCTAACGCCAAATAGCCAGCCAGAAGCACAAGAAAGGACTGCTGGGTTTCCAGGCTGATGTAGGCATAGGGCCAAAGCATGGTGCCGAACGCACCGGCCAGCGTCAGGAATAGGCTCATGCCCGGCGAGCATAGCTTGCGCAGCCAAAGATAAAGGATGGTCAGCAGAGCCGCCGTCAGCAGGACCGGTTGAAAGGAGAGCACGAAGTCCGGAGACCCGAACATCTTGCCGAGCTTGAGGAAGGGAAGGTCGAGCAGCACTGGAACTGGCCCGTGACGCGACCACAGCATCGGGGGAATCGGCCGCCCTTTCAGCCAGGCATTTACGACCGCCAGCATTCGCAGGCCGGACGGCATCTCCTCTTCGCCAACATAGCCTTGGCCCAACATGGAACCCGGAGACAAGGACAGATAGCAGGCGGACAAGCCCACGAAGAGTAGAATCGCGGTTTTGCGTACTTCAGTTAGACTTTTCAACATGTCATGCGTTCGTTAGACTGCACATTCGATCCCACCAACCACGCGCAATCTCCAGCAGAAGGAGCGATCAGCATTCGCTGATTGCAGGACGATACATGTCACTTTGACGCCACCACAAGATACTGCGCGCCCAGCGGCAGCCATCTCAAAGCTGGCTCCAGCCGGCGCAGTCCCCGAGCAAAATGAGGAAAAAAGAAACAAAAATCGACGAACCGAATCCGAAATCCGGCGGATTTCAACAAGCGTAAGGAACGCAGCGGAGACAGCGTTTGCGCCTTGCGGTCGAACTCGTTCAACGACATGCTGTATACCACCATCGGATTCCAGGGGTTGTTCTCCCAGAAGGCAAAGATGCCGTCGCTTGACAAGGCTGAACGGACATAACGCAGCGCCTCGACTCGATGGTCCGGTGGGATGTGGTGAAATACACCATTGCAGAAAGCAAACGGAAGGTTGGCGGACGGAGCGAACTGTTCTGGGACCGAAAAACGGACATTCAGCTTGGGGTATCTCTCCTGCGCTACCTGAAGGCTCTCCGCCGAGGGGTCTATCGCGACCACACTCTTACAACCCAGAATGTCGAAGAAGTATTTCAGGGAACCGCCGACACCGCTGCCAAAATCCAGGATGGTGTCAAAGGGCGTCCAACGGCGCAGCCTTCGCGAGCACCACTGGACCCGTTCCATCGCGTAAAAATCGGGTGACTCTCCTGAGACGGCACACGACCGTTCCATTGTTTTCTCGTACTTCGTCGCAAACTCGTCGAACTCCGCCGTCGTCATGGCTGTTTCGCCCCCGGTTCAAGTGGGATCGTTTCCTGAGGCGTAGATTGTTCACTCAATTTCGGCACTCGCGCCGTTCCCACCATTTGCCACCCCCAAGGAGAAGAATCAAAGTTCAAGTGGAACAATGGAGCAAATATCCCCATGGCAACGCGGGCAGACAGAGAAGCGGGCCGATTCTGTCTGGCAGTTGCATCTCTAATGATCTTGTCTCCTCGCAATACGACGAGCCATCGATACAGGTTGAAGAACGGAAATCCCGCCCTCGATATCTGCTCTGTCTCATACCCAACTTCGCGAAAGAGTGTGCCTATATCCGAAGACTTGTAGTGTTTGCGATGCCCGATGTACCGATCGAAGGATGACATAGGGCCACCCGGGACGGTAACCACGAGTAGGCAGCCTGAACTCATGTAGTCCCGGGCGCTTTCCAATAATTGACGGGGATCATCCACGTGCTCGATGACCTCAGAACAGACAGCGTGCGTCGCCCAACCCCGCTGATCCTCGGGCACCTCAACCTTCTCCAGTAGATTGCGCTGCACAAACCTCGCCTCCGGAACTTTTTGCCGCGAGATTTCCACTCCTGATTGACTCAACTCGAGTCCCAGTAGCTGAGCAGACGGAAAGCGTGCACGTACGGCGGCGGCCATATCTCCCTGGCCGCTTCCGATGTCAAGCAACCGAACACCGGAGCCAGAGTTCCGCAGGTTGAGCAACGAGAAAACTACTCTGCGACGGTACTCGAGCGCGGGATTGGCATGAGCACATTGGCTGTAGTCATCCCAGTGGCGGTCCCAATCATCGCGAGTTGTTGATGACACGTTCTCTTCCGAGCTGTTCATAGTTGCCCAGCCTGCAAGTCGGGAAGCATCGCCAGCATGGAGTCGCGCAAGGCCTCGCGTGAGCCCGAGCGACAGGTCCAGCCGAGGCCCCGAATCCGGTCGGTGTTGAGCCGGACAATGGGCACGTCTCCCTTCCAGCCGCGATTTCCGCCGGTGTACTCGAATTCCACCTGCTGCCGGTTCAGACCCACACACCCTACTGCCAACTCAGCGATCTCCTTCACCGTGATGTAGTCGCCGGTGGCCACATTATAGACGGCGAACCGGCTTGGGGAAGGTTGCGCAGCCAGCAGTACGGCCTCCACCACCTCGCGGACGTGGATGTACGACTTGCTCTGGGTGCCGTCGCCCAGAATGTGCAGTTTACGCGGATTCTTCAGCAGTTGACGCAGGAAGTCGAAGCCTACGCCGTGGGTCTGCCGCGGTCCCACCACATTTCCGAAGCGGAAGACGCGGCCGGTGAAATCGAACATGTGGCAGTAGGAACTTATCAGTACTTCGCCCGCCAGTTTACTGGCCCCATAGGTTGAGATCGGGATTAGCGGTCCATAATCTTCGTCCGCCTCCTTCTCCCCCAAATCGCCGTACACTCCGCTGCCCGAAGCGTAAAGGATGGTTGTGGCCCCCGACTGACGCATGGCCTCGACTACGTTATTGGTGAGATAGGTGCCTTCGCGGAAGTCGATGTCGGGCTCAGTAGCCGCGCGCGCGATGTCGGGATTGGACGCGAGATGGATCACGGTGTCGTGTCCTCGCATGGTTGCGGTGAGCTGATCCACATTCTTCACATCAGCGCGCACGACTTTGAAACGCGAATCACTGAGATGCTGCTGGTAATGCCACTCCCGCCCGGAAGAAAAATTGTCATAGAGGGTCACGGCCGCCACCATCGGGTCGGCCAGCAGGCGATCGGTGAAGTGGCTACCAATGAATCCGGCGCCACCTATAAGGAGGTACCGTTTCAAAGTGCTCTGTTCTGGTGTCATGGCGAAGCTCTCGAGACGTCTTTCCAGCCTAGCATGTCTTTGCGCCCTGGGCGCTCGTTTCTGGAATGCTAAGATGGAGATCGGCTCCGTTCTCTGGCTCCGGAAGTCTCCATGCCCAACAAAAATGTTTCTCAATGGTTGAGCACATCGCCGCTTCTTTCGCTGCCGCGGCGTGCCACCTGGCGCGCAATTAACTGGCTCCTTGCTCAGCGCAACATGACAGCCGTTCCGGCAGCCGAGAACACTTACCGCACGGAAGACTACAGATTGATCCAGCGGGTCATCTCCGAAACCGATATGCTGCTATTGCGGGACGAGGCCTATCAGGTGCTTTCCTGCGCTCGGGCGACCGATAAAATCGAGGGTGAAATCGCTGAGGTGGGAGTTTACCGCGGAGGCTCAGCCCGCCTTATATGTGAGGTGCGAGGTACCCGCACACTTTATCTTTTCGATACTTTCGAGGGCTTGCCCGTCACCAATCATCTCGACTCGCTTTTTGGAGCCGGACAGTATGCGGCGTCTTTTGAAGCAGTGCAAGCGTATCTCTCAAAGTTTCCGAATATCCACATCTACAAAGGGTTGTTTCCTGCGACCAGCGGTCCGGTCGCAGACAAGCGCTTTTCGTTTGTACACTTGGATGTAGATCTTTACCAGCCGACCCGGGACGCACTAGATTTTTTTTATCCGCGACTCAACGCCGGAGGAATGTTCTTGATTCACGACTACCTATGGGCGGAAGGTGTCCGAAGGGCAGTGCAGGAGTTCTTCGCAGCTCGCATGGAGCCCATCCTCGAACTCACCGGCACTTATTGCGGAGTCGTTAAATTATAGAATCAGGCGGCGGCAAGTACTGGGTCAGAGTTGCCCTCACGTCCCGGTCCTATCTGCGCTTGACGTTTGACGCGGCGGCATGGAATGCCAGCGTAAAAGTAAAATTCATGAATCCGCCGATCACAAACAGTAGTCCGGTTACGGCCATGTAATTAGCAGGAAAGACATTACCAGAAAACCGAAAACCAGAACGCAGATACTGATAGACAAGCGGCGCGGCCAATGTCGCGCCTGCAAGAACCGCAAGTGCGCTTAGCACGACCGACCGGGTATAGGAGAAAATCCGCAGCCACCGGCGCGTGCGGGCTCCGCCGTAATCGAAAAAAGTCCGCACAATACATCCCACGTAGAATCCGTGCAGCCCCAGCACCGAAAGCGTCAAGCCCAGCAGCATCCAATAGACCGAAAACGTCACCGGCCCTATCGTAATCGGGCCAAACGTCATTGGCAGCGTCAACAACAGACCAATGAGCAGAAGCAGGAGTCCTGGACGGAACAAGAAGAAATCGGCCCCGTAAATAAACATTGCCTTCAGGTTGATCCAGCCCGCATGCCAGGGAGAAAACCAGCCGGCACGCTTGTGATGGCTCAAGCGGCCCTCAGAGTCCTTCAAAAACCGGACCGGCACTTCCGCCGTTTTCAGGTCCATGTGCACGGACTTCAACACCATCTCCGAGGCGTATTCCCATGACTGCGATTGCAGGTCCATCCGGCGCAAAGCCGGCAGGGAGATTCCGCGCATGCCGCAGTGAATGTCGGAGAATCGGCTGCCGTACAGTAGATTGAGCAGCAGGGTAGTAAAGGGTGTGCCGAAATACCGGTGCAGCGGCGGCATTGAGCCTGGCTCGATATAGCCGCGAAAGCGCGATCCCATAACGTATTCGTAACCATCGTGGAACTTCGCCATAAATGGTTCCAGGTTACGAAAATCGTAGGTGCAGTCGGCGTCGCCCATCAAAACATAGTCACCGCGAATAAATGGAATGGCATCGATATAGGCGCGGCCCAGCCCCCGCTTAGGCGCCTTCAACACGCGAGCGCCCTGCGCCAGCGCCACTTCCGCCGTCGCATCCGTGGAGCTGTCGATGATAAGAACCTCGCCCCGCACCTTGGCGCGACGAAGACCTTCCTGGCACCAGTCCACGAACTGCCCGATCGTCAGTTCTTCGTTGAGAGCTGGAATGACGATAGAGAGCTCAGGCTCCGCGACGTCATTGGCTGGAACCAACAGCCTGAGCTCGCTGTCCTTCGCGCTTGGCTCTGGAACAGAACTACCGACCATGTAGGAACTGCCGATCATAAGATTTGTCTATAACTGGTAACCCGACCGGGCCGCATCGGTGTGGAACATCAGCACGGTTTCGAGTGAAAAGTCGCCGAGATCCTTCCCGACCGTCTTGAGCTTCGAGAGCACACTGTCCGTCGCAGTGATGATGTGGCATCCGATGTCGTTGGCCTGGAAGATATTCAGCAGCTCGCGTGGGCTGGCCCACAGCAGCTCGACGTTGGGATATGCCGAAACCAATTCCACTGCGGTGGCCATCAGCGGCACCGGGTCCTCTCCGGTATCGGCGATCCTGCCGGCAAACACCGAAACCACCCCCGGGGCGCCCTCGCCGAGGGCCGCAGAGGCATCCCGCACTTGATCCAGCGTCAGGATGGCGGTGACGTTCACCTTCACTCCCGAATGCGCCAGTCGGTGCACTAACTCCATCGAGGACTCGCGACGCGTATTGGTCACCGGAATCTTGACGTAAACATTCTCCGCCCAACTGGCGATCTTGTGCGCCTGCCTTTCCATCTCGCAAAACTCGTCGGCGAAGACCTCGAACGAAATCGGCCGCTCGGTGACAACCTCCAGGACCTCATGCGCGAATGCCTCGTAGTCCTTTACGCCGGCAGCCCGCATCAACGTGGGATTGGTGGTAAAACCACTGATCAGCGGATTGGCTTGCGCTGCCACGATCTGCGCCCGATCAGCCCCGTCGGCGAACAGCTTGATCTTCAACTCGGAGATGCTTCTCACGACGGCTCCCCCGTTTTCAGGATCCAGTCAACCGCTTCGGGGAGAGACCCGACGCGAGCATCGGGCGCGGATGCAGGAGCCTGTTCGGTGTAGCCGCGGTCAATCCAGATGGTCTTGCATCCCGCGTTGGTTCCGGCGTCCATGTCGCGCCAGCGGTCGCCGATCAGATAGCTGCGGCCCAGATCAATTCCGTACTGCTGCGCGGCGCGCGTAACCAGGCCCGGGCGCGGCTTGCGGCAATCGCAGTCATCCTGATCATCGTGGAAACACGTTAGTACGTCGTCGAGTGGCAACTCGGCCCGAAGCTGGCGGTCCATCTCTTCGACGGTGTCGCGCTTCTGGACTCCACGGGCGACGTCCGGCTGATTGGTAACCACCAGCAGAAGGAAATCACGTTCTTTGAGCCGGACCAGCGCCTCCGCAGTTCCGGGGGGTATCCGAAGGTCTGCGAGTTGCGTCGGAGCGTGGGGCTTGCCATTGCGGACCATGGCCTCGTTCAACACGCCGTCGCGGTCCAGAAAAACGGCGCGGCGCAGCGGCGCGGACGCGAGAGATTCCCACTTAGTGGCGTTCTGTTGCAGCGCCGGATGCGAGACCAGCAGGTGCCAGACGATGGCTTGAAAGGCTTCGGTATGGGGTGTGATCCGCTCCGGGTGGACCGTAGGAATGAGCACGTAGGCATCGGCTATGCGCGCTGTGTAGCCACCGTCGCGGCCTACGATCCCGAGGACGCTGGCGCCCACCGATCGGGCGTAGTCGAGCGCGGCGACAATATTGGGGCTTACGTTTCGCTCGACGCTGCCGCCTCCCACCGAGAAGACCAGGACCGCATCGCGGGACTGCAGATGGCTGGTCCGCAGCCACGCCGCGAAGACGGTCG
>OBLU010003994.1_pt1 | contig 13322 bp, 14 predicted proteins | sample 1518681 | NCBI WGS metagenome assembly OBLU01 (sample SAMEA3539304, study PRJEB22396) | soil metagenome | biome: tundra; feature: field; material: soil | place: USA | collected 2010-05 | depth 0.15 m | reverse complement strand
CGGCGATCTGCTGCGCCGCTGGGCCGCGGCGAGCCAGCGCCTCGCGCCCAGCCCTGCTGGCCCGGGGGACCACCCCCGGAACCCCCGGGCATAACCCCGTTTCCGTGCTCGGCTAGCCCAGGACCACTCCGGGGTATAGCGCATGGACCTGGCGGGCTCGGGTCAGGAGGACTCTGGGTAACCGAGGGCGAAGGCGGCTTCGAGGTCGTGCCGCGAGTACGTGCGGAACGCGATGTGGGTCTCGGTGTGGGTAACGCCGGGAACCAGGTTCAGGGTGCCCGGGATCACGTCGGCGAGTTCCTCGTGAGCGCGCACTCGCACCAGCGCCACCAGGTCGAATTCGCCGGTCACCGAGTACACCTCAGTGACCTGCGGGATCTGCGCGATGGCCTCGGCCGTCTGCGGGATGCGCGTTACGTCGGCCCTCACCAGAATGATCGCGGTGACCACTCGTTACCTCCTTCGGCGGGGCGTGCGCCAGCCATCGGCCCTGGCGTACCGCCTGCCAGCGAGAGCGTACCGCCTGCCGGCGGGTCTGCTGCGGGGGTGCCCAGCTCACAGATCTCGGCGAAGCTGCGCACCCCGGCCGCGGCCAGCCTGCGCAGCAGCCCGGCCAGCACGTCGGCGGTGGCCCTGGCGTCGGCGAGGGCCCGGTGGCACGGTGGCGTCCGCGCCCCGAAGAAGGCCGCCAGGGTGCTCAGCTTGTGGTTGGGCACCTCGTCCTCGCCGAGTACCTGCCGGGCCAGGACGACCGTGTCGAGCACCTGGCAGGCCGGCCACGGCACGCCGCAGGCCGTGCAGGCCGCGCTGAGGAAGCCGACGTCGAACGGGGCGTTGTGCGCGATGAGCACTCGCCCGCGGGCGAAGTCGAGGAACCCGGGCAGGACCGCGGTCATCGGCGGGGCGTGGGCCACCATGGTGTCGCTGATCCCGGTGAGCACCGCGATCTCCGGCGGGATGGCATGGCCTGGGTTGACCAGCGCGGTGAACTCCGCCCGCACCTGGCCGCCGCTGATCCTGACGGCACCGATCTCGGTGATGCTCGACTCTTCCGGTGACCACCCGGTCGTCTCGACATCCACGACGGTGAAGTCGATCCCGTCGAATGCCGTAGCCGTCTGCCGCCTGATCACGATGTCACCGTAGGCCGGGGTACCGACACTTCCGCCCCAGGCGCGCCGGCCCGGTGCCTCCGGGAGAAAGACTGTCGGTACCCGCTCCTAACGTGTGCTCCGTGACGACCAGGCCCGGCGGGTGAGCGGGCGCGTAGCCAGGTGGAGGAGGAGACATGCTGATCGATTGCGATCGGTGCGAAATGCGCGGTATCGCCTGCCCGGATTGTGTGGTCACTGCCCTGCTCGGCGGCGGCCAGGCTGAAATCGGCGAGGAGGAACGACTCGCCCTCCGGATTCTCGCGGACGCCCGGCTGGTCTCGCCGCTTCGCCTGCAGCCGCCCGCCTCCCGGGCATCATGACTGGTCAGAGCACACTTAGCCGGAGGCTCCAGTGAGTCACGGCGGCGGCACATCATCGTCTGACGATGGTCAAGGCCGTTGCGAGAGTTCGCGAAGTGGTTGAATTCACCTCCCGCGCTTCACTAGTGTCGTGCCCGGTCGGCTCGCTCCGCAGTCGCCATGACGGTGACGGCGACCGGCCACCGCCGAGTCTTCGATGCTGGCGTAATTCAGCCAGCCGGAGAGCCGGGGACCCACCGGAGGATTGTCCCGGGCATGTCTGGGATGAACCCCTCCTGGGGTGAATCGGCCCGGGTCGCGTAGCGGCCTAGCCGTAGGGCACCTTCCACAGCCCGAACCCGTCAGCTCACCCGGTAGGCGGAGTGGGAGGAGGAGCGTGTCACGAACGTGGTTACGCATCCACTTGTATATCGGTCTCCGCTGCGCCGATGGGCCGCCATCGCGGCCGGTGCACTGGCGTGCGGGGGACTAGTCACTTTCGCTGTCGCGGCCGGGGCCGCTCCGCAGCCGACGGTCACCCAGGTTCAGGCGAAGCTGGACAAGCTGACCTCGCAGGAGGACCAGGCGATCCAGCAATACGACCAGTCCGCGCAGGAGCTGGCCAGCGCCAACGCGCAGCTCGCCCTGGTTAATCGCGAAGCGGCCACGGACCGCGCCCAGTTCAGGCAGATGCGCGCCGAGATCGCCCAGATCGCGACGACGGCCTACGAGAGCGGCAACATGAACTCGATGGGCGCGCTGCTGACCTCGGACAACCCGCAGGCCGTCCTGTCCCAGGCGTCGGTCCTGCTGCAGCTGTCGAGCGACCGGTCAACCCAGGTGAACCACTTCCTCTCGGTCGCGCGCCAACTCGAGAGTGCACAGCAGATGACACGCCGCACCCAGACCGCGATCGGGGCTCTGAACAAGCAGCGGCTGGCCCGTAAGCAGTCCCTCAGCAAGACCATCGACAGTCAGAAGGCCATCCTGGCCACCCTGACCGCGAAGGAGCAGACCACCGTCATCGGCGCCGGCGGCACCACCTCGGCGACCTACACCGGCTCCACGTCCAGCCAGGCCGGGAAGGCCGTCCAGTACGCCTACTCCAAGCTCGGTGACCCGTATTCGTACGGCGCCGCCGGGCCGGGTGCCTTCGACTGCTCCGGCCTTACCTCGGCGGCCTGGGCGTATGCGGGGATAGCCATCCCGCGTACCAGCTATTCCCAGGCCGGCGCGGGGTATCCGGCCGTGCCGAAGTCGGATCTCCAGCCCGGCGACCTGGTCTTCTTCAACGGCGATAGCCATGTGGGCATGTACGTGGGGGGTGGCGACATGATCGACGCACCCACCACCGGCTCGTTCGTGGAGCGGGTGAGCCTGTCGGGATCCTGGTACGTGGCGAACTACGACGGCGCCGTCAGGCCATAACAACCAGGCCCACCTCACGTGGCGGTTATCCCCAGGCCCTGCTCTCATCCGCACTCCTCCCCCGAGGGCGAGCAGGTGGTGTTTCCCCGGAAGGTGCCGGCCTTCCGGGGAACACCACCCGGGCGCAGGCCGGGCTTATGCTCGTCTGGGTTACCGCCAGCGGGTCAGCAGACGTGGCGGCGCGGGGAGCCCGGGGAGCCGGATGCCGAAAGTCCTGATTGTCACCAACGATTTCCCGCCGCGGGCCGGCGGGATTCAGTCGTTTGTGCATGCGCTCGCGGTGCGGCTGCCCCCGGGAGAGGTCGTGGTGTACGCGCCTGCCTGGGAAGGCGCGGCCAGCTTTGACGAGCGGGCGCCGTTTCCTGTCGTGCGCCACCCGACCTCCCTGATGCTGCCGGTGCCGTCCGTGGCGAAACGCGCCGCGCGGGTCCTGCAGTCCACCGGCTGCGACACCGTACTGTTCGGCGCAGCCGCGCCACTGGGGCTGCTGGCGCCGTCGCTGCGCCGGGCCGGGGCGCGGCGGGTCGTCGCCATTACCCACGGCCACGAGGCGGGCTGGGCCGTGCTGCCCGGCGCACGCAGCCTGCTGCGCCGCATCGGTGACTCGACGGACGTCATGACCTACCTCGGTGAGTACACCCGGGCCCGGCTGGCCAGGGCGCTGTCCCCGGAGGCCGCGGGCAGGCTGGCCCGGCTCGCTCCAGGTGTGGATACCAGCGCGTTCCGCCCGGGCGCCGGCGGTGCGGCGGTCAGGGAGCGACTCGGCCTCGCGGACGTGCCGGTCGTCGTGTGCGTCTCCCGGCTGGTTACCCGGAAGGGCCAGGACACGCTGATCCGAGCCTGGCCACAGGTCCGGGCGGCGAGCGGCGCGGTCCTGCTGCTGGTCGGCGCGGGACCCGCGGAGAGCCGGCTACGTCGGCTGGCGGATCACCTCGGGATGACGGGCTCGGTCGTGTTCGCCGGGCCGGTGCCGTGGGAGGACCTCCCCGCCTACTACGACGCGGGCGACGTCTTCGCGATGCCGTGCCGTACCCGCAGGGGCGGCCTTGACGTCGAGGGCCTCGGCATCGTCTACCTGGAAGCGTCCGCGGCGGGGCTTCCCGTGATCGGCGGAGATTCCGGCGGCGCGCCGGACGCCATCCTCGATGGCGAGACCGGCTATGTCGTGCCGGGCGGCGATGTCGCCGCGGTGGCGGGCCGGATCACCCAGTTGCTCGGCGATCCTGCCGCGGCCAGGGCTCTCGGGGAGAAGGGCCTGGCCTGGGTGGACCGGGAATGGCGCTGGGATCTGGTGACGCGGCGGCTGAAGCAGATCCTCGCGGCCGAGTGAGGCCCCAGGCCCGTGGCGAGGCTAGACCCCTGGCGGTGCTAGGCCCCGCGGCGAGGCTGGGACCCAGGGCGAGGCTGGGAATAGAGCGCGTCGATGTCGCTGGCGAAGTCCTTGGCCACGACGGCCCTTTTCACCTTGAGCGAGGGTGTCAGATAGCCGCTTTCCTCGGTGAAGTCCACGGGGAGCACGCGGAACTGCCTGATCGACTCGGCCCGCGAGACGGCCTTGTTGGCCTCGTCCACCGCCCCCTGGATCTCGGCGGTTAGTTCGGAGTCACCGATCAGGTCGGCGGTGCTGGCATTGGCTAGCCGCGGGCGGCGCGCCTTCCACGCGTCGAGCGCCTCTTCGTCGAGAGTGATCAGGCAGGCGATAAAGGGCTTGCCGTCGCCCACCATCATGCACTGGCTGATCAGCGGGTGGGCCCGGAGGCGGTCCTCGAGGACCGCGGGCGCGACGTTCTTGCCTCCCGCGGTGACGATCAGTTCCTTCTTCCGCCCGGTCACCCGCAGGTAGCCTTCGTCGTCGAGTTCCCCCATATCGCCCGTGAGCAGCCAGCCGTCGTGGAACGTCTCGGCGGTCGCCGCGTCATTGTGCAGGTAGCCGCCGAAGATGTTGGGCCCCTTGATGAGGATCTCGCCGTCGTCGGCGATGCGGACAGTCCCCCCGGGCAGCGGGAGCCCGACCGTGCCGATCTTGTTGCAGTCCGGCCGGTTCACCACCGCCGCGGCGGTGGTCTCGGTGAGCCCGTACCCTTCCAGGATCGTGATGCCGGCGCCGCGGAAGAAATGGCCCAGCCGCTCACCGAGCGCCGCACCACCAGACACGGCATAACGGACCCGTCCGCCCGTCGCCGCCCGCAACTTGCTGTAGACAAGGCGGTCGAACAACCCGTGGGCCAGCCGGAGCCGCAGGTCGCGGTGGTCCGAGCTGGGTTTGCCCTGACTGCCCAGAGTCTTGCTCCAGGCGATGGCGGTGTCCGCGGCGGCATGGAAGATCTTGCTCTTGATCGGGCTGCTGGACGCCTGCAGTTCGGCGCCGTTGTAGACCTTCTCGAACACCCGCGGCACCGCGAGGATGAAAGAGGGCTGGAACGAGCCCAGGTCGTCCAGCAGGCCGGCTGGGTCGGGGGTATGGCCGAGTATGGTGGCTGACTCCAGGCAGCCGACCTGGATGATGCGGGCGAAGGAATGGGCCAGCGGCAGGAACAGCAGTGCCGAGTGGCCCGGTGCCTGGAAGATGGCGGGCAGCGCCGCAACCGCGTTACGCACCCCGCTGAGCAGGTTGCCGTGGGTGAGCTCGCAGCCCTTGGGGCGCCCGGTCGTGCCCGAGGTATAGATGATCGTGGCCAGGTCACCGGCGCCCCGCGCCGTCCGGCGCTGCTCGAGTTCAGCGTCGCTGATGGCGGTTCCCTCGGCGGGCAGCGCGTCCAGCGGCTTGCCGGTCGTGGCCGTGCCGGCACCGTCGATCATCCAGACCCGTTCCACCGCGGGCAGCCTGCTGAGCACCTCGGCTATCGCCTGCTCGTGCGCCGGTGTCTCCAGGATCAGCGCCCGGGCGCCCGAATCGCCCAGAATCCATTCCACCTGCTCGGCGGAGGAGGTCTCGTAGACCGGCACGGTGACAGCACCGGCCATCCAGATGGCGTAGTCGGCGAGGGTCCACTCGTAGCGAGTCCGTGACAACAGGGCCACCCGGTCGCCGGCCTCGATCCCGGCGGCGACGAGCCCCTTGGCCAGCGCCGCGACTTCCTCGCCGAACCCACCAGCGGTCACGTCCCGCCAGACCGGCGGACCGTCAGCAGCCTTGCGCCGCATCACGACCGTGTCAGGCTCGCGCTGCGCGCGCTCGACGATGGCGTCCGTGAGGTTGGCCGATGCGGGGATCTCCACGAGAGCGGGGGTGCTGTGTTCGCGCATGACAGCTCCTGGCGGTCACGTTCTGCTGTGGCTGCTGTGACAGTACCGCGCGGGGTTGCCTGCGAGCTACCAGCAGGTAGCATCGGCCGCCGCGGTTCGTCTCCCGAAGGGTCTGTGCCCGGACACCGCCGCGCGGACACTGTAGCGACCTGCTTAATGTGTGGGAATGCGGGTTCACGTGGTCAGCGACGTTCACGGCCGGACGGACGCGCTCAGGGCGGCGGCCGACGGCGCGGACGCGCTGCTCTGCCTGGGCGACATGCTCCTGTTCATCGACTACGCGGACAACGCCCAGGGCATCTTTCCCGACCTGTTCGGGGCGGAGGCGACGCAGCGCTTCGTCGCCCTGCGGACCGCGAAACGCTTCGATGAGGCCCGGGACATGGCCAGGTGCCTGTGGGACGGGCTGGGCGGGGATCCGTCAGGCCATGTAGAGATCGCCGCGTCCCGGCAGTACGCGGAGTTGTTCGCCGCGCTCCCGGAGCCCGCCTACCTCACCTACGGCAACGTCGACATCCCGCGCATGTGGCGGGCGCATCTGCGCCCAGGGCACCACGTGCTGGATGGCGAGCGCACCGAACTCGACGGCTGGAGCTTCGGCTTCATCGGGGCCGGGCTGCGCTCGGCCTACCGGACGCCCAACGAGATCGACGAGGACGCTTACGCGGCCAAGGTGGCCGCGGTGGGGGACGTCGACGTGCTGTGCACGCATATCCCGCCCGCCGTGCCGCAGTTGCTGTATGACACGGTCGCGCGGCGGCTGGAGCGTGGCAGCGACGCGCTGCTCGAGCACATCCGGCGCAGCCAGCCGCGGTACGCCCTGTTCGGCCACGTGCACCAGCCGCTCGCGCGCCGAGTCCGAATCGGCCGTACCGAGTGCATCAACGTCGGCCATTTCCGGTCCACTGGTACGCCCTACGTCCTGGAATGGTGACCGCCTTCCATGATCACGGAATATCCCGGACACACAGGCAGAAATACTCCGTGATCTCCATGGAAGGCGGTTATGCCCGGGGTTCCGGGGGTGGTCCCCGGGGCCAGCAGGGCTCCGTGATCATGAAAGGGGTGGCCTGGGGCCGCCCTCGGCGTCGCCCGGGCCCGGCCTGGGCGACGGCCTGGTCCGCCTGTGGCGGCTCTGCGGCTTGGTCCGGCGGCGGCCGCTGTGCGGCGTGGCCTTGGCGGCCGTGGAGGTACGCTCCGAGCATGGCGGACAGGACGACCTCGAGCATCGCCATCGCCACGACGAGGGAGATCGTCATGGCCGTGATCGCCGATTTCGCGGCGTACCCGCAATGGGCGGGGGCGGTGCGATCGGCGGAGGTGATCGAGCACGACGGGAAAGGCCGGGCCGCACTGGTGCGGTTTCGGCTGGATGCCGGGATGATCAAGGATAGCTATGTCCTGCGTTACGGCTGGGACGGTGACGCCGCCGTCCGGTGGGACCTCGCCGAGCCCGGTTCGGTCGTTTCAGCAATGAGCGGCGGGTACTTCCTGGCCGAGGCCGCCGGGCAGACCACGGTGGCCTACGAACTGGCCGTGGACGTCCGGGTGCCGATGCCGGGCATCCTGAAGCGGAGGGCGGAGAAGATGATCATCGATACCGCGCTGAAGGGTCTCAAGACCCGGGCAGAGGCCACGGACGCCGAAAGCGGCGGGGCCGAGAGCATGGGAGAGGACACGACGTGACGCAGCAGCCCAGGCAGCCGGGTACCGACCTGATCGGCGAGTTCCAGCGGTGGCTGGTCCGTTCTGGGGCGCGCGGGGTGAGTCGGGGAGTGGGCGGGCAGATCCGGTCCGCGCTCGGCCGTAGCGAGGGGTCCGCTGACGTGTGGGAGCGCGCCACCAGGCCGCCGCAGGACGAGGCGCCGGAGTGCGCCTGGTGCCCGGTGTGCCGGGCCGCCCGCCGTCTGAACGAGTCGGGCCCCGGCTTGTCGTCGCAGATGGCGGCCGCGACGGACGCTTTCGCCACGGTGGCGCAGGACGCGATGTCGGTATTCGAGGCGGCAATGGCCGCCGGCCGCCCGGTGGTAAAGGACGAAGCGGATTCTGCCGCCAGCCGGGTACCGAACGCCGCTTCTCCCGCCGCCGGGCGCAACGCCGCTTCTTCCGCCAACCGGGTACCGAACGCCGATTCCGCCGCCACCGGGCGCGGGGTGTGGGACGAGGCGGCCGCTACCGCCAGTCCAGGAGGACCACCGCGTGAGCCTGACGATCGGAGTTGATATCGGGGGGACCAAGGTCGCGGGTGGGGTCGTCGACTCCGATGGGCGGATCATCGAGAAGCTGAAGCGGCCCACTCCGTCCGCCAGCCCGGTGCGCACCGCGCAAGTGATCGTTGAGGTGGTCGCCGAGCTGCGGGCCCGTCACCAGGTCGAAGCGGTCGGCTTGGGCGCGGCGGGATTCGTGGACGAGGCACGCAGCAGCGTCATGTTCTCGCCGAACCTCGCCTGGCGCGACGAGCCGGTGCGCAAGCAGATCGCCGACCTCGTGGGGCTCCCGGTGGTGGTGGAGAACGACGCCAACGCGAGCGCGTGGGCTGAGCTGAAGTTCGGTGCCGCCCGCGGCCAGCAGCACGTGATGCTCATCTCCGTGGGCACCGGCATCGGCGCCGGGCTCGTGCTGGGCGGCGAGCTGTACCGCGGCCGGTGGGGCATGGCGGGCGAGCCAGGGCACTACCGCGTGGTGCCGGACGGCCGCCTGTGCGGCTGCGGCAATCGCGGCTGCTGGGAGCAGTACGCCAGCGGCAGCTCTCTTGAGTACGAGGCGCGTGACTTCGCGCTGCGCACGCCCGGCGGCGCAGTGCGCCTGCTCCAGCTCGGCGGCGGCAGCCTGAGCGGCATCGGTGGCCAGCAGATCACGCAGGCCGCGAGGGAGGGCGATCCCGGCGCCCTGCGCTGCTTCGACATCGTGGGCGGGTGGCTGGGCCAGGGCCTGGCCGACCTGGCGGCGATTCTGGACCCCGGCTGCTTCGTGATCGCCGGAGGCGTGTCAGAAGCAGGCGAGCTGCTGCTCGCCCCGACGCGGGCCGCGTTCGAGAAAGGCCTGACCGGCGGGCATCATCGGCCGCAGGCGGAGATCAAGCGGGCCGCGCTCGGTGCCGACTCCGGGCTTGTCGGCGCCGCGGACCTGGCCCGCAGACGCTTATCAGCGGGACAAGGCGGAAGTCACACGACGGCCCCGTCGTCCGGGCCGGAGTCGCGAGGTGGCCGGTCACCCATCCGTACCACCAGGGTGGCGAAGCCGCCGACGAACGCGGCCACGGAGCAGAACGCCGCCCAGCCCGGCACTGACCAGCCGAGCATGATGGCGACGAACAGGTAGCCGGGCCCCCCGAAGAGCGCGACCCAGGCTCCCTTCGTCACCGGGTCGAGCTCGGGCAGCGGTGGTGGCGGCGGGGGAATGAAATGATCTCCGTCATCCCCCTGGGGCGGGGGCGCCTGACGGGCCGGCCTGACAACGCGGGCGCCTAGATCAGGGCCCAAGTCGATGCCCAGCCCTGGATCGGTGTCCTCGGCCAAGTCGGGGCCCAGCGCGGTGCCGAGTGCGGTGCCCAGCGTTGGGTCGGTGTCCGGCCCCGGGTCTGGCGCTGGACCTGTCTGGCCGGGAGCAGCCAGGTTCTCGCGGTCTGGCCATGGGGTTTGCCCTTCATCCGCCGCGGACGGCGCCGTGTAATGCGCGATCAGCTCGCGCCAGGCCGCCTCTTCGCCGCCCGCGCCGCCGGCCACGTTCTTCCCGCCCACCCCCTACTCCCTCCCCGCGTGACTGTGCGAGCGCACGAACTCGAGGCTTCCGGCGAAGATCGTCTGGGCATCGTTGTCGAGGGTCGCGACGTGGTAACTGTCCGAGCAGTCGCGCACGGTGAGCTGGTCGGATGGCAGCGCGGCGCGCAGCACCCGCATACTGGCCGGGCCGACCACATGGTCGATGGTGCTCCGGTAGACGAGAACCGGCTGCGTCACCTCGGCGAGCCGCGACTGAGTGAGCCGCCAAAGCGCGGGCAGCGTCGCGGCGGCACGGACTGGTACCCGGTCATAGGCCAGCTCGCGGACACCTTCCTTCTTGATGTCGCTGCCCACCCCCTTGAGCGAGGGGACGACCAGTTTCAGCAGCGGTGCCAGCGCGAAGAGTTTGGTGTCGGCGGCCAGCGACGGGTTAACGAGCACCAGCCCGCTGATCCCGGTACCGCGCAGTTCGGCCATCCGCAGCGCGAGGCAGCCGCCCAGTGACAGGCCCATCACGAAGATCTCCCCCGCGCGGCCTCGCAGGTCTTCGTAACCGCGATCGACCTCGGCGTACCAGTCCTCCCACCGGGTACGCGACATCTCCTGCCAGGTTGTGCCGTGTCCGGGCAGCCTGGGCACGGACACGCTCAGGCCCGCCCCGGCCAGGTACTCCGCCCAGGGCCGCAGCGAATAGGGGCTCCCGGTGAACCCGTGGCAGAGCAGGACTCCGATGCTGCTGCCTTCGTGGGAGTAAGGCTCCGCGCCTGCGATTACTGGCATCGGCTCGCTGTCCTTTCGGCCCGACGCAACCCTGCGTGGCGCCACTGCGTCTGACGCTACCTGGCCCGGCCCTCGCTACGCTCTCGCATCGTCGCACGTCGGCTGGTGCTCCCGCACCCATGTCGGGCCGCGACAGCGATGCGCAGCCAACCGAGTGCGTTTCCGGCGCTGACCTCGCTGGGGAGTCCTAATCCTGGTCATCTCGTGGGACGATTGGCGGCGTGTTCTATTGGGTGGTCAAAGCGATCTTGGGTCCGTTCCTCACCCTGGTGTTCCGGCCATGGGCGGAGGGCACCGAGAACGTCCCCCGTGAAGGCCCGGCCATCATCGCCAGCAACCACCTGTCGTTCTCCGATCATTTCTTCGGCCCGCTGCCGCTGCCGCGCCGGGTCACGTACCTGGCCAAGGCGGAATATTTCACCGGCCGAGGGGTGAAGGGCCTGCTCAGTAAGGCTTTCTTCCGCGGGGTAGGGCAGATTCCGGTGGACCGGACGGGCGGTCAGGCGAGCGAACGAGCACTGCGCACCGGGTTGCGCGTGCTGTCGGAGGGCAGGCTGCTCGGCATCTACCCGGAAGGCACCAGGACCCCTGACGGCAGGCTGTACCGGGGTAAGACCGGCGTGGCGAGACTGGCCCTCGAGTCCGGCGCGCCGGTGGTCCCGTGCGCGATGGTCGGCACGTTCGAGTTCCAGCCGCCCGGCAAGCTCAGGCCACGGCTCTCGATCCGGCCGGGGGTTCGGTTCGGCAAGCCGCTGGATTTTTCCCGCTACGTGGGCCTCGAGTCAGACCGCTTCGTGCTGCGGGCGGTGACCGACGAGATCATGTACGCGCTGATGGAACTGTCCGGGCAGGAGTACGTGGACGAGGACGCGCAGCACGCCAAGGCCACGTTGAAGGCGGAGCGGAAGGTTCACGCGTCCACCGGCGGCCAGTCGGGCACGTAGGACGGCTCTGCGGGCCCCGTGCCTCCTGCGGGCCCCGTGCCTCCCGCGGGCTCCGCGGGTCGTGCGGGCTCCGCGGGTCGTGCGGGCTCCGTGCCGCCCGGCCGCCGGCGAGCCGACAGCCTGGCCACCGCCACCCGGGCGGCCCGCTGGACGAGCAGGACCAGCCCGAGGAGCAGGGCAGCGACTAGCCCGTCCAGCCAGAAGTGGTTGGCGGTGACGACGACGGCCAGCACGGTCAGCGCCGGGTAGGCAAGCGCGAGCCAGCGCCAGCGGCTCCGCGACACCTGCACCACCACGAGGGCGACCAGCAGCGCCCAGCCGACGTGTACCGAGGGCATGGCCGACAACTGGTCAGCATTGAACCCGGCGACCGAGCCGTAGACCGACTGCCCGTACCGCACTCCCGTATCCACCATGCCGTCACCGGCGAGCATGCGCGGCGGCGCGACCGGGATGAACTGCACCAGCAGGCAAATGGCGGTGAACAGCATCAGCGTGCTGCGGACGTGCCGGTACTGCCGGCGATGCCAGACGAAGAGCCAGATCAGGCAGCTGATCAGAACCGGGAAATGCAGTGATGCGTAATAGAGATTGAGCCCCTGGACCACGATCGGATGGGGCAGGAACGCCCGCTGGAGCCCGGCTTCGCTTGGCATATGGATCGCACGTTCCAGGTTCCAGATCCAGCGTGCCCGCGTCAGCGCACCGTCAGTCCCGGCAACGGCGAAGCTCCCCGCGACCTGCCAGAGCGCGAACAAGCCCAGAACCAGGGCGGTCTCCCCGGCGAATGCGGCGGCAGCCACCAGCCGGTGCCGGTGAGTGAGCCGGCCGCACGCCGCCGCGCCGGCCAGGCAGGCCGCCGCGACGGCGGCGTCCTGCCAGGAAAGCTCCAGGTTCACCATGCGGCGTTCACCCCGTCCCGTGCCATTGGTCCCGCATCCTGCTAACAGCGCCAGGTCCGTTGTACATCCACGGTTGGGGTCGCCGTTACTCAGGGTCCACCGGCGTCGGCGGGGGAGCGTCGTCAAAGGACACCTTGACGTGCTCGTCGTCCCGCCGCTGGTTCTGCAGTGCCTGAACAGAAAGGACGGCACGGTCGGCCTCGGTAAGCGGGGGCTGGACGATGGAACGCGGCCACAGCCGGCGCGCCAGCACCGGGTTGATCTCGGCGGCGTACACGCTGATCTCGACGCCCAGGTAGATCCAGGCGAGAAGGCCGAGCACCGTGCCGAACACGCCGTACACCGAGTTGCTGTGCAGGAACTGATGCACGAGCAGCGTGCCCAGCGCCTCCAGCACCGTCCACGCGACGCCTCCGGCGACCGCGCCAGGCACCAGCTTGCGCGTCGGGATGCTCTTCGGGGTGAGGACCCGGAAGCCGATGAAATACATCCCGACGTTGGCCGCGGCGGCCAGAACCTCGCTGAGAACCGCGATCCCGGCACCGTTGTGACCGTAGCTGCCCAGGCCGGTGAGGAGCGTGGTGACGATAACGCCAAGGCCGAGCACACCCAGGAACAGTCCGGCCCGCCCCAGGCGCTGGACGTAGCCGGGCCGCTCGGGCCCGGGCAGGTTCCACACCTGGGCCATCGTGAACAGGCCCGCCTGGGCCAGCCCAGACGTTCCCCAGATCAGCGCGAGCAAGCCGATGACCAGGCCTATGACGCTGGAACGCCGGAGCTCATGGACGTTGCTGGCGAGCTGCTGGCCGATCAGCGGCACCTGTTTGGCCACCGCGTTGAGCGCCTC
>OBLU010003992.1_pt1 | contig 13324 bp, 9 predicted proteins | sample 1518681 | NCBI WGS metagenome assembly OBLU01 (sample SAMEA3539304, study PRJEB22396) | soil metagenome | biome: tundra; feature: field; material: soil | place: USA | collected 2010-05 | depth 0.15 m | reverse complement strand
CAGAATCAAAAGTGGATGATCACGACAACCCGTGAGACACCGTGACTGTTTTAATCCTACGACTACGGTGATAGTATTACAAACTGGTTATAACCCCGCTAACATCTCCCGCTGTTTGGATTCGATGGTTGGGTTGTTGCCGCCCCCTATGGAGAAAAGAACCGGCGGCAACAACCTCCGTCGTACTTACTCATACAATCTGGCTAATTAGGATCAAGAGACGGCACTTGTCCAGTGGCGTTTCGCTAATGTCGGACATACTGATCCTGTAAGGGTTTCCCCCTACAGAACAATCAGGGAATCTTCAGCCGAAATGTCTCGCTATCCCGATACCTAAGGGGATAAAATATAAATTACCACCCCGTTTCTGGGGCCGCTTCCCGACCTCAACGCGCCCCGTCTGCGCGAGCCACAGAAAGCATTTACAGGATGAGTGTCAGTCGTGCCTTATGAAACGCCGCCGTCCATTTTGGATTTTGCGTCATTCTCTTTTGTTAAACGCCGACCGTAAAAGGCGCGGGGGAATGAAAACGACCATCGTAATGATGGCGATACTTTTTGCGGCCGGTATGCTCACCTCGGCATTTGGAGAAGCAATCCTCACCCTCAAATCAGGGGAAGTTCTCAAGGGAGATATTGTTTCCTCCGACACTAATGCTGTTCAATTCCGAGCCTATTTCAATAACCGCACTATGACTTCACTGCGAGATGTCCCCCGGTCTGATATCCAAGACCTCGTGAACGAAACCCCGGAACAAACCGACTTTCGCGCCCTGTCAGTTTTTCGACTGGATCCGGACCAGGAACAACCCCAGGTTTTCTATACCCAGTGGATCGCCGCATTCGAGAAGTTCCTGAAGGACTACCCACAATCCGACAAGAGTGCGGTCATCCAACCACATATTGACGAGTGCCAAGCGGAACTCAGCCATGTCATGGCCGGGGAGGCGAAATTCGGCAACCGCTGGATGACTCCGGAGGAACAGAAACCGCTGGCGCTCACCAAACAACTGGCACAACTGGAAGACCGTTGGTATGTGCTTGCCAAAACCGCCACTTCGCCCGAAGCCCTAGCGGCATTGGATACGATCGACGCGCAAATTCAAAGCGTTAAATTTCAACTTCCCCTGGCGCAAAACGACTACGAAGCCTCCTTGGGAAATTTGGCCCCACCACCGAAGGCTCCAGTCGCCGTTCAAGCCCTGCCCGCCCCGCTACAGGAATCTTCGCAATCTTCGCACCAGGATCGGGCGCGGTGGGCTTCCCTGGCCTTGATGCTGTATTGGAAATGGGTGGTCGTTGGAGGAGCCATCGGGGCGGGCATCATCCTCGTGGTGATGTGGCGGCGGAAGTAAGAAGAAAGGGACCTATGAAAAGCCTAATCGCAATTACAGGTTTGGCAGTCATTGTCGCGACCGCGGTTTTGGCCCAGAACAATCCAAACAACCTAAACAATCCGAACAATCCGGGCATCGAGGAACCAACCATTCCCAGGGGAGAACAGATCCGTTTGAACAAGGTCGAGCGGCTCCGGGCGGAAAGGGAATGGTTCCGCCTGGAACAACAGTGGCTGTCCATGCGGGAACAGATGCGGGAGCAGATACTCCAGGAAATACAGGCTGGGGTTCCACCGCAACAGATCCAGACCGAAATCCAGGAACAACAGCCGATCCTGCAGGAGCCCGCCCCGGAGTATATTTATGTGCCGGTGTATGAAGGACCCATCCAGACCGTCTTTACCTCCCCAGTCAACACGGAGCGCTATGAGCGGGAACGCCCCGAGCGGGAGCGCCACGAACGGGAACGCCACGAACACGAACGCTGGGAAAAGGAACATTTGGAACACGAGCGCCATGAGCGGGAACGCATCGAAAGGCATCAGGCGCTATGGGAGCAAAACCGGACACAGACAATGCAACGGTTGCGGGTAACACATCCGGAAATAGCGACAAGGATCGTCGCCGGTATCGCAAAAGCCCAAGCGCCGACAGCAACTCCTGGGGTTTCAAGGGCCGCCCCAACAACTCCCGGGGGTTCCAGGTCGGTCGCCCCGACTGTGAGATCGTCGCCACCATCGGCTCCAAGGTCGCCGCCACCGGCTCCCGCACCAAGGTCGCCAGCGCCGGCTCCTGCGCCGAAATCACCTCCGCCTCCGCCTCCTCAACCTCAAAACAAAGGCACTCTTAATCACTAGAACCGGGCTACTCTAACGACCCTTCCACCACTCCAAGACCTCTCGCATCGACAAAGTAACATGCGAAATGCCCAGCCGTACCCCCGCCCGTAATAGCGTCTCCCGATTCCAGCCCCGTAGCCGTCGACCAGGGTCGCTGAGGCAAAATGGTATAGCCTCCGATCGCGACGGCCAAAACGGTCACAAAAAAAGGGCGGTTAAACCGTTACCCCGTTTGGGACGGTCCGGCATCGAGAACTCCGGGTGATCCTCAATGGCTAATTGCCCCTCGTGGTACTCTGGGGGCATGCGTCGAAGTCCGATCTCGTACCAATTCCGCATTCACCTGGCCCGCTCCAAGACGATCACCATCGGCAGGCTCGGGCGGTTCCGTTTTCCTGCGGGCGACTACATCTACACCGGAAGCGCCCGTCGCAACATGGACCACCGGATCCGCCGCCACCTCTCCCGAACCAAGCGCCTGCGGTGGCATGTCGATTATCTGCTCGCCGACCCCGATGTCCGGATCGTGCGCGTCCGACGATCCGGTCTGGGGGAATGCGCACTGAATCAGCGCACGGGGGGGCGGATCGTGGTTCCCGGGTTCGGGGCATCGGATTGCCGCGCAGGGTGCGGCAGTCACCTGAAGAGGCGGTAGGAGTCACCCACCCCGCCCCGGGAATTCGACGGATGGGACCCGCGCGGGGGTGATCCCTCAAGGCTTCAACTTACCTGGTTTCACTGCGGTGGGCATCTGTGCGGCAGCCTGCAATTCATCGATGAGCGAGTTGAAATCACGGTCGAGGTCAGTTTTCTCACGGGGGTAGAGGTACAAATAAGTACAATCATCCTGATGGATACTTCCAACAGGAGGAACCTGTATCCCGAAAGTCCTTCGCACTCCGGATTGTTCAGTGGCTTTTTTCGACAAAGGAAAAACGAGCCAAGTCACTGCACTGTTGTGACAGATGCGATTCGGTCACGACGGGAAATTATGCGGTTTGGGTGAAGTCTGTATTCAGTAACTGATGATTGGGCCGTGGAGTGTCATCGCTGGATGACACCTTGGATGCCCTAGTGCAACCCGCCACTTCCGCTGGCAGATCGTTGCGGATCTGGTGCATTGCACCACGACGGTACGACAACGGGCTGGGGACCACGGGTTTCTATGCTCCAGCTTCCCTAGCTCGTGGCGGAGCATTCAGTTCTTGTCTGAGCCAGCGAACGCGCATAACATAGAGTCCCTTCTACCGAGAACCATCAATGAAATTCAAAAGCGCAGACCACTTGATCCGCAAACTCGCAGTCATGGACAAGGTTGCCGCATCCAAAGAACTAACCGAGTTCTACACACACGCTCGATTCAAAATCAGCAAAGACTGCTTCCTTCGGCAATTCACGGACGGCAGCAACGATGGTGGCATCGACTTCTTCAACCAGGAAGATTCCACTTACTTCATCTTCCAGTCGAAGTTCGCCGGCGCCCCAAAGAGGGTGTCCGCTAGCGAGATCCTCGGCGAATTGCGTAAACTTAAAAACACCCTAATCACAGAGAACCCAAACCAAGCCGCACGGGAATTCGTGAATTCGATAAAGCGAGATGTGGGAAACAGGGCCGCAGTCCTTGAGGTGTTGTGGCTAACAACCAACATCGTTGATGCGGCTGTTCGCGATGAAGTCCAAAGGGACTTGGTCTCTTGGCGCAAGAAGAACCGGTTGGCCATGGGTGTCGATTTCGTCGCAATCGATAAACACGCACTGGATAGCGTGATTTACGATGTCAAACATGGTTATGTTCCTTATACCGGTAAGAAGGTTCTCAAACTCGAGGAGGGCCAATGGATGGAAGAAAGTTGGGAGGAAACAAATGTCTACTCCCTTGTGTGTACAGTGGAAGTGAATGAGATTTTAAAGTGGTTTCGTAGTGCAGATCAGGTGACGAATTATCTCCAGAAGAATGTCAGAGACTTCCTCGGCCTGAAGAAAATCAATAGGGCCATAGCAAAGTCCTATGTGGATGCTCCGCATTGGTTCTGGTACAAGCACAACGGAATCATAATTTTCGCCGACAACCTTTCAATTGACCACAGCACAGGCGAACTCACCCTGCGGAATCCTCAAGTCGTGAATGGCGGACAGACCTTGAGCGCACTGTATGCAGCCTACGACAACGAGGGTCGGCGCGATAATCCAGCGAAAGTGTTGGTGAGGGTTTACCGGCTGCCGTACGAGAACACTGAAACCTACCAGAGAAGCATCGAGATCATTTCTGCGTTGAACTCCCAGAACGCCATCGAGGCCTCTGACCTGCGCTCGACAGATCCGCGCCAAGTTCGGCTCGAGCAGTTGCTCCGCGAGGTTGGAGACGGTTACGGGTATATTCGAAAGCGCTCCGCGGATGCCAAAGCCAGCCTATACAATGTCTCCATGAAGCATCTCGCGCTCGTTTACCAAGTCTGCAAAAGAAGCGCTCCACATGAGGGCGTTCGGGGCAATGTCGAGGAGTTGTTTGAAGAGCCAACCAAGTACAACGAGATTTTCAATGAGAGGGAGATCAATAAGGAACTTGGCAGCGGCCATGTGGTGCTCAACTACATAACAGCCTGGGTAATCCACAACCGTCTCACACAGATACGCGGGGATATTCCTCAAAGAGACGAAGAGTTCTGGCAGTTCACGAGGTGGTTTGTGCTTGCAGATGTCTACGGGAAGATTCGCGAGTGGAGGCAGAAATGCTTCGATGCCGGCTTTCGCGAATGGTCCGACTTCCTGCTCTCATATCAGTTTGAGAACGCTTTGGCAAAGTATGCGCGCACGGCATTCAAGATCGCGAGGGAGATTTTGCCGAAACGCGAAATGGCCAATCCCAAAGACTTCTACCGGAAAACCGACTCCTTCTCCAAATTATCAGCGAGGACCGGCACAAGACAGTTTAACTCTTTGTTCAGCAGGGCTTTTACTCGCTTCGGAGACGATAACATGCCGCCATGATTGCCAGCGTTGATGGTTGCAAGGGCGGCTGGGTCGTCGCGGTCGCCGACGGTTGGCCCTGTAAAACACCCCCTCGCTTGATGTTCAGCGCGAGTTTCGCGACCGTCGTCTCCGATACCCGCACTTGTCACGCGGTTGTAGTGGATATGCCAATCGGTTTGCCTTCCGGCCCTCCCGCCGACGATGGACAGCGTGGATGCGACGGACTTGCCCGTCAGTACTTGGGACTTCTTGGTCGAGACCGCGTTTTCTTAGCACCACCGAGACCTACGCTGGTGGCGAAGACCCCAGCGGAGTTCCAGTCGATCCACAAAAGTCTTTTGACCAAAGGGGCTGGGTTGCCAGTTTGGGGCATCGCCGGAAAACTGGCGGAGGTCGATGCACTGATGTCGCCAACCATTCAGGATCGCGTTTTCGAGTTCCACCCCGAGTTGGCGTGGGCGCGCTTGGCCGGTCATACCCTGTCATCAAAGCATTGTGCCGCGGGAATCATCGAACGACTGGGCATCCTTCGGGGACCGGTCCCAAAACTGGAGCAACTCAACGAATGGGACGACTCAACCGTAAGCGGTCGCGCGGAGATCGACGACATCCTGGATGCCCTGGTGGGACTTGCGGTGGCGGGAGGCATTGTTGAGTCACCTCGATCTGCCTGCCGGTTGCCGGTAACGGAACCACCGAAAGACGCGCGCGGCCTCCGGATGGAGATATGGTACTGACGGTATGGATCTGGTGCATTTGCACCACCCTGACGGCTCTCCAACACTGGTTGGAGAACTTCATCTCACTCATTGACCAATGTGAGCGTTTACCTTTTTGTGGCTTGTAGGGCCCAAAGATAAAGGCTTACCCCATGCTCGTACGGCTGCTTCTGCTTGTTTTCGGTCTGTCATCCAAGTAGAACGCCAAGTACGCCTACCGTCTGGGGTAAAGTATGGGTAGAACCAGAACGGGCTGCCTTTTCGCCTGAATAAATGGAGCGGCTTCAACAGCGTGCCCATAAGTCGTCGAGTTTTGTCGCCTTGATGAATTGGGCGGCGGGGGTGTTGTGCTTGGCAAGTTCGGCAAAATGCGCCTCACCGCACTTGATCTTCGCGCTTTCCTTATCGCGCAGATCGTCGGTGAAGAGGCTGCTCTTGGTTTCAACCACGAAGTAGAGACGCTCAGCGCCATCTTTCACAACCAATACCGCCCAGTCAGGGTTGTAGGTGCCAAGCGGTGTCGGGACTTTGAACCAGCCGGGGAGCTTGGCGTAAACCTTGATGGCCGTGTTCTTCTCCAACTGCTCGGCAAAGGTCCGTTCGGTGTCCGACAGGTAGATGACCTGCTCGTAAACCGATTTGGTAGCGTTTAGCATAGTCTTGAGGTAACCGGTCAGTTCCTCCTGCTCGAACAACTCCTGGGCGTAGTAATTCTCATTGCCAAGGCGCTGGTATTTGATGCCATCCACGATGGCCATGCGTTTTACCCGGTTGATTGTCTCGTCCGCAAGTTCGATGAACTGCTGCGGATTGCGTTTGAAATCGTCCAACCGACCGCTGCCACTCAGAATGCGAAAAATGCTTCGCCGGGTGAGCTGCGTTTTGTCCTGCAAGTCCGTCAGCACATCCGGGAGTTCAATGTCGCACTCTTCCAAGACGACCGGGGCGGATACCCCCGTCTCCGTGGCTTCCACGCCTGCCTTGCCTATGACGAGGTCGGCTTTGCGCCAGGACAGGCGAGTTTTGCTGATTGGCGGGGCAACCTTGACGGCCTCCGTGCATTTCTGGATGAGACCCTCGTTGTCGAACTGCACGCGGTAGGTGGTGCGGTGCTTGATGCGGTCCCACAACGCCTTGAACTCCTCGCCTTGGAGCACGGCCTGGCGGGTCTTCACCTGCTTCCGTTCGTCGGCGTTCTTGATCTCCAGCTTGCCGGCGATCTTGCGGAGGATTTCCTTCACCTGCGGAAGTTGAGCGACAAACGGCTCCGGGACTGTGAATGTCCCGTCTTTGAGCGCCTTCTTGAGTGTGTCCTGCACCTTGCCCTTGGCGTCAACATAACCCGCTTGGCGCAGATGCGCCCAAAGAGCCTTCGACTGATCGAAGCCTAGTGGTGATGTCTTACCGCCCTTCTCGGTGACTGAGATGCCAGCGAACTGATGATCCGCAACTATGCCAAACTGGATACCTGTGTCGTCCTCAATCTCCTTCTGGAGATTCTCCGCAAATTGCTCGTAACTCTCGGTGGCCACAACGGTGAGGGTATTGATCTCGAATCCCCGCAAGCGCTCGCCCTGTTGGTTCACACACAGGCGCAGTCCGCGTCCAATGGTCTGGCGGCGTTCGCGTTCGGTGCCCATTTCGCGGAGGGCGCAAATCTGGAAAACATTCGGGTTGTCCCAGCCCTCTTTCAGTGCCGAGTGAGAAAAGATAAACTTCAGCGGCGTCTGGAAGCTCAACAATTCCTCCTTTTTCTGCATGATGAGGCTATAAGTGTCGTCGTCCGCCTTGGTATCTCCTCGCGTGTCCTTGTAAAACTCGACAGTTTTTGTCCCCACCTTTTTCCTGTCGATGGAGAAGTACCCGCCGTGAACCGCTTCGGCTGCGGTCCTCATATCCACTTCCTTGAATAGGCTCTGGTAATCAGGGTGTTTGGCGAATCGGCGGTATTCGTCCTCGAAAATGACAGCGTAATCGCCCTTCATTGGGTTGCCATCGGCGTCGTATTTTCGGTAGCGCTCAACGGCGTCGATAAAAAATAAACTCAACACCTTGATCCCCTGCGGGGCCAGGCGCATTTCCTTGTCCAGGTGCTCCTTGATTGTCCGGCGAATCATTTCGCGCTGGAGGGCCAGTGCTTCGAGATCGCCGTGAGCCTCATCAATTTTCAGGTATCGTTCGCCGCCAGGATAACGCACTTCCAAGAACTCGTTGCCCCTTTGCACTCGAATCTCGCCCACGCGGCAGTCATGGTAGATTGCACGAGCGGTAGTCATCTCCAGATTGTCGCCGTCCTGCACGGCAACTTCCTTCCGCTGTACACCGGTGGGTGTCTGCATATCCAGTTCCACTTTGGCAGTGATGACACCGCGGCGGTTACTGACGGACAGCAGGCGCACATAGGGTTTGTTGTATGCGCCCGAGATGGCCGCCGCTGCCACTTCGATTTGTTTCACGAGTTTGCGCTCATAAGCGTCCACGGCATCGAGCCGGAACACCATGTGGTGCTTGTCCACATGAGTGGCCGAATAGCGCAGGGTGCAGAGGGGGTTCATTGCACCGAGCGCTTCCTTCCCCCGGCCTTCGAGACCGCCGTCCACGCTTTGCGGTTCGTCGACGATGAGGATGGGCTTCGTAGCTTTGATGAGGTCAATCGGCTTCTCGCCGCCGGTCTTCTCGGTGTCCTTATAGAGGTTGTTGACATCCTTTTTGTTGATGGCCCCTACCGTCACCACCATTATTTGGATCTGTGGGCTGGTGGCGAAGTTGCGGACCTGGCCAAGCTTGTCCGAGTCGTAAAGGAAGTAGTCGAAGGGCACACCCGCGTAGAGCCCTTTGAGGTGCTCCGCGGCGATCTCGATGGTGTGATAGACGCCTTCCTTGATCGCCACCGAGGGCACTACGATGACAAACTTAGTGAAACCGTAGCGTTTGTTCAGCTCAAAGATGGTGCGGAGGTAAACATAAGTCTTCCCGGTGCCCGTCTCCATCTCCACGGTGAAATCGCCATTTTTTAGGTCATTACCCTCCGGGAGGGTCGTAGGGCGCAGCACATTATTGAGCTGAATCTTGGTTAGGTTCTCCTGGATCTCATCTCGCAACAATAATAGCCGGTTGCCGATGCCGATGTCATTTTCGGCAAAGCCCATCCGCTGCTGGGCGTCTGCTAGGTCGCGAGTGACGGTGAACTCCGTTCGACAGATTTCCTGCCCATGAAACAGATCACAGACAGATTCGATGGCCGCGAGCTGGAAGTCGAGGTTCGGCTCGAAATGGAGTTTCATGGCGGGGTATTAGAGACTGCGGACATTGTCCAGGCCGTGTTGTTGTAGAATAGCGGTGAGGTTGGTCTTGGCCACATCGTCAGCGAATGAGCTGTCACGGAAGACTACAGTGCTTTCCCCGGCAGGCTTCAAAACCCTGTGCCACTCCACGATACCCAGGGCCAGTTGCTCGACTTGTTCGCCGTTGATCTTTGGGGCAAGACAGACGAGTAGCGTACCTGCCCCGATGCTGTGGACGGTCTTACCGGCAATATTCTTGTCCTCAATGGGAACTGTCAAATCGAGGCCGAGCTTCAGGAGCAACTCGAACAAGATGTCCTGCTCCGTGCGGTCGGCCTTGAGGTGCTCGACTGAGGCTTCAAGGGTTTGGGCTATATTCTCGCGATCCGGCTCCCAGACCTGGATATTGCTGGAGGCGAGCTTGAAAACGCGAAAGCCGAGGTCACCCGCAAACATGGGGTTCTCTTCCTTGATCTTCTTTCCGGCACGACGAAGACGCTCCTTGGTCAGTTCGGCGATGTTGCGCGGTTTCTTGAGCTTGTCGCAAAAGTTAGCAGCAGCCTTCTGATTTGGGTCTGTCGGATCAAGTGGTTCGGGAAGCTGGACGAGAACATACTGCCGACTCCCACCGTCAGTGGCATTCTGTGCAAGAACTGCTTGACCCGTCGTCCCGGAACCTGCAAATACATCCATTACCAAATCGTCAAGCGCAGTAGCCATAAACACGCAACGCTGAAGCAGTGCGACGGGCTTTGGATGGTCAAACGCATCGCCCATTCCTAACCGCCCCAGTTCAATTGTTCCTTGTTCGTTGATGAATTCGGTTTCTGACCAAATTGACTTGGCCTTGGTCGTGCTCTTTCGAGATTTCTCATAGATGTTCCACTCGTTATCGCGGCGCTTGCGCGCCACCACTACCGGTGAGCTGGCATTCAAGTCGCATCCCTTGAGTTTGTCCTGTCCCCATCTCCAACACCCTTCCTCACCCTCACTATTCAACGGCACTACTTTAACGGAATCATGTCCTACTGGAACGAGGGAGATTCGGGAGTACCCGCATTCGTCTAGTGAGTTCGGCAAAACATAAATGGGGAAAAACAAATTGGGACGATTGAACCTACCAAATTTTGGATTGCGGTTGCGCAATTCCCAAAGGTCAAACGGTCCGGTGGAATCAGAAAACGGCAGGGCATCTGCTGCCTTCTCCAACTCATTTAATTCGATGGTCTCACTTCTGGAGTACAAGACCAAGAATTCGTGAGTCTTTGCGATCTGTTTGTAGGTTTGACCGCGTTTATTCGACTGAATGACAACTTGCGCTTGAAATTGTTCCTCCCCAAATACCTCATCGAGAACACGGCGAAGGTTGCCAACTTCAGTATCGTCGATTGAGACCGCAATCATCCCATCCTCCCGGAGCAGATTCCTAGCGAGCTTCAAGCGGGGATAAATCATATTGAGCCAGTGAGTGTGAAAACGGCCGGAGGATTCGGTATTACTGCTGATCTTCTGACCGCCCTCTGCCTGCCCGGTAAGTTCAAGATAATTCCTAATGTTGTCCTGAAAATTATCCGGATAAACGAAATCCTTACCGGTATTGTAAGGGGGATCCATGTACATAAATTTCACTTTCCCGGCGTAGGATTTCTGGAGAAGCTTGAGAACTTCGAGGTTGTCGCCCTCGATCATAAGATTGCGCGTGGTGTCCCAGTCCACGCCGTCCTCCAAGTAGGGGCGGAGGGTGCCGGTTGATGGAGTGAGTGCCAATTGCTTGGCGCGGCGTTTGCCGTTCCAATTGAGACCGTACTTTTCCTCGCGCTCGTCCACCGCGCCGCCGAGGAGTTGCTTCAGCGCATCGAAGTCAATCTTTCCCTCGGCAAACGCTTCGGGGAACAGTTCTTTTAGGCGAGTGATGTTCTCGCCGAGGATGTCAGCGGACCTGGTATCGGGATCGGCGGTGGTGAGTGGTTTCATTTTGCTAATCCGAGTTTAGAAGTTCATGGCGGTTTCGTCGAGCTTCAGTGATCGCTCCCTGGCCCGATTTGCTTTTCAAAAGCCTGACACACCAGTCCCATGATGTTTGGCACTGGTGAAACTGGGGTGATGTTTTCAGAAACGCGAGGAGGTTGGCTTCGGTCGCTTTCATTGGATGGATCCCGATTAGAGGTTCATTGTGGCTGCAGCGAGTTGCTCTTCGAGCCGTTTGATTTCGAGGTTTAGTACGACGAGTCGATTGACCTGCTTTTCTTTCTCCGCCTGGGTCTGGAGGATGGCGATGTCGCGCTGTAGACGAGCGTGATCGGCGAGCGCCTGGCGGCGGGCTTCCTGGACGGTGAGATCGGCGGGAATAGCCAGTCGCCCAGTGATCTGCGCGGACTGAAATGCTTCGAGGCAGGCAATCCAACCCTGGTAGACAGCCAGAAGATGCGTGCGAGGCTGCGCGGCAAGGGAAAGGCTGGCGAGAAAGACCGTTTCGAGCGTATCCCCAGATGCCCGCAGGTCGGCACAGATAATTGGACCGGTGGCCGAGGTGTTTACGAGGACAACCTTGCCTGCTTCATTTTCCGACCGGCGTTTATGAGCTAGGGAGATGGAAACTGTGTCCCCCTGAGCAGTAACAAGGAACACGGAATACGGGATGGCGCGGTGGATGAGTTCCACGAGCCGCGCGGACTTGGCCTCGGGGCGCAGGGCCAGAGAGAGCACGGCGATTTCCAGCACCTCACTGGTGGCATCGCGGTATTCCGGCACGCCGATGGTGCCGGGCTTTAGGGCGGCAACCCAGAGCAGTTCTTCGACACCGTCGTTAATCTGGCGCTTATCGGCGGCGGTGGAGGCGCTGTTTTCAACAAGGAGCTTCTTGGGGACACGCTGATCCACCCGCGACTCTGGCGGCAGAGCAAGGGCAGCGATTATGTGGGCGGCAGTCATGCGGGCAGATCCGGAAGCACGACGAGAAAAGCGACCACCTCAAAGTCATTGATGCCAGCAAACTCCCCTTTAATCGCGTGGGTACCTCCAGGCGAGAACAGGCTGGCGACGGCGCGTTCCTCCTTTTTGCCGACAACAGAAGCAACGGCGGCGGCGAGGAGCTTCTGTGTGGGGGCCATGTTGGCGCCGTCGCGGGTGACATTGTCGAAGCGGGTGCAGGCTTCCGCGTCAGGCAGGTCGCGGCCAATGCAAAGCCTCTTTAGGCGGTCGAGCACCTGCTTGGCCTGTGTGAACGGGAGCAACACCGCCCCGTCGTCGCCGATGTGAACAAGGTAGTGCGGGGCAAGCGGGTAGCCCGGCTCTATGGCTTTGCGAGCCACCTCGCCCTCGGCGCGGAGGCAGAAGATAACGCCGGGAGGGATGGCATTTTCGCCAGAACCGTTGCTGGTTGTGACAGCAAAGGTGCCAAGGGGCAGGTTTTCCAGCCGCTGGGGATGTTCGCGGAGGAAACCCGCGAGGTCGATGCGGAAGTCGGTGAGTGTCAGGTCGGCAATGGAGATACCACTCCCCAGATCCTCGAGGTCAATGACCGCATCCTGAAGTTTGAGAAGTTGCTTGCGGCGGTATTCTAAATCGTTCATCTGGTTGCCGGATTGCGCCTCGATGATGTTCTCCTCACCGGTGGCGGAAATGTCGAGAAGCACCATGCGCCCGCTGACGCGCTGTTCGAGGTTGATGTATTCCTCCAGCTCGAGGTTCGGCCAGAAGTTCACCAACTGGATGCGACTGTTAAGCGAACCGATACGGTCAATGCGTCCGAAACGCTGGATGATGCGAACGGGATTCCAATGGATGTCGTAGTTGATAAGGTAATCGCAGTCCTGGAGGTTCTGACCTTCACTGATGCAGTCTGTGGCGATGAGGATGTCGAGTTCGCCTTCGCTCGCGAGGTCCTCGGGGCGTTCCTTCGAGTGCGGTGAGAAGGATGTAATTATGCTGGCAAAATCTTTGCGGAGATTGGGCAGCGTGGTCTTGTTGTGACCGGCGCCGGTGACTAGAGCCGAGTGGAGACCGAGTTCCGCTTGTGCCCACGGGGCGATCTGCTCGTAAAGATAATGGGCGGTGTCGGCGAAGGCGGTGAAGATGATCACCTTGTGGTTACCGGGATTGATTGGGTTCTTCGCTTTGTCGGCAATGATCTGACGGAGGGTTTCGAGCTTGGCGTCGCGTGCCGCGCCAACCTG
>OBLU010003991.1_pt1 | contig 13325 bp, 9 predicted proteins | sample 1518681 | NCBI WGS metagenome assembly OBLU01 (sample SAMEA3539304, study PRJEB22396) | soil metagenome | biome: tundra; feature: field; material: soil | place: USA | collected 2010-05 | depth 0.15 m | reverse complement strand
GGCCTCGGAGGCGGCACGGGTTCCGGCGCGACGCCGATCGTTGCCGAAGCTGCGCGGCGCAGCGGACGGCCGCCGATCCTGGTGGGCATTCCGCTGCTGGCGGGGCTCTCAATTGTGCATGGCACGCTGCCACCGCATCCCGCAGCGATGCTGGCGGCCAGCCAGTATCACGCCGACCTGGGGCGGACCATCCTGTATGGACTGATTGCCGGGCTGCCCGCCGCGGCGCTGGCGGGGCCGGCTCTGGGCTGGTTCCTCATCCGGCGATGGGAAAAGCGGCGGGGAAAGGCTGAGGCAAAAGAGGCAACCGAGGGTTTGACCCTGTTCGCACCGACGCTCAAAGAAGATCGGCGCGCAGATGAAGCGACTTCGCATCCAAAATCGACAGAAACAGAATCGAAAGCGAATCGGGTTCCAACGCCTGCGGGTCCGTTTCGAGCTGCGACGGCGATTCTGTTGCCGGTGGCGCTCATCTTTCTAGGAAGCTGGGCCGACACGCTGACTACGCCTTCGAGCGTGGCCAACCAGATTCTGCACCTGGTGGGCAGCCCGGATATCGCGCTGCTGATCGCGGTTCTGATCGCTCTGCTCACGCTCGGCCCGAGGATACAGACGGGCCAGCATCACGGCAGAGAACTGCTGCGCAAGCTGACTGCGGAATCCTTTGAGCCGATCGCCAACGTGCTGGTGATCCTGGCGGCGGCGGGCGGCTTGAGCGGCGTTCTGCGCGATTCGGGAGCGGCGCAGGCCACGGTGAGCCTGGCGCTGGGCGCGCACATGCCACCGCTGGTGCTGGCCTGGGTTTTAGCCGCCGTGGTCCGAGTTTCGATGGGTTCGGCAACGGTGGCCATGGCCGTGGCTTCAGCGATACTCGCGCCCATGGCGGGGCACATCGGCGTGCGGCCCGAGCTGCTGGTGCTGGCTACCGGGACAGGATCGCTCATCCTCTCGCACGTGAACGATCCCGGCTTCTGGATGATCCAGTCGTTCTTCAAATTGGAAGTGAAGGAGACCCTGGCCACATGGTCCGTCCTGGAGACGGTTTTATCGGTGGCCGGGCTGGGGACGACATTGCTGCTGGCGGCTGTGGTGCGGTAGCAAATTCCTGCTTTTCCCTCAATTCGGGCTTCATATTCTCCCACCCGAGCCGCCAAAGCAAAGACGCGGTGCCCAGAGGGCGCCCAGGTGGGGCACCCTGCCCTACTTGGGTTGGGCGACGATGCGCAGGTAGGGCTTGGGCGAGCGCCATCCAGCGGGATATTTGGCCTGCGCCTCGTCCTCGGTGACCGAGGGAAGGATGATGACATCTTCGCCCGACTTCCAGTTCACCGGGGTCGCCACCTTGTGCGAGGCGGTCAATTGCATCGAGTCTAGAACGCGGAGAACCTCATCGAAGTTCCTGCCCGTGCTCATGGGATAGCTCAGCGTGAGCTTGACCTTCTTGTCCGGCCCGACCACGAAGACGGTGCGGACGGTCGCGTTGGTGGCCGCTGTGCGGCCTTCGGAGGTGTCGCCTGCATCGGCCGGCAACATGTCGTAGAGCTTGGCGATCTTGAGTTCGGGGTCGCCGATCATGGGGAACTTGACGGTGTGGCCCTGGGTCTCCTCGATGTCGGCCGCCCACTTGGCATGATTCATAACCGGGTCGACGCTGAGTCCGATGATCTTGGTGTTCCGCTTTGCAAACTCCGGGGCCAGTCCGGCCATGTAGCCCAACTCGGTGGTGCAGACAGGCGTGAAGTCCTTGGGGTGCGAGAAGAGGACGGCCCAGCCGTCGCCAATCCACTTGTGAAAGCTGATGGTGCCCCGCGTGGTCTCGGCAGTGAAGTCGGGGGCGGTATCGTTGATGCGCAAAGACATGGTCGATCTCCTTGAGGTCTTGGGAATTGTTGTCCAGGGAAAGGTCGGGACGGCTTCAGAGCAGTCACCAAGAACGAAATCAGGTTAGCATGGGCGGCGAAGTGGGCAAAAGACATTAAGGTCGACCGGCGTGCAAACCCGCTGGCGCGCGCGCTTCCTTCGACAAAGGTGCGGCTCACTGGCCCAGCACGGCCCTCTGCGCGGCGAAGATTTCCTTGAGACCGGATTCGGCAAGGTCGATGAGGCCGTTCAACTGCGCTCGAGAAAAACTTCCCTTTTCGGCGGTGGCCTGGGTCTCGATGAGGCCGCCATCGGCGGTCATGACCACGTTCATGTCGACTTCGGCGGCAGAGTCCTCCTCGTAGCAGAGGTCGAGGAGCATGCGGCCGTCGACGATGCCTACCGAGGTTGCGGCTACCAGTTGCTTGAGCGGCAATGTTTTGAGGGTTCCGGCCTCAACCAGAGCATTGAGGGCGAGTGCAAGGGCCACGGCTGCGCCGGTGATGGCCGCGGTGCGGGTGCCTCCATCGGCCTGGAGGACGTCGCAGTCGAGGATCACTGTCCTTTCACCCAACAGCTTCATGTCCACCACGGGGCGCAAACTTCTGCCAATCAGCCGCTGAATCTCGTGGGTGCGGCCGCCGATCTTGCCGCGCTCGCTTTCCCGAGGCGTCCGGGTGACCGTGGAGCGAGGGAGCATGGCGTACTCCGCCGTAACCCAGCCGCGGCCGGAGTTGCGCAGCCAGCCGGGAACTCCCGGTTCTATGGTGGCGTTGGTGAGGACGCGTGTGTTGCCGAACGAGACGAGCACGGATCCTTCGGCGGTCTGGACAAAGCCAGGGGAAAGGGTGAGGGGGCGAAGCTGGGACGGAGTGCGGTTGCCGGGGCGGAAGAAGGGCGTGGATGCGGGGGCGTGCATACGGAAATTGTACGGGAGTGCGTGCAGGTGGGGATACGGCCGCGTGACCACCCGCGGTGAGGCCAACTGCCTTCGGCTCTTTCCGAGCGATTGAAAGGAGCGGCCGCAAGTCTCCCCTCCCAGCCTGCACAGCGGGGTCGGCGAGGGGAATTCATTGCATGGCACGCATTTGCCGCGGCGGACAGGGGCGAGAACTGTCGCGTTTTTTCTAAGCAAACCTGTGCGGTGCGAATTCCCGGTTGAGGCGCGCCATGGCTTAAGCTGAAGTGAAGATGAATGATTCAGCCGTTTTGCTCATTGACTGCCCGGACCGCAAGGGTCTGGTGGCGCGCGTCTCTTCCCTGCTCTATGAGCGAGGCGCCAATATCCTGCACGCCGACCAGCACCAGGATCACGATCTGGGTCTCTTTTTCATGCGCGTTGAGTGGGCGCTCGACGGCACGGGTAACGGTGATGGGACTGGGACGGAGCGCTTTGATCTGGAGGCGTTCAAAGCGGCGTTTGCACCGATGGCAACGGAACTTGGAATGCGGTGGAAACTGAGCTACAGCGGACGGCTGCCAAAGGTGGCGCTTTTCTGCTCGCAGTACCTGCACTGCATGGCCGATCTGCTGCACCGTTGGCGCACGGGCGAGTTACTGTGCGAGATTCCCCTGATCGTTTCCAACCACCGCGATGTGGAAAGGCTGGCGGCGTTTTACGAAATTCCGTTTGAATACGCCCCGGTCACGGCGGAAGAGCGAGGCGAGGCCGAGACCAGGCAACTGCAACTGCTCGAATCAGCCGGAGTTGACCTGGTTGTGCTGGCGCGGTATATGCAAATTCTTTCGCCCGGCTTTGTTGCGCGCAATCCGGCGTCAATTATCAATGTGCACCACTCGTTCTTGCCTGCATTTACCGGGGCCAAGCCTTACCATGCTGCGCACGCCCGGGGAGTCAAGCTGATTGGGGCCACCAGCCACTATGTGACCGATGTGCTTGACGATGGACCGATCATCGAGCAGGACGTGGCGCGCATTTCGCATCGCGACCAGGTGGAGGATCTGGTAGCGCGAGGGCGGGATCTGGAACGGATCGTTCTCTCCCGCGCTGTGCGCTGGCACCTGGACCGGCGCATACTCTGCTATGGAAACAAGACGGTTGTCTTTGATTGAGGCAGGGGTCAGAGGTCAGGTGTGAGAAAAGCGGAGACCCGGCGAAGCGTTGAGCAAGAAGAAATGGGATCCATCGGTCGACGGATCCCATTTTCAGTTGCAACGGTTCGCGATGCGGCTTACTTGGCAGCGAGCGCCAAACCGGCTTGTTCAGCGAGGCTGGCCGCCTTGTCGGTGGCTTCCCATGTGAATGCTGGCTCGGTGCGGCCGAAGTGGCCGTAAGCGGCGGTCTGCCGGTAGATGGGCCGGCGGAGGTTGAGGCTCTCGATAATGCCCTTCGGCGTGAGCGAGAAGTTCTTGCGGACAAGCTCGGTGAGTTTGGCCTCGCCGACCTTGCCAGTGCCGAAGGTATCGATGCGCACGCTGACCGGCTCGGCCACGCCGATGGCGTAGGCTAACTGGACCTCTGCGCGATCGGCCAGGCCCGCGGCCACGATGTTCTTGGCGATGTAGCGGGCAACGTAGGCTGCGGAGCGATCGACCTTGGTCGGGTCTTTCCCCGAAAAGGCGCCGCCGCCGTGACGACCCGCGCCTCCATAGGTGTCCACGATGATCTTGCGGCCGGTTAGTCCGGTGTCGCCCATGGGACCGCCTATGACGAAGCGCCCCGTCGGGTTGATGTGGTACTTGGTGTGCTCGTCAAGCCACTCGGCGGGCAGCACGGCCTGGATGACGTGCTTGAGGATGTCGGCGTGCAACTCCTCGTTGCTCACGCTCTCGGCGTGCTGGGTGGAGATGACGACGGCGTCGATGCGTGCAGGCTTGCCAGCCTCGTCGTACTCGACCGTGACCTGGCTCTTGCCGTCGGGGCGCAGGTAGGGGAGCTTTCCGCTTTTGCGTACCGCTGTCAATTGGCGGACAAGCTTGTGGGCCAGCGCGATGGGGGCCGGCATCAGTTCGGGGGTTTCGTTCGAGGCATAGCCGAACATCATGCCCTGATCGCCGGCGCCGCCGGTGTCAACGCCTTGAGCGATGTCGCCGGACTGCTTGTTGATCGTGGAGATGACGGCGCAGGTGTTGGAGTCGAAACCGTAGAGGGCGTTGTCGTAGCCGATGGAGGCCACAACGCCGCGGACCAGGCTCTGGAAATCAACGTAGGCCTTGGTGGTGATTTCGCCGGCAATGACCACCAGGCCGGTGGCCGTCAGGGTTTCTGCGGCAACGCGGCTGTAGGGATCCTGTTCCAGGCATGCGTCCAGAATGGCGTCGGAGACCTGGTCGGCAATTTTGTCCGGATGGCCTTCGGTGACTGACTCAGAGGTAAACAAGAAACGGTCGCTCAACTTCAGACTCCTCCCCATTGAAGGGATTTAAGTGGGTGGCGTGCCGCGATGGGTGCGTTACGCAGGCTGCATTGTTCAGCATACGTTGCTCAGGTTGATGAGCTGGCGCGGAGAGCCATGAAGTTCTCTCCTGAATCAGCCACTCGGCCGCATCGGTAAGACATGCCTACACCGGAAGGCCTTTGCCTGTGGGGTGCATCGTTTCATGATAATTGCGCCGGGCGGCTGGGGGCAAAGATTCGCAGCGAATGGGGAGTAGTTGACTCTGAAGGGCGCCCCCTGACCATTGAAACGCAGCCTGGATTGTGGTTCAGATTCCGGTCCGGCACAGTGGATGGAAGCTGGAGTGTGGATCAGTGGGATACCCAGGAGTGGACGTGGGCAAAGAAAGCGTGGACCGAGGCGCGGAATTCCTTCATGGGCACGAGTGTGTTCCACCAGCCGACGCGCATCCCGTAGTAACGCACCATGAAGCAAGCGCCCACAGCAACCACGAACAGCAGCAGGATTGCACCGGCCCAGCGCAGGCGGACTTCAACGGCGTCGCGGCGCTGCATGCGCGCCTTGCCCACGTTGGACGCAAAGGCAGTCCAGTCGCGGTCTTCTTCAAGCATCTGGCCGGAAGCGGTGCACGCTTTGATGAATCGTTCTGTCCAGACGTGCTCGTCGAGGCCGAGAGCTCCGGTGTAACCTCGCACGATGCCCTTGCTGAGGATGCCGCCGGGAAGGAGACGAAAACGCTCCTGCTCCAGCGCAACCAGATGGCGTTGACTGATCTTAGTGACCGCCGTGATCTGCTCCAGCGAAACGCCGCGGGACAACCGCTCCATGCGCAGGTCTTCTCCAAAGTTTCCCATCAGTTACCAAAAAACGAGTATGGAACCCTAAGAGTTTTACCCTTTCACGATAAACCGGGTTCAGGTCGCCGTCAAAGCCGTAATATCGGCTTTTCCCTTTATTTTCTTCAATCTGAGCCGTTGGAATCAAGTAAGGAACTATTGAGAAACTAATCACCCTGCACGGCGGAGAAGGATTGCGACGCAGGGAGAGCTGGCGGTCCCGGATAAGGCGGAACGAAGCCGCGCCCGGAGGCCGCCCTAACTAGCCGTGGCTGTTACCCTGAAGTCGGGGGAGTTCCGCAGTATTTCGCCTCTCCGCGGTTTGGAGCCAAGCCCAGGAATGAATAAGCTCATTTTTGCGAATCTGCTTCACCGGCCGGTGCGCTCGATCATCAGCGTGCTTGCGGTGGCCATTGAAGTCATCATGATGCTGACCATCATCGCCATCATGCTGGGGCAGCTCACCGGGCAGAAACGGATGAACAATGGGATCGGCGCCGACCTCACCGTCCGCCCCGGAAATGCCACATTCCTCAACGGCGTCAGCGGCGCTCCCATCTCAGTAAAGCTGGCGCCCGTTCTGCGTGCGCTGCCACACGTCACGGTAGCCTCCCCGGTGATTACCAACCTCTCAATGGCTGACGGACTTGAGGTGCTCTGGGGAATTGATTACCCAACCTACAGCCAGTTGAGCCCGTTCGTGTTTGTGTCGGGAGGACCTCCGCAAGGCCCTTATGACGTGATTGTCGACGATGTGTTTGCCAGTACCGGCAAGGGGTTTCACGTTGGCGACTCTCTCACTGTATACAAACGCCCATTTCGCATCACGGGAATCTTTGAGCACGGCAAGGGCGGACGGAAGTTGATTTCCATTGCAACTATGGGTGAGTTGATTGGCTCGGAAGGCAAGGCATCTCTCTTCTATCTCAAGGTGGACAAACCGGAGAATCTTGCCCTTGTGACGGATGAAGTTCACGCCACGCGCGGGCTGGAAAACTACCAGGTGATGACCATGGACGAGTGGTATTCGCTGATGACGCCCGACCATATTCCGGCGTTGAATACGGCGATCGACGTGGTCATCGGCATCGCCATCATCATCGGCTTCCTGGTGATCTTTCAGGCAATGTACACCTCAGTGCTAGAGCGGACCCGCGAGATTGGCATCCTCAAATCGATGGGTGCCTCCAAAGTCACCATCGTGAGTGTTGTGCTGCGCGAGACTGTGGTGCTGGCGGTCGTTGGCGTGCTGGTGGGCGTGGCGGTTTCACTCGGCGTTAAGGCCTTTCTGGCGCAGAAGCACCCCGAACTGTATATGGACATGAATTTGGGCTGGATTGCGCGGGGCGCTGCCATCGCGTTTGTGGGATCGGTGTGCGGCGCGCTTTACCCGGCCTGGATGGCAGCGCGAAAAGATCCCATCGATGCACTGGCTTACGAATAACGCATGATTGTTTGATGTCAGGAGAGTACGGGGACCACACGTCAGAGTGCCGGCAATCCTTGCAGGATGGGAACCCGGCGCTGGGGTTGCCGCATGCCTGAGCCGGCTGGAATCAGGTTTCGAGCGATTTTTGCACTTCTCCGGCGGTAAGGAACTGGTTTAGACTAAGGATGCCCTCAAAACTAGTGCCGCAAAACAAACTATTCGCGGCAATGAAGCTGCAAAAGGGGAGCGTCCACCAGCCAGCGGCAACCATGACCGGCGCCCATACGGGTCCAGACTGGCTTTGAAAATTTATCTGCTTGCCACACTTCTGTAGTCTGATGTATACCGGGCAATCGTTCAATATTAGAGAACCGCTTAGTTCGGACTTGGTAGTTGAGCGGTCGAGCCCAGAAAATGCACTTGACGGATTCCTCATCTTAGACGGAACCGCCGGAAAAACTTTGAACGAAAGTTGAAACAAAGTTGGGCTTAACCGACCTGCGGAGCAACAAGCGCAGAAGACAAAGCACAACAAAACTGTTTTAGGAGAGCCAATACATGTCAAAAAATTTGCGGAATAGAATTGCCCTGGTATTCGCATTGCTCCTAGTGAGCATGATGCCAGCCGTGGCGCAGACCTACACCGAAGGCTCCATAGCGGGCACGGTGTTCGATCCGAGCGGCGCCCTGGTTGCGAACGCAACGATCGTCATCCACAACGACGGCACCAATGCCGAGACGAACCTGACGAGCGATGGCAGCGGTTTCTACAAGGACGCGCAGTTGCCTGCCGCCACCTATACGGTGACAGTGACGGCAGCAGGTTTTGCCCCGTTCAAGGAAGTCCATGTCATTGTGCAGGTTGGCCTAACGACGGAAGTCTCGCCACACCTGCTGGCCGCTGGTACAACATCGAATGTCGTCGTGACCGGCGAGGCTCCGATTCTGAATTTCGAGTCGCCGGATATCAGCTCAGTTCTGACCGCAGCCTCGCTTGAGGATCTGCCGTTGAATGGCGGACGCTGGTCGGATATGACGCTGTTGACTCCTGCTGCGGTGGGTGACTCGAATGGCTTTGGCTTGATTGCCTTCCGCGGCATCAGCCCGATCTTGAACAACGTAGAAATCGACGGTGCGGACGACAACCAGGCGTACTACTCTGAAGAGCGAGGCCGTACGCGTGAAGGCTACTCCACCTCAAAGTTCATGATCGAGGAGTTCCAGGTCAACACCGGCGTCTACTCTGCGGAATTTGGACGCGCCGCAGGCGGCGTGATCAACGCCGTATCGAAGAGCGGCTCCAACACGATTCACGGTATCGCGTATTTTTCTGACCGCGATAACGACTGGGGCGCGCTGAATCCCTTCACAACGAACACCACCAACACCGGGACGCTCACATCGCCTGTGTTTGTCACCTCTCCTTACAAGCCGATCGACTGGCGCAAGGAGTGGGGATTTGATGCCGGCGGCGCGATCAAGAAGGATAAGCTGTTCTGGTTTTACGGCTTCACTCAATATCGACGCAACTTCCCGGGCACCGGCAAGGCGAACACACCCGGATCGTTCTTTGTCCTCCCGGATGCTGCTGCTCCCTCCGGCTCCAACTGCAATCTCAGCGGAGCAAATGCGGGCTACATGTCCGGCGTCTCCACAAGTTCGATCGATCAACAGGCGTGCGAATTGGCCGCGCGACTCACCACTGCTGGCAAGGGTGGCTACAACACCTATGCTCTTGGTGCAGCAGCGTACTCCACGCAACTGACAAACCTGCTTTCCGATCTGGGCAGCGTTCCTCGCACGGGCAATGAAGAGCTGAACACGCCCAAGATTGACTGGCATGTAAACGCCAAGAATACGGTCAGCGTTCTCTACCACCGTCTGCGTTGGGATTCGCCCGGCGGCGTGCAGACGCAGGCCACCAACACGTATTCCGTCGATACGTTCGGTACCGACTTTGTGAAGCTGGACTACGCCCTGACCAAACTGGATAGTCTGATCACCACCAACATCGCCAACGAAGTGCGCTATCAGTACGGCCGTGAGTTGAACGACGAAGGTCAGCAGCCGGTGAGCGCTTACTCCAAGCAGTATCTTCAAGGCAACAACGGGGTGACGGCGACCGCAGCAGGCGGATTTACTCCGAATATTCCTGAGGTGGCGCTGGATACGTCGATCGGATTCTTCCTGGGTTCGCCGTATTACTCGTACCGCAAAGCGCTTCCGGACGAGCGGAAGTGGCAAGTGGGCGATACAGCCTCGTGGCAGAAGGGAAACCATGCCTTCAAGTTCGGCGTGGACATGATCCACAACTACGACATTCTCAACAACACGTTTGAGAGCAATGGTGTGTACACCTACAGCTATATTGGAAACTACTTCGCTGACGTGATCAACGAGGGGAGCTCTACGACAAGGGGTGTTTGCAACAGTGTGGGCACCGTCTCAGCGCCTGGAAGCTCCACGACGAATTACACCGGCACAGCTCCCTGCGGAACCTTTGTGCAGGGCTTCGGGCCCGAAGCCTGGGATCTTGCAACCATGGACTACGGCTTCTTTGGCGAGGATCACTGGAAGCTGACCCCACGGCTGACGCTCGACCTGGGCATCCGCTACGACTACGAAAGCCTCCCGGCGCCGTATTCGGCTTTGACGGTGGCCTCCGGCAGCTTCACGCCTTACCTGGCTTCAACCAAAGGTCTGTGTGCCGTGTACGCAGGTCCCGGCACTTGCCCCACGATTGCTGCCCAGGCCAATATCACCAACCACCCGAGCGACAAGAACAACATCGGCCCGCGCGTCGGCCTTGCCTACGATCCATTTGGCGATGGCAAGACCACCGTTCGCGTTGGTTACGGCCTCTACTATGGCCGCGTGACCAATGGCGCGTTGCTGAACAACCTGCTGAACACGGGAAGTCCGGCCGGCCAGTTCGTATCGTCGTCGTTCGCGCCGAGCTCCGTTGGCGCGCCTTTGTTCCCAAACATCATCGGTGCCGGCACCTTCAGCGCTCCAACCTCGTACTTCTTCGCTGCCAACTTCCAGAATCCACAGGTGCACGAGTTCGATGTTTCCCTGCAACAGGCAGTTGGCCGGGGCACCATCTTCCAGGTCAGCTATATGGGTGCATTGGGCCGGGAATTGCCGAACGCCCTTAACATCAATCTGAATCCCAACGCCAACACCAACACCATCGCGGGCACATGCTCGGCCACAGTCACGGTCGGGTGTCCCAATGGCGTTGTACAGAGCGTGATCACGGTTTCCGATGCGTCTGGCCTGGGCCCAATTCCCAACGGAAAGACATTCGTTGTGCCTACCTATTCGAAGGGCGCAAGCACAACCTCCAACCTGCTGAATCCCAACTTCGGCGCTGTGAACGAACTGGTCAGCAATATCAACTCTAGCTACCACGCGTTGGTGGCCGAGATTGAGAACAAGTCGTCGAAGCTAGTTCAGTTCGACCTGAACTACACCTGGTCGCACGCGCTGGATTTCAACCAGAACGAGTCCACCACGACGCTGGGCAGCGGCGCGATTGATCCGTACAACATCGATGGATACGCGAAGGGCGACAACTACGGGAACTCGTCGTTCAACGTTCCCAACCGCCTGGTTGCCTGGGCGCTGCTCAGCTCACCCAACACCCAGAGGGGCGACTGGGTCAAGTGGTTTGCAAACGACTGGAGTTTGAATCCGGTATTTCAGGTGCAGAACGGCCTGCCTTATTCAGCGGTCCTCGGCACCGGTTCGCCTTCCACTTCAGCGTACTCCGGAAACTGGAATGGCGCCGGAAGCAACTTCTGGATTCCGGCAATCGGGCGCAATACGTACAAGCAAACTCGCACCATGGTTCTGGATATGCGGCTGGAGAAGCAGCTAAAGATTGTGGCGCATGACAAGACCTACAATGTGCACCTGCTGGGTGAGTGGTTCAACCTTGCCAATCACCAGAACGTTACGGGTGTGAGCACAACCGCGTACAACTTCTCGTCGAACTCAAGCGTGTCGAGTGGTTGCACGGGGTCACTGGTTGCGGGACAGACGCAGAACGAATGCGCAACCATGACCTTCCAACCACTGACCGGCGCCGGAATCCATGCCAGCGGGTTCCAGGCTGTGACCAACTCCAACTCCAACTTTGCCTATAGCCAGCGCCAAGTGCAGTTGTCACTGCGGCTGGACTTCTAACCAACGCGAAAGCAACTCGACTGAGGGCGGTGGCTTCGGCTGCCGCCCTTTTTCTTTCCGGTTGAGACTTTGGATGTGACTTCGCTTGGAGTGGAGATGGAAGACCGCAGAATCGTCCTTGTTGGTCACCGTGCGCGCCGTGAATGTGCGATGGGGCGTGGCGAGGAGAGGCTGTGTTGACGCGGTATACTCGATGCATTCCCGTCGAGACGTTTTCTCAATGCGCGCCGGCTGAGCCTGTCGATTTTGGAGAAATGAGCGTGGGACCGCCTCGACAAAAGGTCTTCATTGCGGAGAATCGGCCATTGACCAATTCGTCGAAACGCTGGCTTTATGCGATTTGGTCGGTGCTGATTGCCGGCTTCGCCGTTTTGCACGCGTTGAACTTGAGAGCCGATTTTCCTAACCATTCGCCGTGGTACATGGACTGGGCGAAGTACACCGATGAAGGCTGGTACGGGAACGCCGCCATTCGTGCACACCTGTTGGGAAACTGGTATCTGCCGGGGGACTTCAATCCTGCGCCCGCGGTTCCGGTGTGGCCGTTTCTGGAGTGGGTGCTGTTCTTCTTTACGGGTGTAACGATCCAGGCCGCGCGTGGCCTGGCGATTGCATTCTTCTTTGCGAATCTGTTTTTGAGCTACCTGCTGCTCAGGACGAGAGGGCCGCGGTGGATGGGGCTTCTCGCCTTGACGCTACTGGTGACCAGCCCCTTTCTTTATTGCTTCAGCCGGCTGGCCATTCTTGAGCCGATGCTAACCGCGCTGACGCTGGCGGCATTGAACCTGACGGTTCGGCTGCCACAGTTGCGGCGACCGGTGTGGGCCTCAGTCTGGATCGGCATTCTTTTCACGCTGATGATGCTTACCAAGACCACCGCGGTTTTTCTGCTTCCAGCACTCGGCTGGGCGATGTTGCTGCCGCTTTGGCAAAGCGACGAACCTTCGCAAGGAGCGCCGCTGACGGGTCTTCGCTCGCGCGGCGGAAAACTGGCAATGCGATGCGCTGCGGCCGCTGCGAGCACCTTTGCGGTCACCTTTTGCCTTTGGATGACGCTGGTGATCAGCTTTGGCCTGCTGCCCGACTACAAGTACCTCTTCTATGTGAACAAGTACATCAAGCCGGCGCATTTCTACTGGCCTGTGTTGAGCTTCTGGTGGTCATTCCACGGCGGGCTTTGGGTTGACCGCATCCTGATTCCGCTGGCAGGCGCGGTGGTGCTGGGCACAGTTTTTGCCGGAACTTTGCTGGCCAAGCGCAACGCATGGGGTCGCAAGCTATTGCTGGATCCGGTGTTTGGAGCTTCGGTTTGGACCGTAGGCGGGTACATCCTTTTCATGACGTACCAAAACCATCCTCAGCCACGCTACTTTACGCTGGTGGCCTTCTTCAGCTTTTTTGTGGTGGCGCAAGGGGCAGCGGCGTTGCTGGAGCCATCGGCTTCAACACGCGAAGACGGTGCGCGGCGGCTGTCAACACGCCTGCTTGGATGGGGCGTGATCGGCCTGTCACTGGCGGCGGTGGGGATCAATGGTACCTGGACTCTAACTTACGCCACGCATCCGGAATATACGTTTGTGAATGCGGCAGAGCGGCACATTCGGCAGCGAGACTTCTGGCGGTTTTCACAATATCGAAGCCTACAATATC
>OBLU010003990.1_pt1 | contig 13326 bp, 11 predicted proteins | sample 1518681 | NCBI WGS metagenome assembly OBLU01 (sample SAMEA3539304, study PRJEB22396) | soil metagenome | biome: tundra; feature: field; material: soil | place: USA | collected 2010-05 | depth 0.15 m | reverse complement strand
AGCACCGGGGAGTCGGGCAGCGCAACCCGGGCCAGGGCCTGGGTCTTGCCGATCTTGCCGAGGTCCGCGGTGGACGCCACACCCGCGCCCACATTTCCGCCGAAGAATGTCACGGGCACTCGTTCACCGCGCCGCCCGCCAAGTGGAAAGATGCCCTCGGCATAGCGGTACGCTCCCATTTTGAGGCGGTAGAAGTTCTGTCCCTGCGTGCTGAAGCGCGCGTCGGTGACCTCGACGTAGTAATTGCCTTCGGAGGGGAAGGTAAAATCCAAACGGGCGTCGAGACCAGCGCCCGGGGCGTCGTCGTTACGTGCGAGCTGTTTGCCTGCCCCGTCGAGGATTCGCAGCACCGGGTCTAGGGCAGATCCCGAGCGCCGGGCTTCCACCTCGAACACGCGCCGTTCGCCGGCCTTGCCGTACACGCGGAAAACATCGCGCTCCGGGCCGCGAAGCGTGCCGTTGACCACAACCGGGGATGATGGTATCGGTTCGGCCGTCTCGATGGTGTCGTTGCGGTTGGGGAGCGAGCCGGGCTGCGATTCCTCCTCGGTCACTTCGGGAAATGTCCCCAGCGTAAAGAGCAGCACGTTAGAGATGCCGGACGACGATTCGATTCGGATTGGATAGACTCCGGGCGCCGCATCAGGCCCCGGCTCAACCAGAAACGCCGCCGAGCGTCCCGGGACGGCAACCGTCCCGGGCGTCTGCGGTCGCAATACCAGCGTAAACGAGGCCGGCAGCGTCGAGATCAGGCGCGCGCCTTCCCCGAGGTTGCGGCCGATCGCGGTTAAGGTGAAAGGACGTCCGATCTCCGCGCCGCGCGGCTGCAACTCCGTAATCACCGGAGTCGCGGCCAACGCGGCATGCGCCGCGAACGTCAACGCCCATGCCCAGCGGATCATCGCGGGCCTCCGGACTCCGACGCGGGTTTCTCTAATGGCACGGGCACGAACGCCTTCTTCAACGCGCCCGTGGCGGCGTCATAGAGACGCACGGTGCCGTCGAAACCGCCCGTCGCCAGCGTGGCGCTGTCGGGGCTGAAGGCCACGGAATAGATGACCGCGGTGTGTCCCGTGCACGCGGCCACGCGGGCGCCAGTCCCGGCGTCGTACACGTTCACCTCCGGCGCCGCGCCCGCTACCGCGATGCGACCGCCGTCCGGAGACCACGCCAGCGCGGCAATCACACCGTTCTGCCGTTCGAGTTTGCGAATCAGCGTGGTGTCATCGGCGATCTTCATGTTCTTGGGGCGGTCCATCAAGTACACGTACGCGATGCGATCTTCCCCTCCGACGACGACCATGTCCTTGGATGGGTGCCGCGCCACCGCTGCCAATTCGCCGCGCAGCAGATTTAAGTTTTCCTGGAAGGCGCCCGACGCCGCGTCCGTCAATTTGGCGGAGCGGTCGCGACCAACGGATACCACGCGCTTGCCATCCACGCCGAAAACGGTTCCCAGAACCCAGTTTTCGTGCGCACCCATTTTGCCGGCCTCTCTGCCGGTGGCGGTGTCGACGATGCGTACCGTGTTATCCGTGCAACCGGCCGCAACCCGGCTGCCATCCGGGGAGAGGGATACGCCAAAGACGGTATCGCCGGTCAGCATGACGGAGCGTCGGAGCCTGGCGGCAGGCAGATCCCAGATCTGAATCTCGCCGAAACGGGCCGGCGTGCCGCCGCCGGCCACCAGCAGAGAGCCGTCCTTTGAAAAAGCGAGCGAGAGGACGGTGTCCGATAGGCCAGGCAGACGCCTGGGAGACGCGCTGCCGTCGAGGGTATGGAGCAGGATCTCCCGATTGCCGGATACGGCGAGCATCTTTCCATCGGGTGAGAACGCCAGCGCGGTGAGCACAGGAGGCTGGAAATAGACTGTGGGGGTACCGGCGGAGACGGTTTCGCGCGCTTCCTCCGGCGTGTCGTCGTTCCCGCCCGCAGCCACCCAGTTTCGGATCAACTCGATCTGCTCCGGGGGCAAGGGTGGCAGGCCGAGCGGCATCTGCGGTTTCATTTCGCCGGTGAGATACTTCACGAGCAGGCCGAAGGCTGGGCCGCGCGTGCCTCCGGTCTTGAGACCCTCATAAGTTGCGAGATCGAGATGCGAAGACTTCAGGTTGGGTTGGTGACAACCCTGGCACTGCCGTTGCAGCACCGGCCGAACCTCGCGGAAATAGCTGGGTTCCGCGGCTGAGAGCCCAAACGCGATCCACAGCAGTGGCAGCGTGCGCACTGTCCCCTCCCGTTCAAAATAAGTGGCTTGATTATATGGCGAAAGGGGGCTTCGGCGCAATCGGTCTCGGATTGCTGTCGCCCGGCGTCCGGCTCCGCATGGGCGATTCGCTGGCCCCACAGTGCTACATTCGGAAGCATGGTGCGTCTTGTTTGGGCCGCGATCGCATCCATGGCAATCGCGTTTGGACAGCCGGGTGAAGCTGTTACCGCCGCCGCCCAAATCCACGGTCCACGGACTCTGCGGCTGGACTATGTCCACACCGGCATGGCCGGGGAGGAGCACTTCGCTCTCGATGGTGTCGTCCTGGAGGGCGCGTGGCCGGGGCCGCTCGACCGCTGGATCGACGAGAGCAATCTCGGGAAGTACTACTTCCAGGTGCTGGATCGCGCCACCAATCGCGTGATCTATTCGCGCGGCTTTGCCAGCATTTACGGCGAGTGGGAGACCACCGGCGAGGCGAAAGAGCAGCGCCGCGCCTTCTCCGAAAGCGTCCGCTTCCCCGCGCCCGAGGGGCCGGTGCAGGTGGTGATCAAGAAGCGCGGCGCGCGCAACGAGTTTCGGGAGGCCTGGTCGATCGTGGTCGATCCGGCCGGCGCCGACGTGGAGCGCGGCGCACCGCCTAAGTTGAACGTCTGGGCCGTGATGCAGAATGGCGCTCCCCGCGATAAGTTGGACCTGCTGCTGATGGGCGATGGTTACACCGCGGCGGAGATGGAGAAGTGGCACCGCGACGCGCGCCGCATGGCGGAGATGCTGTTCGCCGCGTCGCCGTTCAAGGAACACCGCCGGGATTTCAACGTGTGGGCGGTGGATACGCCAGCGGAGGAGAGCGGCGTGGCGCGCCCATCGGACGGCATCTTCCGCCGCTCGCCGCTGCGCGCCGCGTATGACGCGTTCGGGTCGGAGCGCTACGTCCTCACCTTCGACAACAAGCGGCTGCGGGAAGCGGCGTCCGCCGCCCCGTACGAGTTCATCGAGATCGTGGTCAACGACCGCAAGTACGGGGGCGGCGGCATCTTCAATCTCTTCGCTACCGTCTCCGCCGACAACGCGTTCACGCCCTACGTTTTCGTGCACGAGTTCGGCCACCACTTTGCGGGGCTGGCCGACGAATACTATACGTCCGATGTCGCCTATGGCAGCGCGACGGAACGGCCGGAACCGTGGGAACCGAACGCTACCGCCGACCCGCTAGCGGCGAAATGGAAAGATCTGCTGACCGCCGGCATCGGTCTGCCCTCCATCTGGCCGAAGAAGGAGTTCGAACAGATGGAGCAGGCAATCCAGGAGCGCCGTCACGCCATTCGCGCCCAACATCGTCCGGAAGCCGACATGGAGGCACTGTTCCGCGAAGAAGGCGCCATGGCGACGCGGATCCTCGGCTCCGGAGCTAACGCGGGCAAGGTCGGCGCGTTTGAAGGGGCCATGTACGAAGGGCGCGGCTACTACCGCCCGCAGCAGGATTGCATCATGTTCACGCGTGACGAGGTCGGATTCTGCGCCGTCTGCCGCCGCGCTATCGAACGCGTGATTCGCATGTACGCGAAGTGAGGCGGGACCTACCGGCGCGGAAGGCCTGCTACCCGCTCTGGCGAACCGCCACCAGCACGCAGGTAGGGGGATGCCATTTTGTCACTTCGGCTGCTGCATCCGAACCCTCGCACACTTTGGGCACTTCCATTTTCGCTGCTTGTGAAAGATGTGGCCTTTCAGTTCTCTCATCGGAACTCGGCACTTGCGGCAGGTCACGCTTTTTCCTTTGTCTTTAGGATAGCGGTCCAGGCTCTGTTGTCAGTCAGGGAGCGGCCGCGTTGCCCGGGCTGCCGGGAGTTCCAGCTTGTGATTCCCGCACCGCAGGATCGTGCCCGGATTGCAATCAGATCCAAACTGGTGTACTCCTTGCTTATCCAGCCTGGGCGAGAACGAGTCCGGCCGAGGAGAACTGAAGATGAATTGCAACAAGGTTTCACGCCGGGATGTGCTGACGGGAGCGGCCGGTATAGCTCTCGCCGGGGCGGCGCGTGGGCAGACGCAGCCAGCTCCCGCGTCTCCGGTATCCATCGCGCGTTGCCGCGCTTATGACGAGACGTTCGACAAGGCCCTGGCGTCTACCCTGGACAAGATCGGCGGCATCGGTTCGCTGGTGAAGGGCAAGACGGTGGCTGTCAAGCTGAACCTGACCGGCAACATTACGCGCTACCCCAACCGCCCGGAATTGCCGTACCGCAACGAGCCCGCGACGGTGCTGTCTCTCACGCGCCAGATCGCACGGGCGGGTGCGACACGCATTCGCCTGATCGAGTCCTTCTTTCCCGCGAAACAGGACCTGGAGCTGTGGGCACGCTACGGGCTGGACATCAACGCCATCAACAACATTGGCTGCAAGGTGGAGTGGGAGAACACCCAGAACATGGGACAGGCCAGGCAGTACAAGCGAATGAAAGTACCGTGGGGCGGTTATGTCTTCCCGGCGTTTGACCTGAACCACTCCTTCGCCGACTGCGATGTCTACGTATCCCTCTCGAAGCTGAAGCACCATTGGCTGGCCGGCGTCACCATGACACTCAAGAACAACTTCGGCAACACCCCCTGCTCGCTGTATGGCGGCGATTGCGGCCCCGACGGCAACGAGGACCCCAAAGGGGAGCGTGGACCGGTATGCCACAGCGGCACGACGACGCCTCCCAAGGGAGTGCCGCAGGAACTCAACCGCGAATCCCCAAGGGAGCCAGGCTACCGCATTCCGCGTATCGTAACGGACCTGACCGGCGTGCGACCGGTGGACCTGGCCATCGTGGATGGTGTGGAGTCGATCCGCGGTGGTGAGGGTGCATGGAACCCGGGGGTTTCGATCATCAGACCCGGCGTGATCCTGGCCGGCAGGAACGCGGTATGCACCGACGCGGTCAGCATGGCAGTTATGGGCTACGACCCGAGAGCCGAGCGCGGCACGAAACCGTTCCTGCGCGGCAACAACACGCTCCGTCTGGCCGAGGCGGTTGGGATCGGCACAACCGACCTCACGAGAATCGAGGTCGCGGGCCTCCCTATCAAAGATGCGTTCTGCGACTACGGCCCAGGCGCAACCGGGTGACCTGCGCTCATTAGTCGCCTGCGATACTGCTGCCCTGCCTGGCTGTATTCGTCGGCGTTGTCGGACAGGTGGTTTCCTCCCGGGCTTTGACTGGGTGCGCATGCAGGACGGTGTTGAACAGAGCATTGGTGCTTGCGGCTTGCGCCGGGTTGGCGTGCGGCCAGTCGGTGGACTGGGCAACCATCTCGCCGGTGGACGCGGGGCTGGATCCCAGCCGATCAAGTTCCCGTCTGCTGACCGATCCGGCCTGATCGAGCGAGCCACATCCGCGGCCAGTAAATGCTCCCGCACTCGCTCCGCAAGGAGTGCTACACTCCACGTGGATTCAAATCAAGGGAGGCTGGAAGCACATGCCGACGAACGTTTGCTTAATCCTGAAGTCCCTGGCCTTCGCAGTTCTGCTCGCACAGACGTCAGCGGCCCAGAAGGCGACGGTCCTGGCGGTGAAGTCGCCGCCCCGCGGTCCCTTTACCTGCACCGAACTGATCGGCCTGTACTCCAGCGGCGAGTGGTGGGATGGAGGTTTTTACGATGGCCTTGGCGATCTCAAGACCAGATGGCAGGGGCGATTCTCCCACTACGGCTATACGTACGAATACGCCAAACCCGACAGCTATGCGTGGAGTCCGACCAACGTCGGCGGGGTGGATAATGTCCGACTGACCGTCCCTTGCGCCCAAAACGGGGACGCGCCAGACAGGATTGTCTATCAGGCATGGTCCTGGGAGTTGACCTCCGAAAAGGCCTGGGTAGATAGTCTGGAGGCCACGCTGGCGACCATTCGCGCCAAACGTCCCAGCGCAAAGCGAATCGACATCATGACCATCATTCGTTGTCCGATGAACGGATGGTGCCATTCCGACAAGCCCCCGCTTGGTCCCAACACCGACCACGACGCCAAGAAACAGGACTGTCATGTTCCCGAGTTTGTAGACCGGGCTCTGGCAAAAGTGGCGGCGAACCATCCGGATGTGGTCTCCGTGACGCCTAAGTTCGAAGCCGTTAGTTGCGCAGCGCAGATCGACGGGATCCACTTGCACGAACAGAACGGACCGGCGGCCGCCTTTATCGCGGCGTACTACAAGGCCATGCCCTGATCGGGAGCCAATACTCAGCCGATGGCGGGATGGGCCCGCTCTTGAAATGATGTGACTGCCGTTTTCGGACCAACTTCCGGCTGGCGACCACACACCCGGAATTTAGCTTCTCATCGTATCTGGCTTGGTGCGCCAACCGGTTCCGGGAATCTGCCTGTATCGCCGACAGATGACGCGCATGCTCCTCAAGTCGGCGAGACGGCGACATTTCGTCCCACTGGGGCTATAACGACCGCCCATCGCCGGGTTTCCAGGTGCCGACATGTGCCATGCTGGAGTTTCTATGCGAAACCCAGAGATCATCGAAACCGAACTGATGGAAATCAGCGCCATCTTCGACGATACCGTCAAGTTCGAGCGCATTATTGCCTGGTGCGCATCGCATCCCGACGAGGTCCCCTTCGCCCTGCATCAGCTCATGGGCGGGCATCACAAGCACCCGTCGCAAACGTCTCAAGCTTAACCGCGAGTCGCGTTGCCGCCGCAGGGGACATCGATACCACTATGGCCTTCGTGGCTGCGGCACGTTTTGCTGGGATGGTTGCCGATCTTTGCGCCGTCAACGGCTAGCCCGGCGTCCCCGCCACCTTGCGCCACATCCGGTACGCCAGCGCGCCGGTCGCGATAATCACGAGCGCCATCGCGGAAGGCCGCGGCTGGGTGACCATCGCGTCCGCCATGAACCATACCGACACCGCCACGAACAGCCACAGGGTCCACGGATAGGCCCACATCCGGTATGGCCGCGCCGCATCGGGCAGTTTGCGGCGCAGCACCATCACCGCCGCCACGCTCATCGTATAGAAGACCCACGCAGCCAGGATCGAGTACGTGTACAGCGTCTCGTACGATCCGCTGATCACGAGAATGGCAGTCCAGATTCCAGCGGACACGATGGCGAGCCCGGGCGTCTGAAATCGCGGGTGTGCCTCTCCGAAGCGGGCGAAGAACAGCCCGTCCCTCGCCAACGCGAACGGGATCCTCGCGCCCGTCAGGATGCAGCCGTTGATGGCGCCGATAATCGAGAGCAGCACTGCCAACGATACGAACGTTCCGCCGGCGGAGCCCATGGTCCGCGTCGCCACATCCGCGCCGACGCGCTCGGTGGCGGCGATCTCCGGGATGGCCATTACCTTCAGGTAGGCCAGGTTCGCCGAGACATACAGCACCGTCACCACCGCCATCCCGATCACCAGCGAGCGCAGCAGGTTTCGCTGCGGATCCCGGACCTCCCCCGCCACGAAACTGACGTAGCTCCAGCCGTTGTACGCCATCAGGCATGCCGCCATGGCCACACCGAAATGCGCAAACCCAGCCCGAGCTGGCGCGGACTCGCCGCCGGTTGCGGTGTGCCCGCTGAAGAACGCGGCGCCGACCAGTATCACCAGCGCCGCCACCTTCAGACACGTGAACGTACGCTGCACCCACGCCCCTTCCCTGACCCCCACGTAATTCACCGCCGAGAGCGCCACGATCAACGCCACCGCGATCGCCTTCGCGCCCACCGGCGTCAGCCGCACGAAATAGCCCGCATAGATCGAGAAGGTGACCGCCAACCAGGCGCTCCCGCCCGAAATGACGGCCAGCATGAACGTCCAGCCGCATACGAAAGCGCACAACGGTCCGTAGGCTTCCCGCAGAAATACGTATTGGCCGCCCGTGGCGGGAAGCATCGCGCCGAGTTCCGCATAGGCCAGCGCCCCGAAGAACGAGAGCGCGCCGCCAATCACCCACGCCGCGACGATCCCGGCGTAAGACGGCACGTTGCGGGCGATCACATTCGGGAGCACAAAAATGCCCGAGCCGATCACGATACCCACCACGATCGCGGTGGCATCCAGCACTCCCAACAGACGGGGCAGATCGCGCGTGGTTCCGCCAGACGGCGCCATGTCAGCTACTCGCTCGCACCGCGCGGAAGCGTTCGCCCGTGTGCTTTTCCACCGCGTCCATGTTGAGCTCCACTCCCAATCCGGCGCCGGATGGGATTGTCAGCATACCCTCGCCGTCCAGCTTCCAGGGCGTCGCCACCAGGTCGTCGATGAACGGCGAGCCCATCAGGTATTCCACCATATCGGTTTTGCGGCTGGCCGACGCCAGCTGTAGATCTGCCGCCAGTCCCAACGCCGTGTTCCACCCGTGCGGGATGAATCGCACGCCGTTCTCCTCCGCCATCCACGCGATGCGCCGCTCTTCGCTGATTCCCCCGACCTTCGTGGCGTCCGGCTGCACGATGTCGAATGCGCGCTGCTGCAGCCACGGAGCGAAGGATTGCCTTCGCGTCAAGACCTCGCCCCCCGCGATCGGCACCGCGGACGTGTTCCGCAGCAACACGTAATCATGCAGGTTGTCAGGGTCAAGCGGCTCCTCGAACCAGTGGACATCGTATGCTTCGAGCATGCGGGCGGTCCGCGCCGCCCATTTGAAATCCTGCGGCCAGAAGGCGTCGCTCGCGCCCGCGTCCACCATGAGAAAAGATTCCGGTCCCACCGCCTCGCGCGCCGCCCGCACGATGGCTTCGTCCATCGCGAAGCTGTGCCGCCCGAAGGGCCCCCAACCGATCTTGAAAGCGCGGAAGCCCTGTCCGTGAATGCCGCTCAGTTGTTCGGCCAGCGCGCGCGGTTCGCGCATCAGTACCGAAGCGTAGGGCCTCACCCGCTCCCGGTACCGTCCCCCGAGGAGCCGCCCCACGGGCTGTCCGGTCGCTTTCCCGAGGATATCCCAAAGGGCGATATCGATCCCGCTGATGGTGTGCGTAATGGACCCGCCGCGGCCCATCCAGAAGGTGTTGGCATGCAGTTTCTCGCTGACACGCTCCGGCTCCAGCGGGTTCTCGCCGCTATAGAGCGGTTCCAGCACGCCGAGCGCCCCTCGCACCAGCGCGTCATTCGTAAAGGCAGATCCCCACCCGGTCACGCCTTCATCGGTGAAGACAGCGATCAGGGTGTGGACGCAATCTTCCGGCCGGATTTCGTTGGCCCACCCGCCCTCCGGGGTGCCGTGGCGCAGTCCTGCGGATCGGATTTCGGTAATTCGCATTGCACAACCTCGACGAGAGTATAATCGGATCCATGTTACGGCGCAATTTTTGTGGCAGTTTGGTTGCCGCCGGCGCGATCTCCCGGTGGGCGCGTTCTCAGCCCCAACCACAAGAGCAGCCGGCCCAGACCGCCTCCCGCGTGGTGCTGGAGCGCTCCAACCCGGGCCAGCCCCACAAGGGAAAAGTCCTGCTCGCGCTTCAGGCCCATTCCGATGACATCCCGCTTTCGGCCGCCGGCACAGTCGCAAAGCTGATCGAAGAGGGTTACACCGGCTACTTAGTCCGCGCGACGAACGACGACATGGGCGACGCCCCCGGCCTCGGCACGCCCGGGACCATCGGCGAGCACGTGCTGGGCAACGAGCGTGACAACGACGAGGTGGCGCGCGTTCTCGGATGCAAAGCCCATTTCGATCTAGATTACAGCAACCACCGCATGGGCGATGTCTCGCTCAATGAACTGATCGGCCGCATCATTTTTCTGATTCGTCTCGTCAAGGCAGACACCGTTGTCGGCTGGGACCCTTGGGCGCACGACGAAGAGAATCCCGATCACTACACGCTGGCGAAGGCGGTGGAAGCGGCGTGCTGGATGGCCGGCCGCGCGCACGATTATGCGGAACACTTCGCCGCCGGTCTGGCGCCGAAAGCCGTGCAGGACAAATACTATTTCGCGCGCCGTCCCGAGATCACGCGGGTCGTGGACATCAGCAAACAGATCGACAAGCGCGTCGATGCGATTCGCGCGAACGTCGCCAAGGGCCCGGGCGGCCACTCCGGATCGCGCCTCCGCGCCGAACTCGCGAAACGCAATCAGCGCCTTCCCCTGCTCGGCGACGACGACGTCACCGCCGACCGCAACTACATCAAGGAATTCAGCCTCACGCGCAGTCGCGAGTTAGGCAAGCAATACGGCGTGGAATACGCCGAAGCCTTCCACTACATCGCCGCAGGCGCCGCCGGCGCGGACCGCGATCCGCGTATCGATTCTTATGTCAAAAATCACGCCGTCCCGGCAAAATGATCGGCCAGACAAGTGAGCGCGATGCGTCGCCGTAGTTTCCTGAAGCGTGCCGCAGCCTTCGCGGTCGGCGTCCCGGCACGAGGAGCCGGCGCCGTTCTGGCCTACGTCGGCACCTACAGTTCGCCCAAAGGACCGGAAGGCAGCAGAGGCAATGGCAAGGGTATCAATCTCTTTCAGATGAACCCATCCACGGGGGCGCTCATCTTCCGCGAGCTCTTCGCCAGCGGCGCCAATCCGTCCTGGCTGGCCTTTGATCCCTCCCGAACCCATCTCTATGTTGCCAATGAGACCGATACGTACCAGGGCACCGGCTCCGGTTCGGTGAGCGCCTACTCCGTGGATCGCTCTTCGGGGCACCTCACGTTGCTCAACGCCGCCAGCTCTCAAGGTGCCGGACCGGCGCATTTGAGTGTGCATCCGTCCGGCAAATACGTTCTCGTGGCGAACTATGCCGGGGGGACCGTTGCCGTTCTCCCCATCCAGCCGAACGGCTCGCTCGGCGCCGCCACCGACGTCAAACACGACGCCGGTCCGGTAGGATCCGCCCACGCGGCTACCGCGCCTCCCGGCAGCTTTGCCATCAGCGGTCACGATAGCCCGCACGCACACATGGTCCGCAGCGATCCATCCGGCCGGTTTGTTCTGGTCGCGGATCTCGGCATGGACCGGATCCTGATCTGGAAGTTCGATGTGGAGAAGGGCACGTTGTCGCCGAACAATCCTGCTGCGGTGCCCGTGCCCCCGGGAGACGGGCCGCGGCACTTTACCTTTCATCAGAATGGCCGTTGGATGTATTCGCTGCAGGAAGAGGCGTCCACGCTGATCACGTTCGATTACGATGCCGCGCGGGGAGGTCTGACGGCGAAGCAGACCATATCCAGCCTGCCGGCGGGTTTCCGCGGCACTAATTTCACATCGGAGCTGATGATCTCCGCGGACGGAAGATTCCTGTATGCAGCCAATCGTCTGCACGACAGCATCGCGTGGTTCTCCATTGGTCCGTCCGGAACGTTGACGTTCGCCGGCGAGGAATGGACTCGGGGGGACTATCCCCGCAGTTTTAACATCGATCCCTCGGGTAACTTTCTTTACACCTGCAATCAACGAGCCGACGCGATCGCTGCGTTTCGGGTCAACCGGCAGAACGGAGCCCTGGCGTTCACCGGCCAGTACACCGACGTAGGGACGCCGGCGATCATCATTTTTCTGACCTGACCGCGGGTGGTTGGCAAACGTGAGACACTTCCTCCTGAGGAGCTTGTCCATGACGCCCAACTGGTTAAGCCGACGTTCATTGCCCCTGGTTGCAATTGTGGTGGCTTCGGGGCTTGCCGCGCAGACTGCGCAGCCGAAGCGGACCGCCTATTTCCCCGCTGCCGGAACCTGGCAGCGCAAGGCGCCCGCCGAGGTGGGTATGGACGCCGCGAAACTGAAGGAAGCTGTCGAGTGGGCCGGGGCCCATGACTCGAAGTGGGACTTCGAGAAAGACCAGGTGCGCGTCTTCGGCAAAGCGCTGGGCGCGCTACCCGCGCAGCGCGCGGCAACCAACGGCATCATTCTGCGCCACGGCTACATCGTCGCGGAATTTGGCGACACGAAGACTAATGACCCGGTCTACAGCGTCGCCAAGAGCTTCCTCTCCACGACTGCCTCGATCGCCTTCGCAAAGGGCTTGATCCGCGGCGTCGATGACCCGGTCGCCGGTTACATCCACGACAGCGGCTACGATTCGCCGCACAACGCGAAGATCACGTGGAAAAACCACCTGCAGCAGGAAAGCGAGTGGGAAGGAGAGATGTGGGGCAAGAACGCCAACTTCATCGGCGCGGAAGAGTTCGGCGACGGCCGGAAGCAACCGCGCGAGATCCACGACCCGGGCACGTTTTACGAGTACAACGATGTGCGCATCAACCGGCTGGCACTTTCGGTGGCGCGGGTCTTCGGCAAAGGGCTGCCGGGCGTGCTGAAAGAACAGATCATGGACCAGATCGGCGCCTCCAACGAATGGAAGTGGCAGGGGTATGGGCCAAAGTCGACGGTTGAGATCAATGGGAAGCCGGTGGAGTCGGTGAGCGGCGGCACGCGCTGGGGCGGCGGGCTGTGGATCAATTCGCAGGATCTTGCGCGCTTCGGGCTGCTGATTCTCAATAAAGGCAATTGGGAGGGCAAGCAACTGGTCTCGGACAAATGGATCAAGGAAGCCACGACGCCCTCGGCGCACGGACCGGACTACGGGTATCTGTGGTGGTTGAATACCAAACAGAAGCAGTGGCCGAGCGGTCCGGCGTCGAGTTTCGCCGCCATTGGCAATGGCGGAAACATCATCTGGATCGATCCCGAGCACGACATTGTGCTGGTGTGGCACTGGCACGAACCGGGCAAGGCGGTGGATGGGATGATCCAGAGGATCGTGGCTTCGGTCACGGGACCCGGCGCATAGCCGGCCGCCGCCGGTACGCTCAGTCTTCGACGAATGACTTCAGGCTGGCAAGCGACTGATCCCACTGCCGGGAGACGCGATCGAGGTAATCGGTCATTTCTTTGATCGGCTGCGGATCGAACTCGAACAGACGCTCGCGGCCTGCACGCTCGGCGTGCACGATTCCTGCACCCTCCAACACGCGAAGGTGCTTGGTAATCGCCTGCCGCGTGAGCTTGGAGCCGGCGGTTAATTGGGAGATCGAATGTCGCTTTCCGTTGCAAAGCCTTGCCAGCAGCGCCAGCCGCGTATCGTCGCCCAGAGCCGAAAACACGTGCGCATCAGACCGCCGTTTGCCGGCCGTGCCGCTATGGCTTTTGTGCGACATGACTCTCAATGTTCTTCATTTGCTCAGTCCAACC
>OBLU010003989.1_pt1 | contig 13327 bp, 19 predicted proteins | sample 1518681 | NCBI WGS metagenome assembly OBLU01 (sample SAMEA3539304, study PRJEB22396) | soil metagenome | biome: tundra; feature: field; material: soil | place: USA | collected 2010-05 | depth 0.15 m | reverse complement strand
TCGTTTATTCAAATCATTTCTTTTGCCAAATTCAAAAATTCCAACCCATTCATAACCAACAAAAATGTGCCCGATTAAACGACTGCCTGTTCGTTTATTGAAATCCAAAACTGAACCAGTCCAGATTAAAAGGCAAGCCCGGAAGTGAGTCCAAACCCCAGCCCAGGACAATTCGGATAATCGGAACGGTTTTGCGCAGGAGGCTTTGGGCCACAACAGCAAGGCGGTGCATCGCGCCTATGCCAAACGCGCCCTGATGAAAATTCCGTCGCTGGAAGATTATGAGCGCGTTCCAAGCGAAATTCTTCACTAAGAAGAACGTTCCAGACCACAGTTATCGCCTACCACCTGAAATTACAAGCTGCCTCGATTTAAGGAGGCGGTGTGGAAATGAAGCCCGAACTACTGGCGACGCCGCCACAACCAGAAAGCTGCCGCTCCCAAGCCGGCGAGCGCAACTGCGGATGGCTCCGGCACTGGACCGATGGCGATGCCCTCGACCCCGCTTACTCCGGAAATCAACGACGCATTGATAGTCGTCCCGGAAGTCGTATACTCACCAACGGTTCCGGTACCAAGACTGGCGACAAACAGGCGGTTCCCCGAAACCGCAATGCCAGCGGGACCCTGCAATCCGGAAATCAGCGATGCGTTGACTGTTGACCCGGAAGTCGTATATTCGCCGACGGTGCCGTTTCCATAATTCGCGACAAACAGGTCGTTCCCTGAAATAGCAATGGCCCAAGGGTTCGCCAACCCGGAAATCAGGATCGCATTCACCGCTGACCCGTCTAGTCCGTATTCGCCAATAATGCCGAGGTCATCATCTGCGACAAAGAGGTTGTTCCCGGAGATTGCAACGCCAGTGGGCCACTGCAACCACCCCGAAACCAGCGACCCATTGACCGGTGTCCCGGAGGTTGTGTATTCGGCGACGGTGCCGGTGCCATCGTTCGCGACAAATAGGTTGTTCCCCGAAATGGCGATGCCCCAGGGGTCGCTCAACCCGGAAATTAGCGAGCCGTTGACAGTCGTCCCGGAACTCGTGTACTCGCCGATGGTGCCGCTTTCCCTGTTTACGACAAAGATGTCGTTCCCCGAAATCGCGAGGGCAGCGGGCTCATCCAGGCCGCTAATCAGCGAGGCATTCACCGTGGATCCGTCCGTCCCGTATTCGCCAATGCCATCACCATTTCCAACATTATTTCCAACATATATATTTTGTCCCTTGAGCGTGGCCGACAGACCGCACGTCACCACTAGGGCGATTCCAAAGATCTTCTCGACTTTCATGTTTAGGTAATGCATCTAAACTCTAACACTTCCGTCAATAATCCCAAAGTGCTTTTTGGCATTTCTCTTTTGCCAGTGCTGATTCAACGCATTCGTGACCTTTACCTCTTAAATGAGACCAAAAAGGTGTCAAAATCTCGACACGGATATAATTCTCAACCGGCCCTTCATGCAGCCAAAGCCTCAGCCTCTACCACAGCCAACCCTTTCCATGCCTGCTGATGTTTGTTTTCAGAATCAGGCACATCATGACGCAAAGCCAAATTAAATCTGCCCCTGATATAATCCCGCATCAATTCCCTAAAGACTGAGCGCTTGATTGTGTCCAGGCTTCGTTGCTTGCTCATTTGGCAAAAGATCTGATAAGCCTGCGTCACTGTTAAAATTGACCCTTCTCTCGGTTCCAGCATCGTCTCCACCAACCTTAAAATCAATCTTTCATGCAGTTCTATACCCCTGATTCTTTGGTTCCTGGACTCGACACTAAAGAATGTATGGTCTGCGGCTAAAATTGACTTGGCGCGATAGACTACGGCTTTGGCGGTTTTATCTGATCTGAATTCATGGAACAGATTGAGCTTGTGAACTTGAGGCGGCATTTGTTCAGCGCATTTTAGAAGCAAAGCCCTGTATAGATTGGCGAGTTTTTCAGGCGATGTTGGTTTGTAAATGCCGTCTGAATCTTTGAAATACCACTGCATTTCTCCTTCAAAATAAATTGTGTGCTGGCCAAGATCACGACGACCACCCAACACGCCAGCGAAAAAGTCCTGGTTTATTACGATTGGCAAAACCTGATTCGTAACATTATCAACTAACTCTAAGAAAGGGCTGCCAAATTTTTCGACCTGCTCACCATAACGCCGGCCAAACCATGCATTTGGCGTTTTAGCTGGTTGTGGTGGCTGCTGATCGTAATGAAACTGGTCAGGCTCGTACAGTTTCAGGTTTTGCGGTCTGGTTAGTGTAAGTTCTGGGCCCATTGTAAAAGCTCCTCGTCTGTCAGGATTTTTGGCTGCTCAGTCCCTTCACTTCTCAAAAAAGACAGCAACCACTCCGAATATGCCCACTTCGTTTTGGCCTGTTCGAGTTCATCCAGGCGTTTTAAATGTGGGTTGGTTTCTGACTGATTCATTTTAATGCGTGTTTGTTAGAGATACATTGCTCTAGTATTGTTCGGCATCCTTAAAAACTTGTCTGCTTTTGTTTGCTTCGTGCATTAGTTCCTGGCCAGTCTAAACCAGCCCCCATTCCTTCCACAATGCCCTACAGCACGACTTTGAACTGTGATTGGCCCTGTTTCCCCTATCCAGCTCCTACAACCACCAGGAACAGTACTAGGCAAGCAATCCAGCCAAAACAGAGATGGTTGGGGAAAAGGATGTCATTCATGTTTGTTAGAGATGCGGTTGTTCTTCTTTACCTTATACATCTCTTTTGACTTCTCTGATTATTAAGGATAGTATTTGGCCCTGCACTTCTCCCTTAATTCATCGAGCTTTTGCTGCTTCTTAAGGTAACGATTGTACTGGTCTAGCTCTCGTCGTTTCTCCTCACAATACTGTTCATACTGCAGATCGAACTTTATCTTGTCTGAAATGCTTGGCTCACACAACTGCTTTATCTCTCTCTCACTCACACCAAGCATCCTAAGACCAAGCTTCTTTTCCTGCACCTCGTATTTGTGGGAGTTGCTTAGTCTGAGATAATACCTGGTCAGTTCTTCCCTCGTTTCTTCCGAACAGTTGAAGCGAGGTTGGTCTTGGTCTTGGGTAGGGTCTTGGGCTTGGTCTTGGTCTGGTTGTGATTCTGGTTGCTGATTCATATTAGTGTCGGGTAGTTAGAGATAATTGCACCTCTGAAAATGCGTCTGTTATCCTTAGTAATTGGGTTTCATTTCATTCAGTGATGTTGTGCCTATCATCCTCGTTCATTTCAATGTATTCGTGGCAGCATTTAGCGTGTCTTTATTCTTGCGGTAGTAATTTGTCTTGTAGTGTAAGGCCGGTGGTTTGCTCATTGCCAATCCTTCTTCCTTAGATACTTGGCAGCTATGGGCATATATTCCCTGTTCTTTCTATGCCATTCCTCATTCATACGCCTTACCTCTTCTTTATCGGGGTTGCGCCAGCTTACAGTATAAGGACCTTCATTCAGCTTCTCACTTAGGTTGGTAGTGTTCTCGTTCATAGTGTTAATTTCCGCCTACAGTTAGTTTCTTCTCATTATATAAGCCGTGTATTGTACTTTCCATCAAGCTACCCCAAGAAGCAGTGCCAAACCCTCTCTTAGCCAACTCACTGTTTAGGCCTGGGTTGGATTCAATGAAAGCATCCACAATCTCACGTTGACTCAGGTAAGCTTTAACGTACCTGCCAGTCATGTGATACTCCGTGTCTTCTTCGTAATCATAATCAGGTGAATGAGACAATGCTGGTTTGACGGCACAATCATCGTTTTCATCATTTTGGTCCTCTTCCTTACCTGACGACACCGGAGCGTCAGCGGAGGTGGAGGCAGGGGTTATTTTGTTCGGTTCCTTGTCCTGCATATGTTCATTATCATTAGTACTCCCTGACGGGGTGCTCTCAGGTGTATCCCTCACAGGGGTCTTGGCACTCCCTGACAGCGTATCAGGGGTGCTTTCAGAGAGTACCAAAGCGCTGTGAGAGCTTGCCTGATTATGACTTAGCCAGGATAGATCAGAGGCAGCAGGACCGCATTTCTCTTCATATACCGCCTTCACAACCTTGTATTTACGAGCCCCCTTGCTCGTTCTATCAGGCAGGCACTCCAATATCCCCTCTTCCTTTAGAATCCATAGCTGCCTGTTTATTACATCAGACCTTATGCCACTGTTGTAATGAATATCAGGCGCGTTATACTCAAAAGTGTAATAGTATTCATCATTTAACGCCTTCTTCTTCCTACTATCAATATATAACAGGATCATTTCCAGGCTGTATTTGCGCTGTTTATGCAGCTTCCTTGCAAGAGGAATGGATATTGATCCGAAGTGAACAGGTTTATCGCTCATAGTTGCTCCTTATTAAACATGGAGAATTGCGTTTCATAAAGTTATTATCCTTAGTATTGATTGACCGCTTACCCTAATCCGCATTCTAGGCTAGGGTAAATGGTCTGTGTTGTTATCTGATTGTCGGCGCTACAGTCTCAGGCTTCTTCTCCTCCAACCTTAATGAACTGGCTGGGAATACGTTGTCTATTATTACCAGAGGCTTTTCAAACTCGTCCCCCTGATAATGAGATAGCACGATGTCCCCTTCCCTGCCTAACAGAGTATCAAAGTCCAGGTTTTTATTAGACTTAGCTTTGAAGAAGTCAGAGCCAAGCCACACTTCCAGAAAGTTCCTTAAATCTGAGCCTGGATTTAGGTCTAATAAGAAGTTTCGGCCAGCACAGGGGATTTGATCAGCCATGGAATCTACTTTAACTCCAAATACTAGCCTAACCCATTCTTGCGGACCTTTCTTGGATTGCTTAGTCATGGGTCTGTATTGCGCTAGTCTGCTTGTGTAAACTCCTGCTGGTAGATCAAATGTCTTAACAGCAGGTATTTTCTTTATTATCTTCATATATGTAGTTGTTGGTTATGGCCTGAGCATAATTGCTTGGCCGTTGATGGTTGCTCTGGTCCTAACCCGGTTTGAGCTGGGACCAAAGCCACCAAATCATATATTATTAATGTCCCATCTGGGTTCTTGTTCTACTTGCGTAGAACCTAGCAAAACTGCCAATTCTTTCGTTGTCGTTTTTATTTGCTGCCATCGTCCTTTCTACCGCATCATTAATCAAGCGCACGGGGTCAAATTGCGTGTTTGTACTAACGTCGGTTGATGCGTGTTGTTCTTTAGAGTTAGCGGCTGGCTGTTGGTAAAGACCATTGATGATATAATTCGTATACTTTCCACAAATGTCCTTAAGGTTAGAGGCATAAATGAAGCCAGTTCTACCACGATTAAACTGCTCACGCCGTATTGAACTAAATTTGCCGGTTACCAGGCTTTGGCACACCACCTTTTCTCCGCTAGGATCAAGCACTAGCATAAGGCGGTTGTTACTTCTTGGATGACCGTCACGCCAAATCTGACCTGATCGTATTGTAACAGTTGCGTATTGAAGTGTTGCGGAAGGAACGTCTTTCACTACTATGTTATTTGTATTATTCATATAATATGTTCTGCCCATTTACCCTGGGCATTGGGTTCTATACTGGATATTGTGTCCAGCTCACCAAGTTGACTAGCTTGACTAGAGGTAGCCTCAACTGCGGCCCGGATTTTTATTTTGAAGAGTACAACTGACCTTGCCCACACCATTTGAAGTTTCTTGGCGGTAGAAAGATTTACTTTCTTACTACTAGAATATTAGTTATACGGATGTGAGTCAAGTGAAAAAGAAAAATATTTCAGAGTACTAAGATGCTATAACTCACACCAATTGTTAGTTTGGGTAGTTGTATAAAGTATTACTGTTCTTGTTTGCGAAGCGTTGTGGGAAGGCTGCCTGACGTGCATTGAGACGTAACTGCTGGTGATTGCGAAGCGTGTGTTCTAAATCTTGCACCTGGCTCTTTGCATAAAAAAGGGCCTGGCCAACTCAATAGCCAAGCCCTTTAACCATTATAAACTACATGAATTAAGACAGGGATGCCGCTGATCTGCTCATTCTCGACTTCATCCATCCAGGTTCCCGGCCAAAACCCAGCCCCGCACTCCTCGTCCTCATTGATTCCCCAAACTCAAAATGCCTTAAAACGAATTCTGGCCATTCACTCCTGCCACGAATTGATAGATACGGCCGCGAAATAATAGATAACGGCCCAGTCCACCCACCCCGTTCACCGCAAACGTCAATATCAACTCCTGTACAGAGCCAAATAATTGCCAACGAACGCCAGGCCTCAAACTCTCCAGCCCTGTTTGATAGCCTGATACAACCAGCACTTCAACCTATCCTTAATATTCACTGGTCGCCAAGGATTTATGATTAAGTTCTGCCCTCCATTATTTCTGAACTGGACGCTTTTTCTTCAGATTCGTTTTTATGTCATGTATGATTTTGTAAGCGAATTTATCCTGGCAGTATTCGTCAAAAGAAGCGTGGGATTCGCGATAGAGCTTCTTTACCCGGATTGTAATGAGGCCCCCTCCGATCATACGATAATCACCCTTGCCGTTTGCGATGGCTTCCTCACATTCAGCTAATAGTTTGCGTTCTTTGTCAGTGAGTATGGAATGACGAGCCGGTTGGTCACCTGTTTTTTTGAAGATTTTCGATACCATGAGTTTGTCCAAGTCACCACTATCCGTGAATAAATTGGTAATGATTGTTGTGTCTTTTTTGGCCATATAATCAACTCATTGTTTTAATAGAATACTTCGTCGTCCTCAATACCCATGAGTTACCATGAGTCGAGACATCTTCTCCTCTATCGCAAGGTCGTATAATTTAAACAAGCGCTCCAGCATAAGCTCCGGAACCTTTTTATGATCCCTGAACTCCGGCACATTTCCCCGAACAAACATGAGCGCCTGTACATCAGTCAACACTGCGCCGAAATATCGTTTGAAAGGCTCAGTGGTTTCGATCAGCGTGCTGTTTTTAGGATTCCAAACCCAACTATGCTGCCTCCAGAGTTTGTCATCGCCATCCAGTGCGTAACCAGTGACGAGTTGAAGATGTTTATTCTTTGCCCAGATCCTACTAGCGTTTCCGTGACAATTACTTGGCTCGCCTTTTTGCAGCTTTAACTTAGTGGTGTTGAATATGTGGCCACTGCTTAACAACAACTGCACGCGTTCTCGTGGCTCCGGCAGTGGGACAATCATCTCACCGCCGCGCTTTTTAAGTTTGATTGAGAGTTCATCCCAGCCTTCAACGTAGAATTGTTTGTACCTGGCTGTCAAAAATGTTTTTTGTTCTTTAGTCACAATATTTTGTTTTTTAGAACCAGACCCCGTCGTTGAGGCCCGGTTCATGGCTCTCGTTGTGTATCTATTCAGGCATTACTTCTTTGGGGTAACGACATACGGAATCTCACGGACGGGAATGTTACCTTTGGGCAGACCTTCCCCATGATGCTTTGACCTGATTTCCTCAAGCAATCCGTCCAGAGCAAACTCGGCTAGATCCAATCCCTCCACGATGTCTTTCTGTTTGCCATTCGTTGATAACAATTCCCTTACCGTCTGCAAAACCTCTAACGTGCTTTGGATTGAGTTTTCGACGTAGCAAGCGAAGCAGACTATTTTAATTCCAGTTGCGGTTGTTAATGGCTTGCCGCTATTATGGTGTGACGCACCGGTAACGGATTTGTCGGCTGATTTCGGAACAAGGTCTTTGGGTGATGTACCTTTGGACCCAGGTGTCGCATTACTTCCCGCATGTGTGTTTGTTTTGTTTTTCATTTGTTTGATTTGGTTTTTATCCATAAATTGAATGTTTAGGTTTTGTCTTTGGTGATTACGCAGCCGCCAACACCATCTCTCCATTGGTGTGTGCATTATCGTCGGCTGTGTTCTCGCAGTGCTTTGATTCAACCAGCGCTTCAACTGGCGAGGTCTTGATGAATCCGGACCGCAGCAAAGAATCCGCAGCATTAAGGTCTTGAGGAATATCAGCCTGAATGCCTAGCGGAACAATTTGAATCATACCGCTGTGCACAACAAAGGAGACCCGGCGATTGATTTCGGTTTTCAGCCACCCGTATTTTTCCTCATAATCACGGTAGCGGTCGTTGGAGATGATGGGTGTGCCATGGCTGTGAGCGTAATCCAGAATGTAGTCGTCGGCCCTATTACCACCAGCAACCTCGATGAACATATCTGGAAAGTCGTGACAAAGCCGGCGATAAGCATACGCCTCATTTTTCCTGCCTGCTTCATTCAATGTATAAAACGTGTTGGCGTCGAAAAAACATTTGAAGGCACAATTGCGTTTTTGCAGTTCGGGCAACAGTCCCAGCAAGTTTAACAAGGCCGGTTTTTGGTCAGATGGCGAACCATATATTACGTTCTTGCCGTCAATCACCACTGTATCGGGAACCAGTTCATGTGCGGGACTTCTGACGATCACCTCTTCACGGACCACTTGCTGGACGATCTCGTTATTAACCACCTGTTTGACGACCGTGCGATTTTTGAGGAGGTAACCGATGATCCCGGCACCGAGCAGTCCAGCCAGTAATGAGAAACGAACGACGAGGCGAGCATGACGTACAGCCTTTGACACCTGGCGCTCGGCGGATTCTGCACGTTGTTGGCTGACGTTTTCAGCTCTGCGCGCTTGCTGGACTTGGGCCTGAAGATCGTTGCCCTGCCACGGCCAGACCCAACCTGCATGAAGCTGGCTGGGAGTTGTGCCGCCGAGTAACACGATCAAGCCGGCCAGAATCAGCGGGCGATCCCAGTAGGCGAATTTCAAACGGGAAGTTTTGGTATTTTTCATAATTTGAATTTTGTTTTTCGGTAAATTTGTTTTTGGTTTAAAGACCGGGCCCCGTTATTTGCGGTGTCCGGTTCGTGAGGGTCAGGCCGTTTTGCCAGGGGGCTGGATCAGGCTGACAACAGCCTGTGGCTTGCCGCCAGAGCCGGATTTATGCATCACGACAACTTGGCAAGGAGTGCCAATCAGTTGGTCGATGTCATAACCAGCCTGAGCTTCAGTAGAAGTCAGCTCGCGTCCAAGGAGCGTTTCCACGTCCTGGCGCAGGGGCTTCCCGTCATCGAACGACAACGGCAATTCCTTGGTGACTTCGGTTTCGTAGCCCTTGATTTTGAATCCGAGGGCCACCTTCTTGGGTTTCTGCTCATCCGGCAACCCCTTGATGGAACTCAGGGTCGTGGGATAAGCCCCCTCTGGAATAAGGGGGTTTTTGGGTTGAGAAGCTTTCAGCAACATAAGTTTGCCACTACCCCTATGGTTCCGGCGGGCTATGGCGGTCTTCCGGTGGCCTGCGTTAGGTTTGGGCAGGAATTGCAGGCCGGGATTCGTGTCCAAAATGTTTTCAGTTAAGCGCATACAATAATTGCTCAACGTCGGTAAGGTGTTGATCGGGAGCCGTGGCGCGTGCAATGACTGCCCAAGCCTGCAGAAAAATGTGCGGAAATTGGCGCAGATAGCTGGCCTGTGGGATTGAGTCGATCTGGTGCAAGACCTCGTGCTTGTCCAAGCCGAGCCACACGGCTTTACTAACGGCTATCCGGGCATTTTGCTCAGAGCTGCGTTCGTTCCAATTGAGTTCGGCGATCAAACGCCGACACTTTTCGAGTTTTTGATTTTTTGTTTTCATAAGTTATTGGGATTGTTGAGTTTCGCGCAATCGGCGGTTATCATGTTGACCGCGAATGAAAGGATGAGTCATTCATGGGAACCTCCGTCTTGCAAAAATGAACGGATGTAGCCCAGTAACGAGTCATAGACCACAAGGCGCACGGCTTTGACTTGGCCACGGTTCCGAAGGCTGATGGATTTGACCGGCGGCTTGAAATTGTTGAGTAGGCTCGGAAGAACCAATTCGTTCATTTTTGACCGCGAAAGGCCGGTGCGGGAACAGAGTTGTCCCGGCTTCGGAAGGCGAATGAATTCCGGGTTAGGATGGCTATAAACGCTCGCGCCAACCGGGGCAGCGGTCATTCCCGCACCGCCATTGGAAGAGTGAAGCTTGCTCGACGGATCCGTCTTAGCATCAAAGGATTTGTCATTAACCATGCCCCCACTAAAACAAAATGGGGCATGGAGATATAACGCCAGTATTTGACTAATTCTGGCGCATTTTTAGGAGGTGAGACGAATGGTTTATTTTGAGGCTGCTGGCTGAGACGTTTGAGATGGGGTGACTCGCGTAAAGAATTTGTTTTTTAAGTTCTTTTTTATATTCGAACGGATGTAATTCCGAATATAGGCGGAGTTTGAACTGTTTGTTTTTGCTGCTCGCTCGTGTGTTTTCCTTAGCTCTGGAACTTCCTCCCATTTATTATTCGTTACAATTTCGAAGATTTTTTCTAATACTACCCACCACAGTTTTTTAGTCTTTTCGTCGCTATCCAACGGAGGCAGATTACCACATTCAAGGATAACATCAGCCTTAAGCAATGCGACTCTGGTTCTAATATTGAATGGCCAGAGTGTGGTCTTGGCGAACAACTCAGTTTTCTTATCAGGGTCAAGCACTCTTACAAAATCCCGCATGCGATTTATCTCCGTTTGGATGGTGACTGCCCAGAGAAGCTCATCGCTATCATAGCGCAACAGATCTGATATCGGACGAGTGGTCATCTTGCTTCCGAGTCCAATACGGGTAAATATTTCTTCGTTGTGTTTGATTATGCTGTCATCGGATGATCCCATTATGGGCCAGACGGATTTGTGTTGCGCGATCAATTTGACGGCTTCGTTGTTGTGCGCGCTGTTAAGTGCAAGGACTCCGAACATTGCAACCTCGTATAAAATTTGCAATGCCACATCGTCGCCTGCATCGGCCAGTTTTTTAAGAGTCAATATCTCGTGCTGAATCGCTTTTCCCAATAACGGGATCTTCTCGGTAACGGGTTTCACTAGGCCGGCTCGAACTTCAGGAGTTAGAATGATTGTGCCTTTTTCAATAACAATGACCTTTCCATGCTGTCCCAATGACATCTTAGCCATCAAATTTTCGAGATTCCTTTTGATTTGATCCCCGCTTGGAATTGCTCGGCTGGGCACTTGGAATTTCGATTGATTCTGTTTCATTTACAATTCTCTCCTTGATGAACACCGGCGCATAATTCTTTTCGGATTTGGATTGTGGCTTGTTTATGACAACCGCAACGCACATCTATTTCGTCACACCGGCAGCTTGCTGATGGATTCAGTCGTGTCATCGGCGCTCAATGGCCACGGTTTATAGCTTGGATGATTGCGTATCAGGCTTAATAAAACTCGGCACCTTTTCAATCTGCTTCCGCAATGCTTCCAATTCATGGTGAGTGTAGCGTTCATGTACGTTGCTTTTATGACCTGAAAGTTTCATCCGGATTTCCTTCGCCACGCCCTGATTCGCTTGTTCGCTGATGGCTGTGTGCCGAAAACTGTGATATCCCAATTCGAAGAACCGGCGTCCTTTGCCTTTTTTTCGTTCCTGTCTTTCGCCCTCTGTGACAATCCCGGCCTTGTGCATCAGCGTTCGAAAAGCTTCGCATAAACCGGTTCGGCCACCCAATTTTATCTGGGACAGGGTTGGGAATAACGGGGCCTTGGGATTGCTGTTATGAATGGGCAGTGACGTGATGTAATCAGCCACATCAGGATGCAGCGGATATTCCTCAGCGTTGGCATTGGCACCCCCTTTCGTTTTCTGAGGGCGCAAGGTCAGTGAATGCCGTTCCACATTGAAGTTTTCCCAAGTGAGCCGGACTGCATCCCCAATTCGAAGGCCGTGACAAGCCCCTAATAAAATCATGCCTTGCCATTCAATATCTGCCACCTTCAACAAGTCGGCAATCTGGGTTCGACTGAAAGTTGTGCGGGTTTGACGGTCAGCGGACAGCAGGTCAACAGCCTCAGCCGGATTGGAAAGAATCAGCCCCTGCCGGCGAGCCATGTTAAGGGGGATGCGCAGCGTTTTGATCACCATGTTAGCTGTGCCATTCGATTTTCCTTCTTTCTTTTGTTGATCCCTGAAAGCAGCAATGTCCGCAGGCCGGATGTTTCCAAGGTTGGTTGAGGCACGCTTCCCCAAGAATTTTATGAATGACTCGACGACGTAGCGATACCGAACGGTTGTACCTCTGGCCTTGGTCACTTCTTTGCTTTCAATCCAATCCATCAGGAATTTCTCGGCGGTGGCAAACTCAATTGGCCCCATCCCGGCACGTTGGGCAATATCGCTGACAACCTTGCGGGCTTGCGCTTCAGTAAAATTGCCTTGTCGAGCCTGATCTGCAGTAGCCTCCCATCGCAGACAAATCTCCAGGGCTTCGTCACGTTTAACTTTTCCCGTGCTCCTCTGTGCCCGTGAACCATCGGGGCGTGTGTAACAGCACACCCATATATTACTTTCTGGTCGCTTTCGCAAACTCGCCATACCTAACAACAATACTAACAACATCATTGCTGTCAAGGGTGTTCATAAATGTTAAAAAATAAGGGATTTTAGCATTTCTAAGGAGTGGGATCGAATCGCAGGTTCAAACCCTGCAGCGCGCACCATCCTTCGCTCGGAACCGACGTCTGGAGATTCCGAGCGAAGGATGGTGTCCTCCGTAGCCGCCCGTCCTCCGTAACCTTGGCGGTGGAGGATGGCAAAGGAGGACTCTTTCGTTAACAGTTCCGAGCTCCGGATGGCAGGCCAGTTTGGCTGTTGATCGTCCTTTCATACTATTTCCATGCCCTTGGAATGCTTGTAACTAAAAAGGAATTTGAAAATCGAAGTAAGGGCACAGATTTTCCTCAATTTAAGACCGGTCTGCTAAAGTTTGAAGAACTGGCTTTTGATGCCCCGGCGATGGCGCGATGGCGGGAAGCGAGGCCGCAGGAACCGGACACGTTTCGAACAATACGCAACATTCCATGCAAACCTTTTATTTGGCAAAAAACAGAGTTGAATAGTGATAATGATGAAAATACATTGTTCTGCTATTATGAAGCTGCAAATGAAAGATAGAATCTAAAACGTGATCCAGAACGAAATTTATGACAACCAATTCTCCCAATTCAATCATGAAAAAATTATACCTCTTCATCGTGGCCTTGTGTGTTGTGGCCTTGTTCCAAGGCTGCGACAACAAAAACAGCGGGACAGCCAATGGCGCATCGCAAAAAAAATTGCGGCTGGCTTTTGTCGCCAACACTGCGGACGAATACTGGGCAATCGTGCACCTGGGTTGCGACTACGCAACGCGGCTACTCGGTGACGTGGATTTGGATTTCCGCTTTCCCGCCGAACACACGGCGAAGGCGCAGCAGGAAATATTGAGTGACCTCGTCGCGGGCGGCGTGGACGGCATCGCCATCAGTCCGATTGACGCCGAAA
>OBLU010003988.1_pt1 | contig 13329 bp, 11 predicted proteins | sample 1518681 | NCBI WGS metagenome assembly OBLU01 (sample SAMEA3539304, study PRJEB22396) | soil metagenome | biome: tundra; feature: field; material: soil | place: USA | collected 2010-05 | depth 0.15 m | reverse complement strand
GAGGCCGATGGGTCCGGAGATCGCCGGGGAGCCGGCCACCGTGGGGTCGGGGACCGCGGGCGCGGTGACGTATTCGCCTGCAGTGCCCGGAGGCGCTGTGATCGGAGCGACATGGTCGAAGAAGCCACCATTCTCGTCGTACGTGACGAACAGGGCCGTCTTCGCCCACTGCAATGGGTTCGCGCTCAGTGCGGTAATGATCGCGGAGAGGGTGATCTCGCCGAAGAGCGAGGGAGCAGGCGGATGGTCGGAGTCGACCACCGAGGCGATTACCCAGGAGACCTGCGGCAGGTTTCCCGACAGCGCGTCCGACAGAAAATCCGTCGGGAACTGGGGCAGGAATGCGTTCTGGTAGAGCGGCGACGCAGGGCTCTGGAAGTTTTTGAAGTAGGAGAGAACGTTGTCGGAGAAGATGCCGTTGAGGATGTTCTGGTCGGGCGAGGTGTAGACCTTCCACGAGATTCCGCGGGCCTGAAGTTGCTCGGGCATGGTCGTATACGTGAGCTTGCCGAAGAACGACGAGCGGTTGGTGACCAGCGTCTCCAACAAGGGGCCGCCATTCTGACCGGCCGGATCGATGGAGGCGGCCATGGTGTAGAGGCGGTTGGGGTCGGTGGGGCCCATCACCGAACAGAAGTAGTTGTCGCAGATGGTGAAGGCGTCGGCCACGGCGTAGTAGTACGGCAGGTCCGCGCGCGTGTAGTAGCCCATGCAGTTGATGGCGTCATTGGCATTGATCGGGAGGTGCGAGGTGACGAAGCCGTTCATCGCGCCGTTGTTCCAGCTCTGATGCTGCGGTACCCAGGCGTGGCTGATGTCGGCGGTGCACGCCGAATTCGTTTTGGACGTGTCGAGATGGAAGGGCATCAGGATGCCGGACGGAGTGCTGGTGGTGTTCGAAGGGTCGGGTTGTTGATAGGCCGCGGACTGGTCGGAGAATCCGCGCACGCCGCGATAGCTCCCGAAGTAGTGATCGAACGAACGATTTTCCTGGATGAAGATGACGACGTGGTCGATATCCGTCACTTTGGCGCACCCAGTCACCGCTTGAACCGTGGAAGCGATGGCGTTTCCCAAGCCGCATCCGGAGAGAAGCGTGGCCCCGAGGTTTGCTGCACCGGCGGCGGCGCCAATCTTCAATACGTCACGTCGGGTGAGGCGTTTGAAAGGCATGGAAACCTGGACCCCATCCCATACGATGCATTTGATCGACGGGGCAACGATCCCTATGTTAGCCGCGGGCCAGGCCGGAGCATCTTTAGCGCGCAAATGACGAAAGCCCCCACGCGGGGGCTTCCGTCGGTACCGCATTCAATCCAAAGGGCTACAGAATCAATCCAACTACTAAGGAGTGATGATCTGTGACGCGTGCGCCCCGTTCGGGACCACGGTCAGGCAGGTCGGTTGGCCGGAACCGGGGAACGGCGAGTTCTGCACTCCCGCCAGGGCGCCCGTCTCCGGAGTAAGCCTTTCGGCGGTAACCGTGTTGTCCAGATTGTCCGAGGTGTAAAGGAAAGTGCCGAGCGACGGATCGATGGCCACGCAGGTTGGTCCTGCACCCAGCGCGGTCGCAAACGCGCCCACTGCGCCCGATGGAGTGCCAGTGGCAAGATCGATCGCGTAACCCTGCACCGTATTCGAGTTGTAATTCACGACGTAGAGCAGCTTGCCGGTGGGGTCGGTGGTGATGGCGACGGGGAACAGTCCGGTCTGGAAAGGTCCGTTGACCATCGGCACTAGCGAGCCGTTGGCCTGCACCGTATATCCGATCAACTGGTTGGCCGCCTGGTCGGTCACGTAGACGAAGCGTGCGGTCAAGTCCTCTGCGATGGCGCTGGGCGTCACTCCGGCGGCATATCCGGTCGCCACCGTCTTGCCCGCAACCGTCGTAATCGTGGTCCCCGGCAACGCAGTTAGCGCGCCCGTCGTGGTGTTCTGCGAGAAGCCCAGGATGGTCGCGTTGGGCGAAGTTTCCTGATCCACCACATAGACGTAATGATTGAAGTAGCTCACCGAAACGGCCACCGGATTATTGCCGACGTTCTGGGTCAATTGCGTTCCCAGCGAGTTGTCCGCGTTCACCGGGAAGATCGCCATCCCGCCCGGCCCCGAAGAGCCCGTCTGGTAGGTGAATGTGACGTACAGGAACTTGCCCTGAGGATCGATCGCGACCCCGGTCGGCAGGTTGCCGGTAAGCGTGTAACTGTTCTTCGAGGCGAGCGTTCCATCGCTCTGTACGGCGAACTCCGACACCTTTGAATCCAGTTGGCTGATCACGTAGACGAACTTGCCGCTCGGCGTAGCGATGAGACGGACCGGGTCGTTACCTGCGGCGATCGGCGTGCCGATGGGTGCCAGCGCGCCCGTCTGGAAGTCGATCGAGTACTGATCGATCAATCCCGGATTGCTCTTGTTCGTCGTCATGTAGACATAGCCGACAACGTAGTCGAGAGTGCAGGACGACAGGCCGAGAACCATCGCCAGGGTCACGATCGAGGCCTTCGCCATACGGCTGATGTTATGCAAATTCATGTGCTTCCTTCGTCCCGGCAGCTTGCGCCGCCTGCTGAAAATCGTGTGCCGCGTGTTGCTCGATCATTCCGCTCATCGCAGCGGCAGAGCCGGCACGGTGACCGCGCATGTGGGCAGAGCGCTGCCGCCAAAAGGAGCTCCCAGGATCTGGTCCAGGCTGCCATCCTGCGCATTCAATTGCTCGCCGGTGAGGTTGTTGCTCAGGGCGTTCGACGCATACAGATACTCCGCGTGGCTTGGATTGGCGTTGCTCGGTGCCCCGCTGACAGTCACGCAGGTTGGTCCCGTTCCCGCCTGCACGCTGGCCGCCACGGTCGACCGCACCGGCTGCCCGTTCGCGCTCAGGGTGAACCCGTCAATCGCATTCGCCGCGTACGCCACTACATAAAGATACTTGCCGCTAAGGTCGAACGCCATTCCCATCGGGGTCGCGTCGGTTTGCGTTGTGCCCACAAGAGTTGGAACGCCATTCGCCACCGAGTAGGCGAAGACCTGACTCAGCGTCTGGTCAGTGACATAAAGATGAGTCCCGGTCTTGTCCTCGAGGATGCCCGACGGGTTCGACCCCGAGGCAAAGCCGGTCGACGGTGCATTGCCCGAGTTGATGGTCACCCCGGCCATCGGTGTCAGCGCGCCGGTGGACGTATTCTCCGTGAAGCCCAGCAGATTGGCCGAACTCGCCGCATCCGCCTCGATGACGTACACATAGTTGCCCGTCGTGCTGGTCGCGATGCCCACCGGGTTCCGTCCCACATTCACTGTGAACGGTGTGCCCAGCGTGTTGTCCGACTTGATTGGGAAGACGCTGATGCCGCCCGGCCCGGGATTCGCCGGCGTATATTCCTGCGACCCGTTCGGGTTGTTCTGATAGGTGAAGGTGACGTACAGGAACTTGCCCGCCGCATCGATCGCCGCTGCCGTGGGCAGACTTCCCGCGATGTTGTAGGTGTTCTCCGGATACAGCTTGCCGTCGGTTCCGATGGCGAACTCCACCACGCTGGAGTCGAAGTTGTTGACCGTATAGAGGAACAGATTGCTCGGCGCGACGACGAGGCCCACCGTATCCCGCCCGCCCGCGTCGACCGGCGAGTCCGCCAGCGGCCGCAGATATCCGGACTGGTAGTCGACCTGGTAGCTGTTGATCAGCCCATGCGGCAGCGTCTTCGAAGTCGTCATATACACGTACGACACCGTGTAGTCATTGCTGCACGCCGTGACGCCGAGCGCCATTGCCAGAGACAACATCGAGGCCTTGATCACCCGGCCAATCGGATTCAACTTCATGCGATTCAATAGCTCCGGGGCAATTCGTTTCCCGCCCTCATCCCGTCCGGAACAAGGCCAGCAGCGCCTTGGTTCCGACCGTCTCAATCCTGAAACTTCCCGTTGCATCCTGCCCGCGCAACTGGTGCTTCCGCGGCTGGAGCGGCTCCACAGCCGGCGTATCCGGCAATGGAAGACCGTGGGTGGCTTTCCTGCAACGAACACCACGCTCCCCAATGGTCCGAAGGCCACCGACCCTGTGAAGCGGCTCTAATCAACATTTCCGCTTACGGCAAGGCACGTCGCCAGACCCGAGGCCGCGAACACCGAGCCACGCGACAGGTTCGAGAGTTGGCCGGTGTTCGAGTTGATGAACTTGCCCGTCACGCTCCCATCGTTGTAGTTGGACGTGTACACATACTGGTTGGATGGATCTTCCACCATGCACATGGGTCCGTTGCCTACCGGATAAGGATTGCTGGGATCCGAGATCGGCACCAGCGCGCCCGTCGATTCGATTACAAACGCCGAGATCGTGCTGTTCGCGTTGTTCGGGTTGGGGTTGCCGTGATTCAACACATACAGAAACTTGTTCTTCGAATCGGTCATGCTGTAGACGGGATTCGCCGTCAGCGGCAGATTCGATACCAGGCCGCCAACCTGCGTGCTGAGGCTGCAACCCCCACCCGTCGTGTAGGGCAGAATCTGGTTCGTGCCCGCATCCGTGAGATAGATGTTGTTCCCGCTCACGTTCATCGACGTGATGTTGGTGCCGTTGGTGTGAAGCAGCGAGTTGGGTTCGACCGTCAACTGTCCCGAGCCGCCGACGCCATACGAGTAGATCGTCTGGTCGCCCGAATCGAGCGTGTACACGCAGGAGCCGCCGGCACGAAGCATCGTGGGCGCGTTGCCAACTTCAAAATAGTTCAACTGCTGGCCCTGGGCATTCTTGATCAACTGGTTCGGCACCAGTTGCAGCCGGCCGGTGCTGCCGTCGACTGCGAAGACCGTAATGTCGCCGTTGAGGTCGGTGACCCCATTGGTGACCGTTCCATAAGCAGGGGATTGCGCGTCGAGAACGTACAGAAAGCTTCCCGTTCCATCTGACGCCGCCCATACCGGCGAATTGCCAGCCGTGGGGTAGCTCGCCTGGAACGTCAGGATGCCATCCTCGCCAACGGCGAACACGGATACATTGCCGTCGCCCTTGCCGGTTCCCTTGTTCACCACGAACACGAAGTTCCCGCCAATGCGGACCGCGATCGATACCGGGTTCGCGCCCCCCGACGAATACGGAGAGTTCACCATGTTGGTGAGGTTGCCCGTATAGTCGTCGATCTTGAAGCCGGAAATCTGGTTATACTGCGTGCCCAGAACCCACATGAAACCGACCGTGTAGCCACCGCACGCCGACATGCCCAGCACTACCGCCATGGATACTACGAAGGCCCTCGATATCCGGCCAATCCTGCTCAACGTCATGCGTTTCCTTAATCCTCGCCGGCGGCCTCACTGCGACACGCCATCTGCTGCGAGCAACTCTGTGGAGATACGAATCCTATCGCTTATTGTAGAAGCTGCGGCGACTTTGCGCCACTTTCGGGAAAAGTTGTCAGTTGCAGGGTGCAGGATGCCAGTTGAATTGCTCACTTGCGTTCAAGCCAACGTTCTGCGTTCGACCGGAGTAGCAGCGGGCTTTAGCCCGCTGCTACTCCCAACTGACAACCTGCAACCAACAACCTGCAACTGCCCTACCACACCCGGCATGCGTTGACCGGCATCATCGGTTGCCCTACCTTGCAGCCAAACGCCTTGCCAAACTCGGGGAAATTCTCGACCGCGCCCTTGATCCGCCATTCGCCGGAGCTGTGAGAATCGGTCTTTGCGAGGACGCGCGCATTGGCCTCGCGCACGTTCTCGCACCACACCTGCGCAAACCCCAGAAAATAACGCTGCTCGGGAGTGTATCCGTCGCGCTTTCCGTCGACATATCCAGGCTCGGCGGCGGCGCCATCTCTGGCGAGCGTCTCCTCGAGGGCCCGGAACGCGATCCGCAGACCTCCGTTGTCCGCAGTATTCTCGCCAAGTGTCAGGCGTCCATTGAGGTTCTGCCCGGACGCCACCTGGAAGCCGGAGTACTCGTCCGCAATGCACTTGGTGCGCTCGTTGAACTGCGCGAGATCGGCCGGGGTGAACCAGTTGTGAATGTTGCCGTGGAGGTCGAACTTGGCGCCCTGGTCGTCGAAACCGTGCGTCATCTCGTGCCCGATGACCACGCCGATGCCTCCGAAGTTCACCGCCGGATCCACCTTGACGTCATAGAAGGGCGGCTGCAGAATCCCGGCCGGGAAGTTGATGTTCACCTGCTGGCCGCCGTAGTACGCGTTCACGGTAGGCGGCGTCATGTCCCACTCCGTCTTGTCGACGGGCTTGCCCAGTTTGGCGAGGCTGCGCTGTCTTTCGAATCGTGCGGCCCGCTGCGCATTGCCCAAAGCGTCGTCGCGTTTGACGGCGAGCGCGCTGTAGTCGCGCCAGGTATCCGGGTAGCCGATCTTGCGCTGCATGGCCTGCAGCTTGGCTTCCGCTTCCTTCTTGGTGGCATCGCTCATCCAGGGCAGCGCCTGGATATCCTCGCCCAGCGCCGTGTCCAGCGCGGTGACGAGCTTGTCCATGTTCGCCTTGGCGGTGGGTGGAAAGTTCTGCTTCACCCAGTCCTGGCCCACGGCTTCGCCCAGCGCGGAGTCGGCGGAACGAGTGCAGCGCTTCCAGCGTGGGGTCTGCTGGAGTTGACCGCTGAGCGTGGCCTGGAAGAAGTTGAAGTTCTCGACGGCGAGGGCGTCCGAGAGCAGCGGCGCAGCGCCATGGAGAGTGTGCCAGCGCATCAGGTGTTTGATGGCGTCGAGCGGCTCCTTCTCGATCGCCGCATTGACCGCCTTGACAAAGCCGGGCGAGATGACGTCCAGCGTGGGCACGGACGCGAATCCCTGGCCCTCGAGAAACTGCTTCCAGTTGTAACCGGGCGCGAGGGTCTGGAGTTCGTCGACCTTCAAGATGTGGTAGCGAAGCGCCGGATCGCGCATCTCAACCCGGCTCAGGGACCCCTGGGCCAAAGCGGTCTCAATGCGCAACACATCGGCAGCCTCCGCGGCGGCCTGCTCGGGCGAGTCGTGCAGCAGCTCGAACATCTTGATCATGTGGGCGACATACTGCTCGCGAATCTTCTTGCTGCGGTCGTCGTCGTTCAGATAGTAGTCGCGATCCGGGAGAGTGAGCCCACCCTGACCCGTGGCGAGAATCTGCTTGCTCGCATCCACCTGGTCCTGGAGGACATCGATGTGGAAGATGAGCGGCCCGGTGAACCGGCGGTTGGTCTCCAGGTCCAGCGCGGCAAGCTGCTTCTTGTCGGCAAGCGCGGCGATGGCGTCGAGTTCCGGCTGGATCGCCTTTGGGCCAAGCTGATTCGCCAGATCGGCGTTCATGCAGGCGGCGAAGTAGTCGCCGTATTTGGCCTGCAGGGCTGTCTTCGGCGCCTCGGCCGCTGCCTTCAGCTCAAGATACAGAAGGTAGTCGTTGCGATCGCGCAGCTCGTCGAACTGACCCCAGCGAACCTTGTCCGCCGGAATCGGGTTGGCCTTCTTCCAGCCGCCGCAGGCGTACTGGGCAAAGTCCACGCAGGGATCCACCGAGAGGTCAATGGATGTGGGGTCGAAACTAACCTGCTGTTTGGGCGTTGAGGGTACTCCCGAGTTGTCTTCGAGGACGATCGATTGGGCATGGCAGACATAACTTGAAAGCAAGAGACAGAAGACAAAACCCGAATGGCGCATGATTCTCCCAGGACGTGAGACCCAAGACTACAGCCTGCGAGAGAACCCACCTAGAAGATCTTCATGTGGATGGTCAGATACTTCTTCGGGTCCTGCCGGATCGTCGTCACCAGCTTGGTGCTTTCGGTCAGCAGATTGTTGAGGTTGGTGCTGGTCGTGTCGTCGTTCAGCAACTTGCCGATCGTCCCCTTACCCTGGTTGATCTGAGTCACTATCTGGTTCGCCTGCGCCAGCGTATCCGTCATATCCTTGGCAAACTTCGGGTCTTTCAGCATCACGCCGAGGCCGCCCTTGCCGGCATCGGCATCGGCGAGAATCGAGTTCATGTGCGCCAGGGTCTTGTTGGCGTTGTCATACATCGCCTCGTCCTTCAGCATCTTGCCAGCAGAGCCTTTCCCGCTCTGAAGGTCGCTTGCGATGCTGTCGAACTTGCCGATCGTGTCGTTCGTGCGGTTGTACATCTCGGCATCGTCGTTCAAGAACTTGCCGATCGTGTTGTTCTTGTTGTTCAGCTTTGCGGTGACGTTGTGTACGTCGTCCATCGTGGCAATGAACTTGTTATAGAGCTCGGGGTTGGTGAGCAACTGGCCGAACGAGCCCTTGCCGGATTGCAGGTTGTCGACCACCGTGTTCAGCTTGGCCAGAATGACGTTCAGGTCCTCGATCGTACCCTGGCTCGCCTTGACCACATCCGTCAGGCTCGGTGTCTCCAGCGTCTTCAACTCATCGCCATCCTGCAACATCGGTCCGTTCGCAACCTGGCTGTTGATGTCGATGACCGTGTCGCCCAGCACGCCAACCGTGGTCAGCGCCGCCGTCGAGTCGGTGTGCAGGCTGGATTGGTACTTACTGTCGATCTTCATCACCACCTGCACCGGCGTCGACTTGCGTTCCGGCGCCGTGACTACGGAGATGGTCTTCACCGTCCCGATCGTGACGCCCTGCAGATTCACGGGCGCACCCACTTTCAGGCCGGCGGAGTTCTCAAAATAGGTGGTTATTGTCAGCTTGTGCGTGAACACTCCCAGCCCCGACGCGCTGGTCATCAGAAACAACAGTGTCGTCAGAATTACGGCCGACACCAGCACGATCACCCCGACCTTCAATTGCGACCATCGGACCTCCTGCTGGCTGGGCATAAACCTCCTCGAACCTGTGGGCGGAACCTGAGCGCATGCAACACCTCGCGCCGCGGCAGAGCTTGATGAGAGGGTACCATCCCTGCCCCCAAATCGCACTCCGATCCGCACTCCGCCTGCGTCGGTTTATGAGACCGTATAAGAGAATGGATGCAGAAACTCGAATCCGAGTTTCGGAAAGGCTGCCATGGTCGTCGGCGTAGGCACGGATCTGATGGAGATCGCGCGCATCCAGCAGAGCATAGCCCGCTTTGGCGACCGCTTCCTCGTGCGCGTCTTCACCCCGCGCGAAATCGAATACTGCCAACGCAAAAAGAATGCCGCCGAGAGCTTCGCAGCGCGCTTCGCCGCCAAAGAGGCCGGCGCAAAGGCCCTCGGCACCGGCATCAGCCACGGCGTTGGCTGGCTGGAACTCGAAGTCACCCGCGAACCCAGCGGAAAGCCCCGCCTCGAATTGACCGGGCGCGCCGCCGAATGGGCCAAAAAACTGGGCGTGGCAAGAACCTCCCTGTCGCTCACCCACAGCCGGGACGTCGCGCTGGCCGTCGTGGTGATGGAAGACTAAGTAAGTGGCCAGTGGTCGGTTTGAGTACCCCTACCTCGCTTACCACTTACCACTGACCACTTATCACTTGTCCTTCCAGTCACGTGACCCCCGTACCTGCGTTGCCATCATGCGCCGGCACCATCGCTCCGATGAACACAGCAGCGGCAACCCCCTCCTCCAAGCCGCGGCGGCAGACCGACACCATGCAATCACTCGACATCCAGGCCTTCACCTATGAACAGCGCAACGGCCTGCTCCCCGTCCTTACTGCGGCCTTCAGCAACTGCGGAGGATGGGTTCTCGAGCGCAAAACCCTCTCGCCCACCAACATGGAGTTCCGCGTCGAGATTCAACTGCGCGCGATCCTCGACCTCTACGCCGCCATCATCGCAACCGGCGTCGAACTCACCCGCTCCGGCCACGAAACCCTCACCGAGCTCTGCACCCGCCGCAAGCATCTGCGCGTCACCACGGAACTCGGCCAGATCGTCGCCATCCGCCTGGAGATCAACTTCCTCGACGACGTCACCCTGCATTCGCTGCTGTCCAGCGGCTCCGGCCTCGCCTAGGGATGCCGCCTGACGGATATCGCCTGATCCATACCGAAAATCGCACGTACAGGTCGCCACAGTTGACCCCGTGGCCGCGAAGACTGAGAATCGTTGATGACAGGCTTTCTCCATCCGCGCGGTCTTCGCGCCGACACTCCAGATTAGAGGTTCCCATGCTCGCCTATTTCGTTCTTCTGCTCGCCGTGCTCAGCCGCATCCTTCCCCACGCCTTTCACGCCACCGCCTGGAACTTCACCGCGGTCGGCGGCGGCCTGCTCTTCTTCGGGTCCAGAATGGGCGCAGCCGGACAGGCGCGCGGATTCACCCGCGGCAGCGCGCTGAAACTCGCGTCCGCGCTCGCGGCCCTCATCGCGACCGACTACTACCTCACCGTCTTCGTCTATCAATATCCGTTCCGCGCGAGCGCGTACCTGAGCACATGGCTCTGGTATGGCGCGGTCTGCCTGATCGGCATGGGTATCCTGCACAAGCCCAGCGTGCTGCGCGTGGCCGCCGGCGCGCTCGCCACGTCGACCTCGTTCTTCCTGATCTCAAACTTCATGGTCTGGGCCGGCAGCGCGGTGGGAGCGATGTATCCCCGCACCCTCGCCGGACTTGCCGCCTGCTACACCGCGGGCCTGCCGTTCTATCGCAACGACCTCGCGTCGACCGCAATCACTGCCGGCGCGCTGTTCGGCCTGCCCGTGCTCGCCGCCAAGATCGCCGAGAGCATGCACGCCGCACACAACCAGCCGCTCGCGTAGAAAGCTCGCGGCTGTTGCAAGGCGGAAGCGAGTCAGCAGGGCTGCTCCCAGGTTTTTACCGTAGACCGCGTCCTGCGCGCACTGGAGCCGCTCACGCCCTGAGCGTTCTTGTTCTCCAGCCATTGGGAGTCGGGAACAGTGTCAGCTTCTGCTGAGACTCCTCCAGGCTGCTACGAACAGCAGCAGGAAGAGTACGTCCGCCCACGCCAATGGAACCCAGAGCGCCGGGATATCACTGTGAAACTGATGCCAGAACACGGTGACAATGTAGGCGGCCTTCAATCCCATGCCGTAAGGGATTAGCTCACTGCGGCCCTGCGGATCTCCGGCGATGCGAAAGTACATGACGGCGAAGAGAATCAGCAGCAACGCCGGGAAGTGAAGGTAAGCCATGTTATTCGGCAGCGTCACTCCGGCGCGTGCGAAGACTTCGCGGCTAAACAGCAGAAATGCTGCTCCCAAAACCACATCGTAGATTCCGCTGACGATGAAAAGCGGCTTGATCCATTTAATAGACATAGTGAGTCACCTCAGTTCGGGGCCGCGGCGTGCCGTATCTTGCGGTAGTTTGCATAGAACTGCGCACGCCGTTGGTTCGTAAACTCCTCGGAATAAATCCGGCTGACAAGATTCCGCAGACCGGCTTCCAGTTCGCCAACGTCCATCTTTGCCGGACGAAAGTTGACGTCGAACAAGGTGCACAACTCCCACGCCTCTTCGCGCAGCAGCCTCCCTTCCGATTTGAGCCGGTCATACAGAGGCGTCCCGGGGAAGGCCGTCTGCACCGTGATCTGCACCTCGTACAGCCCGCTCTCGCGAACGAAGTTCCAGATCTCTTCGAATGACTCCACCCCGGCCCCGTCGAGCCCCAGCACAAAACACCCATTCACCGTGATGCCGCGATCCTGAATGCGCCGGATCGCTTCCATGTACCGGTCCACCTGGCGGGCCTTCCAGTTCGCCCTTTGCTCCACGCCATCCAGGGTCGAAAAGCTGGTGCCCTCCAGGCCGATGAGCACCTGCGCGCAGCCGGCGTCCTGCATCATCTCCAGAAGTTCGAGATCGTCGGCTACGGAAAGATCGGTCTCGGTGAACCATCGAACCTGCTCAGGCGCCAAAGCCTGCATCAGCCGCTTGCTGTGGGCCTTGTTCACAAACGTGTTGTCGTCGGCGAACTCAATGAACGGACTCTTCCACAGGGTCTTGATCCTGCGTATCTCTGCCATCACTCGCTCGACGGGCTTGGTCTTGTATGTCGGCGATATCCGCATGGATGCTGCACAGAACTCGCATCGGAACGGACACCCTCTTTGCGTCTGCACGGTGAGCCGGTTGTAGCGCTCAGGATCGAGCAGCTCAAACCGCGGCATCGGCGACTGGTTCAGATCGAAGTTCTGGCCGCGCGCGTCGTAGATCTTCGCGAGCTCGCCGCCCGGCGCGGTCAGGTCGGCCATCACGCGGGGCCACACCGTCTCTCCCTCACCAACCACGATGGCATCGGCGTGTGCGGCGGCCTCGTCCGGAACCGCACTGACGTGTAGTCCGCCCAGGATCACCTTGGTCCCGAGCGACCGATATCTGTCGGCCAGAGCATAGGCCTCTCCGATCTGCGCAGAGAAACTGGAGATCGCAACCGCGTCGAACTCTTCCGGCACGCCCTCCACCTGGGCGATATCGGACACCTCGAGGTACTTCGTATCAACGGACTCCGGCGTCATGCCGGCAAGAGTCAGCAGCCCCAGGCTCGGCAGCGACGCAATGACGCGGCTGCGTTCGACGAATCCCGGCAGCGTGAGCCCCAGAGCCATCAGCTCTGAGTTATGCACCCGCACTCCGCTCATGGCAATCAATCCAAGTTTCATGGTCGGCTCCAGCCCAGCAGAACAGCGAGAATCCCGGTAGTCGCGGCGACCACCGGGATCGGAAACAGATGCCGGAACGGCTTCTTCCGGGCCGTCAGGAAGCAGCAGATTGGCATCGTGATGGCAGCGACAATCAGGCTTATCGACGCCGTCCTAAGGCTCCCACTATGGAAATTCAAGGGACCGACCGTCACTCCGAAGAAGAGGTTCAGGAAGCCAAGGCCAAAAAAAGAGATGTGGCCGAGCCGCGTCAACCGTCTGCTATAGGACGCGTATCCCCCCATCCAATCCTCGCGATAAAAGAACAATCCGACGATCGCCCCGCAGAGCACTCCGGCCAACATACCCAGCCAGCCGCCTACAAGATTTAGAACGAGCACGTGCGGCCTCCCTCGTCGGCCACGAGTATACAAGTGTGCTGATTCGTTGCTGGAACTTGTTTTTGCGGGTCAGGCGCGGCGGTCTTGCAAGGAATAGCCTGCAGTTGGCTAAGTAATCAGCGTCGAGTCGTCCGGCTCTGTCGCTGCCTCATCCTGCTCGCCCGTCTCTTCCAGTGGAAACTGCGCGCCCGCCCGTCCGGCGAACAGCTTGCGCAGGATATAGACAAACAGCCCCAGCACAATCGCACCCACAAACCCCAGCGCGATCCCAAGATGCTCGTGGATCGCCTGCCGGCCAGCATGCGCGATCTCCGGGCCGTAGAAGATCGTGATCAGCGCGCACACCATAAACTGGATGAATTTGCCGCAGAAGATCGCCGTCGCGAATGGCAGCGGCTTCATCTCGAACACGCCCGCCGCAAACTCGAACAGCTTGATCGGCATCGGCGGCGGCATCATCGCCG
>OBLU010003986.1_pt1 | contig 13332 bp, 11 predicted proteins | sample 1518681 | NCBI WGS metagenome assembly OBLU01 (sample SAMEA3539304, study PRJEB22396) | soil metagenome | biome: tundra; feature: field; material: soil | place: USA | collected 2010-05 | depth 0.15 m | reverse complement strand
TGCCGAAGGGAAAGAGCCAAAGGCCCCAGAAGATTTGAGCCAGGATAAAGCCCTGATTGTGGAGGCGAAGGAAGAACAGGACCAGGGCGTCAAGCTGAGCCTTATTGAAAACGGCGGAGAGAAATTCGGGGCCGCGGGCGAAGGTGAGCGCGGCGAGATCGTTGAGCACGTTGAGATATGAGATAGGGACGGAGATGAGCATGAGGATCATCATTGCCATGGCGTGTTTCTGACTGACTGCCTTGAACAGGTGGTAGAAAGCCAGAACGGCGAAAATTACAATGGTCGAGGAGAAGAGTTCGCCGGCCATGCCGAGCCGGAGCAGAGCCACGGAATCGCGGACGTTGTTGGCCGTAGCGGCGGCGTCTCCGCGCACAAGGAGCACACTGGGAACATAGAGAAGCGCAAAGGGAGCGGGCAGGCCGTTTAAGAAATAGAGAGCGGCCGCGATCCTGGATTGTTTTTTTAGTGAGTTCATTGCTGTGTCGTTTCCGTAGTCAGGTGGCGTTCTAGTCCACAGTGATTACTATTTTTCCTCGCGCGTGTCCTTCGTTGAGATAGCGGAGAGCTTCCGGTGCGTCAGTTAACTTGTAAGTCCGCTCGATGACCGGCTTGAGCTTTCCCGTCTGAACGAGGTCGCCGAGCATGATGAGATCGTCTTTGCTCATCTTGGTCATGTACTGGGCGAACTTTTGATCGGTGAATGATGACAATCCACGTGCTGTGAAAAGATTACTAGCGATGCGTCCGATGGCCTGACCTTCTTTTACCCCGGCTCCGCCCATGCCGGCCAAAACGCAAATGCCTTTGGGAGTTAGCACGCGACGGCGTTCGGTGAAGGAATGGTTGCAAACGTTATCGAAGATCACGTTGTAACGCTGGTCGCTCTTGGTGAAGTCCTCTTTCGTGTAATCGATGACGTGGTCGGCGCCAATTGATCGGACAAGATCGACATTGCGTGTGCTGCAAACAGCCGTGACCTCTGCGCCGAAAGACTTGGCGATTTGCACGGCAAATGTCCCAACACCTCCGGTCGCGCCGTTGATCAACACCTTTTGCCCGGGCTGAATCTTTCCCTCGCGCAGGCCCTGCAGCGCGGTAAGTCCGGCGATCGGTAGAGAGGCGGCTTGCTCAAACGGGACGTTCGCTGGCTTCATGACCAGGGCTCGTTCGAACGTAACTGCATACTCGGCCAGCGAGCCCCGACAGATGCCGAACACTTCGTCGCCCGGTTTGAATTGCGTGACGTTCTTGCCGACCGCTTCCACCTGGCCGGAGACATCGCGGCCAAGCCCCGTCTCTCTTGGTTTGCGCAACCCGAAGAACAAGTGACCAAGCCACGTGTCGCGGATCATGAAGACATCAAGCGCGTTGAGTGAAGCCGCCCGGACTTTAATCAGCACCTGATCGTCCAATGGAACAGGCTTAGTCCCGTCGGCGAGGTGCAACGCATCCACGCCGTACTCGCAAACCTTAATTGCTTTCATCGCTTCACCTTCTATCGGAGCGTTGCAGTCGTTAGTTGATCTCCAGTAGGCGATGAACCCGACTAGGAACGCCAATATCAACGCGATCAAAAGCACGCGAGCGCTCCACTTTAGAATACGCCTTAGCTTCATCGGCAGGCATTTAAAGTGGTCCGCGGTAACGGCGTAGTCGTATCGCTGCCGCGACAAATCCGACGGCGAATACCAGCCCAATCCAGAGACCTGGCGTGCTTAGATATTTTCCCGGCGTGATTGTCACAGAGCCGAGCGTGTGAGCGTCGAAAGCAAACGCTTCCGGAGCGAATCCAAGCAAGCGGTCCTTCAGCATGGAGGCGAAATGCGAAGTGTTGAACGTAATCTTCTCGAAGAAGCCAATCGCGAGCAGCGGCAAGACCGCCCAGAGAAATGTCGCCCGGCGCGCCCAACCTGAAATCAGCAACGCCCAGCCGTAGATCGGCGCATGCCAGAGCGCAATTGCGCCGAGGCCGTAGAGCAGAGTGAGCGACTGTTGAAATAAATTAAAATTTGTCCACGTCGTTGCCGCGAGACCGCTCGGCATCAGCGCTGCAGTGCTAATGAGCAGCATGATGAACTGCGTAACCACGATGATCGCGAAGCTCACCAGCGGCAGAACCACCAGCGGAAGGATCGCCTTCGACAGCACCGTGGTGAAATCCGAAACCGGCAATGACTTCCAGAACAGGATGCTGCGCTCGCGCCGTTCGCCGTGGAGCGCGTCGAGACAATAAAACACGCCAACGATGAAGACGGTGAAAATGATCATCACCGCCGCGATGTCGTACGGCATCTCGATGGCAGCTTGCCGGCGCGCCGGATCGAGCAACATCGCGTTGTGCCTGCGCTCCGGCAGGTGAGACGCACTGACGATGGTGCCGAACAAAATGATGCCGGCGACGATCAGCGGCGCGATATAGATCGAATGGTTCTCCCACAATTCACGCCACACCGACCAGTACAACGGTCGCGTCGGCGCGCCGTGATAGCTGAGACCGCTGACCTCGGGATTTTGCGAAAATAGCGGTCGTGGATTTGGTTGCGCAGTCATTTCGCTTCTCCTCCGTGACTTTCCTGTGGCGGCATAGCATTGGGCGAAGACGAGCCCATAATTGCGACAAACAGATCCGCGATGCTCGGCCGGCGCACCTCGCCTAGCGCGGCGACCTGTTGGCGATCAGCCCCATCGAAGAGCAACACGCTCCGGCCAAAGACCGGGCGCTCATAAATCGGCTTCAGCGCGCGGGCGGTAGCGACGTGCTCGGGATTCACCATCACTTCGAGATAGCGCGACTCGAATTCTTCCATGCTGCATTCGAGCACGATGCGGCCGTGGTTGATGAACATGAGATCGGTCAGCACATCCTGGATCTCTTCCACCTGATGTGTCGTCACCACGATGGTGCGGCTGCCATCAAAGTAGTCGTTCAGCAGAGAATCGTAGAACTGCTTGCGATATAGAATGTCGAGGCCCAGCGTCGGCTCGTCCAGCACCAGCAATTTCGCGTCGATCGCCATGACCAGCGCGAGGTGCAACTGAGCCACCATGCCTTTCGACAATTGCCTGACCTTGCTCGTGCGTTTGATCGCAGTCTTCGCCAGAAAACCTTCCGCCTTTGCGCGATCGAATCGCGGATGCACCCCGGCGACGTAATCGAGCAGCTGCGAAACCCGAATCCATCGGGGTAGCACGGCAACATCGGCGATAAAAGAGACATCCCGCATGAGCTCCTCGCGCGCACTCCACGGGTCGCGACCGAGCACCGTCAATTTTCCCTCGTATGAGGTAAGGCCGAGAATCGCATTGAGCGCGGTGGTTTTGCCCGCACCGTTCGGACCGATGAGTCCGAGGATGCGGCCCGGTTCGACGCGAAGATCGACATTGTCCAAGGCGATGGTCGTGCCGAAGGTCTTGCGGAGGCCGCGTGCTTCTATACAGGCCATGGTTTTAGCGCTGCTCCTTTGCAGTTTTCGACGACGAACGGTGCTTTGCGGCAGCTTTCAGTAGTTCTTCCGGTGTCAGGCCAAGCCGCTGAATGGTTGCGGCGACCCTGGGCCATTGTTCGGCAAGAAACTTCTGGCGTTCGCCTTTCAGCAGCAGATTGCGCGCGCCGGCATTGATGAACATGCCGAGACCTCGCCTGCTCTCGACCAGCTGCTCATCGACCAGTTGCTGATAGCCCTTCAGAACGGTGAGCGGATTGACTCGATATTCGGCCGCGACATTGCGCACGGACGGCAGCGGATCGCCTTCTTTGAGCACGCCGTCGAGGATCATGGCGACGACACGGTGGCGAAGCTGGCGGTAAATCGGCTGACTGTCGTTCCATTCATGATCCATCCTGTGTTCCACATCAATCACTGCCTCTCATATAGTGGTGTAGTTAACTATAACACAAGCTCACAGGCAAGCTTTATTTTTCTTTGCCCGCACTTCACGCCGCCATTCGCTATCCGTTACCGACGGGAGTGGCGCGTGCTAAGTTGGTTGCGGGGCGATTTCTTTTAGCGGCCACGTCTGTCGCTGCGTGTCTAAGTACGACACATCCGTCCTACGAACATCGCCGCTTGGTGTAAACGAGACGCTTTCCCTAAGCTAGCCGCCCCCTGGAGATCGCGCTGAATTTTGCCCGTTGCCGAGTCCGGAGCAATGCGTCATGAATGCAGTGAGCTTTTTGCATGAAGGAACTTTATTTCGACGATCTAAAAGCGGGCGATCGATTTGAGTCTGAGGCTTTCGAAGTTCCGGGAAAATCGATCGTCGAGTTCGCCGAGAAATTTGATCCGCAAAAGTTTCATCTCAACGTGAAGTCCGCGGAGCGATCGATTTTTAAGGGTCTGGTCGCAAGCGGGTGGCACACCGCGGCGATCACCATGCGTTTGTTTGTGCAGACATTGAAGTTCGCGGAAGGCGCGATTGGTCTCGGCGTTGACGAACTGCGCTGGCCGAATGCCGTCCGGCCCGGAGACGAGTTGCGTGTGGAAACAGAGATTGTCGATCTTCGCGAATCGCGCTCGAAACCCGATCACGGGATCGTTCGCATCCGCAACATTACGAAAAATCAGCGCGACGAAATTGTGCAGTCCATGTTTGCGTCTGCCCTGGTGCCACGGCGAAAACTATAGGACTGCTGTTTGGGCGGCAGGACAAAGTTTATTTGCCGAGCAACTTCATCATCGCTTCGGGATAACGCGAACCGGCGAATGCATCTTTTGGTGCGATCTCATCGATGCGCACGAGATCTTCGTTCGTAAGATCGACATCGAGCGCGCCGATGTTCTCCTGTAAGTATTTCCGGCGCTTCGTGCCCGGAATCGGGACGATGCCGCTGCCTTGGGCCAAGACCCAGGCGAGCGCGAGCTGCGCCGGCGTGCAGCGTTTCGCGCGCGCAATCTCTTCGACGCGTTTCACCCGGTCGAGATTGCGTTGGAAATTTTCGCCCTGAAATCGCGGCGTAGTTAGCCGGTAATCGCCGCCCGCCAGATCTTCTGGTTTCTGAATCTTTCCGGTCAAGAATCCGCGCCCGAGCGGGCTGTACGGAACCAAACTGATTCCGAGTTCGCGGCAAACTGGCAGCACTTCCTCTTCCGGATCGCGCGTCCAAAGTGAATACTCCGATTGCAACGCGGTGATTGGGTGAACAGCGTGGGCGCGACGAATCGTTTCCGGGTTCGCTTCCGACAATCCGACAAAGCGCACCTTGCCTTCGCGCACTAATTCCGCCATCGCCCCGACTGTTTCTTCAATCGGCGTCTCGGGATCGACGCGATGCTGATAGTAAAGATCAATAACGTCGACCTCGAGGCGGCGCAGACTTCCTTCGCAGGATTTCCGCACGTAATCGGGTTTTCCGCTAATCCCGCGAAATTCCGGTTTGTCCGGTTCGCGCAGAATTCCGAACTTCGTCGCGATGATCACTTTTTCGCGATGACCTTTTATCCCGCGGCCGAGCAACTCCTCGTTTGTGTGCGGCCCGTACATGTCCGCGGTATCGAAAAACGTGATGCCGAGTTCAATCGCGCGATGGATTGTCGCGATCGATTCATCATCGTCGCGTCCGCCGTAAAAATCGGACATGCCCATGCAACCGAGTCCGATGGCGGAAACGATCGGTCCGCCGCGTCCGAGTTTGCGTTGTTTCATATCAAGTTTGACCGACCCAAATGCGCGGCGCCACTTCTTCCCAGCGATGCCGGATTGCTTGGAACTCCGCGTCGCTCAACGCGCCAGCTTCCAGCAGTTTCGCATTTTGCTCCCAACGGTCCGGATGTTTTGTGCCGACGATGGCGGTGTGCACGCCGGAAATGCTGAGCGCAAAGCGCAAAGCGATTCCGATTTTTTTTTCGCGATCGTCGTTGCGAAGAAAATCGTAATTCAGCTTCCGCAGTCGCTCCCAGTATTCGTGGTGATAGGAATCGATCGGTTTGTGTCCGGTTTTCCAGGCCACGTTTGCGATCGGACGTTTCGCGATCACGCCGATGTTTTTCTCCCGCGCAATCGGCATGGTCAGATCGATCGCCTCCTGGTCGGCGATGTTGATCGACACTTGCAACGCGTCGAACGCGCCGGACTCCGCGGCGAAATGCGCGGCCCGACTGTCGCCGCTATAACCGATGTAACGGGTGTAACCGCGTTGGCGCGCTGTTTGCAGGGCTTCGATCGCTTCGCCTTTGCCCAACTCCGATTCCGAACAGCTGTGTAAAAAAACAATGTCGATTTTGTCCGTCTGCAATCGCTTCAAACTGCGCTCGATACTTTGCAAAATGGAATCCTTCGACCAATTTGGCGCGCTTTCCCCGCCATGCGGATGTCCGCATTTGGTGAAGAGATAAAACTCATCACGCCGTCCGCTTACCGCGCGCCCGATCATTTCCTCGCTGTCGCGATAGCATTCCGCTGTGTCGATTACGTTCAGGCCGGAATCGAGCGCGCCGTTCAGCAAATTCGCGACCGTCTCTTCTGAGGCCTCTTCATAACCGATTTCCGCGCCGCCGAAGCCGAGCACGGTTACGTCCATGTCTGTTTTTCCGAGTCGCCGCTTTTCCATGGTCGATCCTAGACCATCGCAACACACGCCGTTTCGGCAATGCCAAACATGATTGGACCGCGGATTACGCGGATTTGAAAAGCGATGTCATTCCGAGCTGCGCAGACAGCGAGGAACCTCACATTCGTTCAGGATGACAGCACTTGCGAGGTGGATCCGCGTTATCCGCGGTTCAAGAGAAAAATCTTGTCAGACTGACAACTTGGTTTTTCCCGATCCGCGCGAAATGAAGCCAATCCGCTTTGCGTTCAACATTCGCGTTGCCTTCGCCGCGTCGCGCTCCGACACAATCGCGACCATGCCGATGCCCATGTTGAAGACTTGATACATCTCGGCAAGATCGACATTCCCATTTTGTTGCAAGATTTGGAAGATGCTCGGAACACGCCAACTGTTCGTGTCGATCACCGCGTCGCAATTCTTCGGCAGAATACGCGGCAGATTGTCGATTAAGCCGCCGCCAGTGATATGAGCGAGACCTTTGATCAGGTCGCTCGGAACTTTCGCGAGCAGCGGTTGGTAATTCTTGTGCACGCGCAACAACTCTGCGCCGAGGATTGTTGTTGATCCCGGCAGGCGCGAACTCGGCTTGAGCCGCATTTTCTCAAACAAGATTTTACGCGCGAGCGAGTAGCCGTTTGTGTGCAGTCCATTCGACGGCAGGCCGAGTATGATGTCGCCCGATTTGATTTTGTTGCCGTCGATTATCTTCGCGCGATCAACCACGCCGACGATGCAACCGGCCAGATCGTATTCGCCTTGACGATACATTCCCGGCATCTGCGCCGTTTCGCCGCCGATTAGCGCGCAGCCGGCGGATCGACAGGCGCGTGAAAATCCGCGCAGAAGTTGATCGAAAACGCGCGGTTCAAGTTTCTCGCAGCCGATGTAATCGAGGAAGAAGAGCGGTCGTGCTCCGACTACGGCGATGTCGTTCACGCAATGATTCACCAGGTCGGCGCCGACTGTGTCGTGCTTCTTCAACGCGAACGCGATTTTCAGTTTCGTCCCGACGCCATCAATGCTGGAGACCAGGATGGGATCCCGCATGTCACGAAAGCTGGCGCGAAACAATCCGCCGAAGCCGCCAATTTTTCCGAGTATTTGCGGTCCGTGCGTTTGTTTAACAAGTCGCTGGATGTTGCGCTTGAGTCGATTGCCAAGATCGACATCAACTCCCGCGCGAGCGTAGGCCTTTCTTTGCGCTGTCATCCTGAGCGAATGCGAAGGATCTCTCAAGCTATCCAAGACTCGGTCACACTAGCGATTTGAGAACGACGGTCGACTTTTTGTGAGGTTCCTCGCTTCGCTCGGAATGACATGCTTATTTTATTTTAGATCGGCGAACAACGTCGGGTGCGCTTCCTGGGCGGCGAGCGCTTTGGCACGGCCTTCGCGTTTTTCCATGATGAATTTGTCGAGCGCGGGATCGACGGGCAGGGGATAGTTGCCATTGAAGCAGGCGAGGCAAAACCGGTTTAGCGGTTTACCAGTCGCACGGACCATTCCCTCGATATCCAGATAACCGAGGCTGTCGACGTTCAGATACTCGCAAATTTTTTCCATCGACATCTGGTTAGCGATCAATTTTTCCGGATCGGGAAAATCAATCCCGTAATGGCAGGCGAAGCGATGCGGCGGGCAACTCACCCGCATGTGGACTTCTTTCGCGCCCGCTTCACGCAGATTGACGACGCGGGCTCGCGCGGTCGTCCCACGGACGATTGAGTCGTCGACCACGACAACGCGTTTCCCGGCGACTGCTTCCTTGATCAGATTCAGTTTCACCCGCACATCGAAATCGCGAATGAGCTGGCTCGGCTGCAGGAACGTGCGACCGATGTAGTGATTGCGGACGAAAGCATGCTCGTACGGAATTTTCATTTCTTGGGCAAATCCGAGCGCGGCATAGTTTCCTGAATCCGGCACCGGCACGACGATGTCGGCTTTCACCGGAAACTTACGCGCGAGCTCGCGACCCATTTCCGTGCGGACCTTCGCGACGTTGACGCCACCCATGATACTGTCTGGCCGCGCGAAATAAACATACTCGAACATGCAGAAGGCCGGCTGCTCGTCGCGGAACGGTCGCTCCGAGCGCAATCCATTTTCGTCGATGATCAACACTTCGCCCGGTTCGATCTCACGGATGAACTTCGCGTGGATGAGATCGAGCGCGCAGGTTTCGGAAGCGAGGATGTAAGCGTCATCCAGTTTCCCGAGAACGAGGGGCCGCCAGCCAAACGGATCGCGCACGGCGATGAGCTCGCGCTCGCTCATAATAATGAGCGAGAACGCGCCTTCGATCCGGCGCAACGCGCTCAAGACGCTGCCACCGTTAGCGGTTGGTCGCGCCAGCAGATGTAAAATGATCTCGCTGTCAGCGGTCGTTTGAAAAATCGAGCCCTTGCGCTCCAGCTCGTCGCGCAGGAGATCGGCGTTGATCAGGTTGCCATTGTGCGCGATCGCCATCTGGCCGCGCACGCAATCGACCACAAACGGTTGCGCATTCTTCAAGGTGCTCGTCCCGGTGGTCGAATAACGCGTATGACCCACCGCGCGTGTCCCTTTTAGTTTTTCCAGCTCCGTCGGTCCGAAAACTTGAGAGACAAGGCCCATGTCCTTGTGCTGAACAAAAGTTTGGCCCGGCCCGTTGCTCGTCACGATACCGGCGCTCTCCTGCCCGCGATGTTGCAGTGCAAAAAGCCCGTAGTACGTCAGGACGGCGGCGTTCGGATGCCCGAACACGGCGAAAAGTCCGCACTCGTGCTGCGGCAGGGCTTCGCGGTCGGTTAACTCTTCGTGGCTGGACGGCATCGCACCGAATCATCCACCATCCGGACGGCGAATCAATCGTGGCATTTTTGTGTTACAAGCTCGGGATGCGTTCCGCAGAGGAATCGCTTTCCACGGCCCGGCGGATTGCGTTGAACCAATCGTCGTAAAGATCCGCCACCTTCCAGTGAAAATCTTCATTGTTCGCGCGAACGCGCAACTCATCGCCGCCGACTATGCCCAGCTGCCGATGAGGCAATCCTCGTTCTTGCAAGAGCGACATCGTCCTTTCCAGATTTTCGGTTGCCACGGAAATGACGATCCGTGACTGCGATTCGTTGAAGAGAATTTGGGCTGTAGTGGCGCGTGTCCTCACGCGCTCATTTCCTGCGGCTGAGACAGCCGCCTCTACACCATCAAAATCGACATCGACGCCGCACAAGCCGGTCGGATTAAAACAACATTCAGCCAGCGCGACAGCAAGACCGCCTTCACTGCAATCATGCGCGCTTTTCACCAAACCTTCGCGAATCAAATCGCGCACTGCGTTCTGAATCTTGATCTCGTGGGCAAGATCGAGATGCGGCAACGGCCCCTCTTTGCGACCGTGGCAAACTTTCAGAAAACGCGATCCGCCAAGCTCATCTCCGATTTCGCCGACGAGAATGATGACGTCGCCCGCTTTTTTGAGCCACTGCGTAGTGATGTGCCGTTCATCGTCGATTAGACCCACCATCCCGACGGTCGGTGTCGGATCGACGACGCCGGCGGGACTCTCATTGTATAAAGAGACATTTCCGCCGGTGACCGGCGTCCCAAAAGCGCGGCAGGCTTCGGCGATTCCTTCAACCGCCTCGCGCAACTGCCAGAAGTTTTCCGGTTTGTACGGATTGCCGAAGTTCAAGTTATCGGTCACTGCGAGTGGCTTGGCGCCCGAACAAGTGAGGTTGCGCGCGGCTTCGGCGACCGCAATCTTCCCGCCTTCACGCGGGTCGAGCCGGCAATAGAGCGAATTGCAATCAGTGGTCGCGGCCAAAATCTTGTTCGCATAACGGACAAAGAAGACGGCGGCGTCCGATCCCGGTTTGACCAATGTGCCGGTGCGTACGGTGTGATCGTACTGGCGATAGACCCAGTTTTTCGAGGCTATTGTCGGATCGCAAAGCAGTTGATGGAGCGCTTCGTGATTGTCGATCTTACCAGGATCGTTGTAGCCGGGATCGCCGATCCCGGCCACAGAAGGCGGCGCCTTCGCTTCGCGCGAATACAGCGGCGCTTCGTCCGCGAGTGGTTTTGCGGGAATTTCCGCTGCCACGCTGCCGTTGTTGCGTACGCGCATCATCCCGTCATCGGTTACGCGTCCGATCTCGGCGCACGGCACATCCCATTTGTCGAAAATTTCGCGGACAACGTTTTCCTGGCCGCGCTTGGCGATGATGAGCATTCTCTCTTGCGATTCGCTAAGGAGAATTTCATACGGCGTCATGCCCGGTTCGCGCTTCGGCACTTTGGCCAAATCAATCTCAATGCCGCTTCCGCCGCGGCTGGCGGTTTCGCATGTCGAACAAGTTAAACCCGCTGCCCCCATGTCTTGAATTCCAGCGACGGCATCGCGCGCCAGAAGTTCGAGGCAAGCTTCGAGTAGCAATTTTTCTTTGAACGGATCGCCGACTTGAACCGCTGGACGATCTTCCTTGGATTCTTCCGTCAGCTCACGCGAGGCAAACGCCGCGCCGGCCAGACCGTCGCGGCCAGTTTCAGCGCCGACATAAAAAACAGGATTGCCCACTCCTTTGGCCGCGCCACGCGCGAGTTGGTCGTGCCGCAACACGCCGAGACAGAAAACATTCACCAGCGGATTGCCTTCGAAACTCTCATCGAAATAAATCTCGCCACCGATCGTCGGGATGCCGATGCAATTGCCGTAGTGCGCGATGCCGGAAACGACGCCGGTGAAAAGTCTTCGATTTGTCGCCAGGTTCGGGCTGCCTCCCGTAATCGGACCGAAACGTAGCGAGTTCAGAGAAAATTCCGGCCGCGCGCCCATGGTAAAAATGTCACGAATGATTCCACCGACGCCGGTGGCTGCGCCTTGGAACGGCTCGATCGCGCTCGGGTGATTGTGGCTCTCCATCTTGAAAGCGATGGCCCAGCCGTCGCCGATATCGACGACTCCGGCGTTCTCCTCGCCGGCTTTGACGAGAATGTTCGGGCCGCTCGTGGGAAATTTCTTGAGTTCCTTGCGAGAATTTTTATACGAACAGTGCTCGCTCCACATGACGGAGAAAATGCCGAGCTCGGTGAAGTTGGGTTCGCGCCCGAGGATTGTTTTTATGCGCTCGAATTCCTCCGGAGTTAGGCCGTGTTTCTCCACGATTTCGGGTGTAACGGCGATTTCCGTAGGCGAGCTCATCATCAATGCCGCACGCTAACTGAATGGCGAGGCTTCTCAAATCCGGCTCTCGTTTGATTTTCGACGGCAAATCGCAGAACATTGCGCCGTGGCTTTCGATCTAAAAGAGATAATCGCGGCGCGCTTGGGCGAAAATTACGAGCTGCACCATCAGCATATTAATCGCACACTGGTCGCAGCGCAGCGCGTCATCGGTTTCGACAAGGTCTATGCGCGGGCCGAGGGCGCTTATCTCTACGATATGGATAGCCAGCCGTATCTCGATTTCCTGAGCGGCTACAGCGTTTTCAATATCGGGCGAAATCATCCGGTGGTGAAAAAGGCGATCCGCGACGTGCTCGATCTGGATTTGCCAAATATGGTGCAGATGGATTGCTCGCTCTTGAGCGGGTTGCTCGCCGAGGCGATCACGAAACGAACTCCGCCGCATCTCGACGCGATTTTCTTTTGCAACTCCGGCACCGAAGCGATCGAGGGCGCGTTGAAATTTGCGCGAGCGGCGACCGGCTGGAAACGCGTCGTCTCGCTCGAAAATGCCTTTCACGGATTGAGTCTCGGTTCGTTGTCGCTGATGGGCTGCGAAAGTTTCACGGAAGGTTTCGGACCATTGATGGAAGGTTTCGACGCTCGGGTGCCGATCGACGATCTCGATGCGCTGGATCGGCAGCTGCGTTCGCGCGATGTCGCCGCGTTCGTGATCGAGACGGTGCAAGGCAAGGGCTGCAAGTCGCCCAAGACGGATTTTTTTGTGCGTGCGCAGGAACTTTGCCGAAAGTACGGAACGCTGCTTATCTCGGACGAGATACAAACCGGTCTCGGCCGGACCGGCAAAATGTTCGGCTTTCAACATTGGAATCTCGAACCGGACATCATCACGCTGGCGAAGACATTGAGCGGCGGCTACGTGCCGTGCGGTGCGATCGTGACGCGACGCGAAATTTATCAGAAGACGTTCAGTCGAATGGACCGTTGCGTGGTGCATTCAACCACGTTTGGCCGAAACAATCTCGCGATGGCCTGCGGCCTGGCTGCGCTGGAGGTGATCGACAACGAAAATCTGGTCGAGAACGCAGCGAAGATGGGCGCGTTGCTCATGGAAAAGGTCGACCTGTTGCGCGCGAAGCATTCCTTCATCAAAGAAGTGCGCGGCAAAGGCCTCATGATTGCGATCGAGTTCCATGAGCCAAAGGAGTTGAAGCTGAAGATGGCCTGGAAAGTTTTGCACAAGATCGACAAGGTACTTTTCGCGCAAATGGTCGTGACGCAAATGCTGAGCAAGCATCGCATTCTCACGCAAGTGGCCGGTCACGCCATGGACGTCGTGAAAATTTTGCCGCCGCTTATTATTGGCGAACGCGAAGTGGACATGTTCGTCAACGCGTTCGATGATGTGTTGACCGAATGCCGCAAATTTCCCGGACCGATGTGGGAGATTGGCAACAATTTCGTGAAGGCCGCGCTCGGCTCGAAACGCCCGGTCCCGTCAGGTCGCCCCATTTCGGCGTAAACTGTTCTGCATCAACGGTTCTTTTTTCGGCTTGAAAAAAACCGAAGAAATTTAGTAGATTTTTGGGAGGACTCCCATAATGTCCGC
>OBLU010003985.1_pt1 | contig 13332 bp, 12 predicted proteins | sample 1518681 | NCBI WGS metagenome assembly OBLU01 (sample SAMEA3539304, study PRJEB22396) | soil metagenome | biome: tundra; feature: field; material: soil | place: USA | collected 2010-05 | depth 0.15 m | reverse complement strand
ATATTTTCTGGCGGAGAAGGATGTAGCGGAACTGATCCGTAAAGGCCGGAACTATACGATCGAGGACCAGCGGTTGGTGATCGCGCGGGAACGCGAATTGCTTGGCCGCGTGCTGCCCGCCCACGCCGAGGCGGCCAAGAAGGGCCTGATCGAAATTTCGGCGTCGCCTTTTTATCATCCCATTCTGCCACTGGTCTGTGACACGCAGATGGGGGCGGTATCCACCCCGGGACTGCCGTTGCCGCAGAACCGGTATCGCCATCCTGAAGACGCTCGCGAGCAGTTGCGGCGCGGGCTCGACCTCCACGAAAAAGTGTTTGGAGTGCGGCCGCAAGGGGTCTGGCCGTCAGAGGGCAGCGTGTCCGAAGAGGCCTTGGCGATTGCACACCAGCTGGGAGTGCAGTGGATGGCGACCGATGAAGGAGTGCTGGGACGAAGTTTAGGCACGAATTTCTCGCGCGATGGTTATGGCCATCTGAACTCCGATCTGGCGCACCGGCTCTACACGATCTATCGCTACGAGAATGCGGATACGCGGATGAATCTGCTCTTCCGCGACCATACCCTCTCCGACCTGATCGGGTTCGTCTATTCGGGAATGCCGCCACAGGACGCGGCCAATAATCTCATCCACAAAATCAAGGAATCGGCGAAGGCGGTGCTGGAGAGCGGGCACGACGCCGTGGTGCCCATCATTCTGGACGGCGAGAATGCCTGGGAATACTACCCGCATTCGGGGCGAGAATTCCTGCGGAGATTCTATGAAGGTTTGCAGAAAGACCCGCGGATGGAGGCGGTGACAGTGAGCGAGGCGATTGCCCGCCACAAGAACGTAAGCCATCTCAAGTCGATCGTGCCGGGGTCGTGGATCAATGCCAACTTCAACGTGTGGGTCGGGGCGCCCGAGGACAACAAGGCATGGGACTACCTTTATCACGCGCGTAATTTCTACGAGCAGGCCGCCGCGGGCGCCACCGAGGTGCAGCGCAAGCTGGCCTTTGAAGAGATCATGATCGCGGAAGGCAGCGACTGGAACTGGTGGTACGGGCCGGAACACCACTCCGCGAATGATCGCGACTTTGATGAACTCTACCGCAAACACCTGTCGAATGTTTACCACGCGCTGGGTGGAACGCCGCCTGATTATCTGGCCCAGCCGATTGCTGGAGAAGCGGTACGGCCTTCGTTTACGCCGCAGACTGCGTATGTACACCCGAAGGTCACCGGCGACATGGTGCGCTACTTCGAATGGATGGGTGCGGCCTGTTACACGTCCGATCAGCGCTCGGGCTCGATGCACGGCAAGCAGTTCTTGATGGATGAAGTGTTTGCGGGCATCGACGAGCAGTATGTTTATGGACGTCTGGATTTCGCGGGCAAAGTGCCAGAGGGGGCATTCGAAGTGGTGGTGAATCTGGAGTCGTGGCCCCATCAGTCCGCCAAACCGCAGCATGAATTGCGGCTGGGTGCGGCGGTGGAGGGAGGCCGCATTGAGTCGTGGCAGGTGACGCAGGGCAAAGACAAGACAATTGCCGATTCGATGCATCCGACGGAGAAAGAGGCGCGGGTAGCGCTCGTCCGGAATTTTGAGTTTCGGCTACCGCTTGAGTGGCTGATTACCGCCCCGCGGGAGGCTGCGAAAGTGCGAGGACAGAAAAGTGCGGAACCGCAGACCGTCCGGCTACGCCTGCGTTTTAGCTTGTGGCAGAACCATTTGCCAGTGGACGCCTTGCCGGTGGAGGGCTGGATCGAATTGGAGTTGCTGGCGGAAGAAGATCTGCTGGCAGTGGGAGGATAAAGGCCAGGTTTCAGAGTTTTACGCTTTGGAGATTTTGTCATCCTGCGAAGCGAAGGACCTGCTGTTTGCGGCGAACAGCAGGTCCTTCGCTTCACTCAGGATGACAAGGTTCTCAGGTAGGGAATAGGTTCAATCCCAACTTCAAGTCCTGAAACTCTCTTCCTGAAACTCTCTACTGACCGCTGCTGGCTACTGTCATCGTCATCGGACGGTTCAACTCCATCACTAATTCGGTGCCCGCGGGAAGCATCGCGGAGCGGTGTTTGCCGAGCCAGTGTGCGACGGTCACCGTTGCGCCAACGGCTCCGCCAATGAGGAAGCCCTTGCCGCCGCCCGCCAGGCCACCGATGAGCATTCCGCCGCCCGTGCCCATGCCAATTTCGGTGAGATCTTTGCCGTCGTGGCCAGCGCCCTTGAACTGCCCTTCGGAGTTGACGTCGGAGCCGTGGCGAGCATTGGTGTCAACCAGCGAGGCGTTCAGCATGAACCTGTCTCCATTCGGAAGGATCAGGTGTTCGGGAAAGATGGCGATGGTGGGCTTGCCGGCAATACGGCGCGGTTCATTGGCTTTCGTGACCCGTCCCTCGACGGTGGCGCCGATCGGAATCACGGTATTGCCGCCAATTACCACCGGCTGAGTTACTCTTGCCGAGAACGGATCTCCTGCCTTCGAGCTAAAGGTTGCAAGCGTGGTTTCGAGTTTTATGTTGACGGCGGTTCCGGTGGGCAGGGCGGTCTGTGCGCAGGCGAAAGTTGCGATCAGGATGAGCGATGTCAGCAAAAGTGTTTTCTTCATGGTGATCTGTTACCTCCAAATTCAGTTTTGGATCTCTTGCAAAACTCCGAGAACTCGATCCAGCGGCGCACGATCGAGCTGGTTATCGCCGCGATAGATGTAGCGAATAACGCCGCTGCGATCGATCACGAAAGTAGCCGGGTGCGCAATGTCGATGGCGTCGATCCCGAGCGCGTGATGGAGTCCGTAGGCCTTGGTCACGGCGCGATCCTCATCGAGCAGGAAAATGCTGGCGATGGGATGCTTCTCCAGGAATTTCCCCGGTTTCCATACGCCGTCCCGCTTTTCGGCGGCAATAAATGCCAGCTGCGCTCCTGCTGCTTCAATTCCCGCTCTCTGCGACTCAACCTGAGTCATGCGCTTTACGCAGTTCGGTCACCAGGTGCCGCGCACAAACTCGAGAATCAGCGGACCGTGGGCGAGCAGGCCACCGAGAGTGAATAGGCCCTCGCGGTTGGCCGCCCCGAGTGAAAAGTCCGGGGCACGCGAGCCGATCTCCAGAGTTTCGGTGCGGTCTTTCATGTTGGTTCGACTTTAAGCGAGGCGGAAATTTGGAACAATAACGGATAGGATACGGGGGTGATCCAGGTGGGTATCCGTTGAGGCATATCCCAACGCGCTGACCGAGTCCTTCCACGTCCGATATAATTTCGCTTCGCAGGCGAGACGCGGCAAGCCGCGTCTCTACGATTCCACGCCATGTTTCTGAATCAATGGGACGAATAGACGAATAGAGGACGCATTCATGCCACTTACCAGCATTGCTGATGTTCGCGGACGCCAGGTACTCGACTCGCGTGGCAATCCGACGGTTGAAGCTGAAGTCTTTCTTGATGGCGGCGCCAGCGCGCGGGCCATTGTGCCGAGTGGCGCGTCCACCGGTGAGCATGAGGCCGTGGAATTGCGTGACGGCGACAAGAGCCAGTACCTCGGCAAGGGCGTTCTGCAGGCAGTTGCGAACGTCAATGGCGAGATTGCGGAAGCCCTCGGTGGGGTGGACGCCGCCGACCAGCGCACGCTCGACGCCAGACTGATAGATCTTGATGGCACCGCCAACAAGGGGCGGCTGGGCGCGAACGCGATTCTGGCGGTTTCGATGGCCGCTGCTCGCGCTTCGGCCAGAGCGTTCGAACTGCCGCTTTATCGTTATCTGGGCGGGGCTGCGGCGAACACTTTGCCGGTGCCGATGATGAACATCCTGAACGGCGGCGCGCACGCCGATAACAACGTCGACTTCCAGGAGTTCATGGTGATGCCGGTGGGAGCGCCGTCGTTTTCCGAGGCGCTGCGCTGGGGGGTAGAAGTCTTCCACACGCTTAAGGGTGTGCTGAAAAAGCGCGGCTACAACACGGCCGTCGGCGACGAGGGAGGCTTTGCTCCGTCGGTGAAGTCGAACGTGGAAGCCGTTGAGGTTGTGCTCGAAGCAATTCAGCAGGCGGGCTACAAGCCGGGTAAGGAGATTGCGATTGCGCTCGATCCGGCGGCCAGCGAGTTCTTTCAGGACGGGAAATACGTCTTCAAGAAGTCCGACAAATCAGCAAAGAGCTCGGAAGACATGATTCGGTACTATGCAAAATGGGTGAATGACTACCCCATCGTGTCGCTCGAAGACGGGCTCTCCGAAAACGATTGGGACGGCTGGGCGCTGCTTACTAAAGAGCTCGGCGGCAAGATTCAGCTTGTGGGCGATGACATCTTCGTCACCAACATTGAGATCTTCGCCGAGGGCATTGAGAAGGGAATCGCCAATTCGATCCTGATCAAGCTCAACCAGATCGGGACCGTCAGCGAGACGCTCGACGCGATCGACCTCGCGCGCCGCAACGGATATACGTCGGTGATCTCGCATCGTTCCGGCGAAAGCGAGGACACGTTTATCGCGGACCTGGCAGTGGCGACGGGTGCCGGACAAATCAAGACCGGCTCAGCTTCGCGCACCGACAGGATTGCCAAGTACAACCAGTTGCTGCGGATCGAAGAGGAGTTGGGCGGGGCGGCGCGGTTCTTGGGGGTGAAGGCGCTGAATTACAAAGGATAATAGACCTGATTCTGAGGATAGATCATGTGAAAGAGCCAAGACGCGACCTCACACCCGTGCTGTCCGACGGGGCCGCGATCAGACAAGACTTGGTAGGAGCTTTTGAGCGCTAACGCTGTTTATGTCAAATCGCGGTAAGAAGCTAGACTTCCACGCTGTGCTTGTCGAGTGCCCAATTGGGGCGGATAATTCCACGTATGAAGGCAACTGCTTGCGCGCTGCTCGGACTGCTAACGTCGAGCGCTGCATTCCCGCAGCAAGTCGGCGTCGTCGATCTTACTCGGCCAATAGGCGTTCTGGCGGTCGCAGAGCAAAGCGGCAACCAGTTGCCTCCGGGTTGTACCCAGGAAAAAAGAGGGATCATGGCCCATGGCGCTATGAAACTCGATGACAACCAGCCACGAAGAATATCGTTACAAATCATCAAACTGAGCAGTGACACATTTGAGGTTGGTGGCGATGGCCGAGCCGAGGTTCGGCTCAAAAACACAAGCGAAAAGCCGATAAGCATTCCGTGGAGTACAGATTCGAGCGTAATACAAAAAGCTCCCAATCCCGACCGTTTTGAGTGGGAGCAGGGCAGCTTTCAGGTTGTGCTCACAGATAAACAGAACCACACCATCGCGCTGACGAGTACCGACTGGTCGCTGTACGGATCACAGTTCGTCAGTGGAAGCCAGCTGACAATCAAGCCTGGCGAATGGATCACGGCCTTCCTGAACTTCCAAGTAGAGAATCGTTATCACGCTGGCAGCCTCGCAGAGTTTCCGGTTGGCGAAGCGAAATTGTTCTGGAATGGGGGCAGGTATTCAGAATATGGAATCGTGAAAACTGCGATTGGAACACATGGGAGTTCGACTACAAGGGCTACTACAAGGAAGAGCATCCCACGGCAACGGTTCAAGTCAACAGGTCTGGTTCAGGCAAAAGCAAGAATTCGGAATAGGCTCGCTTCTCATCTGTCGAAAAATCCCGATGATTGCACTCAAAACCCCCCTCTATGTTAACAACTTGACTTAGCTAAGGACTTAGTCCATTATACGATTATGGAAGTCAATATCCACGAGGCTAAAACCCACCTCTCCCGCCTGCTGGAGCGGGTTGCCATGGGCGAAGAAGTCATTATCGCCAAGGCTGGAACCCCGGTCGCCAAACTCGTGCCACTGAAGTTTCGCCCCAAGAAGCGGGTACTCGGATCGGCGAAAGGGGAGTTCACCGTGCCGGAGGATTTCAACGATCCGCTTCCCAAGGAAATCGAAGATCTCTTTTACGAATGAAGTCTACGAATGAAGGCCCTTCTCGATACACACACATTCTTGTGGGCAATCGCAGACGAAGGAAGGCTCTCCCGACGGGCTAAACAAATCTATACCGGGTCGAATGATCTCTGGCTGAGTGTCGCCAGCATGTGGGAAATTCTGATCAAGGTGCAAGCCGGTAAACTTCCTTTGCCCGAGCCCGCGGGACCGTATCTGCTGAAGAAGTTAGTCCAGAACCAGATCGAGCTTCTACCCATCACGTTGGACCACGTGCTCAAGGTTGAATCGTTACCGTTCCACCACCGCGATCCGTTCGACCGCTTACTGATTGCTCAGGGAATCAAAGAGAAATGGCCAATCATTACTGCCGACCCGTGGTTCGCGCGCTACCCGGTTGAGGTTATCTGGTAGACAAGGAATCGATTGCGGCGCGAGTATAATCGCCCAGGATATGCAGAAAAGCGAGGTCATTTTCAGGTGTGCAAAGATCCCCCGAAGGCGGCTACGTAGCCCGCGCTCTCGACCATTCCATCTTTACCCAAGCCGATTCGATGGATGAGTTGAAGGTCAATGTCGCCGATGCGGTTCGCTGCCACTTTGATGACGGCGAACCGCTGCCTGAGGTTCGTTTGGTGGAACAACAGTTCATTTTCGGTTCGGCCAAGGACAAGTTCACGGTCCCAGATGATTTCAACGATCCCTTGCCCAAGGAGATCGAAGATCTTTTCTGGTGACAGTCGTCGCTAGAATCCCATCCTGTCATCCGCCGAAGGCCCATACGTTGCTGGCACCGGCTTCTCATTCAAGCGCAGATACACGCCCAGTTGTGCGCGATGGTGCACGAGGTGATTGAGGAACATTTGCCGGTAGGCCAGAAAACGCGTTCCGCTGAAGATGGGTTTGTCCCCGAAACTTAGCTTCCACGGCTGCGTCCAGGCATCATCGGGAGTGTTCTTGAGCGCGGCGCGGGCTTTGGCTGCTCCTTCATCAAAAGTCTTGACCAATTGCGTCGCGGAATCAAACGGTACGGGCGGCATCTTGGTCTTCCCAAAATCAAGTTCCGGAGTCGTAAGGATAATAAGGCCAAAGCCAGCCAGTTGTGCCACGTGAGGCGCAAGCTTGTTCAGGGGCATGGATTTGGGATGCGGCGTGAAGTCCTTCTTGTCTTCTGGAACTCGCTCCAGCATGGTGCGCGTCTTCTTAATTTCTTCATCGAATTCGGTCAGGAGAAGTTCATTGATGGGCATGTTTATCCTCAGGCGTGGTTTCTGCAATCGATGGTTTCTGCAATAGTATGAGATGTGCGGCCGCAGGAAGCGATTCAGCCTATCTGTTAAAAGCCAAGAGCCAAGAGCGAAAAGCGAGTAGCCAGAAGCACAGGAGCAACAGCGATTTTATGCCCCGTCCTAAACCTCTCATTCTCATTATTCTCGACGGCTGGGGATACCGCGCCGAAACCAAGGCCAACGCCATCGCGCTTGCTCGCAAGCCAATCTATGACCGGCTGCTGCGCGAGTATCCCAACACGCTGATCCACACCAGCGGCCCGTTTGTCGGACTGCCGGAAGGGCAGATGGGCAATAGCGAAGTCGGCCATCTGAATATTGGCGCCGGGCGCATCGTGCACATGGACATCACGCGTATTGACCTGATGATCCAGAACGGAGAATTCTTTTCGCATCCCGTGCTGGTCGAAGCCATGAAAAATGCTCGCACCAGCGGCCGCAAGCTTCACCTCTTTGGGTTGCTTTCGGATGGCGGTGTGCATTCCCGGCAGGAGCATCTGTACGCGCTTTTGAAAATGGCCAAGGCGCAGGGAGTCGATCGCGTCTTCATGCACGCCTTCATGGATGGCCGCGACACTCTCCCCACCAATGGCGCCGGCTATCTCGAACAGCTGCAGCAGAAGATGCGCGAGTACAACTCGGGCAAGATCGCCACGGTCAATGGCCGCTACTATGCCATGGACCGCGACCGCCGCTGGGAGCGCATCGTTAAGGCCTACAGCGCCATGGTCGAGGGCAAGGCCGAGGGCGGCATTTACGCCAACGCTGTGCAGGGCATGAAAGAGTCCTACAACAAGGACGTGACCGACGAATTTGTAGTGCCTTTCGTCTGCACCGATGCGCGCGGCGAGGCGCTCGCCAAAATCGGTGACGACGATTCCTGCATCTGCTTTAACTTTCGTGCTGATCGCGTGCGCGAGATCACGCGCGCGTTGTGCCGCAATAGCGGACTCAATGAGAAGGGCGGCCGCGATCTGCCCGGTGCCGAGGATTTGGATCCAGCCATCCCACGCGACCGCGTGCCGAAGAACCTGAAGTACGTTTGCATGACGCGGTATGACAAGAACTTCGATCTGCCGGTGGTGATTCCGCCGGAGACGATGGCAAACATTCTAGCCAACGTCATGGGCGGACTGAATATGCGCAATCTGCGGGTGGCCGAGACCGAGAAGTATGCGCACGTCACCTACTTCTTTAATGGCGGAGTGGAGCAGCCTTTCCCGGGAGAAGATCGCGTGATGATCCAATCGCCCAAGGTCGCGACCTACGATCTGAAGCCGGAAATGAGCGCGGCCGGCGTCGCGGAGGCTGTTGTTAGAGCCACAAACGAAGGCACTTTCGACGTCATCATCGCCAACTTTGCCAATGCCGACATGGTGGGACATTCAGGGAAACTCGAGCCCACCATCAAGGCGGTCGAGACGGTCGATGCCTGCCTGGGCGAGATCGAGAAAGCGGTGCGCGCCAAGGGCGGAGCGATGCTGATTACCGCCGACCACGGCAATGCCGAAATGATGATTGATCCGGCAAGCGGCGGGCCACATACGGCGCATACGACGAATCCAGTGCCGTTTATCGTGTTGGCGGAGGATGCCAAGCAGTACACGCTCAAACCAAATGGCTCACTGCGGGATATCTCGCCGACGATTCTCGGAATGCTGGGAATTACCGAACCGAAAGAAATGACGGGCTCGGACTTGAGAGTGAACAATCGGGTGATCGAGTGATCGGCCCTTCTACCGGCGAGTTTTGTCATCCTGAGCGAAGCGAAGGACCTGCTGTCTTATAGGCTGAGCAAAAGCAGGTCCTTCGCTTCGCTCAGGATGACAAATTAAATAACGACGACAAATTATCGAACGATGAAGCCATAGAACGATGACAAATCACAGAACGGTGCCATCTGAAATCAACGGTGCCATCTGAAATCAACTGTGCTGTAGGATAAATGCCGGTTTTGCTTTCCGATTGCCCGATGACCCGATCGCCCGATGACCCGATTTGCAATCACCGCAAGCTGCTGATTTGCGTTCGCCATCCTTTTGACCAGTGGAACGCGCCGACTTGGTTCTCGGAGCGCTTGAGGATGGAGTTTCCGCAAGTTGAAACGGTCCATCTTCCCGATTACAAGCGAGTCGATGAAGAAAACGTGGACGCGGAAATCCTGGTCGCCTGGTCGCTCCGTCCCGAGCAGGTCGCAGCGGCCAGGAAACTACGCTGGATTCACTCTCCGGCGGCAGCGGTTCATCAGCTGATCTTCCCCGAGCTGGTCAATAGCGACATTATTCTCACTAATGCGCGGGACGTGCATGGACCGGTGGTCGCGGAGCATGTCATCGCGCTCATTTTTGCGCTGGCCAAGAAAATTCCCGGCTCCGTGCGCTTGCAGCAGAAGCACGTTTGGGGACAGCAGATTCTGTGGGATGAATTGCCTCGTATTCGGGAGGTGGCGGGCGCAACCCTCGGCATGATCGGCCTCGGCAGCATTGGGCGGCAGGTGGTGAAGAGTGCGAAAGCTATGGGCATGCGGGTGATTGGTGTGCGCGAGCATCCGGAGAAGGGAAGTGAAGGCGCGGATGCCGTTTTCGGGCCGGATCAAATCGACGAAGTCTTCGGGCAAGCCGATTACATCGTTTTAGCAGCGCCGGTTACGGCCAGCACGAAGGCAATTGCGCATGCAGGACGTCTGGCGCTCATGAAGCCGGATGCCAGCGTGATCAACGTCGGTCGCGGCCAACTGGTGGATGAACCCGCCCTCGCCGCAGCACTGCGTGAAAAGAAAATTGGCGGGGCCGCGCTCGATGTATTTCCAAAAGAGCCGCTGGTCGCCGATTCCCCGCTGTGGGACGTTCCCAATCTGCTGATCACTCCGCACACGGCGGCGCTGACCGACAAGTTATGGGAGCGGCATTACGCGCAGTTCTCGAATAATCTGCGGCGCTATCTGGACGGCCAACCGCTCATGGCCGTGGTAGATAAGCGGAAAGGATACTGAATTTACCCAGGCCTTGATAACGAAAGGTACAAGCCGCGCCCACCCCTGCGCAAAGAACGCGCAGGAATGGGGCACCCCTCATCGGAAGTTTCTTTATCGGGTATCGATTCCAAAACCGATAATCGCCGTCACTTCCACCGGGTCACCTCCGCGAAATGCTGGACGGAATTTCCACTTCGGCAATGCAGCCAGGAGTTTCGATGTGGTCTCGGCCGCGCCCGGATCCAGGACTCGCAGGTCTTTCAGAACGCCGGTGCGGTCGAGGGTGCAGGAGAACACGACTCGTGTGGATCGAAGACCTTCGGGAAGGTCCTTGCGTAGAGGCTCGGGCTCGCTCAACCCTTGGCGCGAAGGATGCGTGGCTGAAGACGGATCGGAGTATTGCATCACGGCGGTTCCCACCGACGTTTCGATATAGATGGAATAGTTGTCGCCTTTCAACAGACCGTAGTACGGCAACACGCCCCCGGAGCGCGACGTCGCGATTACGGTAACTCCTGATCTTTTGTGGTCATTGACCGAGGAATGTCCGGGACCCGTGGCGGGCGCATCGCCGCCGGGCGCTCCGAAACTGGGCAGCGTGATGGTGGTGGTGCCTCCCTCGATGGATACTCCAGGCATGGCGGGCGTCCCGGTGGTGCCGTTCCCGGCGCTTCCTGTTCCGGGATATTGCGAAATTCCCCCTTGCGCGTTTGGATCGGAGCCGCGACCCGCGCCTGCATTGTCTTTTCCTGCGCCTGTACCTTCTCCATGCAGGCCGCTGCCGGGGCCGTTGCCTTTGCCAATGCCCGATCCGCCACCGCTTCCGCCTAGGCCACTCTTTGCCGTGCCGCTGGGAGACATCGCAATCGCGCCAGCGCCGCTGGAGTTCGGTAGTCCGGGTTGCGATCCGGGTTGGCTGGAGACGATCACTCCGGATCCAGCGGCATTTCCTCCGGCCTTGCTCGGTGGAGTGACGGCGGTGCCCAGATCGAGCGGGCCTCCGGCGCCGGCGCCCTTATTACCGCGTCCGCTGCCCGAGAGCGCTTTGCCACCGCCTAAGCCGGGTGGAGGCGGTACTATGTCTGCCGATCCCAACAGCGAACCCGCGGCCTGATTACTGCGGCCGCTGCCGTTTCCTCGGCCATCCTGGCCGCCGATGCTGGCGGGAGGCGGCACAACCTGTGTGCCCAGCGCGCCAACGCCGTTTCTCCCGAGTCTTCCGCTGGATGCTCCTCCGCCCGAGGCGCTGGGTGGAGGAGGCACGGGATTCGCGCGCACGTCGCCTGCGGCCGAACTTCCCCAGCTATTGAGATCGCGGCTGACTTGCGAGGGCGGAGGCGCGACGATGGCGGGCGCTGGCAGCGAAAGCCTGGCGGTGGATGACATGTCGCGCGGGGGCGCAGACACGGGGGGCGCAACCACGTCGACGGTTTGGGTCAGCGGGACTCGGGAACTGGCCAAGTCGCGCTGCGCCTCTCTTGGCGCTGGTGCGATGACGTTCGGCGCGAGTGGGTTGGCGCTTCGCATCTGGTCGCGCGAGACGTTCGGCGCTGGCGGGACGATCTCGGCGTTTAGGGATAGTGAAGCGCGCTTGCTGGGGTGAGAGACATCGGGCGCGGGAGGGATGACGCTGGGCGCAAGACTACTTGGATTGCGGCGCGCGGATGAATTCACTTCCGGTGCGGGCGGAACGGCGCTCATCGCCGGCAGGACGGGGGCGATAAGAGACGATCGCAGTCCTTCGGCGGGCGGCGGTCCGGGATTCGGTTTGAAGGCCAGGAGATTGGCGACTGCGGAATCGGAATGAGGCAGGTTGAGTTTGGGGGCGTCGACGACGGTCTCGCGAGGCTGGTCACCACGCGCTACGCGGATCGTCTGAGTCGGGTGATGGGCTTGCCGACCGCCGGCGCGTCCAGACTTACCAGCCTCGGCGCCGCCACGGTCTTGGGTTTGGGGCAATTCGTTGCCGGAATAATAGATCACGTCGCGTTGCGGGTGACTGGGAGGAAGCGGGAGTTCCAGACTCACAAAGCGTTCGGGGAGCACGATGATGGCAATGAGTAAAAGGCATTCCAGCAGCCAGCAGGCGAGCATGCCGCGATACGGGAACATGCCAACGGGAGCTTCTCCGGCGAGGCGCTTTGGAGAGCGGGTGAGAGCCGGGCGGAAAGCGGACTTGAACTCTTCCCAGCGCGAGGACCATTCCACGAGCAGGCGAGGCGGCTCGGGCCACTGGAGGGCGCTTTCGGGTATGGTGGCAACTTCAGCCATTCATTGAACTACGATTCTGGGGGATTGGTATCTAGTAGTGTGCCAGAAGGAGGAGTCTTATTTTCGCCTGACTTCAGTTTTTTTGGTTTTTTTTATTTCGCGATGCAGTGGAGTTTCTCGGGGGTTTCGAAATAGCGATGTGTTTATCAAGTGGTAACCCTACCCCCCTTCCCCCTAGTCTTTGGAATCATCGACTTAGAGGAAAATTCCTGCCAGGTCTTTGGGGGATAAGGACTTACAAGTAAAGTATTCCGGAATAAGGAGTTAGCTTGGATGCTTACGCATTCTACGCTTCCTCCCGTCTGCTCTCCACGAGAAATCAATCACATAGCCGGGGTCTTCTCGCGCGAGCTATGAGCTCGCTCTTAAAGTATTCAACCAAATTGAGTTACTGGCAAAACGCCCGATCGGCGGGTCGAGTTCGTCACACGCTGAAACAAGGAACGCTTCCAGCTTCAGTTGTCAAGGGGCAGGTAGTACCAAGGCAAACACTTTGTTCGCCATGAATGTATTTTAGCAGCCGAGTCAAGTTTGTTTTGTTCCGCAAGCGTTTACGCGAGGAGCTCTGACAGCCTTGCGGAAAAAGTATGATCCGGCGCGGCTGGGCGGTGATTTACGAAAATCTCTTTGGCTTAGCCCAATCGTCTTCAGGCACTCTTGGACTGATTGCGCAGTTTACTCGGGAGCGCTTGCAACGAATTCAAAGCGTTCCATAGTTCCGCTTACTTTCGGCGTGCAGGTGCGTTAAGGAAACTCACCAGATCGCCGAGGTCGGTGGCCTTCAGGGTTGGCCAACGTATACCCAATTCCTGAGCGCGATCAATCATGCTTGGACCATGCCTCCAAAGTGCGACGGTGAACGAAATCGTGGTGAAAGCTTCGGTGCCGGACCTAAGCCCAGGGCCAATCT
>OBLU010003984.1_pt1 | contig 13333 bp, 16 predicted proteins | sample 1518681 | NCBI WGS metagenome assembly OBLU01 (sample SAMEA3539304, study PRJEB22396) | soil metagenome | biome: tundra; feature: field; material: soil | place: USA | collected 2010-05 | depth 0.15 m | reverse complement strand
CGGCCCACGGCGAATTCGCGGGTGCGGGCGGTGACCACGTATTGGCCGCTCTTCAACTCAATCAGGTCGCCGCGCGCCGTGAGGCGGGTGAGCGCGGCTTCCAACTCATTGCGGCTGTCGCTTTTAACCGCCAATTCGCGCACCAGTTGTTTGAAGTTGGCGCGGGAGTGCGGCAACTGGGAGATGTGGGCCATAATTGCCGCGTCGTTCATCATAGTTCCAATTTTACTTGCAACGGGTGGCAATCTTCCGCCGTCAGTATTAGGCTGGAAGAGAACGGGGGCACCTACGGGTCCCCCGCGCGCCAGGGTGAAGAACGGGCAGGATGGGAAGCTGCCGGCGCATGTGTGGTACGGGGAGTTCCCAATGAAGCGTCTTCTGCTGTTGCTGGCGCCCGCGGCATTGTTCGCCGGGCAGGCGCGCTACGCCCGCCTGGGCGAGTTTGAAGGAAAGGTCGAAGTCCAACTCCACGCGGGCGATTCCTGGAACGCCGCGGAACGCAACCTGCCGCTCATCGAATCGGCGTGGCTGCGCACCGGCCCGTCCTCGCGGCTGGAAATCGAACTCGACGAGGGCAGCGCGTGGCGTCTGGGACCGGAATCGCAGGTGGAGATTTCCGATTATACGCGGCTCTCCACCGGCCAGCGTCTGACGGTGCTCTCGCTGGATCACGGGGTGGCATATTTCACGGGCGAGCCGGGCGGCGCGGACACGCTGACACTGGTGACGCCGGGGGCGCAGGTGACGCTACAGCGGGGTGCGCGCGTGCGCTTGCAGGCAGACGCCATGGCGAGCCGGATTTCGGTGATCGAAGGCGTGGTGCGGCTCTCCTGCCCGGCGGCGGAGATCGATGTTCGCGAAGGCCAGACAGTGCGCGTGGAACCCGCCGATGCGACGCGATTCTGGCTGGACCGCGAGGTGTCGGCCATGGACCTGGATCGCTGGAACGAGGAGCGGGATAAGCGGCTGGCGGCCTCGTCATCCGGTTCGCACGTCTCCCAACGTTATGGCCTGGTGGATCTGGATGGCGCCGGAGAGTGGGTGCAGACGGAGCTGGGCGCAGTGTGGAAGCCGAAAGTGGCCGAGGGTTGGGCGCCATTCCAGAACGGGCGCTGGCGCTGGTACGACGCGCTCGGCTACACCTGGGTGAGCGATGAAACCTGGGGCTGGATTCCTTACCATCACGGGCGCTGGACGCGTCACGGCGATCTCGGCTGGGTCTGGGCGCCGTCCGCTTCGGGCGTGTTCAAGCCGGGCGACGTCTACTGGCTCTACAACGCGAAACTGGCGGGATGGGGCCCGCTGGCGCCGGGCGAAGACTGGCTGCCCTCGGCCGCCCCGGTGCAGTTCCTCAACGTCAACACCACCTACGCGAGTTTCCAGCAGGATGCAAGGGTGATCGACCCGGCGGGCTTTAAGGCGCACCCGAAGGCGCCGCTCGAGGTGGCGGTGTTCGCATTGGCGCTGCCTTCGCCGGCGTTGGTGGCGTCGCGCCTGGAGGCCACGCGGCCGGCGCTGCGCGTAGGCGCCACGCGCGTCCAGGCGGTGATTCCGGGGACTACATTCCCGGACATCAGCGAAGTTCCGCCGCCCGGTCCGCCGCCGCCTCCTCCGGCCGTGGTGACCAATCCCGCGGACGACGGGCCGCCCATGGTGGCGCCGGGCCCGCCGCCGGACGATGCGGGACCGCCCGGTCCGCCGATGCAGGTGATCTACCCGGTTCCGCTGTATACCGGCATCGTGGTGTTGAACCCGCCGGAGCATCCCCCCTATTCGCGGCCGAATCCGAATGCGCCGGTCTTCAAGGGGACACCGGCGACGACCACGCCCACACCCACCACGACGGCGACGAGCGGAGCGGCGTCCGGAACGACTGTGACCAGACCGTCCACCATCACTCCTCCGGGACGGCCGGGAACGCCCGGTGTCGGGCCAAAGCCGGGGCCGGGGCCGCCCACCCCCACGACGCCGGCGACGCCGCCGGCGCCGGAAGCGCCCCCGGCGCCGCGCCCGGGAGCGCCGGCTAACGAACGGCCGCCCGTGGCGGTTCCGATCGGCCGTGAACTGCCGAAGGTCTCGAATCCTGAGTCAAAGCCGGCGAGCAAACCGGACGCCAAGCCCACCGTAAAGGCGGAGGTCAAGGCGGACCCCAAGACGGATACCGCGGTCAAGAAGCAGTAGGCGCGGGGCGGACCCGCGCACGGCTAGCTTCGCTCGCCTGGCAAGCTAAAGCATGCCCCACCATTGCAGGCAAGCGAGTTGCAGTGGTGGGGCTGGCGGTTTCGCCTGCCTCGCTACGGCTTCGCTTCCGACAGCGCGGCGAGCACTTCCTCGCTGTGCTTGGCGGGGCTGACGCCGGTCCAGACCTTGGCGATCTTGCCCGTTGGATCAATCAGGAACGTATTGCGCGACGCCACGCCGCGGGGGCTGAGCGAGCCGTACTGGTCCACTACCTTCTTGTCCGTGTCGGAGAGCAGCTTGAACGTCAGGCTCTCCTTGGCGCAGAACTCCTTGTGGCTATCGGTGGAATCCACGCTGACGCCGACGATGACGGCGTGCTTCTGCTGGTACTTCGGCAGGTCCTGCTGAAAGTTGTGCGCTTCGATGGTGCAACCCTGCGTCATGTCCTTCGGGTAGAAGTAAAGCACCACCCATTTTCCCCGAAACTCTTTCAGGCTGACCTGGCTGCCTTCCTGGGACGGCAGCGAAAACTCCGGCGCGGTTTGTCCGGCCTGGGGCACTTCGGCGGCGCGCAGGGCGGCAAACGGTAATGCGAGTAACGCGACAGCTGTGAAAATGTGATGTCTCAATGTTGGAATCCCTCTCTTGAGATGAGGATACAACGTCGCGCGCCAGTTCCGCAAAGTCCGGTGAAGCGTGCGCGCGCGTACCAATGGCGGAGGCTGAAACATAACCGGCCCATACTGTGAATTGACTTCCCCGCCATACGGGTTATCATTTGGATTACTCCCCCGATGGATCCACGAAGGCAATCGTGAACGTCACAAAGAATCCCGTCATTCTGCAAACTGATCTGACCGGTATTGAACGCCATGCGCAAGGCAAAGTGCGCGACGTGTACAGCGTGGACGAAACCCGGCTGCTCATCGTCGCCACCGACCGGCTCTCCGCATTCGACTACATCCTGCCCACCGGAATTCCCGACAAAGGGCGGGTGCTCACCCAACTCTCCATCTTCTGGTTCGACTTCTTGCGCGAGGTTACGCCGACGCACTTCCTGACGGCGAATGTCGACGAGTATCCGGCGGCGCTGCACCCGTTCCGCGAGCAACTGGAAGGCCGCTCCATGCTGGTGAAGCGCGCCAGGATGATCGAAATCGAGTGCGTGGCGCGCGGCTACCTCTCGGGGTCGGGGTGGAAAGAGTATCGCGGCCAGGGCACGGTGTGCGGCATCCGGCTGCCGGCCGGTTTGCGCGAGAGCGACAAACTGCCCGAGCCCATCTTCACGCCCGCCATCAAGGCGCAATCCGGACACGACGAGAACGTCAGCTTCGCGCAAGTGGCATCGATGATCGGCGAGGATCTCGCGAAACGTCTGCGCGAGCTCACGCTGGGGATCTATGCGCGCGCCGCGCGCTACGCCGAAACCAAGGGCGTGCTGATTGCGGACACCAAGTTCGAGTTCGGCTTCGTGGGCGACGAGTTGTTGCTGGGCGACGAGGTGCTGACGCCCGATTCCTCGCGCTTCTGGCCGGCGGAATCGTACCAGCCGGGCGGCGCGCAGTTGAGCTTCGACAAGCAGTTTGTGCGCGATTATCTGGAATCGATCCACTGGAACAAACTGCCGCCGGCGCCGCCTCTGCCCGAAGAGGTGGCGGAGAAGACCGCCGGGAAGTATCGCCAGGCTTACCAGGTTCTGACCGGCCGCCCGCTATGAACTGGCTGGATTTCGTCCTGGCGTTGATTCTAATCGCCAGCGGCGTGGCCGGATTTCGCCGCGGGTTCTCGCGGCAGATCATCGCATTAGTCTCCGTCGTAGCAGCGCTGCTGCTGGGCCTCTGGTTCTACGGCGTCGTTGGCATCTACCTGATGCCTTATGCCAGTACCCGAATGATAGCCGACGCCGGCGGCTTCGCGGTGGTATTCTGCGGCGTGCTGTTGCTGGGTGCGCTGGTGAGCTTCGTGGTGGGCAGGTTTTTGGCCGTCACCGGGCTTTCCATTGTCGATCATTTTTTGGGAGCGGGCTTTGGCCTGCTGCGTGGATTGGTGTTCGCAATCGCGATTGTTATGGGAGTGATGGCGTTCTCGCGGGGCGACAAGCCTCCCGAGGCGATCGTGCACTCCAGAATGGCCCCTTATGTAGTGGATGCCGCCCGCATGTTTGCGGCCATGGCTCCACACGATCTGAAAGAGGGCTTCCGCAGGACTTACGCCCAGGTAAAGGTCGCCTGGAGCGCTGCTCTGGAAAAAGGGATCCGGCAATTGCCAAACGGGGGTGATGAAAAGAAATGAAAGACGGGTTTGACGTGCTGGTGGGTCGCCTGCTCGATGGAGGTTTCTTCCTGCAACAGGCGATCGAGATCCTGGAAATGGGCATGATTCGGGGCTCTCTGGAGAGCAACCACGGCAATCAGTGCGCGGCGGCGAAACAACTCGGCATCCATCGGAATACGTTGCAGCGAAAAATGGTGGCCTACGAACTGGGCGGCACGCGCGCCCGGTCGCGGCGCAAACCGATGGGCCGCGCCGGGCATCCGCGCAAGAAGAAGACGGGCACCGTATAGACATGGATCTACTGATCTTCGATCTGGACGGCACGCTGGTGGATTCCAAGCTGGACCTGGCGCAAGCCGTCAACGCGACGCGTTCCCACATGGGCATGAGCCCGCTCGATAACGAGCGCGTGTACTCCTACGTGGGCAACGGCGCGCCGGTGCTGATCCGCCGGGCGATGGGCGCGCAGGCCACCGAACCGGAAGTTCAGGAGGCCCTGGAATTTTTTCTGGAATACTATCGCGAGCACTATCTGGACTACACCACGCTCTATCCCGGCGTGCGCGAAGCCCTCGACCGGCTGCGTGCCGCGGGCAAGCGCATGGCGGTGCTCACCAACAAACCGGTGCGCATCAGCCGCGCGATCCTGGAGGGGCTGGGTGTCGCCGGCCATTTCTTCCAGATCTACGGCGGCAACAGTTTCGATTTGAAAAAGCCGGACCCCGTCGGGGTGGCGGCGCTGATCAAGGAAACCGGCATTCCCGCCGATCGCTGTCTCATGATCGGCGATAGCAGCGTGGACATACAGACGGCGCGCAATGCCGGGGTCGCGTCCTGCGGCGTGACCTACGGGTTCCAGCCGGAAACGCTGGCCGACCCGGCGCCGGACCGCCTGGTGGACCGCCTGGAAGAACTGGCCGACTGGCTTCTCGGCCCCAACGGAGAAAAATGAAACACCGCCCCGGATCGATCGTGCCCGTCAACGGCATCTACTGGTGCAGCGTCTGCAAGACGCCGCAGCGGTTCGCCGAACAGGAGGAGTTCCCGCCTTGCCCGAATATGTGCGGACGGGGACTGTGGGAACTGGTGGAAGCGCAGCGCGATCCTGCCGAATAGAATAGGCGCGGCCGGCCTTGCGGCCGGCAGGCAAGCTAAAAAGCATGCCCCACCTGGCGCTGCTAGAATCTGGTACATGGACCTGAGCTATCCCATCGGCAAGTTCGATTTTCAGCAGACTGTGGCGCCTGGCCGGTACCCCGGGCTGATCCAGGAAATCGCCGGCGCCCCCGGGCTTTACCGCGATGCCGTGCGCGGGCTGGACGATGCGCAACTCGATACGCCGTACCGCCCTGGCGGCTGGACTGTGCGCCAGACCGTCCACCACGTGGCCGACAGCCACATGAACAGCTACATCCGCTGGCGCCTGGCGCTGACCGAGAGTGAGCCCACCATCCGCCCGTACGATCAGAAGGCGTGGGCCGAATTGCCCGACGCGCGCACCGCGCCGGTGGAGCTATCCCTGCAACTCGTGGAAAGCCTGCATGCCCGCTGGGTCCGGCTGCTGGAAACCCTGAGCGGCGCCGATTTTGCGCGCACGTTCCGGCATCCCGAAACGGGCCTGGTGCGTCTGGACACCAATCTGGCGCTCTACGCCTGGCACGGGCGGCACCACGCGGCCCACATCACCGGCCTACGCCAAAGAAACGGCTGGAAATAAGGCTGAACCAAAACGACAGCCGGCGCGTCGAATCAGTATAATGGCTCTATAGCTGGAGCTGTCTAGCGAGAAACCTATGAGTAGCCGCACCAAGTACTTCGTCGTAAGCGCATCGTCGTGCCTCACCGTTCTGCTCCTGATCGGGAGCGTGTTGGGCCAGAGCAAATCGCCGGAGGACACCTACAAGCACATCGGGGTGTTCAGCGACGTGGTATCGCGCATCAAGAGCGAGTACGTGGAAGAGCCCGACATGAAGAGCGTCACGCTGGGCGCCCTGAATGGCATGCTGGAAGCCATCGATCCCTTCGCCAGCTACCTGAATGCCGATCAATATCGCGACTACCTGAAGAACAAAGACGTCAAGCGCGCCGATGTGGGCTTGATACTTTCCAAGAAGTTCGGCTACGTGGGCGTGGTGGGCACGATCACCGGTTCGCCGGCGGCCAAGGCCAGCTTCACCACCGGCGACATGATCGAGAGCATTGGCGGCGTGGCCACGCGCGATATGCCGCTGGCCTACGCCAACATGCTGCTCTCCGGCGAGAGCGGCACCACCGTGGAGTTGAGCGTGGTGCGCACGCGCCATCCGGAACCGTCCCCCGTGAAGTTGACGCGCGCCGTCTTTCCGCTGCCCGCCGTGGAGAGCCGTATGCTGGCCGACAAGGTCGGCTATATCAACGTGGACGCGCTTTCGGCGGAGCAGGTGAAGCAGGTGGCGGGCGCCGTCAAGCAGCTCCAGGCGGACGGGGCGCAGAAGTTGATGCTCGACCTGCGCAACTGCGCTATCGGCTCCCCGGAAGACGGCATTGCGCTGGCCAATCTCTTTCTGAGCAAGGGCCGCATCACCTACATGGTGGGGCAGAAGGTGGCGCGGCAGAACTTCGAGGCAGACCCCGCCAAGGCGATCACCACGCTTCCGGTGGCGATCCTCACCAATCGCGGAACCGCCGACGCGGCGGAAGTGGCCGCCGCCGCCCTGATGGACAACAAGCGGGCTCAATTGGTGGGCGAACGCACCTACGGGGATGCCGCCCTGCGCCGGGCCATTACCATGGAAGATGGCGGCGCGATTATCCTGTCGGTGGCCAAGTACTACTCGCCGGACGGCAAGGCGATCCAGGACGTTGGCGTGACGCCGAACAACGTAGTCAGCGACGCCGACGCGCAGATCGAGGTGGATGACAATGGCGAGCCGTTGCCGGAAGCTCCCGGCGCGGAAAAAGGACAGATAAAGAAAGTGGAAGACGACGCCGTGGTCAAGAAGGCGTTGGAACTGCTCGCCAAGAGTTAAGAATTTGACAGACCACGCAAGGCGATGGTCTGTCCCACCTTGTTTTACAGCGTCTTCAAGTAGGCGATCAGATCGTCCTTCTCTGTATCGCTGAGCATGTCCTTATAGCCTGGCATACCGCTCCCGCCTTCATCGATCCGGGCCCTGATGGATGCGTCGGTCGGCTTCTTCCCGTTGGTCATCTTGTCTTTCTTATAGAGACCTTTCAGCCCGGGCCCCATTTTCTTTTCGTCGCTATCCGCGTTGTGGCACACGGCGCACTGTTCGAATACGACTTTGCCATTGGCTGCGTCGCCCTTGCCGGCGGAAAGCGCCACAGCGGACCCGGCGGCCAGGCCCACACACAACGTGAGTACACGAAATCGATGCATAATCGGTAGATTCTCCAGGAGTCGATCTAATATCTTACACCGCCGGCCGGGGCCAATGGCCGGCGACGGAGCGGCGCAACGCCGCGCCGGGCGGGAATTTGCATTTATTTCGCTTAAGGAAGGCTGGGGTATCTCAGGCCAGTTGTTTCTTCGGGCACGGGCCATCGGCGATGGAAACTACACCCTTGTCGAAGATGGTCATGTCCTGCACCAGGCGGCTGACGTCGGCGCCCTCTTCCACCGTGATCTCGTGTTCGATCCAGTCGGAGAGCGGGATATTGCGGAAGTACATGCGCTCTTGCAGCACCAGGCTCTTACACCTCTTCGTCAGCATGCGGTTTTCGCGCGTGTAGTGGCGCTGCTCCACGCGCAGTTCATCCATGAAGTGCTCCAGCGCCTCTTGTTTGGCCACCGCTTCGGCGGCGCGGAGAGCGGTATCGAGCGACGCGCCCAGCGCCGATTTCTCGGCATCCAGCGCACCGCGCGACTCCGCCAGGCGTTCGCGCTGCAGCGACAGCGCGACTTCCATGCGCGATTGCATGATGAACCAGGCCAGCAGACCGGAAGCAACAGCCGTAAAGCCGGGCAACAGAATCCAGATCACAGCTTCCATGCGGTTAATGTTAACCTTGCCCGGTTCTAAACACTAGATATCAAAGGTAAACCCACACGACTAACCAAGGGCAACCGAGGCTCATTGCTGGGTGCCGTCGATCTTCTGGCCGTAGATTGTGTACTTCACCTCTCCCAGCCGGAATGCCGCCAGCGGGCCAAGGACCGCCGCAATACGCGCCCGTATCCCGGCACCCAACCCCTGGTATTTGCCAAGAAATACCGCGCGGCTGGACAGAAAATCGGCCCGTTCCACCGCCGAATAGCCGGTGCGGCCCTCATGCCGCACGCTGGCCGCCGGCAACAGCAGGATCTTCCGCGAGGCCCGCCGGATCTCCGCCGCCAGGTCGGCATCGCTGCCGAACTGGCCGTACCGCTCGTCGATCTGGCGGAGCGCCTTGATGAAATACACGCGCACCATCAGCGCCGCGCCGCGCGGAAATTCCACCGCCAGCGGGGGACCTTGCTCCGCGGGCCGCCAAACGCCGGTGGGCGGCAGGGTGCCGAGTTGCGGTGCCGGCTCTCCCTGGGCGTCCACAAGCAGGGGGCAGACCGCCGCCACATCGGAGTGTGTATCCAGGGCGCCGGCCAGGATGGCGATGGTGGGCGGCCGCACCTCGGTGTCGTCGTGCAGGAAGAAAACGTACTCCGCGTCGGAGGCGCGCCAGCCCAGATTCAGAGCTTTGGTGAGGCCGAAGTTTTTCGGCAGGCGGATGAATTGCACGTTGGGGAAATCGTCGCCGAGGTTGGCGCTGCCATCGGTGGACCCATTGTCCACTACGATCACCTGCAATGTGGCACGAGCATCCGAAGCTTCGATGGATTCCAGGCACCGGCGGAGCATCGCCGCCCGATTCCGTGACACCACCACCACGGATACTCGCGGCGGCTGCTTCTGTTCCGAATTCGCTTGAGGGGTCAACCCCTTAGAATAGCGGGTTTCCGGCGTTGCAGTGCATTTAGCGCGGATCGCGCGAGCCGGCCGCGTCCGGCTTCAACTCGGCCGCCGCCGCGCCCGCCCTGTAAAAGACCGGGACATAAGCGCCCTTGGGTAACTCGATCCGGATGGGATCCCACCGGCCCGGTCCTTCGTAGTACCTGGCGATACCGCTGCGCAGGTTCCGCGCCTGCACGCGCACAATCGGGTCGAGGCGTGGATTGAAGTCCTGTCCGCGATCGAACACTTGCAGCCCCAAAACCCGTTCCTTGATTCCCGAGGCGCGCCCAGCCAGCGTCTCCTCCACGACGTATCGCAGGAACCGGCACAGACCGGGTGACGATACCATCGGCGGGTTTTGAACGATGCGCGCCAGTTGGTCCTTCACAGACATGGTGTTGTTTGCTTAGGATAGACGTCAGCCTGGCGGTTTGGTCCCATGGCAATAACCCTCCTCCTGAGGCGGGCCGCATGATAGCGTATCAATCATGACGTCTCAGGAGATTCTTGCGTTCATTACGGAAATCGGCATCGTGCCCATCGTGCGCGTGGCCAGCGCGGCCAGCGCCGTCCAGGCCGTGGAAGCGATTTACCAGGGAGGGGTGCGCGCCGCGGAGATCACCATGACGGTCCCCGGCGCCATCCGGGCACTGGAACAGGTGGCGGATCGTTTCGGCGATAAGATGATGCTGGGAGCCGGCACCGTGCTGGACCCGGAGACCGCGCGCGCCTGCATGCTGGCGGGCGCGCAATTCTTCGTCACCCCAGCGCTGCGTCTCTCCACCATCGAAATGGCCAGGCGTTATTCCAAGGTCATCTTCCCCGGCGCGTTGACTCCTACTGAAGTGCTCACCGCCTGGGAGGCCGGCGCCGATGCCGTCAAGATTTTCCCTTGCGGGAACGTGGGCGGCCCGCGTTACATCAAAGCCCTGAAGGGCCCGTTCCCGCACATCGCCATGATTCCCACCGGCGGGGTCAACCTGGAGACGGCGGGCGACTTCCTCAAGGCCGGCGCAAGCGCCATCGCCGTGGGCACGGAAATGGTAGACGCCAAGACCATTCGGGAAGGACGCTTCGACCTCATCGAAGAGCGCGCCCGCCAGTATCTGGCTTGCGTGGCCAAAGCGCGCGAAGAAATGAAATCCGCCTGACTCGGGCAATCCCGCCATTTGCGTTGAACTCACATCTCTCCTTTGCACCGTGTCTTGCTAAACTGGAGGCTCGCTATGGTTATCAGTGAAGATTTGCTCGCAATCCTCGTGTGTCCCCTGTGCAAGGCCACGGTCGAACTGAAAGCCGACCAGAGCGGCTTGAAGTGCGTCCAATGCCATCGCGTCTACCCGATTCGCGATGAAATCCCGGTGATGCTGGTGGACGAGGCGAAAATCGAAGAATAGGCCGTGGAGAGCGTCTTGGAATGTTTGCCGCGGGGCAGCCGGGTTGCCATCCTCCGGCTGCGGAGCCTGGGCGATTGCGTCCTCACCACACCCGCGCTCGACATTCTCAAACGCTTCCGAGGCGATCTCCGCCTGGCTGTCTTCGTGGAGAATCGCTTCCGTGAAATCTTCGAAGGCAACCCCGACCTCGCCGAAATCCACCCTCCCGAACTGGCGGCACTGCGCCGCTTCCGCCCGCAACTCTGCCTCAACTTCCACGGCGGCACGCGCAGCGCCTGGATGACGGAACTCTCCGGCGCCCGCTACCGCGCCGGTTTCGGCCACTACCGCCAGCAGTTCGTCTACAACGTGCATATCCCGCGCGCCCAGGAGATTCTGCACGTGGATCGCAAAGTCCACACCGCCGAACATCTGGCCAGCGCCATCTTCTTCCTGGGCGCGCCCGTTAGCGAAATCCCGAGGGCGAAGTTGTTCACCGGCGCGCCGGCGCCGTTCAACCCGGAGCCGTACGCCGTCATCCACGCCGTCGCCGCCACCCCCGAAAAAACCTGGGCGTCTGCCCACTTCCTTGCAATCGCCGTCTACCTGGCCCAATCCGGTCTCTCCCCCGTCTTCATCGGCGGCGCGGACGACGACCTGGCGCCTTTCCGCCAGTACCGCACCGTTCAGTCCTCGCTCTCCGAGATCAAACGGCTGCTCGCCTCGGCTGCGCTCTTCGTGGGCAACGATTCCGGTCCCGCTCACATGGCCGCCGCCTTCGGTGTGCCTTCCGTCGTTATCTTCGGCCCCAGCGATCCCGCCATCTGGGGACCGTGGCGCACGACCGGCGAGGTGGTCGCTGCACCCGGCGGCATGGCGGATGTCAGTCTGGCGCAGGTACTCGGCGCGCTGCAACGCCTGCGGGTGCCGGCATGAAGCAACTGCTGCGCCTGACGTCGTATGGCCGCAAGTACTGGCCGCAGATTCTGATTGCCGTCGTCCTGATGGCTCTCGCCGGCGCCGCCCAGGGCACCATGCCGCTGCTGATTCAGCCGGTCTTCGACCGCGTCCTCGTCCCCAACGCCCCCGATGGCCCGATTCCTCTTCTGCCGCGTCCCTTCTTCGGTCACCGGATCTACCTGGACCGGATCATTCCGTTCCGCGGCAGCGCCTGGAGCATGATCGCTTCCGCGCTTCTGATGGCCTTCTTCATCAAGGGAATTTGCGACTACATAGGCAATTACCTGGTCAGTTACGCCGGATTCGCCAGCGTCACCCGGTTGCGCAACGCCGTCTTCGATAAGGTGCTCAAACAGGGCGCCGAGTTCTTCGAAGCGCACTCCACCGGCCAGTTGATGTCGTCCATCATGAACGATGTCGATAAGGTGCAAGTGGCCACCTCGCAGATTCTGGCCGACCTCCTCCGCCAGTTTTTCGTAGCGGTTTTCCTGTTGTACGGCATACTGAGCATCGATTGGCGCCTGGCACTGATCTGCCTGGTGGTGCTGCCCGCCGTGATGCTGCCCACCATGCGACTGGGCCGCCGCATCCGGCGCACCAGCCGCGGCACGCAGGACCGCCAGGCCGAGCTCAACCAGATTCTTCAGGAAACCCTGAGCGGCCACATGGTGGTCAAAGCCTTCACCGCCGAAGGTTATGAATCCAGCCGGTTTCGGGCGGCCTCGCAACGCCTGCTCAAGAACAATGCCCGATACGTTTTGCAGCAGGGCCTCTCCTCGCCGGTGATCGATTTCTGCGCGGCCCTCACCATTGTGGCCCTGGTGACGTACGCACGGATCCGGATCAAGGGCGGAGGGCTTACGGCGGGCACCTTCACCGGCTTCATCATGGCTCTGCTCATGCTGCTGGAACCGCTGAAGCGGCTGGTGGGAATCTATAACATCTTCCAGCAGGCACTCGGTGCATCGCAGAAGATCTTCGAATACCTCGACCATCGGGAAACCGTGGTGGATGAGGCCGGCGCCCCGCAACTCACCGGCTTTGAGAAGCACATCGTCTTCGAGAACGCCGGCTTCCACTATCCCGGATCGCCCGAAGGCTTCTGTTTCCAGGGCTTGAACCTGGAAGTCAAAGCCGGCGAGGTGGTGGCGCTGGTGGGACCGAGCGGCGGCGGGAAGACCACCATCGCCAACCTGGTGCCGCGCTTCTACGACCCCACCGCGGGCAGCGTCCGGATCGACGGCCGCGATGTGCGGTGCTTCAGCCTGCCCAGCCTGCGCGGCCAGATCGGCCTGGTGGCGCAGGACACTTTCCTGTTCAATGACACGGTGGCGAACAACATCGCCTACGGCCGTCACGGCGTATCGTCCGACAGCATCCGCGCCGCCGCCGAAACCGCGCTGGCCCACGATTTCATCATGGGCCTCCCGGAAGGCTACGAGACCGTGATCGGCGACCGCGGCGTCAAACTCTCCGGCGGACAGCGGCAGCGCCTCTCCATCGCCCGCGCCCTGCTGAAGAACGCGCCCATACTGATTCTCGACGAAGCCACCAGCCATCTGGACACGGAGAGCGAAATGCTGGTACAAAAGGCGCTGGCCAACCTGATGGAGC
>OBLU010003982.1_pt1 | contig 13345 bp, 3 predicted proteins | sample 1518681 | NCBI WGS metagenome assembly OBLU01 (sample SAMEA3539304, study PRJEB22396) | soil metagenome | biome: tundra; feature: field; material: soil | place: USA | collected 2010-05 | depth 0.15 m | reverse complement strand
GGCTGGACCAGCGAATCCGGCGCGGCTCGCGATGTTTTGCGCTCGGCACGCCTCACCGTGACCGAGACGCCACAAGGCCCGTCGCGCCCACCCACCGGATCCCAGGCCGACATCGCCAAGTTCTTCGGCGGATCGACACCGGGCATCGGCATCTCGATCAAGAACGCGGATGGCTCGCCGCTGCTGCAAATGCGCGGGTGGCAGATGTCCGTGCCCAACTATAAGGACGGCAACGCGGGCGTCTTGAACGATCGGCGTCCCGGCGACGACCCGTTCTATCAAGTGGGAGCCACCTTCTCGACCACGAAGGACGAGCACTTTTACGGTCTCGGCCAGAACCAGGAAGGCTTCCTCGACCGCCGCGGCCACATCCTGCGCTGCGCCCACGACTACGACGCCGTCGGCGGCCAGAGCGTATGTGTGCCATTTGTGGTTACAAATAAAGGCTACGGCCTGGTCTGGGACAATCCCTCCAGAACCACCGTCAACTTTTCCTATCTCGGCGAGGGAATGCGCTGGACCTCCGACGTTGGCCAGCGCGTCTCGTTCTTCGTCATCGCCGGCAAAACCTACGACGAAATCTATTCCGGTTACAGATTGCTGACCGGCGACGTACCCATGCTGCCGAAATCCGCGTACGGCTATATCCAATGCAAGCAGCGCTACACCAGCCAGGCCGAGCTGATGGCTGTAGCGAAGGGCTATCGCGATCGCCATCTGCCGGCAGATGTGCTGGTCATCGACTGGTTCCATGACACCAAAATGGGCGAGCTGGATATGGACCCGGCGAAATGGCCGGACCCGGTCGGCATGAACCGCGAGCTGCATGCGATGGGCTTCCACACCATGATCAGCGTGTGGCCGCGCTTCATCCCGGAGGACCGCTACTACAAGACCATCCTCGACCACGGCTGGTTTATGCACCTGGCCGATGGCACGCCCACCAACGGCCTCCCCTACGATCGCGCCGGCTCCGATATCGACACCACCAATCCCGACGCCGCGCGCTGGTACTGGGATGTGGTGCGCGAAAACTACGTCGCCAAGGGCTTCGACGCCTTCTGGGCCGACGAGACCGAGCCCGACCTGCCGCCCAACGGAAGCTACTTCCACGTCGGCCCTGGCACGGAGTTTTTCAATGTCTACCCGCTCTTCCACACCGCAGCGTTTTATAACGGCATGCGCAAAGACATGAGCGAGCGCGCCGTGATTCTTGCGCGCGATGCCTATCTCGGCGCGCAACACAACGGCGCCATCTTCTGGTCGTCGGACATCAGCCCCACCTGGGACACGCTGAAACGGCAGGTTCCCACCGGCATCGACTTTGTCGCCAGCGGCATGCCCTACTGGAGCACCGACATCGGCGGGTGGCAGTATCCGCCGTATACGCACAAGCCCGACCACCCGCCGCTGATCGATCCATCCGACGCGCGCGACGAGGTCCACAACTACGACGACTACCCCGAGCTCTATGTGCGCTGGTTCGAGTACGGCGCCTTCCAGCCAAACTTCCGCACTCACGGCAGCCGCCCGCAGAACGAGGTCTGGTCCTACGGCAAGCAGGCTGAGCCGATCCTCGAAAAGTATCTCCGCCTGCGCTACACGTTGATGCCGTACATCTACTCACTCGCCTACCAAACCCACCTGACGGGCGCTCCCTTCATGCGCGGCCTCTTCATGGACTTCGGCGACGACCCCAACGTCGCCAACATCGGCGACGAATATATGTTCGGCCCGGCGCTCCTGGTCGCTCCAGTGGTGGAGCAGGGAAGCACCAGCCGCCAGGTTTATCTCCCCGCTGGAACCGACTGGTATAACTTCTGGACGAATGAGAAAGTTGACGGCGGCCAAACCATAACCGTCTCTGCGCCGATCGACACCCTTCCATTATTCGTCCGCGCAGGCTCCATCCTGCCCATGGGCGTGCCGATTGAAAGCACAAACGAAAAGCAGCCGCTCGAGGAGCTGCGCGTCTATCCAGGCGCCGACGCCACCTTCGATCTCTACAACGACGACGGAACCACCTATGCGTACGAACAGGGCGCGATGGAGATCACGCACCTGCAATGGTCGGAGTCCCTGCAAAAGCTGACGCACTCAGGGGCAGCACTCGCAGGGCCTGACGACGCAAACCTGGTGAAAGTCGTCCACGCCCGCTGAACCCGAGTGGCCTATCGAGGCCGCGGCCTCGGCGTCCCGAGCATGCTTCTATGGGAGCTGTAAGTGGTTGATTTGATGGTGAGAGCGCTGGGACTCGAACCCAGGACCAACGCCTTAAAAGGGCGATGCTCTACCAACTGAGCTACGCTCTCATCCACACTCCCAAGGTAGCATATTGCTGCGTCATCCAGGCACTTGGATCCTCCGCACGGCAGAGGCCTAACCCCTCCCTGCGCGACCGTGGTTTTGCCATTCAACGGCTGACGTTTGTCCACGCCCAGGTCGCACGCATTACCGCCGTGCGACTTAGTAACTATGGAGTAACTAGGCCCCAACGTGACTTAGGTAGTCACACTTAAGTCGCATCGTAGTGTCATTGACTTGGCATAGGGGCCAAAGTACCCTCAAATCAATTGTATGGCCGATTTTGCGTAAGTGAAATCCGTGGCAGCGAATTCGCCCTTTAGCGGCCCGGTCGCGGCTGCAATGCAAGGCTTAAATGGGGTTCCGATGGGCTCACGCGGTACCGAAGTAGACGGCCAGCCGACGGCGGACAGCACGCCGGAGGACGTGGCCGCCCTCTACTCGTGGGCCCACCTCCAGGGGGCGAAGTATCGGGACTACTCGGCCTCCCGCCGGGAGTATCGCGCGCAGGTCCGCTATCGCGCGGCCAAGGCCCTCCTGGAGCGTGAGTTGAAGGCCCAGGAGGAGGCGGAAGTTTCCGCTGCCCAGGGGGAGCGTATTGTGCTCGCGGCGGAGGCCTCGGCCCGTTTGCCGAATGGCGACGACAGCCCGGCCACCCGGATCCATGCGCAACGAAACGCTGAGTCGGCCGCACGCAAGGCGGCCGCGGACCGGGTGGAAGCAGCGCGCCGGGCAGAGGCTGTGGCCCACGCCGCCGTGCTGGCGTTGCGCGAGGAACGCGAGATCTCCGAGGCCCACTCGTCGGCCCGGCGGAAGGCGTTGCTCTACGAAGAGTCCCAACAGCGCCAGCGGCAATTGGCGGGGCCGCAGCCGCACATTCCGAGAGGCGAAAAAGCGTTCGCCGCGCCGGACGAGTTGAGCGCCGGCGGCTCGGCCACTCTGCAGCAGTTCCTGGAATCTCGTTTCCAGAATTTGACGGAGCCGCTGCCGGCGCCTGCTCATTCGACAACGCATCCGGCACACCAAGAAGCGCCGCTCAATCCGGCATTTGGCAGCGACATACTGGGCCCAGTGCTGGACTCCCCTGCCTCGCCCGAGTCGCCGCGAGCGGGCACTGCGGAACCGCCCCCCGAACCTGATCTTGAACCCACCGGACCTGCGTGGCTCTACGCTTCGCAGACACCGCCCCAGCCACGGGTGTTGCAGACGATCTCGCAAACCCCCAAGGGCGAGTTGCCCGGCGGGGACACGCTTCAGGACTCACGGGAACGCGTCGCGGCACGATGGTTCGCGCTCAAGGACCTGATCGAACATCCCGGCCTGGAGTTGCCCGCCATGCAGCCACTGCGGGCAGGCGACCCGCGGACTCGGCTTCTGGCCGTCTTTTCTCTGGCCGGAGGAGTAGGCAAGACCAGCCTGGTCGCAACCCTCGGCCGCGCGCTCTCGTTGCAGGGAGAGAAGGTAGTCATCGCCGACACCACGTCCCACGGCCTGCTTCCAATCTATTTTGGCGTGCTCGAAGTTCGGCCCGGCGTGGTCTCCACCTTTTCGCCGCCGCCGGAGAGCGCCGCTCAGCCGATCTCGCTGGTTGCCTGCGACCTCACCGGCAAGGGGGAATTCGAACGGCAGCAGGAGATGCTCGCCGAGGAAATCCTGCGCCACGGGCAGGACCACCACCGCCTGTTGCTGGACCTTTCTTCTGGATCGAGTTGGCTGGTTCGCAGCATGGCAGACCTGCATCCCATGGTGCTGGTCCCGATGGCGCCGGACATGAACTCGGCCCTCAGCCTGCCGGCGGTGGAAAAGCTGTTCCGGAGCATTACCGACTCCGACGGCCGCCCCGTCCTCCCCTTTTACATCCTGAATCAGTTCGACACGACGCTCCCCCTTCATCTGGACGTTCGCGAGGTCTTGCGGCGCCAGCTTGGAGACCGCCTTCTGCGTACGGCAATTCGGCGATCGCCGGCCGTCAGCGAGGCGCTGGCCGAGGGTATGACCGTGTTGGACTATGCGCCGGACGCGCCGGTATCTCAGGATTATCTCGAGATCGCTTCGTGGCTCAGGAGCGTCTCTCCGCCGGCGACCGCGGAGGCTCGCAGGGCGGTCCGGGGTGAACCGTGACCCGCTCGCCTCTGTGGAGGGAGTTTGAATCCGGAGATACCAGGCTTCTGCGCGCACTCCGATTCACAATTCTCGCCGGCGGGGCTCTCTTCCTTGGCTTCGTCAGTGTGCTTTATCTCAACTGGAAACATCAGCTCATCCTTGCGGCGTTGACGCTCCTCATCGCCGTCTGGATCGATCGCGGTTCCAAGTCGTACCAGGTCACGCTCACTCTGATGCTCTTGTCGATCTGCTCGACCCTCCGCTACGGTTACTGGCGCGTCTCCACCGTCATTGCGTTTCTCCACCATCCGGCCGCGCACCGGAGCGCCCTCGATGCGTGGTTCGTCTGCCTGCTTCTGCTCGCGGAGTGCTACGCTTTCGTGGTCCTTCTCCTCGGCTATCTCCAGATGCTGTGGCCGCTGCGGCGCGCGCCGGTGCCGCTCCCCGACGACCCCGAACAGTGGCCCGCGGTGGACCTGCTGATCCCCACCTTCGACGAGCCGCTGAGCGTGGTGCGCTTCACCGCGCTCGCCGCAATGAACATCGACTGGCCCGCCGACAAGCTCAACGTCTACATCCTCGACGACGGCAGGCGGGAAGACTTCCGTGCCTTTGCTGAGGAAGCAGGCATCGGATACATGTCGCGCGACAACAACCAGCATGCCAAGGCGGGCAACATCAACTACGCGCTCCAGCGCGTCAACTCTCCATTTGTGGCCGTCTTCGATTGCGACCACGTGCCCACGCGCAGTTTTCTGCAACTCACCATGGGCTGGCTCCTGCGCGACCACAAGCTGGCCATGCTGCAAACGCCGCATCACTTCTACTCGCCCGACCCGTTCGAGCGCAATCTGGACCAGTTCCACATCGTCCCCAACGAGGATGAGCTGTTCTACGGAGTCGTGCAGGACGGCAACGACTTCTGGAACGCGACCTTCTTCTGCGGCTCGTGCGCGGTGCTGCGCCGCAGCGCGCTGGACCAGGTGGGCGGCGTCGCTCAAGAAACCGCGACCGAGGACGCGCACACCTCGCTTCGCCTGCAGATGCAGGGCTGGAACACCGCCTACATCAACATCCCGCAAGCCGCCGGCCTGGCCACCGAGCGTTTGAGCGGCCACATCAGGCAGCGCATTCGCTGGGCGCGCGGCATGGTGCAGATCCTGCGCATCGAAAACCCGCTGCTCGTACCCGGCCTCACTCCGGCGCAGCGGCTGTGTTACTTCAACGCGATGTCGCACTTTCTGTATGCGTTGCCGCGTCTCATCTTTCTCACCGCGCCGCTCATCTACCTCATCTTCGGGGCGACCAACATTCCCGGCCTCTGGATCGCAATCGTGGCATACGCCGCCCCGCACCTCGTGCTCTCCAACCTGACCAACTCGCGCATGCAGGGGCAGCACCGGCATTCTTTCTGGAACGAAATCTACCAGACGGTGCTCGCGCCCTACATCCTGCTGCCCACGCTGTTTGCCCTCATCAATCCCAATCGGAAGCTCGGCAGGTTCAACGTGACCCCCAAGGGCGGCGTGGTCGACAAGGACTTCTTCGACGCGCGCATCGCCCGCCCATTTCTCGCATTGCTTGCCTTCAACTTCTTTGGCCTGCTGTGCGCGGTCCCCAGATTTTTTCAGTTTCCCATCTTCGCGGTTCCGTCGTGGCTGTCCTTTGTCAACTGGCCGGCCCACATCTACGACGGCGCTCACGCCGGCACCATCTGGGTCAACGTGCTCTGGACGCTCTTCAACCTGACCATCCTTGGCGTCGCCACCTCGGTTGCCTGGGAAAGTCAGCAGCGCAGGAAGACGGTGCGCGTGGCCCTGGCCATACCGTCGGATGTGATTCTTGCCGATGGTTCCATGATCCAGGGCATCACCGCCGACCTCTCCAACGGCGGCGTGCGCACCTGCATGGATCACGCCGTGAAGGCCGCAGTTGGCGATCAAATCCAGTTTGTCCTCCCGCTGTTGGATGGCTCTGCCACCCTGCCGGCGACGATCATTGGCGTCGACGGGAGTTATCTCCGCGCCCGCTTCAATCCGCTAAGTCTTCAGGAAGACGAGGCGCTGACCATGCTCTTGTACTCGCGCGCCGATGCCTGGTTGGGTCTCGGCGAAGCGCGCGAGGCCGATCGGCCAGTCCGCAGTTTCGGCCGCATCCTGCGCTTGTCGCTGCGCGGTCTTGCGCAGATCGTCAGCGGTTCAAGAAGCAGGAACGGGCGCGCCAGAAGCACACTGGCAACCAGCATCGTCCCCACCATCCTGCTGGCACTGCTGGCCGGTGCCGTTCCCCAAGATACGCGCGCGGCGCAGGCCGTACCCTCCCAGTCAACCTCCGTCCCCGCAGCCGCCGCGCAGAATTCCGTGCCCGCTCCCGCCCATCCCGTCGCCCCGGCAGCATTCTCGAGCGTCTTCACCCTGGCCGACGCGGGCGTGCCCGGACCCATCACCCTCCACGGCGTCGATGCCTCCCACTCGGTCTATTTCTCCATCGCCCGGAACCACATTGTAAAGACGGCTGCGATGAAGCTCCGCTACCATCTCTCTCCGGGCTTGTTGCCCGGCGTCAGCCAGCTCAACGTCAGCCTCAATGGCGCGCTGGTCGCGTCGCTCGCCGTAAACACCAGCGACCAGCCCGGCCCGCTCGAAGCCGCCGTGAATCTGCCCGCGGAGCTTCTGGTTCCCAATAACCAGCTCACCTTCGAGTTCATCGGGCACTACGCGCTGCGCTGCGAAGACCCCTCGAACTCCACGCTGTGGGCCCGTGTCGATTCCAATTCAACCATCGAACTCGCAGGTTCGCTTCTGCCCATCACCAACGACCTCAGCCTGCTCCCGCTTCCGTTCTACGATTCCGGCGTGAATCCCAATCCCGTCGTGCCCATCGTCTTCCTTTCGCAGCCGTCGCCGAAGGCCATCCAGGCGGCGGGAATCGTCGCATCGTGGTTCGGCATTCTGGATGGCTACCGCCCGGTGCGCTTTCCCGTTTCCATTGGCGCCATTCCAGCCGGCAACGCCATTGTGATCGCCCAGAGGGTCGCGGAGATTCCAGCGTCGTTGAACATCACGGCAACTTCCGGCCCCACCGTGGCCATATCCGCCAATCCGTCCGATCGCACTTCGACCATCCTTCTTCTCACCGGCGACAACCCGGACGCACTCTTGATGGCGGCGATGGCCCTGGCCCTGCACGGAGACACCTGGCAGGGCCCGCAGATGTCCGTTCAAAGCCTTACCCTGCCGCCGCCGCGCAGGCCGGACGACGCTCCGCGATGGCTCAGCACAGACCAGAACAGCGCATCGAACCTCGGCGAGATCGCGCAGACCGGCGACCTCGAGGGCGATGGCTCCGTGCCCATCGCCGTCTATCTGCGCATCCCCCCCGATCTCGACTATGGCGAGAAGCAGAACCTGCCCTTTCATCTCAGCTATCGCTACGATGGCGTCCCGCTGGGAACCGGCAGCACCTTGCAGCTGTACATGAACGGCGCCTTTGTCAGCTCGACGCCATTGCCGCATCGGGACAATGCGTCCTCCGTGTTGGAGACGGTAGTTCCCATCCCGGTCTCCGACCTGCGGCCCTTTTCGAACACCATGACCCTGAGCTTCACGTTTCAGGCCGCCGGGGATGGAAGCTGCACCGCAGCCATGCCTGCGAATCTGCAGGGCGCCATCTTGAAGGACTCCAGCCTCGACATCGCCGGCATTCCCCACTGGACGTCGCTCCCCAACCTCGAGCTCTTCGCCAACGCCGGCTATCCGTTTACCCGCAAAGCCGACCTCGCCGACACCGCCGTGGTGCTTCCGGACCAGCCCTCGGCCGCCGAGTTGGAGATGTTCCTCTCCATGATGGGGCACTTCGCGGCGCAAACGGGATATCCGGTGCTGAATGTAACTGTAACCAACGCCGCAGGCATCACCGCCGATGGGACCAAAGACTACCTCGTGATGGGCACGGTAGACGACCAGCCCGCGCTGCGGACGCTGGACCGCTCGCTGCCCGTCGGGGTGGACGCCGCCGGCTTACACATCCGCGACCTCCACGGCGTCTTCGGCCGCGTAGCCTGGTGGCGCCATGGCTCCGACCAGGCGCCCGGCGGAGAGCTGGATACGGCAGGCGCCCTCCCCGATGCGCTGATTGAGGGAATCGAGTGGCCGAGTGGCTCCAATCGCTCCGTTGTGCTGGTGCTGCTGCGCGACGACGCCGCGGTCCCGAACTTCCTTTCCACCTTTTTTGAGGCATCGCAATCGTCCGCTGTCTCGCAGTCGGTCAGCGTGCTGCACGGCGCACAGTTTTCCTCATACCGGATTGGAAGCGCCGCCTATCGCGTGGGCGACATCTCACTGCTTACCCGCGTAACCATGATCTTCCAGCAATTCCCCTGGCTGATCGCGATTGTGTTGGCGATCCTGTGCTTCCTCATGGCGGTGTTGCTCCAGGCAAAACTGCGGCGCCAGGCACGTTTGCGCCTGCACGGCGACGAGTAACCCGAGGACCTCGAACCAACCCTTCCACCCCGAACCCAGTCACCGGATCGACGCCGCCATCGCTGCGCCGCGGCAGATTCGCGTTCCCAAAATACCTGCCGGGATGGGCTGCTCTCGCGCCCGGCGCAGTACGACTCCGGATATTTGGGAATCGTCCCCGGATATCCTCAAGTTGTTGCGCCCGGAGGGTGAAAAGCGCGATACACGGGCGGGGAAAAGCGATAGTCTTCTGGTACAGCCGCAGTGTCAAACTTGGTTCCTGTCGGCGTCGGCAAGTGCACAGACAACGATCATGATCAAAGCGTGTGTAATCCGGCTCTGGGCCCCTGCGATTTTGCTTGGCGGCGTGGCATTGGCCGCGACCCCGGCCCGGCTGGAAGCACAGGCGTCGTCGTCCCCCGCACACGCTTCGCCATCGGTAGTCAGGTCGCTGCTGGACAAGGCGCACGCGCTGGAGCTGCGTGGCCGCCTCGATCTCGCCGAGCAGACCTGGCAGCAGGTGCTGCTCACCGACCCCAGGAACACTGAGGCACTCGGCGGACTCGCCCGCGCCGCCAAGCTCAACCACAGCCCGGCGCTCGCGAACAGCTATCTGCAACGTCTGCGCGCGATCGACCCCAACGATCCCAACATCGCCATCGTGGAGAGCATCCCCGCCGGCAAGCAGGACCAGCAGTCCCAGCTGCAGCAGGCAGCCAGGCTCGCCGAGGCAGGGCAGTACGCCGCAGCGATGGTCATCTATCGCCGGGTCTTTCGAACCAACCCTCCGCCCGGTAACTGGGCGCTCGCCTACTACGAAACCGAGGCAGCCACAGAAGACGGCCGTGCCCAGGCCGTAGCCGGCCTGCGCGCGCTGCTCGATCAAGATCCCCGCAACGTGCAATACCGGATTGCCCTGGGGCGCGTGCTGACCTACGACCCGGCGACGCGGGAGGAAGGCCGGGAGTATCTCGCCAGCTTCCCCAACGACCCGAAGGCAACCGAGGCGTTCCGCCAATCGCTCCTGTGGGATGCACCGAACCCGGTGATGGCCCCGCAAATTCGCGCGTATCTGGCAACCCACCCGGATCCTGAGCTCGCCGCCGCGCTGCAGTCGGGGCGGTCGCCGGCGAATGCACCTGCGCCTCCCGCCCAGATCCAGACCCAGATCCAGACCCAGGTCCACACTCCCGCTCCCAGCGCCCTCGCCGCCCCGCCGCCGACCACGACGACCACCTCGGCAATCGCCTCCACCAAGGCTCCGCCGGCAGCCGAACCAGTCCCGGTTCGAACGCCTGCGCCCGCCGATGGCGCAGACGGCGGCGCGGCCCGCACCCGCGCGGCGGAGATGGCCGCCTATCAGGCGCTCAACGCAGGCCACGTCGACGAGGCGGAGTCCCGCTTCAAGGCGATCCTCGCCGCCGAACCCCAAAACCCGAAGGCGCTTGCCGGCATGGGCTACGTCCGCATGCAACAGGGAAACTTCCCGGGTGCCATCGGCTTCCTCGAGCAGGCCAGGCAGCTTACCCCAAACGATAAGGGGCTGGCCTCGGCGCTCGATACCGCGCGTTTCTGGTTCGTCATGGGCGAAGGCCAGCGCGCCCTCAACGACAGTGACCTCACCACCGCGGAGAAGCGTTACCAGGCCGCACTGGATCTTCGCCCCAACAGCGCGGAGGCGCTCGAAGGCCTGGGCGGCACGTTCGCGAAGGCCCAGCAACCCGCGTCCGCGATTCCTCTCTTCCAGCGCGCGGTGGCTGCGGATCCCGCGTCTGTCCCGGGCTGGCGCGGCCTCTTCCTCGCGCAGGTCCAATCCGGAAACGCCCCGCTCGCCCTGGCGACCGACAAGCAGGTCCCCGCCGCCGTCCACACCCAGCTCCTGAGCGACCCCCTGTTCCTCCTGTCGCTCGCTTCCGCATACTCCGCCGTGGGCCAGGCCGGCGATGCGCAAAAGACCCTGGAGAGCGCTCTGAAGTTGCCCCCTCCCGCGGATGCAAAAGGGTTGAAGGCCGACCTGCAACTCCAGTTGGCCGGCCTCCTGACTGCCGCGAACCACCTCGATCAGGCCGAGGGCCTGTATGCACAGGCGGTCGCGGACGACCACGGAAACGCCGCGGCCTGGCAGGGACTGGTGCGCGTCCAGCACGCCATGGGGCACGATCCGGACGCGTTGAAGTCGGTCGAAAGCATGCCTCCTGCGGCCTATGCGGCTGCCATGCGCGACCCCAGCTTCGAAGTCACAGTGGCCTCCGTCTATGAGAACGAAAAGAAGCTCGACGAGGCGCAGCAACTGCTCCAGACCGCCCTCACCCAGCAGACTGACGCGGGACAGAAACCTTCCCCCGAGCTTCAGATGCAGCTCGCCGACCTCTACTTGCTGCGCGGCAACCCGCGGCTGGCCTACCCGGTCTATCAGCAGGTGCTCCGCGACCATCCCAATCGCGCCGATGCCTGGGCCGGTCTGCTTTCGGCCCTCCATGTCACCGGCCACGACCAGGACGCGGCCGAGCAGACAAAGACCATTCCGCCTCCCGTGCGCGCCCAGCTTGAGACCAACCCCGCCTACCTCGAAACCATGGCGTCGGTGTATCAAGCCCTGGGCCGTTCGCGCGAAGCCGCCCCCTTCCTCAGTCGCGTCGAGCAGGGCTACGCGGCGCAGAGCAAGGCTCCGCCCGCCGACTTGGAGATCCAGAACGCCTGGGTGCTCTACAACGGAATGGAGGACGCGGCCCTTTATCGCCAGTTGATGGGCCTCGGCAGCCGCCCCGACCTCACCGCGGACCAGCGCAAGACCGTCGAGACCATCTGGACCAACTGGGCCGTGCGTCGCGCCAATCAGGCCGCCGCCGTCGGCAACTCGCGCCGCGCGATCGCGATTCTCAACGCCGCCGCGCATGCGTTCCCTGACAATCCCGCAGCCATCAAGGCGCTCGCCATCGGATACCAGCAGGCCGGCCAGCCGCATCAGGCCGTGCTCATCTACAAGGCGCAGAACCTGTCCAAGGCCAGCGCCGCGGACTACCAGGCCGCGGTCGGGGCCGCGCTGGCCGCCGGCGACAACAAGGACGCCGAGATATGGCTCCGCTATGCGCTCGCCGCCTATCCGTCCGATCCGCAAATCCTCATGCTCGGCGCCAGGTTCGAACAGGCCCGCGGAGACACCGCCCGCGCCATCAAGTACTACCGCGCCTCGCTCAAAGCGATGCCGCCGGCCCCGTCCGTCCCCAAGCTGGCCGCTGAACTCGGCCTTCCCGCATCCTCTGCTCCAGCCAGCCTGCCCAGCCCGGCCCAGCCGCAGGATATCTCCATCCTGCTCGCTCCGGACTCGAGCGACTGGCCTTCGCCCGCACCCGCCGGCCCGGTTCAGCCGTATGCGCCCAGCGACACCAATCCGTTGTCTCCCAACAATGACATGTCCAGAGTTGTGCCGCCGTACATGACCAATCCCGGCGGCAAACCGGCCGAGACCGCGTCGCCGTCCCAGGCAACGCCGGCAGCCGCCAATCCTCCCAGCCAGCCGGATGTTCGAGCCAGCGTGCAGCATGCAACCAGTCAGACGCTCGCTCAGGCACAGCCCACCTCCGACGCAACGTCCGCCGTCTCCACGCCGCAGGCCTATCAGGCGCAGCAGGTGGCACAGCTCACTCAGCAGGCAGCCTCACAGCCGCCGCCGCCCTCACCATCCACCGGGCCCAGCGGGGAGGCTTATGGCCCAGTCGCCTACATCGCGCCGCCCCCGGCCGCACCCTCAGTCGCAGGCGCCGATCGAGGCGTCACCGGCCGCTCCGTTCTTCCGGTCCAACTCGGCGACAAAACCCCGCCGCCCCTACCGGCGCAGACCGACATGACCGACGTTCTTCCCACCCAGCACTACGCTCCCAGCGCCCGCGCAAACCAGGCCGCCCGCGCGGAGCCCGAGGTCGCCGCCGCCCGCGCCGCGCGCATCCGCCAGCTTCAGCAGGATAACGCCGCCGGCGCCGGCCAGAGCCACCCGCCGTCCGAGGACACCGTCACGGCGCCCACCCAGAGCGCGGCGTACTCGGCGCCGCCGCAACCGGCGCAAAACCAGGGCGCCGCGCAGGTGCCCCAGCCGTCTACAGCACCCGCGGGCCAGTTCGGCAACATTCCCGACACCGGAGCGCAGCAGTATCCGCAGCCGCGCACTCCGCCCATACCCAGCCGGCCGGCCACCGTCACGCGCAGCAGCCCAGCCCCCGAAACCCCTGCGCCTGCTCCGGCCGCTGTTTCAGTGCCAGCCCCCATGGCAGCGCCCGGAGCGGTTGTGCCCACGCCCGCGCCGCCCCCGCCGGCCGCTCCCGTTGCAGCGGCTCCGCCGCCGAATCTCGAACAGACGTATCCCCCCATCGCACCTGACTATCCCCTCGCCCCGCCGCCCACCGACGCCGAACTCCAGGCGCGCAATCTCCCCGCTCTGCGCGGCTTCTTCGGCTAGATCGGAAGAGCACACGTCTGAA
>OBLU010003981.1_pt1 | contig 13346 bp, 10 predicted proteins | sample 1518681 | NCBI WGS metagenome assembly OBLU01 (sample SAMEA3539304, study PRJEB22396) | soil metagenome | biome: tundra; feature: field; material: soil | place: USA | collected 2010-05 | depth 0.15 m | reverse complement strand
CGGCAGGGAAGTACGTCGTGCCCAACCAGTTTGCCGAGATGGCCGAGCAGAACGGCGCGGTTGGCCTGAACGCCTCCACCGAGGAGGATTCGACGCAGTACTTCTGGAGCATGCCCTCCAACCGGCTGGAACTATGGGCCTACATGGAGAGCCAGCGGATTGGCCACCCGGTGGAGCGCGAGTTCTACAAGGAGCGGGATGTGGTGCAGGAGGAGCGCCGCATGCGCATCGACTCCAACCCCATTGGCGCGATGGTCGAGCAGTTCCTCGCAACCGCCTACGTGGCGCATCCCTACGGCCGCTCGGGCGTGGGCTGGGAGAGCGAGATCAGTCAGGTGAATGCGACCGAGGCTGACGCCTTCCACAAAAAGTACTATGTGCCGGCGAACATCGTGATTGCCGTGGTCGGCGATGTGAAGGCCTCCGACACAATGCCGGTGCTGATCAAGTATTTTGGCCCGATCCCGGCGGGGCCGAAGCCGGAGCCGATGACCACCGTTGAGCCGCCGCAGTTTGCCGAGAAGTCCGTCGTCATTCGCGAGGCGACGCAGCCGTTTTACATTGAGGGCTATCACCGCCCCGACTACCGCGATCCAGACGACGCGGTGTATGAGGCCATCAGCGATATCATCTCCAACGGCCGTACGGCGCGTCTCTACAAGAGCCTGGTGCGCGACCAGAAGATCGCCGCGGACGCCGAGGGATTCAGCGGATTTCCGGGGCAGAAATATCCGGGGCTGTACGCGTTTTACGCCTTCCCGGTGCCAGGTCACACGCCCACCGAGATGCGCGAGGCAATTCACAAGGAGATCGACAAGCTGAAGACGACGGACGTCACGGATGACGAGCTCCAGATGTTCAAGACGCGCGCTCGCGCAGGCCTGTTGCGCGGACTGGCGGACAACGAGGGACTCGCGCAGCAGCTTGCCGAGTACCAGACACGCTACGGCGACTGGCGCGAACTGTTCCGCGAACTGGACCGGATCGATAAGGTGACCAAGGCCGATGTACGCCGCGTGTCGAACCAGGTTTTTGTGGAGAGCAATCGCACCAGCGCAACCATCGAGTTCCAGCCACCGCCACAACCTGCCGTGCAGAGCGCAGGGGGTGGCGAATGAACTCTCTCGCGAAAGAAACAAGGATGAAGATGCCAGGAAAGACACTCAACACGTGCCTCACGTTCGCGCTCGCATGCACGCTGCTGCCGGCAGGCTTCGCGCTGGCGCAGGATGCGAAGTCCGCGCCGAAAGCGCCCGCCGAAACGACCGCGAAGGCTCCAGCGCAGGCCCAACCGTGGACCAAGATCCCCATCCCGCCACTGCACGCGTTCAAGCCGGTGCAGCCGAAGCGTATCGAGCTCGCAAACGGCCTCGTGATCTTCCTGCAGGAAGACCATGAGCTTCCGTTCATTGATGGATCGATCCTGATTCGTGGCGGCAGCCGCGAGGTGCCGACTGCGAAGACCGGCCTGATCACCATGTACGGCGAAGCGTGGCGCACCAGCGGCACTGCCACCAAGAGCGGCGACGCGCTCGACACGGAGCTCGCTGAGAAGGCGGCCAGCATCGAGTCCGGCGGCGGCGGAGCTTCCACTTCGCTCGGTTGGGGCAGCTTCAAGCAGGACTTCGACAGCGTCTTTGGCGAGACAGTGGATCTTCTGCTGCACCCGGCGTTCAAGGTGGATAAGCTGCAAATCGCCCAGCGCGGCATGGACACCGGCATTTCGCGCCGCAACGACGACCCCGAAGGCATTGCCAGCCGCGAGTCCACCAGGCTGGTCTACGGCAAGAACAGCCCCTACGCGCGCCAGGCGGAGTACGACACCGTCAGCGCGGTGACGCTGGACGATCTCAAGGACTGGCACGACCGCACCGTGGTCCCCAACGGCATGATCGTCTCGGTAGAGGGCGACTTCGACTCCACGGAGATGGAGGCCAAGCTGCGCAAGGTCTTCGAACCGCTGCAACGCGGCACGGTCATTGAGTCGCCCAAAGTCGACTTCACCGGGCCGACGCCGGGCGTCTACTTCGCCGATAAAGAGGATGTGAACCAGTCGACCGTGGAGATTGTCGGACTGGGCACGCTGCGCAACAATCCCGACTATTACGCGCTGAGTGTGATGAACGAAATCTTCTCCGGCGGCTTCGGCTCGCGCGTGTTCCAGTACGTGCGCACCAAGCTGGGGCTGGCTTACTCAGTCGGCGGCGCTTACGGATCGGCGTACGATCATCCCGGCGTCTTCCGCAGCTCCGCCGGCACCAAGAGCGTTAGCACGGTCGCGGCGACCAGCGCGATCCTCGAAGAGATTGGTCGCCTGAAGACGGATCCACCCACCCCCGACGAGATGCGCAAGGCCAAGGACCAGGTCATGAACTCGTTCATCTTCCACTACGACACGCCGGAGAAGACGCTGAACGAGCAGGTATCGCTGGCGTTCTACGGCTATCCTCCGGACTTCCTCGAGAAGTACAAGGACGGCGTCGAGAAAGTCACTGCGGCGGACATCACCCGCGTGGCGAACAAGTACATCGATGTGTCGAAGCTGGCGATTCTGGTGGTGGGCAACAAGGCGGAGATCAAGCCGCCGCTATCCACGCTGGGCAAAGTCACGGACCTGGACATCACCATTCCACCGCCGCCGGGAGCGCCGAAGAAGTAGGCCAGCTAGTACTCGTCCAGGACTTTGAAGATGTCGGAGAGCGCCAGCACAATGGGCGTCTCCGGCACGGCCAACTCGCCTGAGGTGTGCTCGACCATTGTGGTTCCTGCGAAGACCATGATGCTGCGAGCCTCCCCATCGACCACCCATACTTCAACAACTCCCATGTCGAGATAATCGCGAACTTTTTCGCGCATGCGGGACATGCGGTCCTCGGGGGCGAGCACCTCAATGCAAAGAAGAGGTGGAGTGCGGACGATCTGTTCCTTGGGCGCAGCGATTCGCCGGAGGCACACATCGGGAACGCGGAAGCGCGTTGCGCCGACTTGAACGCGAACTTCGGAGTTTGCCCGGAAGTAAGCTTTGTTGGTTGGGGTTCGAAGCAGCTCTAAGAGTTGGCTCTGCAAATCGCTGTGGTCGGTCTCGCCCATGTTCCGTTCCTGAACTTCTCCGTCCACATAGTCGCAGTCCGGGCTGTAGCTTGTGCGGAGGTATTCGCTGACCGGAATCACAACATTCGTCGCCATAAGACCTCGCTGCATTCGATTATCCTCTCTCCCCGCCATAGAGCCAAGACCATTCGGCGTGAGAAGATAGCGGGCATGGAAGCAACCGGTTTTGCAGTCGCCATCATGGCCGCGGGCAAGGGCACGCGGCTCAAAAGCAAGCGCCCCAAGGTGCTGCACGAAGTCGGCGGCCGCGCCCTGCTGCTGCACGTGATCGCAGCGGCCAAGACGCTGGTCCCCGCTAAGGACATCTTCTGCATCATCGGCCACGAGGCGGAGCGGGTGCAGGCCGCGGTAGCGCCGACCGGCGTGAACTTCGTGCTGCAGGAGGAACAGCGCGGCACAGGCCACGCGATGCAGATCCTGAAAGCCTGGTTCGAACTCTCCGGCATCACTCCGCCGAAGCACCTGCTTGTCCTCTCCGGCGATGTTCCGCTGATCCGCCCGGAGACGCTCGCCTCGCTCCGCGAGCTGCACCTGCTCGAACGCGCTGCGATGACCATCCTCACCGCGGTCCCGGACGACCCCACCGGTTACGGCCGCGTGCTGCGCCGAGTGCCCGGTCGTCCCGACGTGACGGCCATCGTCGAGCAGAAGGCGCTCACCTCCGAACAACTCTCCGCCCCCGAGATCAACTCCGGCATCTACTGCTTTGAGACCGAGGCGCTGTTCGCCAAACTCGATCTGCTCTCCACCAACAACGCCCACGGCGAGTTCTATCTCACCGATGTTGCCGCCATGCTGGTCGCTGACGGACGCCGCGTGGTCGCAATTCAGGCCGACAGCGTGGACGAGGTCCTCGGCGCAAACACCATCGCCGAGATGATGCATCTTGACCAGGCCATGCGCACCGCCAGCGCGCGTCGCCTGATGGCGCAGGGCGTGACCATCTTCCGGCCTGACACCTGTGTCATCGACGCCGAGGTCACGGTCGGCGCGGACACCGTCATCGAACCTTACGTGCAACTGCTGGGCGCAACCCAGATCGGCAGTGACTGCCGCGTGCGCTCCTACTCCGTGATTCAGAACTCCACCCTCGCCGACAATGTCACCGTGCGCAACGGCTGCATCCTCGACGGCGCGCAGGTCGGCGATGGAGCGGTGCTCGGCCCCTACTCGCACCTCCGCCCCGAGAGCAACATCGGACCCGATGCTCACGTCGGCAACTTCTGCGAGACCAAGAAAGTAACGCTGGGTCGCGGCTCCAAGGCCAACCATCTGACGTATCTTGGCGACGCGATCATCGGTGAGGGCACCAACATCGGCGCGGGCGTCATCACCTGCAACTACGACGGCGTTCACAAGCACACCACCACCATCGGCGACGGCGCATTCGTGGGCTCGGACTCGACGCTGGTCGCGCCCGTCAGCATCGGTGACGGTGCCTACGTTGGCGCGGGCTCGTGCATCACGCAACCGGTTCCCGCGGGCGCTCTGGCGGTTGCCCGCTCGCACCAGGTGACCAAGGAAGGCTGGGTTGCCGCGCGCAAGGCCGAGCGGGCGGCGAAGAAGAAAGCCTGACCGCAGCCCGACCGGTCAGTCGCTTACGACGACCGCCATCGCAAATCCGTCGTAGCCTTTGCTGCCGACGGTCTGGATCGCTGTTGCGCTCAGCCGAGGCTCAGCAGCCATCCGCTCGAACATCGTGCGAACGCCCTGCACGTTCGGGTCCGGACTCTCCGCGTCGACGATCGCACCTTCGCGCACGACATTGTCCGTGACAATCAGTGTTCCGCGTCGCGCCAGTTTGAGCGCCCACTCCAGGTATGCCGGAATATTCTGCTTGTCTGCATCGATGAAGATCAGATCGAACGGCCCAGCGCCCTCCTGGTGCAGTTGAGCGAGCGACTCCGCGGCGGCGCCCAGGCGCACCTCCACAACTCCCCCGAATCCCGCGCGATCGATGTTCGCCCGCGCGACCTCTGCGTGCTTCGGTTCGACCTCCAGCGTGATGAGGCGGCCTTCCGCAGGCAGCGCGCGCGCCAGCCAGATGGTGCTGTATCCGCCGAGCGTGCCAATCTCGAGGATCCTGCGCGCGCCCCTGGTCAGCGCCAGCAAATGCAGCAGCTTTCCCTGATTCGGCGTTACGTCGATGGAGGGCAGTCCGGCGTCCGCATTCGCTTTCAGGGCCGCTTGCAGAGGAGGATCGGTATGCGTGAGAGTGTCGGTGATATAGCGGTCCACTGCAGTCCATTTGTCCTGGTCCATGGTGATCCTTGTCGGTTGCGATGTCGGCACGGTTCCATCATAAAGCGGCTTATGTTCCGCGCCGTCTGTGCCGATAGAAGCAGCAGGCGGCCGGCGGCGGCGGAAAGAGACTCAGGTGCAGCAGGGAACCACTTCACCCAGGGCGGACCACATCCTGGTCGTCGACGATGACTCGGCGATGCTGGGCCTTGTGGTGGCGCTGCTGGAACACAGCGGCTACGATGTCAGCGCGGCCGCCGACGCCAAGCACGCCATGCTCCACCTGCAGGACGACCCCGGCTGCGACCTGGTCCTCTCCGACGTGATGATGGCGGGCGGTGACGGCCTGAACCTGCTGGACACGATCAGCCGGGACCACCCCGGCCTGCCCGTCGTGATGCTGACCGGCGTGCATGACGTCCACGTCGCGACCAACGCGTTCAGCCGCGGCGCGGTCGATTACCTGCTCAAGCCCTTCGACGGCGCCCACCTGATCGCCGCAGTAGGCCGGGCGCTGGAACACGGCCGCCTGCTGAAGCAGAACGCAGAGTATCGCCACAACCTGGAAGAAATCATTTCGGCGCGCACCAACCGCCTGCGCGCCACCATGCAGGACCTCGAACGAAGCTACGACTTCACGCTGGAGGCGATGGGCGACGCGCTCGACCTGCGCGATTCCGAGACCGAAGGCCATTCCCGCCGCGTCACGGCCTACACCATCGCCCTGGCGCGCGAGATGGGTGCCCCCACGGAGCAGCTTCGCGTCATCGCGCGCGGCGCCTTCCTGCACGACATCGGCAAAATCGCCACGCCGGACCGCATCCTGCTGAAGCCGGGCAAACTCGACCCGGAAGAGATCGCGATCATGCGCGAGCACTGCGCCCGCGGATACGAGATGGTGCGTAAGATCCCCTTCCTGCGCGAGGCGTCGGAGATCGTCTACGCCCACCAGGAGACCTTCGACGGCACGGGCTACCCGCGCGGTCTGCGCGGCGAAGAGATTCCGCTGGGCGCGCGCATCTTCGCCATCGCCGACACGCTCGACGCCATGACCTCGGACCGCCCCTACCGCAAAAAGTGCAGTCTCGCAGAGGCGCGCCGCGAGATTGCACGCTGCAGCGGAACCCAGTTCGACCCTGCCATCGTCAATGTCTTCCTCGCGCTGTCCGACGACACGTGGCGCGACCTGCGCCGGGAAGTTGAGCGCGGCACCGGTGGCCCTCTGGGCATCCCAGTTTGAGCCCCCACACGGCGGCTTCATAGTTGCGCGGAACCCTCTCGCGGCTTACCATCGGCCAGCAAAAGATTCTCGAGGTGGCTCCATGGCATCCAGTAAACCGACGCTTACCGACGATGAACTCCGTGCGCTTCTGCTCGAACTTCCCGAGTGGGCCCTCCAGGACGGCATGCTCGTCCGGTTCTGGTCCTTCGACGACTTTGTGCAGGCCATGGCCTTCGTCAACCGCGTGGCTGAACTTGCCGAACAGGCCGGGCATCATCCCGACATCGACATCCGCTACAACCGGGTGAAGCTGGCTCTTGTTTCGCACGATGCCGGTGGAATCACAGCACGCGATGCCAAAATGGCGCGCACGCTCAGTGTTGAGTTTGCCGCCTGAACCGCCGCGCCGGCCGGTCCTCTGCAGTGCGATGGCAACTCCTCAACCGGCCCCAAGGCCCCCAGCGCAAGGCGAGGTCCGACCACGCCGCCGAATGCGTGGTATTCTGAAAACTGCAGAGCGGGTTTCGCTCCACCTTTTCGGCCGGCACCAGCAAGCGCCGGTGTCTCGAGCCGAACCAAGTTGCGTCACTGGCCTCCCGGCACGGACAATTTACCGTCCGTGCCGCCTTTTTTTTCGGGGCCAGGCGGCCCATCGCCCGACATTGAACAGCAGTCCCTGGTTCAGCTTGATCAGAGAATTCCTGTCTCAGCAGCAGCGAAGCATAGCCATTCCAGTCAGCAGGGGGGCCTCAGGCCCTCGGATTCGGCGGCAGAACTCCCCCGTCTCCAGTGCTCGCCCCCCGGAATCCGTCCTCCCAGGCAATTTCCGCTCCGTTTGCCGCCCCAGCCCCCGGACGGTGCCCTCGGCAGTCCCCCCTTTGAAATTTTTAATTTCCCTATGCCCTAAATCCTGCATCCCATCTACAATCAGCGATAAGCTACAATCTACCAACCTGCTACAAGGAGATACCGCGATGACGAAAGCCGATCTTGTCGACAGAGTGACCGCTCTCGGCGACCTTACCCGACGTGACGGCGAAATCATCGTCGACACCCTGTTTGAGTCGGTCATTGGAGCGCTGAAGGCTGGGGACAAGATCGAGATCCGCGGCTTTGGCAGCTTCCGCACCCGCCAGCGCAACTCGCGCATTGGCCGCAACCCGAAGACCGGCGAGCGCGTGGATGTGCCCGCCAAGCGCGTGCCGTTCTTCAAGCCCTCGAAGGAGCTGCGCGACTCGGTCAACCCCGGCGGAGTCAAGAGTGTAGCCGCGAAGCCCGCCACCGAATCCGTCGACCCGCACCATCCGCCTGCGATGTAGCGTTGTAACCGCAGGCAGGGAACTGACCCACCGGGCGAGGTATTCGGGGCAAAGCAAGCCCGTCCCGAGTCCCCGTGCGCCTGGCAACACGTTCCTGTTGCAAATTTCACATCCAAACGGTCACAATCGTCATCTAGTCAGGAGGAGCTTCCTCCCATGCCGATCGCTATTGAGTTCTTCGTCGGCCACGCCTACGCCATTCTTTTTCTCTGGGTGCTGGTCGAGCAGTTTGGCCTCCCCGTGCCCAGCATCCCCCTGCTGCTCACCGCCGGCACGCTGAGCGCTACACACCGCGTCAGCTTCACCACCGCACTGGTTGCGGTCGTCGCCGCCTGCCTCATCTCCGACTCCAGTTGGTACGCCCTCGGCCATCGCTACGGCAGCCGCGTCATCCGCCTGCTATGCAAGCTGTCGCTTGAGTCTTCCACCTGCGTGGCCAAGACCGAAGGCTACTTCACCCGCCGCGGCGCCGAGACGCTGCTCTTCGCCAAGTTCGTCCCCGGCCTCTCCACCGTCGCCGCGCCCATCGCCGGACAGACCGGCATGCCCTACTCGCGCTTCCTGCTCTACGACCTTTCCGGCACGCTGTTATGGTCGCTTTCGTTCCTCTTCCTCGGCCGCTTCTTCGGAGACATCGCCAAGCGCAGCCAGGCCTTCTTCGCCCTGCTCAGCCACTTCGCGGTGCTCGTCTTCGTCGTGATGGTGGCCGGCTTCTTCCTCTGGCGCGTGGTCAAGCAGCGCCGCTTCCTCGCCCAGGTCCGCGAGCTTCGCCTCGAGCCCTCGCAGTTGAAGGCCATGCTCGACGAGGCCTGCATCGACGGCTCCGAGCAGCCCTTCATCGTCGACCTGCGTCACCCGCTCGACTATCTGCCGGACCCGCGCGTTCTGCCCGGCGCGGTGCGCATCGGCCCATCCGAGATCGCGCGCCTCGCCGACCGCATCCCGCGCGATCGCGACATCATCCTCTATTGCACCTGCCCGTCGGAGGAAACCTCCGCGAAGGTCGCAATGCAACTCCACCGCCTCGGGATCACCCGCGTCCGCCCGCTGCGCGGAGGATTCAACGGATGGAAGCAAGCCGGCTACCCGCTGCTCGACTACGTCGAAGACTCCGAACTGCCCGCGCCTTCCCTCATCAGCCCCGCATCCCCACTCAACCACGTCGCCTGAGTACAAACAGAAAACATACAACCGCGGATGGGCGCGGATCAACGCGGATCAAAAAACAGGTCGTTCTCAATCCGCGTTGATCCGCGCCAATCCGCGGTCGGTCTTTCTTCGCATCAACTCCCCAGCTTGAACACCACCGTGATCGTGGTCTGAACCTCGGTCGGCTCGCCGCTCAGCAGGTATGGCCGATACCGCGCCACCTGGACCGCCTCCACCGCGGCAGGCCGCAACATCTCCGGCCCGCTCACGACGTGCAGGCTCTCGATCCGCCCGGCCTTCGAGATCACGGCCTCCAGCACCACCGTGCCCTGGACACCAGCCGCCCGCGCAATCGGCGGATAGGCCGGCCGGATCGGCGTCAGCAGCAGTCCTAACGACACGCCACCAGACACCCGGGCCGGGCTCGTCTCCTTCGGCATTGCTACCGTTACGCTGGGACCGGGCCCGGTGGCCGTCAAGTTAAAAATCGCCGATCCTCCGGGAATTCCCGATCCGAACGGAAGGTTTGTAACCACCGGAGGAGCATTTCCATCCGCTGGATCGCCCGGGCGTGGAAACGTGAATCGCTGCGTGGCCTGGGCCTGCGCTGCTGCCGCAGGCAAGCTCGTCGCGGACGAAGCAGCCGCCGTCTGCACATGCGGCATCGGTGCAGGAGGCTTCACCGGCAGCGGCACCGTCAACTGCGGCGCAACCGCGATCGGATGCAAAACCTCCGGCCGCACCAGCGGAATCGTCAGCAACAACGCCGCCAGCGCACATTGCAACGTAAGCGAACCCAGCGCCGTCCACCGCTCGGTTCCCGTTGCCACCAGACCACGTGACTCCACCAGGCTTCCCTCAAACATAAGGCACCTCCGAACTTCGGATCGGTGCGCATCTGCGAGGAATGCGTCCACCACCATAGACACCGCAGCGCAGCGAATGTTCCCGCGTCTGCCTTCAACCAGCAACGAACAACCAGCAACCGTATGATGGACGCGCGTGCCTTCTATCGCCAAACCCGCACCCAGCCGCGTGCTTTCCATCGACGTTCTCCGCGGCCTCACCATCGCGCTGATGATCCTGGTCAACGATCCCGGCGACTGGAGCCACGTCTACACGCAGCTCGACCACGCCCCATGGAACGGCTTCACCCTCACTGACTTCGTCTTCCCCAACTTCCTCTTCCTGGTCGGCGTGTCCATCATCCTGTCTATCGATTCCCGCATCGCACGAGGCGACAGCAAGCGCATGCTCGCCCTGCACATGTTCCGCCGCGCGATCACCATCTTCGCCATCAAAATGTTCCTCACCGCGTTCCCGCACTTTCACATGACCCACCTCCGCATCTTCGGAGTGCTCACCCGCATCGCCGTCTGCTACCTCATCGCCGGCCTCATCTGCCTGGCCGTCTGGAACACCCGCCACCGCATCCGCACGCTCGCCGCCATCACGGCCGCACTGCTCGTCGGCTACTGGGCGCTGATGCGCTTCATGCCCGTCCCTGGATTCGGCGTCCCCACACACGCCATGCCAATCCTCGACCCCGACCGCAATCTGGCAGCATGGCTCGACCGCGGCTTCAACGCCTTCACCCGAGCGTGGCTGCACACCGGCGTGCTCTACAACAAAACCCGCGACCCCGAAGGCCTCCTCAGCACCATCCCCGCCGTCGCCACCACGCTCATCGGCTGCATCACCGGCCTCTGGCTCCGCCGTACCGGCCCTAAAGAAGCGTCATCCCGACCGGACCCTGAGCGAGCGGAGCGAGTCGAAGGGGCAGTGGAGGGACCCCCGCATTTTGCTCGTAGCGCCCTAAGTGTGTTCCGTCGCTTCGGCGGCCTCTCCGCTGTTGGCCTTTTATTCTGCGTGGCTGGGGTTCTCTGGAACCCCTTCTTCCCCATCAACAAGAACCTCTGGACCAGCTCCTACGTCCTCTTCAGCGCCGGCCTATCCCTCCTCCTGCTCGCCCTCTTTTACTGGCTCATCGACATCTGCCACCTCAACCAGAAACCCGCAGGCAAGGCCCTCCTCTGGCCCTGGCTCGTCTTCGGCTCCAACGCCATCACCGCCTTCGTCCTCTCCAACTTCCTCGTCGAGCTAGCCCTCTGGATCAAGGTCCCGGCAGGCGCCCTCGTCAACCCCGCCGACCCGGCGCAGCGCATCTCCGCTTGGCTCTGGACCTACCGCCACCTCTTCGCCCGCCACGACTCCACCAACATCACCTCAGTCGCCTTCGCCCTCGCCTTTACCGCCCTCTGCTTCCTCCCCAACTGGCTCCTCTGGCGCAAGAAAATATTCCTCAAAGTCTGAATAGAGGAGATCAATCGTTCCTCCGCCCAGGAAATTTTCGTTACGGTTTCTTTACGTCTTTTTAACGGTTCCCTTATGATTTCAATATGGGAATCTCTTCTCCAGTCCAACGCTTCGGAAATGCTCTTCGCACCCACGGCCCCTGGCAGACGGCCCGGATCCTCAGCAAGCGGCTGCACCGCGAGTTCTTCCCAGCCCCGGTCCCCAACCACCCGTTCGATTTCGAACACGGCGTCGACACCAGCGGCTTGCTCTTCGCCGAACACCTCGCCTCCGGGCATCCGCACGACGACCACATCAACGCCTACTGGGGAACGGCTCCCTCAGGCTTCCGCGGGATCCTCGACGCATGGCAGCAGGCCCTCGCCGGCACACCCTACACCATCGAGGACTATACCTTCCTCGACATCGGCTGCGGCAAAGGTCGCGTCCTGATGCTGGCGTCCGACGCGCCCTTCCAGCGCATCGTCGGCGTGGAACTGAGCCCCGAGCTCACCGCCATCGCCCACAGCAATATGGCGAAGTGGGGCGCCGCGGCCACGCGGAATGCCGCGCCCCATCCGTGCAGCCACATCGACATTCTGAACGTCGACGCGCTGGTAGCTCCGATCCCCGACTCGCCCGTCGTGCTCTACATCTACAACTCCTTCAACCTGTACGTCATGCTGCCGCTGCTCGAGCGCCTCCAGGCCCTCGCACTCGGCCGCTCCACCCCCATCGACCTGATCTACGCAAAACCCCAGCAGGCCACCCTCGTGGAAGCCACGCCCGGCATCGCGCTCCTGACGTCCGGCAGCATCGCCCTCACTCCCGAGGACCGGGCCGCCTGCGCCTTCGCCACCACCCATCTGGACTTCCGCATCTACCGGCTAAGTGCCTCGTCTCTGAAATAGCCGGCATCCTTCTTGCCGGGATCTCGTGCGAATTCTCAACGATGGCGACTTTAGCAGCCAGCCTTTGGTTCCGAGGCCCGCCTCTCCCTTTTGGAGTCCGTCATTCTGAACGAAGTTCAGAATCTCCGTAGTTGTCTTGCGATCATCGACTTTCGCTCCTGCCCACCCTCTGAATTATTTTTCGCGACTTTGCTCAGCAAAATCGCGTGTCAAGCCCCTAAATCGTTCATCTCTCTCAAACGAAAAGGAATAGACTTGGCATGTTTACCCCCGCAAACCAGCTAAACTGGTTAAAGGGGGGAATTCGAATTCGGCGGTGCGTCTAAAACTGAAGTCATTTGTTTTGAGTAGCTTGCCTGTATCTCTTGTGTTTTGAATATTTTGCATGTTAAGTCCTTTGTTTTGAAGATTTTGCGATATTAGGTATGGGGGGGAGGGTACCTCTCCAGACCCAACGTTTGGGAGAGATTCAATGCCATACACCGACCTTCGCGAATGGATCAAGCAGCTCGACAAGGCAGGCGAACTCCGCCGCATCCGCGAGGCGGTCAGCCCCTACCTCGAGATGGCCGAGATCGCCGACCGCACTGCCAAGCTCGGCAAAGGCACACCCACGGCCGGCGGCCCGGCGCTCCTGTTCGAGAACGTCACCGGCTTCCCCGGCGCCAAGGTCCTGATGAACCAGTTCGGCTCCCTCCGCCGAATGCACCTGGCCCTCGAAACCGACTCCCTCGACGCCATCGCCGACCGCATCCGCACCCTCATCAAGCCCGAAACCCCCACCAGCTTCATGGACAAGCTGAAGCTCCTCCCGAAGCTCGCCGAAGTCGGCAGCTTCTTCCCCAAAGTCATCCCCGCCAAGGACGCCCCCTGCAAGCAGGTCATCCACCGCTCGGTCGAAGATGGCGGCCACGGATTCGACCTGCGGGAGCTTCCCGTCCTCACTACGTGGCCCCAGGACGGCGGTCCGTTCATTACGCTGCCGTGCGTCATCACGCGCGATCCAAAATCCGGCAAGCGCAACGTCGGCATGTACCGCATGCAGGTCTACGACGGCCAGACCACCGGCATGCACTGGCAGCGCCAGAAGAACGCCGC
>OBLU010003980.1_pt1 | contig 13347 bp, 13 predicted proteins | sample 1518681 | NCBI WGS metagenome assembly OBLU01 (sample SAMEA3539304, study PRJEB22396) | soil metagenome | biome: tundra; feature: field; material: soil | place: USA | collected 2010-05 | depth 0.15 m | reverse complement strand
GGTCCCGCAGCCCGGCGTCGAAACCCAGCCGGGCAGTGAAGGACTCGCGGCGCACGCTGACCTCAACGCCGTATGCTGCGGCGGCAGCCTCGGCCTGCGCGCAGACCTCGCTGACTACCCGGTCCAGGGTCGCCTCGTCGGGCGCACGGGCATCCAGCCAGGCACGGACAGCCGAGGAGATCGCGTTGGCGCCGCCCGGCTCGGCTACCACCTTCCCGATGGTGGCGAGCGCGCCGTGATCGGCGGCTGCCTGCCTGGCTGCGAGCACCGTGACCGCATACGGGAGCATCGGATCGCGACGGTCGGCGAGCCGGGTCGTCCCCGCATGGTCGGCGCGCCCATTGAAGTCAAGACGCCAGCGGCCATGCGGCCAGATCCCGTCGGCGAGCCCGACCGCAGCGCCCAGTCCACCCAGCGCGCTGCCCTGCTCGATGTGCAGCTCGACGAAGGCGCCGATTCCGGCGAGCAGGTCATCATCAGGTCCGATCGCCGCCGGGTCCAGGCCGGCAGCAGCCATCGCTTCCGGCAGCCGGATTCCGGCGCTGTCGCTGAGCGCCGCTGCCGCCGCTGGGTCGACCGCCCCGGTCAGCAGCCGGCTGCCGAGACAGGCGAGGCCGAACCTGGCGCCCTCCTCCTCCGCGAACGCCGCGACCCCGACCGGTCGCACCGGCTCGACGCCGCGGTCGCGCAGCAGGTCGATGGCGGCGAAACCCGAAACGATGCCAAGCGGCCCGTCATAGGCGCCGCCGTCCGGCACCGAATCCAGGTGACTGCCGGTGACGATCGCGCCGACAGCGGGCTGCGGCCCGGCCGCCCTCGCGGCGACAGCCGACCCGCCGGAATCGTCCGGCGGAGGAATCCACCACGCCCAGAGGTTCCCGTCCCGGTCACAGTCAATGCGCAGGCCCCGTTCCGCGGCAGCCGCAGTGAACCAGGCACGGCAGTCGGTGTCGGGCTGAGTCCAGGAATAGCGCCGGTATCCGCCGGTGCGCTCATCCCGGCCGATCGGCAGCAGCGAGTCCCAGAGCTCAGTGAATCCCACGGCCGCCCCTTCCGCATGATCGTGGTGGCCTCTGCCCGGGCGACAGCCCGCCGTGATCATGAACCCGGATGGCCGGCCGGGCCCATCGGCAGCCGGACGCCTCGTTCGGCAGCGACCTCGGCGGCCCGGTCGTAGCCGGCGTCGGCGTGCCGCATGACTCCGGTGCCGGGGTCGTTGGTCAGCACCCGCTCCAGCTTCTGCCTCGCCAGGTCGGTGCCGTCGGCCACGCAGACCTGCCCGGCATGGATCGACCTGCCGATGCCGACGCCGCCGCCGTGATGAATGCTCACCCAGGAGGCGCCGGACGAGGTGTTCAGCAGCGCGTTGAGCAGCGGCCAGTCGGCGATCGCGTCCGAGCCGTCGGCCATCGCCTCGGTCTCCCGGTACGGCGAGGCGACCGACCCGCAGTCCAGATGATCACGGCCGAGCACGATCGGCGCGCTGACGTCGCCGCGCTGCACCAGCTCGTTGAAACGCAGGCCGGCGAGATGGCGCTCGCCGTAGCCGAGCCAGCAGATTCTCGCTGGCAGTCCCTGGAATTGGACTTTCTGGGCGGCCATCTTGATCCAGCGGGCCAGCGCCTCGTCGGCCGGAAACAGGTCGAGGATGGCCGCGTCGGTAACGGCGATGTCCGCCGGGTCACCCGACAGGGCCGCCCACCGGAACGGGCCCTTGCCCTCGCAGAACAGCGGCCTGACGTAGGCAGGCACGAAGCCGGGGAACGCGAACGCGCGCTCATAGCCGGCCAGCTCCGCCTCGCCGCGGATCGAGTTGCCGTAGTCGAACACCTCGGCGCCGGCGTCCAGGAACCCGACCATCGCCTCGACGTGGGCAGCCATCGACTCGCGCGCACGCCGGGTGAATCCGGCCGGATCCTCGGCGCGCAGCGCGGCCATGTCCCCGAACGGGACGCCGCGCGGCAGGTAGGTGAGCGGGTCGTGCGCCGACGTCTGATCGGTGACGATGTTGATCGGGGCGCCCATCGCGAGCAGCTCGGGCACGACGTCGGCGGCGTTCCCGAGCAGCCCGATCGACAGCGCCCGCCCGGCGCCGGCCGCCGCGACAGCCCGCAGGACCGCGTCATCGACGTCCTCGGCTGCCTCGTCCAGGTAGCCGTGCTCGATCCGGCGGCTGATCCTGGACGGATCGCAGTCAATGCAGATCGCCACTCCGCCGTTCATTGTGACAGCCAGCGGCTGAGCCCCGCCCATGCCGCCGAGGCCCGCGGTCAGCGTGATCGTACCGGCGAGCGAGCCGCCGAACCTCTTGGCCGCCACAGCCGCGAACGTCTCGTACGTGCCCTGCAGGATGCCCTGGGTGCCGATGTAGATCCACGAGCCGGCGGTCATCTGGCCGTACATCGTCAGGCCCAGCGCCTCGAGCCGCCGGAATTCCTCCCAGGTGGCCCACTGCGGGACGAGATTGGAGTTGGCGATGAGCACCCGCGGCGCCCACTCATGGGTGCGGAAGACGCCGACCGGCTTGCCGGACTGCACCAGCAGCGTCTCGTCGGCCTCGAGGTCACGCAGCGAGGCCACGATGGCATCGAAGGCATCCCAGCTGCGTGCGGCGCGGCCGGACCCGCCGTACACGATGAGCTGATCGGGATGCTCGGCAACCTCGGGATCGAGGTTGTTCATCAGCATCCGCATGGCCGCCTCTTGCGGCCAGCCCTTGCAGGACAACTGGGTCCCGCGGGGGGCCCGGACCGGGCGCGGGCCCGCGGGCGCTTGACCGGCAGTGTGCACGGCTGCCATCACCGCTCCTCGCCTGAGATCGGTTGCCAGCGGCGGAGTGATCGCCGCCCCATTACCGGTTCATCATCCCCGGTCGGCGCCCCCGCTCGCCCGCGCGGGTACCGCAAACCGCCACCCGACGCCGCGCGCCCGGTATTAATCCACCCGGTAGAGCCTGCGCAGGATGCCGTCGAGATCGCGCGGGCCTGCTTGCATATCACGCAAGCAGATGACCAGAAGTCGATGACGATCGGCCGGCCGGCCAGCTTGCCGAGCGAGACGGTGCCCGATACGCGAAGATTGGGTAAATTTTCTTCGGGAGCGGGCCGATTAGCTGCGAAGAACCCGGACTTTGGGCAGCAGAATGGCTCGCGGCGGCCGGACCAGCGCGATAAGAACGGACGACCGCGACTATCGCTACGGCCAGTATGCCCAGCAAGAGCACAGTCCCGGAAGCCGAGATAATCGCCAGCTGCTTACTCAGCGGCATCCCGCGGAACCGGGCACCGCCCATCGACGGACCTCCGGTCACCTCGGACCAGCCAGGACACTGCCATCGGCTGGCCCTGCAGTCAGCCTAGGGCTCACGCGGCGGCTTCGGCCAGGATGGCGTGGATGTCCGCAGCGGGCCGGCCTGGGCGCCGCTGACCATGCCGGGGCGTCGGGAGCGGACCAGCAGGGGCATGACCGTGCTCGCGGTCGGCAGGCGCAGCATGTACCGGACCGAGAGCGCACCGGGCAGCACGATTCAGAAGCAGATTTCGCAGCGGACGGTCAGTGCCAGAATCATCGGTATACGCCCCTCTGCCGGAGCGCCCGATCGACGGCGCGGTCGATGCCGCGAGCGATCAGGTGCGCACCGATGACGACCGGGGGGAACAGCACGATCGCGAGCACCCAGGATGTACCGCCGCCCAGGTTGGCGATGCCTGCGTGCTTCACCCGCGGCCACGCCCACCACGAGTACGGCGCGACGATGAGCGATGCGGTAATGACTCCGGGCGCGTAGGCGCGCGTGACGATCGACTGCGCGACGTGGAAGATGGCGTGCAGGCCGAACGCGATCAGTACGATCTGGAAGAAGCTCGACCGGCCGCCCGTCCGCGCGCCGTCCCATGACGCCCACGCGATGACCATGCCGACCAGGCCGGTGGGCATGCAGGCGTGACATGCGCACGAGCGACCAGACGCGGGCGGGCACCCGTGGGTGTCGCTGGCTCATGCGGGCGGCCGCGCGCTGGCTCCAGCCCGGCATGGCGACCCACTCCTCCAGGTCATGGATCACCCAGGCGGCAAGGAGTCCCCAGGTGACCAGCGGTCCCACCATGAAACGCCTCCTACGTCCGCTGTCGAGTCGTTCGCCAGTTCGATCGCCTCTGCTTCGCCGCGAGCGGTGAAGCAGGTCAGCACCGGGCCGAAAAAGTCCTCGCGGGCGACCCGGCCCGAGGCGGCCACGCCGTCCAGCACGGTCGGCGCGAGATAGCAACCGCCGGTGAGGAAGCTCGCGCCTTCCGCCCTTGCCAGGCCAGGTAGCCGCGGACGCGCTCGAGCTGGCCGGAGTCCACCAGCGGTCCCATCTGAGTGGCCTCGTCCAGCGGGTCGCCGACCGCGACGGACTCCGCGATGTCCACGACGGCCGCCACGAGATCGTCCCTGATGCTGGCATCGGCGATCAGCCGGGATCCCGCGTTGCAGGTCTGCCCGGCGTTGCAGAAGATGCCCCAGGCCACCGCGGTCGCGGCTGCCTGCAGCTCCTTGACGTCGCCGAGCACGACCTGGGCCGACTTGCCGCCGCACTCGAGCGCCACCTGCTTGGCGTTGGATTCGGCGGCGCAGCCGAGGAACCGCCGGCCGACCTCGGCGGACCGCCGCGTCGCCAAACGCGCCATCGATGAAGAGCTGATGCCGCACCCGCGGCCCGGAGATCAAGGCGGGCCCCAGTACTACAGGGCTAGTCCCATCGGGCCGTCTCCTTTCAGCTGTGCTTTCAGTCAGCTGTGCTTTCATTCAGCTGGAGCGTCCACCGGGCGACCGCCCGCTCGTCGATTTCCACGCCGAGGCCCGGCTTTGCCGGCAGGCAAACGCACCCGTCCGGGCCCGCCAGCACCGGCTCGGCCAGGAGAAGTCACGCCGCCGCTCGGTCCAGCCCGGCGGGTCATACGGGAACTCGACTTAAGGGCCGCCGCCGACGCCCGCCGCGACATACAGGTTCGCCATCAGGCCCAGGCCGTTGGTCCAGGTGTGCGGGGTGAACCAGCGGTTGCCGAGCTGCGCTAGCTCGGCAATGGTCCGGGTGCGGAGCATCCCGATCGACAGCACGACATCGGGCTGGATGACATCCAGCGCCCTGTATGACACTCAGACGCCGGCCATCCTCGCGCTGACCAGCGGGACCATCGATGTGGTCGGCCAGTTCTCGGTCACCGGCGGCGAGCAACTGCTGTCGGGTGGCTACAACGTCATCAAGCTCAAGTCGAGTGCGCACCGCGAGCTTTCCATGCGCAACGACATCGCGCCGTTCACCGACGCGCGGGTGCGCCAGGCCATCGCACTGACCCTGAGCCGGCCGGCGATCGTCCAGGCGCTCTTCAAGGGCTATGCCGACATCGGCAACGACAGCCCGTTTGCGCCGGTCTTCCCCTCGACCAACACGAGCGTGGCGCAGCGCAGCCAGGACGTCGCCAAGGCGAAGTCGCTGCTGGCAGCCGCGGGGCATGCCAGCGGTTTCTCGGTCCAGCTGATCGGCAACGACACACTGGAGATCCCGGACTACGCCCAGATCGTGGCGCAGTCGGCGAAAGCGATCGGCGTCAACATCAGCGTCAAGGTGGAGTCCTCGTCCGTGTACTACGGCAAGGCGACCTTCGGTAACTCCGACTGGCTTGACGCCACCATGAGCCTGGTCGATTACGGGCACCGCAGCGTCCCGAACGTGTTCCTGACTGCGCCGCTGCAGACCATCAGCGCCACGACCGGAACCGGCCCGCAGAACGCAGCGCGCTTCAACAACTCCCAGTACGACAAGCACTCCCAGCAGTACATCGCGACCAGCGACCTGACCACACAGAAGACGATCGCAGGGCAGATCGAGACCCTGCTGCTGGCCGAGACGCCGATCATCTACGGCTACTTCTACAATTACCTGACGGCGACGGCGAAGAACGTGACTGGCGTCTATCCGACCGCCATCGGCCACCTTTTCCTTTACAACGCCGCGACGAGCTGAACCGGAGCGCGCCGCGGTCCGCAGGGGCGGGTGAAGGAGGCGGCCCGTGAGCCAGCACGCCACTGAGTGCATGCGGATCCGGTTCCTGTCGGGTCCCGACATCGACGCGCCCGGCCTCACCGCCGCCGAGATTCTGGGCGCGGTCGAGGAGGCGGTACGCGAGCACGGCGCGGGCCGCGCCGTGCTCGAGCCACGCCGGCGCGTTGCGTGCGAGCGGACTCACTGACTTCCAGCTCGGCCCGAAAGAGGGAATCGCACAGCTGGCCGGCGTGCCCGGCGCCACCGCCCTGTCCCTGCTTCGGCTGCGCGACACGACAGCGCTCGCGGCGACGATGGAGTCGGCTGCAGCGCTGTCGATCACGGCTGCCGGGGCGTCTCGCGACCCTTACTGCACGGCCTGCGCACGCGGCGACGAAGGACTTGCCGAGGTACTCAGGCGACTGCGCCAGGCCGTATCGCCCACCAGGCGATCGCGCTGTCCAGCCGGCCGGTCCCGGCCGGGTACAGCGGGCCGCTAGCCCGGCTGGCTGCCGCTATCGGCCCGATCAGCGCGGACCGGCGGTCCGGCGCTGATATCCAGCGGCGGCTCGAGACGCCCTGGGCGGCGCCGGACGGTTAGGAACCAGCGCCGGGAGGCGGCGGCGCACGGCTAGAGCCAGTGGCCGGACCACCGGCGGCCCGTCCCAGCCCGTTGTGAGCACGGAACGGGTAACCATCGGCCAACGGGGTAAGCACACAGGTACTGAAGAGGCCGCGCGGCCTCGGCTGAGTTACCTGACAGGCCCGGCTGCCTGTCAGCGTCCCGATCGGGGGGTCGGCGGCCTCATGAGCAAAACTTCTCCTGGCGTTCTTGCGCCGCCGCACGAGGTACTCACGCCGGATGAGTGGCGGCGCCGGGGGCGCGAGCAGCGCGGGCCGGCGCCCCGCTCAAGTCACGCGCAGTGGGACCCGCCCGCCGACCGGCCGGATCCGGTCGCCATTCTCGAGGAACAGGCCAGGACCCGGGTTCCGGATCTGATCCCGATCCGGTACGGGCGCATGGCCGCCTCGCCGTTCGCCTATTTCCGCGGCGCGGCGGCGCCGATGGCGTGGGATCTTGCGCATACCCCCACGACCGGCATCCGGGTGCAGGCCTGCGGGGACGCGCACCTGCTGAACTTCGGCATGTTCGCCGCCCCCGACCGGCGGCTGGTCTTCGACGTCAACGACTTCGACGAGACGCTGCCGGCCCCGTTCGACTGGGACGTCAAGCGCCTGGCGGCCAGCTTCGCCGTCGCCGCGCGGGACAATGGCTTCTCTGACCGCGACGCCCATACCGCGGCGCGTGTGGCCGTCCGGAGCTACCGCACCGAGATGGCGAACTATGCCGCGATGCGATTCCTCGAGGTCTGGTACTCCCGGATCGACGTCGACGAGGTCACCAGCCTGTTCGACGCAGTCCAGCCGAAGAAGGCTGTGCTGCGCCGCCGCCGTGACATCGAGAAAGCGCACCGGCGCACGAGCCTCAAGGCGTTTCTCAAGATGTGTGATCAGGTCGAGGGGCAGTACCGGATCCGGCCGTCCCATCCCGTGATCGTCCGCTTCCCGATCGAGCGCCATCCCGGCATTCTCGAGGAGCTGCGCAACGCCGTCGCGCTCTACCTGGAGACGCTGGAGGAGGACCGGCGCGAGGTGCTGCGCCGCTTCTACTTCGGCGACTTCGCGCGGAAAGTCGTCGGCGTCGGGTCGGTCGGCACCGAGGCCTTCATCCTGCTGCTGCTCGGCGACAGGGAGGACGAGCCGCTGTTCCTCCAGCTCAAGGAGGCGCAGGAGTCGGTGCTTGCCCCGTTCGCCGGTGAGAGCGAATACAAGCATCAGGGCGAGCGAGTGGTCAGGGGCCAGCGGCTGACCCAGGCCGCCACCGACCCGTTCCTGGGCTGGACGAGCGGCATCGGGACGAACGGCAGCGCGACCAAGGACTATTACGTGCGGCAGCTGCGCGACATGAAGGGCAGCATGAGCGTCCCGGACATGGACGCGCCCCAGCTCAACTACTACGGCAGGCTCTGCGGCTGGGCGCTCGCCCGCGCGCACGCCCGGACCGGACGGGCGACCGTGATCTCCGGCTACCTGGGCAGCAGCGACGACTTCGACCATGCCATCGCGGATTTCGCGATCGCCTACGCCGACCAGAACGAGCAGGACTACCGGCTGCTCCTCGAAGCTGTCTCTGCGGGGCGGGTGCTGGCGGAGGAGGGCCGGTAACGCTCACCAGCTCAGCTGACCTGCCGGACGCTGAACCGGGTGATGACACCGTTGCTGACGGTGTAGCTGCCCTGGAAGACCTTGACGCTGCCATTGGTCTGCAGGGCGGTGATCTGCGCCGTCACGACGTCTCCGGACACAGCCGAGATAGCAGCGTTGTCCTGGGCGGTCGCGTCGAAGCCCGCTTCGAACGCGGCGAACGACGAGCCAGTGCTGTCCCCGCCGAGGTCCCAAGCCCGGGCGTAATCCCGGCTGCTGATCGCCGAGAAGTACATCTGCACAGTGCTGGGCGGACCGCCGGCAGTCCCCGTGGCACCCGCGCCGGGAGCGGCGGCCGGTGCTGTCGAGGTCGGTGCGGTAAGCGACGACGAACCGGCGACCGCCGGGGAAACGGGTCCAGCGGCTTTGCGGTGAGACGACCGGCTGGCCACCACAGCGGAATGCGGACCGACCGCCGTGCAGCACCGCGAAGGCCACGCCGGCGAGCGCTAGCACGGCGACGCAGGCGGCCGCGATGGCACGGCGTGAGCGCGGCGGCCGGCCTGGCGACTGCGGTGATGATGGTGACGGCGGCGGGAATGCATCCGGCCGCAATGACGATCCGGCCTGGCCGGCAACGGTCGGGCGCTGGCCCGGAACGTAGCCGGACTGGGTTGGCGGCCATATCGGGCTCTCGGCTGCCAGGCCGACGGCAGGCATGGCCACCTCGGTAGCGCTTCTCAGCGGCATCGCCGCGCCGCCCGAAGGTCCGGTCCCGGCCGCGAGGTCGCCCTGCGAAAGCCCGCTGGCCGCCTGCAGCGCCGCCGCAAAAGCGCCGCACGTCTGGTACCGGTCGTCTGGCGCCTTGGCCATCGCCTTGGTCATGACCTGGTCGATCACCGGTGGCAGATCGGGGCGGCGGCTCGTGAGCGCCGGCGGCGGCGCGGAGATCTGGGCCCACAAGACCGCCAGGCCCTGATCCCGCCGGAACGGCGGTGCGCCCGAGAGCAGCTCGAAAGCCGTGCAGGCCAGCGAATAGACGTCGGCGCGGCCGTCGACCGGGCCGCCCTCGATCTGCTCGGGCGCCACGTAGTCCAGAGTGCCAAGGAACTGCCCGGTCAAGGTAAGGCCGGACGACGGCAGCGATTGCTTGCTGAGACCGAAATCAGAGAGGTAGACGTGCTCGGCGGCACCGCTTGCCCTGGGCTCGCCGAGCAGGAAATTGGCGGGTTTGTCGTCGCGATGGACCAGCCCGGCGCCGTGCGCAGCGTCCAGCGCGGAGGCCACCTGCGCGACGATGGCGATGGCGCGCCCCGCAGGCAGCGCGCCTTCGGCGTCGAGCAGCCCGCGCACATCGCGCCCGGAGACGTAGCGCATCGCGATGAACAGGGCACCGCTCGCCTCGCCGGCCTCGAAGATCGGGATGATGTGCGGATGATCGACGGCCGCGGCGGCCCTGGATTCCCGGATGAACCGCTGCCGGAAGGCATCGTCCCCGGCGAATTCGGGTGCCAGTACCTTCAGCGCGACCCAGCGGCCCAGCCGGATGTCGCGTGCGCGGTACACGACGGCCATTCCGCCCTGGCCGATCTGCTCAGCGATCTCGTAGCCGCCGATCTGCGCGCCCGGCGCGAACGCGCCCGGCGCCGAAGCAAGGTCCCCGCCCACCATGCCTCCAGCTCGATGCCTCCACGGGCCGTTCGGGCCACCATGCACAGTCGCGGGAATGCCCTCGGTATTGACGGCAGGGGCCGGCAGCTGTCAACCAGGCACGCGGCCAGAGGAAGTAACTCGCCGCTGCCAGCCGCCCTGGCAGAACGGGCATAGCATGGATCATCACCGCAAGGAGGTCGAGTGTCGCTCGTTGCGATAACCCCGGGGGGCTCAGATTCTGACCAGCCCCGTCAGGCCGCCGCCGCAGGGCTGAAGCGCGGCTGGGGTGTGAGTCCCGAGCGGCAGCAGGCGATCGTCGACTCGCTGCAGGAGATCGTGCCCCGGACCGGCCGGCTGTCGCCAGCCCAGTTGCGTGCGGTCACTGCGGAGCTGACGGCCCGCCGCCAGCTGTGGGCGGACCTCGTCGTGCACGACCCCGACGTGCGCTGGTACCTGCCGCTGCACCGGTCGTTTTCCTGCGACGTGTGGCTGCTCGCCTGGGAGCGCGGACAGGACACGGACTGGCATGATCACGGCGGATCCTCCGGCTCCTTCGCCGTGGCCGAGGGCAGCCTGGTCGAGCAGTACCGGGTGCCCAGCGGCAGCCGGCTGGGCCGCAGGGAACTGAACGCCGGCCAGGCAGTCGCATTCGGCCCCGGCCACGTGCACGACGTCGCGCACGGCTCCGGCGGATCAGCAACGAGCATTCACGCCTACTCGCCGCCGCTGATGGCCATGACGTATTACACCGCGACCGATTACGGGCTGATCGCCAGGGAGACCGTCCCGATTGACGGCCCGGAAGGGGCACGGGGGCGCGGCGGGGCGGACACCGCCCTGGCCCGCGCCACGGCCTCGGCCGCAGCGCTCACCACCGAGGCGCTGCCAGCCGGAGCTCCCAGCATCGACGAGCTGCTGGCCGAGTCCCGCGGCGGGCTGCCCCGGCTGCGGCCCGAGGCGGCCCTGGCGGCAATCACCGACGGCGCCGTGCTGGTCGATATCAGGCCGCTGGAGCAGCGGATCGTCGAAGGCGAGGTGCCCGGGGCGATCATCATCAGCCGGAACGTGCTCGAGTGGCGGCTGGACCCGCGCAGCGATGCCAGGATCCCGGCTCTTGCCCGCCCAGACTCCCGGATCATCGTGATCTGCTCAGAAGGTTATGCATCGACGCTGGCAGCGGCGATGCTGCGGCGGATCGGCCTGCGCGAGGCCACCGACCTTGAGGGTGGTTTCACGGCCTGGAAGGCGGCTGGGCTGCCCACGCACCCTGCCCGCGCGCTGGGCTAGACCGCAGCGCTAGAGCGCCGGGCTAAGTCGCCGGCCGCGGGCCGGCTGCCGGCCGCTGATCCCGGCCGAAAGGGCCTGGCAGGCAGCAACTACGGAATAATGGGCGGCGGCGGCTCGTTTCCGTAGGTTCGCCGGGCCCGGCTGCAGAGCCTCGCCGGGCCCTGCTGCAGAGCCTGTCCGCGCCTCGAGAGCCTGTCCGGGCGCCGCGACCGGCGGCCATCCACCCGAAACCCGAGGCACGTGACGATGACTGCTCAAGGCGAAGTCCAGAGCGAGGCGCACGGTCACCAGCACAGAGACGTGTCCGGTGGCTGGCTTCGGCCTGCCGTCTTCGGCGCGATGGACGGCCTGGTCACTAACGTATCCCTGATCGCCGGCGTCGGCGGCGGCGGCGGCTCGGCGCACACCCTGGTGCTGACCGGCCTGGCCGGCCTCGCCGCCGGCGCGTTCTCGATGGCAGCCGGCGAGTTCGTCTCCGTCTCCTCGCAAAACGAGCTGGTCGCCGCGGAAGTCCGCAAGGAGCGCAGCGAGCTGGAGAACCATCCCGATGCCGAGCGGCGCGAGCTGGCCGCGGTATTCCGGCAGCGGGGCGTGGACGCCGACCTGGCTGACCGGGTCGCCCAGCAGGTCTCCGAGCACCCGGAGGAGGCACTGGGCCTGCACGTCCGGGAGGAGCTCGGGGTCGACCACACCGAGCTGCCCTCGCCGGTGGCCGCGGCCGCCGCTTCCCTGGTGACTTTCGCCGTCGGCGCGCTGATCCCGCTGCTGCCCTACCTGCTGGGTTACTCCTCGCTCGGCGCCGCCCTCGTGCTCGCGGCCATCGCCGCCTTCGTTGGCGGCGGCGTGGTGGCGCGGATCACTGCCCGGCCGTTCCTGCGCGGCGCGCTGCGCCAGCTAATGCTCGCCGCTGTCGCCGCTGGCCTGACCTTCTGCATCGGCCACCTGGTCGGCGCCGGCGTCGGCACGTCCTGACGGGCTCGCCCGAGGCAGCCTCGCCGGGCCGCCCGAGTTAGTTCCGCCGGGTGGTTACCAGGCCTCTGAACCGCCGAACGAATCCTCGGCATGCCCGCCGGAGGCCGACAGCAGCTTCAGGTCAGCCTCGACCATCATGGTCACCAGCTCCTCAAAGCCGATCTTCGGCTCCCAGCCGAGCTGGTCGCGCGCCAGGGACGGATCCGCGCACAGCTGATCGACCTCGGCGGCCTGATGAAGGAAGCGTCGGTCAGCACGTGGTCGCGCCAGTCCAGCCCGGCTGTCCGGAACGCCCGGTCGAGCAGCTCCTCCACCGAATGCGTGACGCCGGTGCCGATCACGTAGTCAGCGGGCGAGTCCTGGCCGAGCATGAGATGCATGGCCTGCGCGTAGTCGCCGGCGAAGCCCCAGTCCCGCCGCGCGGACAGGTTCCCGAGCCGCAGCTGGCGCTCATAGCCCAGCCTGATCTTGGCGACCCCGAGCGAGATCTTCCGGGTCACGAACTCGGCGCCGCGGCGCGGCGACTCGTGGTTGAACAAGATCCCGGAAACAGCGAACATGCCATGGGACTCCCGGTAGTTCTGGGTCAGGAAGTGGCCGTAGGCCTTGGCCACGCCGTACGGGCTGCAGGGATGGAACGGGGTCTGCTCGGTCTGCGGCGACTCCCGGACCATGCCAAACATTTCCGACGACGATGCCTGATAGAAGCTGATCTGCCCGCGCGCCGGGCTCCGCGACGCGCTGACGCCGCTGCAGACCCGGATCGCCTCCAGCACCCGGAGCACGCCAAGTCCTGTCACCTCGGCGGTAAGCTCGGCCTGCTGCCAGGACAGCGGCACATACGAGATGGCAGCCAGGTTATAGACCTCATCGGGCTGGACGCGCTCGACCGCGGAGATCAGGCTGCCCTGATCGAGCAGGTCACCGCGGACCAGGCGGATGTCCCCAGCAGCTGGCGGAGCTGGCGCACCCGCGGGTTGGCCTGGCCGCGCACCAGCCCCCACACCTCATACCCCTGCGCCAGCAGGTGCTCGGCGAGGTAGGACCCGTCCTGCCCGGTGATCCCGGTGACCAGGGCTCGTCGTGTCAGCGGTGCCTCCACTCATCTGGGCCGGCCGCCGGGCGGCCGCTGCGGCCTACGTCGCGGCAGCTTAGGGCTCGCAGAGGATTAACACGTAGCGTCGCGTTCTGGCTGTCATTGTTGTGGT
>OBLU010003979.1_pt1 | contig 13348 bp, 12 predicted proteins | sample 1518681 | NCBI WGS metagenome assembly OBLU01 (sample SAMEA3539304, study PRJEB22396) | soil metagenome | biome: tundra; feature: field; material: soil | place: USA | collected 2010-05 | depth 0.15 m | reverse complement strand
GTTTAATCATGAAGATGCGGTCCCTGCCCAGGCGGCCGGCGAACATTCCCAGCTCCTACTCTGCCTCAAGCGGGGAATGAGAACCCTGAATACGCTCTCGCAGCCTCTAAAGGGAGGTCTACGGGTGACACCATGGACAACGAAGGGTTGAAGCAGGTCGGGTCCACATCGCCCTTCTGGTCACGCATTTTGATGGGAGCACTGAGTGGGTTGCAGGGCGTTCCTTCTCACGGTCGTCCGTCGTTTCTTAATGGATTGGGTGAAGGTGCACGTGCTGAAGCGGCTGCTACACTGCAAGCAAAGGCGAGTGCTTTCCAACAACAACAGGCGGACTTGAAGAACACGAGGGAAGACCAGACGGCGAATGATATGCATCAGGCTCACGTCGCTTCAGGTATGTTAGACCAGATGCGATATGAACAACAGTATGACAATATGCACCCAGATTGGCAGAAGAAAAGCACGGACGCCCAGTCCGGATATAACGCTCAACTTCAGGCAGAGGGTGGGAAACCCCTGTTCAGTGGTGATGAGAGAGCTGCTATCACGGAGGCAAAAAATCGTTTCACTAACGGAGCTGATACAGACCGATGGACGTATCGTGTGCTTCCGTCAATTGACCCCGCGAAAAAGGGTAAGAATCAATACGACGTGATGCAGGTACCGTCAGGAGTGACGAATCACGAGATAAGTGTTCCTTCTATCAACTCGCAGGGAGATATTGAACAACACAAGGTTCCGGCAGGTACGCCTTGGGGCCAAATTGATGCCATGAACTCGAATGTTCTGAAGGCTCAAACAGATATGGGAGTGAAAGCGAAGGAGCAGCAATCTGCCGAAGACGCCAAGTCAGATAAAGCGGCAAAGGGGGACGATGCGACTCTCGTAAATTCGATGGCGAGTGGACAGATAGTTGTAGACCGTCTTGGATATCTCGCGGCGAAGAAGCCAGAGTTGCTTGATGCTGTAGTAAAGGCGTCTGTTGACCCTGCGACGGGTAAGCCCACTTTCGATTCGTCGAAGGCAGCAGGATATCCCGCTACAGTAAAAGACTTTACTTCGGGAAAGACTGCTGAACAGTTGAAGTCCGGTGGTACCGTTCTTCAGCATTTGGCAGAGTTGAAGGATTTGAACACTCCTATGAGTCATATAGGTGGAGAGGGGAAGTACACTCCTAGCACAACCGACTATACAGCGTACTTGAATAAGGTAAAAACAGTCTCCGCTGAATTGGGCAAGTTCTACAACAATGATACGATTCCGGGAATAAAAGGGTATGAGGATACGTTGCTGTCACAAACTTGGGGTAACCGTGATGCTGCAATCCACACTCAGGCAAAATCCATGGGTGATAGATTGGACGAAACCGAGAATCGTTGGAATCAAGCTTCTCCGTCCTCACGGTATCATCCGCCGATGCCAGGACTTTCTGATGCTGCAAAAGCTGCTCGCGCTAAACTTGACCCCATGTACGCAACTCGTGTAAACGGACAGATTGCACAACCCGCATCCAAACCTACTCCAGTAGTTCAACCCTCTCAACCATCTCAGATGGTTTCGGGAGCGACAAATGAGGTTTTTTCTGCTGATGGAAAAACACTTACAGGTCATATCGTAAACGGAGCGTTCGTGGCGTTAGGAGCAAAATAAATGGCAACCGATACAGATATCGAAACTCCAGTTTCATCGGGTGCAACAGACCAGCCGGACGTTCCACAAGAGTCTCAATCCCAGTTGAATGACCTTGCACGGAACAAGGCTTCGGTACAGGCTGCGGGTTATGCTGTTCAACATCCGCCTAAGGTTACGGGTTTACCTGCAGGGATGGTCGTTGGGCCAAACTTACAAACACAATCGCAGATTAAAGGACTTCCTGCGGGTGCGGTTGTTGGTCCTACACTTACGCCGCCACCCGTTCGCCCAGACTTTGCTCAAAATCCTCCGCCCGCTGCCGGTGGTCCGCCCTCAGCCGCTAGTGGACCGTCTATGAGTGGTGAAACTGAAGGAGACTCAGGTGGTGTGGGTATGAGTGGTGACCCAGAGGCGCAGATTGTGGGCGCTATTCCGGGATTGCAACGGATTGCAGCAGCAGCTCCTGCTGTGGGTAGTAAAGCGGCTCTTACTGTAGCAAAAAACGTAGGTCCGGCGTTTAGTAATGCGGGTGCTGCGTTAAATGAAGCTACAGGAGGAGAGCCTACTCCGAAGGTAGCTGTTCCTTCCGACGAAGATTTTAAGAAAGACCATCCTATCGTTGCTGGACTTGCTGAAAGTTTAGGTGGGACAGCGGGTTCAATTGTTGGACATCCGGAATACTGGCCCGCTCTGGCAGCGAGTGGTGGACCAGCCGTTCTTAGACTCATCGTTGAAGCAGGCTTCGCTTATGACATGAGTAAATCTACTATTGAAGGTGCAACGGAGTTAGGCTCGAAGTGGGATACTTTGAGTCCTGAAGAGAAGACAAAGGGGGTTGCTGACCTCTCACAGTCTGCTACTTTTGCCGGATTGACGGGCGCAGCGGCGGGGACGAATGTGTATCACGGTACAGTCGATGTAGCCGGAAAATTCAGAGATGCACTGACACCAAAATCTCAGGTTACTATGAACGATGTCGGCGGTCCGGTAGATGTTCCGACTCGTCCTACTGGTATGCTTGCGAAAGCAGCGGAGTCGCGCGCTCCTGGAGTTGCCAAAGATTTTCGTACAAACGTTCAAGGTCCTGCCGTAGCCGAAGGTGTATCTAAAACCATTCAACAGGGCGCGGACATCGGGGGTCAGCACTCCCAGACGACCGAAGACCCTTTCGGTCTGAAGTCGATGTCCGAAGGTGAGAAAGCGACGTATCAAGGTCCTGTTCAGCGTATGGACGCTATTGATAACAACGCTTTTTCTAACGCCCAAGAGGCAAGGGCTCGGGCTAAAGACAACTTTACTACAGAGGGAAAAGCGGAGTGGAAGAAACAGAATCAGGCTCTTACCGACTTATGGGATAAGCATCAACCGCAGCTTGAATCTGAAGGTTACAACGTAGAGAAAGCGAAAGGTGCGTGGGCACGAAAGGCCGCACTCGATAAAATTGACCAATCGATGAAGGCGACTACGGCTCTTGCATCTGACCCCACTCGTCCGTTTGATTTGAAGCCCGGCCAGACTTTAGGCACTACGATTACTCGACTGCTTCAAAATCCGAATGAACCTTTCAAGGTTTTGTTTGGTGACAAGTACGAAGAGACGAAACCTATTCTTCAGAACTATGCTCGTGCATGGGATGAACAAAGTAAGATTGCAGGACAGAATGTTTCTCCGATGAACAAACTGATGACTGCTATTTCGACTAGAGTTATTGGTAGTGTGGTTGGCGGAGTGGTTGGACTTGCAGGAGGTCCTGTAGGTGCGGTAGCTGGTGGATTGGCGGGTGAAATTGGTGCCCCCAAGTTAGTCGCCAAACTTTCTCAATTGTATCTAGGTAAAATTTTACAAACTCCGGAGTTAATGAAATTGATGACCCACGCCAGTACTTTAGGCGCGGACCCTGCGATAGTTGGTCCGAAAGTGAACACTATTATCAACAACGCTGACCCCTCGTGGTCGGCGAAAACCGCTGAATATATGGCGAACCTCGAACACGACCGTCAAGCCGCCGCTCCCCCAGCCGCTAACGGTCCTGTTGCGGCTCCGAACCAACCTGGGGTGGATGTAGGCTTAGGAGCGCCACCTGACGTTGCTGCCCAGGCGAAGGCTGAAGCACCTCTCGCTCCTGTTGCGCCCGGCGCGCCTCAGTCTCAAGTCAAATTCTCTACAGAACCGGGGGAACTGGTCAACGTTCACAAGGCCGATATCCTTGACACAACGGGAAACCGTTCTGGTGGAGTAAAGGCTGTTGAGACGTTTGACCAACCGGGTACGTGGACGGTGCAGGACGCTCAAGGTGATGGAAAGGGTTCTGGGCTCAAGTCGTATCAGAGTCTGTTAGACAACGCGCAAACACGGGCCACAGATTCCGGAAAACCTGTCACTGTGCGAGGTGGGTCTGTCCAGTCAGACTCAGCCGTAAACGCTTGGAAAAAATTGGGCAACGATTACGACGTACAGTACGATAAAGACGGAATTCCGTCTGTTACTTTCCAACCGAAGACTGCGCCTGTGACAGAAGCCCCTCTGATTACTCCTGAAGAGATGGGACTTAAATCTCCCACTGCGCCTGCTGGGAAAGAGCCGCCGAATGCTGAACGTGAACCTGTTTCGCCTGAAGACTTGTTAGCACGTGGAGCGTTGGAGAATAAACCTGCTGTAGATATTGGAGCCGAAGTTCGTGCTGGAGAAAAAGGCGTACCTAGAACTAGTGAATCTACAGAACGTAGGGCTCGCGCACGTACTTCGGATGAAGAGGTACAGGCTACAGAATTATTCAGACAGGCTCGTCAAAAACTCGGAGAAGGAGCTACGTCTGAGCAAATTGGCGCTGAGATGGACAGACGTAAGAGTGAGTATGGTGGGTCGAATACTGGGGTAACTACAGATGACTACAACGAAGCCTTGAAGCGCTTAAAGAGTCAGAGAGGGTCGATATCCAATAAGCCTGGGGAATCCGATTTGCCTTCACCAAAAGACCTCATGACTCTAGGGAAGTATCACTTCGAAGCATTGAAAAATGCTGCTAAGGCGACATTTGAGGATTGGTCAACGAAGATGGTCAGTGTCCTCGGTGACACAGTCAAACCTCAATTGCAAGAACTATGGAATAAATTAGTGGTGACGGCGGGTGGTGCAAAGTATGAAGGTGTGCAAGAGGGTGCCGGAAAAGTATCTCCTCAAACTCTGTTCACTTCTAAGAAGACCGGTAGCACCCTTGCCTTGGATGCAGATAAGGTAACTCCTGAGGCTGTGCAAGCGAAACTCGCCGCTCATGAACTGAAGTGGGATTCTGCTGAACAAGCCAAAGTTCACAACTCTAATTTTGATGCCGGACAGGGTGGTTCTACGTTTCACCCGGTCGATGGAAATCTAGATGGTAAGCCTTTCTTCGCGGTCGGTGGTGAATCAGACTTTAAAGACCCGGCTTTGAAGATGACTACGGATGGTGGTACGCTGACTCCTCGGAATATGGAGGATTTCCGAAATCGTCCGGAGGTGCAAGCAGCTCTTGCGAAACATACCGATGCCAGTATTGGTACGTGGCATGACAAAGAGACCGGCAAGATAACTACCGAGTTGGTGAAGACGCCTGCGAACCGCGCAGAAGCCGTTGCTATGGGAACTCGCAACGGTGAAAAAGCTATCTGGGATTTAAAGAATCACGAAGAGATTCCTACTGGCGGAGATGGAGAGGGTGGTGTAGGTAAAGGGACACCGACTCCTGCTACGCCTAAGCCGACTACCAAAGTGAATCACTGGACTAGCGTCGATAAGATGGATGAAACCGACCCCGCGTTCCACGGGACTGGTAAAGCAACCGGCGCAGAAACTCTTCGTGCCAAAGACCCCAACTATTTACCACGTACATATTTCGGTGAAGACGGTCTTCGGGCGGATGGTACGCCTAAGTATAAAGAGCCTGTAGTTCAAAGCCAGCCGAACCAATATAAGGGCGAGATTCCTACAGCGAAGATTTACGACCTTGATGACCCGAAACAAGGTGGAGACCCAAACGGTGTCTGGCAGAAGGCGTTACAGAAAGGGACTGCGACTGACGCTGAAAACGCCATCCATGATGCGGGATTCTCTGGATATAAACACGATGGCGTGATTGCCTCGTTCGATAAGGTTCCCGTCACGCCTGTGGAAAAAGCCCAAGCTGCGACTACTGTTCGTCCAAACGGTTCGACGGTAGAGTTGTTCGATAATCCGCTCAAGATTAAAGCAACCGGAAAGGGAAACACACCGTTGACCACGGATGTGGCGATGGCCTTGAACAAGTACACGACTAAGACTGCAAAACTCGCTCCTCTTGAGTTCGGTAAAGCGTTACCAGAAGCTCAGATGAAAAGGGCTGTCTCTCTTGCTGAAGACGAAGGACGCTACGGTCTCGCTCAGAACAACGGTGCCTCGACTTGGTATACCGAACAGATGGCTGACCACGACCGGATTATGGGTGAAATTCGCCCAGAACTAAAAGACCCGACGAATTTGAGTATCTTCAAATTCAACGAAGCTATTCTGAGTTCTGGCTACGACCCCTATAACAACCTGAACGCAGCATTGAAGTCTCATGACGAGTATATGAAGACAGGATTTTTCTCTCCGATGAATCCAGAGACAGGGAAGTCTTGGGGACCACGTGGCGTAAATGCTTATGGTTTTGCTCTTCAGAGTTTGAACAATCTCATCGAAGCGAAAGGTAAGCAGGGTGCGGTTGATTGGATGCTATCTGACCATCCTGTGTCTGAACTTCGTGAGGCGAAGGTCAGCAATACCGCTGGTAGCAACATTCGCGGTAAAGTAGATGACTTGCAACCTGGAGCCATGATACTCGGAGATAAGCGGGGACCTTTTGCTCTGAATTTACATGGACGAGAAGCGGCTTTCACTTCTGACATGTGGGTCAATCGAACTTGGAATCGTTGGATGGGAACTACGGAACTAGGAGGCACAGACAAACAAGGGAATATAGAGATTTCTACTGAAGCTCCTCGCAACTCTTCTGAACGCGCTCTTCAAAAAGCGTCGTTCGGCGAAGCCGCCCAGAAGTTAGGGCTTTCAACCAGTTCTTTACAAGCGGTTCTTTGGTACTATGAGCAGGCGTTGTATACGGCACATGGCGTACCGAAAGTAAGTTGGAGTTTTTCTGACGCTGCCGCTCGTGTCGCCAAGGAAGAAGCTGGTCGCCAGATAGAGAAGGCCGCCACGCCGACTGAATCTGAAGGAAAGACTCAATACGGTTGGCGGAAGCCGACTGCTGCCAAGGACACTTCGTTTAACACGGCGGGCACCGGGATGGCTTCCCCAGAAGATGAAGCGGTCACCCATGACTACTCACCCGAAAAGGGGCTTGTTCCTAGAAATAAACCCTTGACATAAGACGGAGTTTGATTAATGAGGGTCATAGGTGGACAAGATTGTTTAAGGAGCGTCATGCCTACTGAACAGCCTTACGTAGTCCATTTCGAGGATGGCCGGGTTGTCAGATTTCCGGCTACGATGGATGAGGACGCTGTTGCCTCGGCGTGTCGTAAAATTGTTTCACCGATACCGGAGCCGATGCCGCCGCGCCCGTCGACAGGAGCACCTACAGATTTCGGCGGAGCGGTCTTGCCGAATCCGAAGGGTGTCGGAGTACAAGCAGACACAGACCCGCCCCCAACACCCCCTACGTCTGTAGACATGAACAATCTGCCTACGTTCAAAGGTGATTCGACGATGGACACTTCGAACCCCGTCGCATCTCAACTCGTACCTCCTGAGGTACCCCCCGACCAACGTGAACAATAAGGAGTCTTATGCCTGGAAGCGTTTTTACTAACGGTGCATTTAGCATGGGATTTGATGGGTCTCCCGCTGGAGCACTCTTGTGGACACAGTTGAATAACGGGTCAGCAAATTCCAGCATTACGCCTTATGGTCGTGGATTCTCGTGGTACATCGGCAACGGCTGTGGCATACTTCTCGGTGAGAATATCACGACATTGACTGTCGGTTTCTGGTGGTATGGTGCTAGTTTACCCAGTTCAGGTTGGGGAACAGCGGGTATCTTCTCGTTCTTTGATGCTACAGCGGCTGCAATTCAAGTAGCGTTACGATTAAGTACTACAGGACAACTAGGTTTCTTTTTAGGTTCAGGTACAGGAACTCAACTTGGAGCATCGAGTGCGGCTTTGACTTTGCAAGCAGACGTGGGTGCGTATATCGAGGTGAACATAAGCGGTGTCGGAGCGTCTAGTTCCTTGACCTGTCACGTCAACGGGTCAGCAGTCATAACAGCGGCTAGCGTGAACACAAAGAGCACTGCGAATGCGTACGTAAACGCGGTTCAGTTTCTTCAGCCAGCGGGGAGTAGCTACTACATAGACGACTGGTACATGCTCGATGGTTCCGGGGCACTTGGAACAACTTTCTTCGGTATAGTGCAGGTGTGCGGAGATGCCGCGAGCGCGAACAGTGCCGTCGGTGGACGAAACGCGTGGATAGGAAGTCCCGCAACAGGTGCCAACACGTATCAGAACGTTGCACACGTTCCTGCTAATATCGCAGACTATGATTACGACAACACTGTAGGAAACTACGATATGTTTCGGTTCCCAACTCTCCCAGCAGGCTACACCGTGATGTTCATGACTGAGTGGGCTGTCACTTTGTTAGACGCTGCCGGACCGCGTACGGTAGGTCTTAACATTTATTCAGGTGGAACAGACTCGCTTGCAACAGCTTTCACTCCTAGTTCGAGTCCTACTCTTGTTAGCCAGACTTCGTTAGTCGACCCGAACACAAACGCGGCGTGGTTGTTGGCGGCAGCGGCAGCTGCTGAGTTAGGGGTTAAGGTAGTGAGTTAGTAGGGGGACTGATGGCGAACGCCCGCGACGAACAGATTTATCGTGAAGTCATCATGCAGGTTTCTGGTAATGCTCACGACGAACAGATTTATCGTGAATCTATCTTGAATACCCCTGCTAGTCACGTTCGTGACGAACAGATTTATCGTGAAGTCACAGAGTGGATACCGCCCCACGTCGATATTCAGCAGATGTTTCGTGAGGTAGTTCTGCGTCCACTACCTCTCAGCATTCAACAAATTTACCGTGAAGTCATTGAGTGGATGCACCCACATGTCGACGTTCAGCAGATGTTTCGTGAGGTAGTTCTGCGTCCACTACCTCTCAGCATTCAACAGATTTATCGTGAGGTAGTTTTACGCGTATTGCCTGTTTCGATTCAAGTCATTCGTAACAACGGGGGTTCGATGGAGTGCTTCCTCCGTTACAACGAGACTGTCCTTGACGTTCTACATTTTTTACGGAATACATCGGCGGCATCGTGGTTGTCTCTATTCCCGGTTGGCAGGATAGTATATCTTACTGAAACTCCGACATATCATATCGTTGCCGACAGTCGTGGTTTTTCACAGGCGGGAGTGAGCAATCGATGTGAAGACGGGGGAAGAAGCGGAGAACCGCCCCAGTTTTCGGACTTCCGAAGTCTGATAGGAAAGACTGTCCCTCTGTCTTGGAAGTAGTCCTTTTGAATACTTGACATCCCTAGAGAAGTTCTTTAGTCTGGCTCTACCCGCAAATGCGGAGGGAGCCCATATGAAAAAAGTAATTCTCGCAGTCGCAGTCGTAACCGCAGTCGCCCTAGCGTCTGTTTGCTACGGCCAGAACATTCAACTGAAAACCAACCTTAATCTGCCCTCTACCGGACGACACGCCCTCGCGGTCGGAAATAAAGCGATTGCTGGAGCCGCTGTCACTGGGCCTAGCGTGTCTTTGACGTGTACACCGCCTTTGTCGGGAACGGCACCCGATTCCTACCACTTCTACCGTTCTACGACCACTGGGACTGGGTACGTTATCTTGGGAAGCGCGGCCACCTGTGTGTACGTGGATACGACCGTGAACTTCGGAACCACGTATTACTACGTGGCTACGTCAGTCAACACAACCACATGTCCAAGCGGAAGCGTCTGCGAGAGTGCAGACTCTAATGAAGCCTCTGCGATTATCGGCCAGAACCCGGTGCCGAATCCGCCAACCGGGCTGAAGGTAACGAGTACCACGGCTAACCTGCTTCAGTGGAATGCTCCGATTCCCCAGCAGGGGGTTGTGGTAGAAGCTTATACGGTCTGGAGGGGCGGAAATCCCACTTTGCCAGCACCTAGCAAGATTGCGACGGTCGTTGCGAGGGTTTATACAGATACAGGCTGTAAAGTGTCTAGGGGAACACCCTTCTGCTACTATGAGGTGAAGGCGACGGACACTGTGAACAAGAAACAGGTTGTCACAGCGGCTAGCAACATCGTCTCCGCGAAATAGATAGTGCTTGACAGACCCTCCCCCGATAGGGTATGGTAAGAATTAGAGGACAATATGCAGAAACAGATTGCACCATCTGACCTTCGCGCTCTGGCTCAACAGTTGCTTCGGGTAGGCAAGATGCCGGACGTAAACACCCTCTTGGGAGTGATTTCCGGTGTACGTCAAAAGTATGCCCCCCAGATTAAGGCTGCTCAGAGCAAGGGTGCCGAGGCAGATGACAAGATTCTGGACCCTCTGGTGAAGGCCGTCACGCCTCCTCCAGACGAATTTGCTTCTGGTGGAGAGGAATCGCCCATTCCACCGACCGGTGACCTCACTCCGCCTGCGAGCGAGATGCAGCCGAAGTCCCTGCTCCTAGGAAGAAAGGGCGGGGTTGCTGCGCCACCTCCCGGACGTGGGAGTGCGTCGTCTTTTGCACCGACACAAGGTCCGACGACCAAATTGCCAGGGAAAATTTAAGGCTTGACACCTTTTTCGAGAAGTGTTAGGTTAAATCATGGCTGAAAACGTTCGTTATTTACGGGACGCACACGACCTCCTGGAGATGCAAGACCGCGCTGTTCGAGCGTTACAAGATGGGATGAATGCGATGCATTTTCCCCTCCAGTTGATTCAACAGATGGTCGTGGAACGGGGTGATGAACAGAGACTCAACGTTTACCGCAACGACACTTTCGGTCAAAGTATTCATGGTCATTCTCTTCAAGACCCTGATGTCGGCTAGGGGATTCCACTATGAGCCTTTTGGGGAGTGTGGTCACAAGATTTCGAAATTATCAGGAGGAGGTTCAGAACAGCGGTATTGTTGCTGCGATTTTCAACTTCTTTCAGGGACGAGCGACGTTGTTCGCTATCGTCTTCACAGTCTGTGGGATTATCCTCGCCTTTCGCGGGAAGTTAGATTACAACTATTCCGCGCTCGTTGTTGCGATTCAAGGTCTGGTTTTCGCTCACTCTTGTAAGGAAGATTGGCATCAGCAGAGGATGGCTCAGATTCAGCAGAATGTGAACAATACGACCGTTACGACGGCTACCACGAGTTCGGCATCTGGCCCGGCATCCGGCCCAACACCGCCGATGCCGCCGTTGCCGCCAATAGTTCCGATGTCGACACCGTACGGTCCGGTACCATCGTGGCCCATGGAGGGTTGATGAGTGTAATGGGAGAAGCAATTCTTGCTAGTTACCGAAAGTCGGGGAACGTTTCCGCAGTTTCCCGCGAATGCGGGTGTAGTCGGTCAACAGTCCGGAGAAATATCGCAAAATGTGGTGTAGGAAAAAAGCCTCTCGCCGGTGGAAAAAAGCGAGCGGCGATGATTTCTGAACGTCGTCCGGAGACCGGTGCAATCAAGAGATACATCATCACCTCGGCTCAGAACAACACACACGTTCACAAGATTTTTTGGGCCAATCTGATGGCGATGGCGACACACTACAACGCCAAGATTTTGGTCGGAACGTTCTCTTACAATCAGAACCAGTTCGGTAAACTGGCGGTGAAGGCTGGAACGGAAAAGGGACATGAATCTGAACTTTGGTTTGACCCTCTCATCAATAGTTACATCTGTGACCGGAGAATAGAACTTGCTCCCGGTCTCGTCTGGTGTGGTGAGATGAACATCCAGCCGACGGAAGAGAATCCGTTGTCCGGATTTGAGACTTACGTCGGTGCGGATAGCGTTATCTTTCCGCATACGAAAATTGAGATGAGGTCGGTCGCTACTCCAGAGAATGTACCCGTGAAAAGGCTTTTTACTACGGGTGCCGTCACTCTTATGAATTACATCCAGAAGAAGGCTGGTTTGAAGGCCGAACACCATCATCGGTACGCGTTTCTTGTTGTCGAAGTAGACAGTGATGGTCGATGGTGGGTGCGTCAAGTCGCCGCCCGCAAGAATGGTCGCGTCATCCAGGATTTGAATGTTCTTGTTGAAGATGAGGTGGTTTCTACTGCGAATATCGCGGCAATTACTTGGGGTGATTTGCACGCAACCATGTTGGAGCCTAGGGTTGAACTCGCAGCTCAGGATATGCTCGACGTGTTGCATCCGAAGTACCAGTTTATTCACGATTTGATGGAGGGTGCGTCGGTCAATCGACATGAACGAAAGCACAAAGATACTTTTGCGAAATTTGCGACGTGGCTGCGGGGGTTGTCGAAGGTTGACGAGGAACTTCGTCAGACTCAAGAAGTGTTGTCGTATTATTTGCGTCCGTGGTGTGAAACAATCGTTCCTGACGCTAACCACGACCGCCAGTGGTTGAAGCTCTGGTTGTCTGAATACGATTACAAAGTCGACCCAGCGAATGCGGAGTTGTTCCTCAGACTTCAGACGTTCATGTACTCCGAACTTCGGGCGGGAAAATTGCCGAAGAACGTCAATCTGATGGAACGGGTTTTCGTACAAGAGACTGGCATGAAAGCTGGAGCAGTAAAGTTTTTACTCCCAGACGAATCTTTCGTTGTTCGAGGGGTTGAGTGTGGGCTTCACGGCCATCAGGGGCCGAACGGTCAATTTGGTACTCCTCAAAATCTCTGTAAGGTTGGGGCAAAGTTGACGACTGGACACACGCACGTCGCTGGGATTTATCATGGACTCTTTGTCGCTGGAACGTCCTCGAAGTTGACAAAGGATTGGGGCTATACAACAGGCCCTTCGGCCTGGACGCACTCACACGTAGTACTCTATCCGAACGGACAGAGAACCATCATTACCGTCAAAGACGGAAAATGGCACGCGTAAAGGGGGGAATAAAAATGGCAGACAATGATTGTCCAAACTGTGGTGGGAATCACCAACTCGTGAAGACTGACGGCTCCGGCGGCGTTGGCGAGCGAGCGATATTGACGCTCATCACCCACGACGATGTCGAGGGAACGCGTCGGGAAGCTTTCGAATTTCCATACGCGCTCATCAATTTTCAGATTCTCCAGGCGTACTGTACGTTCCGACAAATTCTCGGATACGAACTAGTTCGTGTACCTGTCCCGGTGGAACCGGTAGAAAACGAATGAGTAAGCATCACATCTTGGTGGATTTCGATGGCACTCTGTCGACGTGGCACTCTCCGGTCTCTTGGCACGATGACTGGCGGGCGATAGGGGAGCCTATTCCTCTGATGGTAAGCCGAGTGAAGAAGTGGCTCGCAGAAGGGGAAGATGTACGGATTTTTACTGCAAGAATGGATGGTTATCATCCGAAAGGTCGTGTTCCAGTTCGCTTGATTAGACAACTCATCCAGGCTTGGTGTTTGGTGCATATCGGGGTAGTTCTCCCAGTGACCAATCGGAAGAGTTATTGGTGCAAAGCGATTTATGATGACCGCGCGTTCCAAGTCGAACGGGACACGGGCAGAGTAATGGGGGAAGAATGAGTGAGTTGAAA
>OBLU010003977.1_pt1 | contig 13349 bp, 8 predicted proteins | sample 1518681 | NCBI WGS metagenome assembly OBLU01 (sample SAMEA3539304, study PRJEB22396) | soil metagenome | biome: tundra; feature: field; material: soil | place: USA | collected 2010-05 | depth 0.15 m | reverse complement strand
TCGCGGGGTCGAGGCGCACGAGAGCGCCGTCCGCATCGAGGAAGAGCTTCGAAGCAGGGGAGCCGGCCTCGGCGGGCGGCATCACGGGGGAGAACCACCATCCGAAACGGTCGGCGGGGACGAGGCCGTCGGGGCCGGGAGAGACCGCGCCGGTCGTCACGTCCACGAATGCGAGCTTCCACGCGCGCCGCGAGCGTCCGTCATTGCTTCGAAATGGATTGATCGCGACGGCGATTCGCCCGGGGGCGATCTCGCCACCGAGCACGACGGCGTTCGCAGCGCCAAGCTCCACATCCTGCGAAGGCGCTCTCTCGGCTTCTAAGAAGATCTTCAGAACTCCCTTCCCGTGCGCGACGCCGGCCACGGCGATGCGGCCACCCGACAGGAACCGCATTTTCGGGGCCTTGAGTTTCGCGGAGAGCGTCGCGGCAAGGGCGCGGGGCAGAGCGGCCGGCTCGAAGCGATCCGTTGGCTGGATTTTCTTCGAAGGAATATCGAGGTCGAGCAACCCGGCGGCGGCCGCCTTCAGGTCGCCATGGAAGATCCTTGGAATAACGCGAACGGCGTCTTCTCCGGAGAAGGTGAGCCAGCCGGGCTTAGAACTCAGTGAAAGCTTGACCGCGACAAGCTGCTTCGGATGGGCCGGGTCGGCGAGGTCGTAGACCGAAAGGACGTTGTCGCCCGCGAGCGCCGCGAACCGACGGCCGGAGGGGGACAGAACGAACCGCGTGGCATCCGTCTGAAGATCCGACTCGAGCGGCGCGGGTCTGGCCGAATCGAGAGACGCGATTCGGAGAGCGCCGGTTTTCTTCCTTTCAAAGAATCCCTGGCTCTCCTCGAACCATACGGCGCGCGAACCGTCGGCGGAGAACGCAACCCCCGCCGACCCCCGGAGCTTCACGTACCGCGTGGACGCCGTGTCATAGAGAAACGCAGCACCTGCCGAGCCGCGTGCCCTGACGCGGCCCGTGACGACGACCCAGCTTCCGCGCGGCGCGGTCTGGATGCCACCCGTGACGGCGACGAGATCTTTGGGCGATGCCGAGCTCACCCACCACGCAAGACCTCCGAGAGCGAGGGTGAGAACCGAGGTTAGCCCCCAGAGAGTCGCCGAGAGCGCGCCGTGCGAGCGCCGCGCGTCCGTGCGCCCGTCGGCCACCTGCACGTAGCTGGCGGCGAGGAGTGCGGCGATGATCGGCGCCGTCAGCCACCAGGCGATCGTCTCGGGAGGATGCTTCATCTCGTCGAGATCCCAGAAGCCTGCGAGGAAAAGGCTTCGAAGGGAGAGCGCGATCGCGATGGCGAAGACGACGGCCAGGATGAAATCCAGAACGATCCAGGCAGACCGCAAACGCGCCATCGAGGCCACGACGTGCGCGAGGAGAAAGAGCACCAGCACGCCGGGAAGGGCCAGAACAAGAGGGCCGCGCGAACCGAGGCCGCCTGTATCGGACGAGAAAGCGCTTTCACCTTCCACGAAGATGACCGGTGCCGCGGCGAGAAAGGCGCAACCCACGGAGATCAGCAGCGCACCGAGAAGCTTTCCAGCCCAGATCGAGGCGGCAGGCAGGGGCCGCGAAAAGTAGAAGCCGAGGCGTTTCTGGGCGATGTCGCCGACGAGGATCGTGGCTCCAAGAACGAGCGGGAAGGCCACCGCGATCGTGGCGGCCAGAAGGAGCACGGCGACCGACCGCGCGTCACGCGAATTTCCCCGCAAGACGGGAAGAAGCGGAAATCCGAGCGGGAGGAGCCCCGCGACGAGGGCCCCGAGGAAGAGGAGCTTCCTTTCCGCGATCTCCCGCGCCGCGACGGCGAGCGTGCCTTTCATGCCCTCTCCTTTCCGGCGGGCTCTCCCACGACGGCGAGGAAGATCTCCTCGAGCGACAGGGCGGAGGCCTCGGCGTCCATCACGCCTTCGAAGGCGGTGAACTTCGCGAACGACTCGTCGCCGTAATTCGAGACCACGGCCTCGATGCCCCAGCCGCGCACCTTGACGCGGACGGCGTCGAAGTCCGAAAGCTCCTGGCCGTAATTCGTCGGATCCTCCGTCGCCTCGTTCGCGTAGCGGAGGCGCCGGAAGCGCCCCTTGAGCGTCTCGAGGTCCTCGTCGAGGATCAGCCGCCCGCCCTTGAGCATCCCGACCCGCGTCGCCATGCTCTCGACTCCCGCGAGATCGTGTGACGTCAGGAAGACGGTCGTCCCGCGGTCGGCCAGCTCGCCGACGAGCTCCTCGAAGAACGCGCGGCGGGCGACGGCGTCGAGGCCGAGCGTCGGGTCGTCGAGGACGAGGAGCTCGGGGGAGGACGCGAGGGAGAGGGCGAGGGCGACGAGCGCGCGCTGTCCCTTCGAGAGGCTGCCATACGGCGTCCCGGCGGGCACGCCGAAGCGCGCGAGGCGAGCCTCGACGGACGGCGCGTCCCACGAGGGGTAGACCTTCGCGCAGAAAGCCGAAAGCTGCCGGGCCGTCATGGACGGCGGCGCGTCCGGGTCCTCGGGGACGACGCCGACCTTCGCCATGAGGCGCGCGCGGTTCTTCCACACGTCCTCGCCGAGGAGGAAGCAGCTTCCGGCCGCCGGCTTCTGCTGGCCGAGAAGACAGCGCACGAGCGAGGACTTGCCGGCGCCGTTGCGTCCCAGCAGCGCATACACGGAACCCCTGAGAATGGAGAAAGAGATTTCTTCGAGCGTGGGTTTCGGGTTGCCGCCGTAGCGCACGAGCAGCCGGCGGGCCTCGACGACACTCATACCGATCCTCCCTCTCTCTTCCTTCTAAGAAATCCCAAACTGCGTTTCACCTGCTCCACCGCCTCTTCGTTCGCCGCGCCGATCGTGACGGCGAGGCTCGCGTATCGCATTGCGCCTCCCTCCAGCTCCTTTTCGCGTTCGCCGCGCGGGACGGACGGCGGCTTCTCGGCCACGAACGTTCCCTCCCCACGCTTCACGACGAGGATTCCCGCGTCGACGAGGCGCTGGTAGCCCTTCGCCACGGTCGCGGGGTTGATGGAGAGGTCGCGCGCGAGATCGCGCACCGAGGGCATGGCCGAGGCGGGCTTCAGCGCCCCCGAGGCCACGAGCCGCCGCACGTTGTCCTCGATCTGCTTCCAGAGCGGGATCGCGTCGGAGGGGTCGACGGAGAAGCCGCGGCTCACGGGTTACCGCATCGGTGTATCATCACACCGATACAGTATGGATGTGGGGCGCCCCTTGTCAAGGGCGCGGGCGAAAAAAGTCAGGGGTTCGTCTTCCGCCGGAGCGCGTCGAACGCCAGAAGGTCCGACAGGAACTTCGGCAGGAGCGCGAGCGGGAGCTGCGTGGCCCGGTCGGACTTCGCGTGCGCGGGGTTGTCGTGGACCTCGAAAAAGTAGCCGTCCACGCCCACGGCCGCCGCGGCGCGCGCGAGCGCGGGCGCGTACTCGCGGGAGCCGCCCGTCTCGGTCCCGAGGCCGCCGGGAAACTGGAGGGAGTGCGTTGCGTCGTAGATGACCGGGACGCCGAGGGCCCGCATCATCGGCAGGCCGCGGAAGTCCACGACGAGGTTGTGATAGCCGAACGTCGTCCCGCGCTCGGTGAGCGTCACGTTCGTGTTCCCGGCGGCGTGGCATTTGTCGACGATCTGCTTGCAGTCGCCGGGCGCGAGGAACTGGCCCTTCTTGACGTTCAGGGCCTTCTTCGTGGCCGCGGCCGCGAGAATGAGGTCGGTCTGGCGGCAGAGGAACGCGGGGATCTGAAGGACGTCCGCGACTTCGGCCACGATCGCGCACTGCTCGGGCTCGTGGACGTCGGTCAGAATCGGAAGGTCGGTCTTCTCCTTTATTTCAGAGAGGATCGCCAATCCTCTCTCGATGCCAGGTCCCCTGAAGCTCGCACCGGCGCTGCGATTCGCCTTGTCGAACGAGGACTTGTAGACGAGCCGGTCGGCGACACCGGCGTCCGCGAAGACTTTTTTCAGCTCTTTCGCCATTTTCAGGGCGTGCGCTCGCGACTCGATGACACACGGGCCCGTAAAAAAGACGGGCCGGCAGCGGTCCCCGACGGAGAGGTGCGGCGTGATCGACGCGAAGACCTTCACCCCACCGATGTTACAGAATGAGGGGAGGGGAGGTCCGACCCGATGGCCATCCGCATCCTCGTGACCGGCGGGACGTTCGACAAGGAATACGACGAGCTGACGGGCCGCCTCTTCTTCAAGGACACGCACATTCAGGAGATGCTTCGGCTCGGCCGCTGCCGGGTGTCCGTCACCGTCGAGACGGTGATGATGATCGACAGCCTCGACATGACCGCCGCCGACCGCGAGACGATCGCGAGACGTTGCCACGAGGCCGCGGAGAAGTGGATCGTCGTCACGCACGGCACCGACACGATGGTGGAGACCGCCGAGGTTCTCGCCGCCGCCGCGACGGGGAAGGCGATCGTCCTGACCGGCGCGATGGTGCCGTGGGCGTTCGGGAGCTCCGACGGCCTCTTCAACCTCGGGAGCGCGCTGTCTTTCGTCCAGCTTCTTCCGGCAGGGGTCTACATCGCCATGAACGGGCGATGTTTCGACTGGCACGACGTCCGGAAGGATCGGGCAGGGGGGGTTTTCGAGAACGTCCGCTGAGCGGGCTCAGAATGGGACCATGCAGAAGACCCCGACATCCCCCTTCGCGACCCTGGGCCTCGACGAGCGCCTCGTACGCGCCCTCGCCGCCCTGGGCTACGAAGAGCCCACTCCCATCCAGAGCGAGGCGATTCCGCCTCTTCTCGAGGGGCACGACGTGTTCGCGCAGGCGGCCACCGGCACGGGGAAGACCGCCGCGTTCGCGCTCCCGATCCTCCACCGCATCGGCGCGGAGTCCGATCGGGGCGTGGCCCCCTCGACGCTCATCCTCGTTCCGACCCGCGAGCTCGCGATGCAGCTCGCCGAGGCCGTACACCGGTACGGCAGGGAGATCGGCGTCCGCGTGCTCGCCGTTTACGGAGGCGCGTCGATGGAGACGCAGCTGAAGGCCCTGAAGCGTGGCGTCGACGTCGTCGTCGCGACGCCCGGGCGCGCGCTCGACCACGTGAACCGGCGGTCCCTGGTCCTCGGCGGCATCCGCACGCTCGTCCTCGACGAGGCCGACGAGATGCTCGACATGGGCTTCGCCGAGGACCTCGACGCGATCCTCGCCGCGACTCCGAAGGCGCGCCAGACGGCGCTTTTCTCCGCCACGCTTCCGCCTCGCATCGCCACGCTCGCGTCGCGCCACCTCAAGGCGCCGGTCCGGATCGAGATCGCGAAGGAGAAGACCGCGCCTGGGAAGCTGCCCAAGGTGCGCCAGACCGCGTACGTCGTCGCGCGCGGCCACAAGCGCGCGGCGCTCGGCCGCATCCTCGATCTCGAGAGTCCCGCCGGGGCCCTCGTCTTCTGCCGCACGCGCCTCGAGGTCGACGACCTGACCGAGAGCCTCAAGGGCCGCGGGATGCGCGTGGAGGCGATGCACGGCGGGATGTCGCAGGAGCAGCGCGACCGCGTCATGAAGAAATTCCGCGCGGGCACGCTGGAGCTTCTCGTCGCCACGGACGTGGCGGCCCGCGGCCTCGACATCGGGCACCTCTCGCACGTCGTCAATTACGACGTGCCGTCTTCGCCCGAGCTCTACGTTCACCGCATCGGCCGGACGGGACGCGCCGGGCGCGAGGGCGTCGCCATCACGCTCGCCGAGCCGCGCGAGCACTGGCAGCTCCGGAACATCGAGCGCCTGACGAAGCAGAAGATCGAGGTCGCGAGCGTCCCGACCGTCGCGGACCTGCGTGCGAAGCGCCTCGAGCTGACGCGGGCCTCCCTCCGCGAGTCGATCCTCGCGGGAGGGCTCGACGACTATCGCGTCGTCGTCGAGTCGCTTTCCGAGGAGTTCGACCCGATGGACGTGGCCGCGGCGGCCGTGAAGCTGGCCGATCCGTCGGCGGCGGGCTCGGGCTCGGCCGGAGAGGAGCACGAGATTCCCGCGATCGCCGCGGCCCCGCCGCCGCGCGCGGTGAAAAGCGGAACGAAGTATCGATCCGGCGGGCGGGAGCCGGGCAACTCCGCGCGCATCTTCGTCGGCGCGGGCCGGGCCGCCGGCGTCCGCCCCGGAGACCTCGTGGGCGCCATCGTCAACGAGGCGAAGGTGAGCCCTCGCGACGTCGGTTCGATCCAGATCGCCGAGCGGTTCTCGCTCGTGGAGGTGCCGGAGAAGATCGCCGAGTCCGTGATGAAGGCGCTCCGCGGCACGATGATCCGCGGGCAGAAGGTGATCGTGAAACGCGACCGCGTGGGCGGGGCCTGAGCGCCATGTTCGCCTTCATCTCCCCGGTCGCCGCGGCGGGCCTCGCGTTCGCGCTGACGCTTTCGGACGGCGGCCGGTCGATTTCCGGCGAGCGGTTCACGCTGAAGGTGCCGGGAGCGAAGGGTCCGCTCTTCCTCGTCCTCGAGGGGCCGGACTTCGTCGGCGGGGCTTTGTCGCGCCGATCCGCCTGAAGAACGACTCGGATGCCGATCTCCATGCCGTGACGTTGGGGCTCGGCGCCGCGACGGAGACGCTGCGCGGCGAGAAGGACATGCCCGGCGCGTCGCGCTCCATTCCGGCGGCGGCCGTTTCTCCTCCGGCCTGGGACGCGATTCCGAAGGGGACGGAAGCGCCCGCGCAGCTCTTCCGCGTGGCTCCGGTCGGCTTTGCCCCCGAGACGCTGCTCGTCATCCTGCTCGGCACCGTCCACGGCATCGCGTCGGCGGGCGCTTTCGAGGTGGAGGGTGCGACGAGGCCCATGGGCGTGGACGTCGACTCCGGTGGCTCGCTCTACGTGACGGACATTTCCGGACGCACGGTTCGATGCGGTCTCGACGGGCGCGGCGCCGTGGAAGTGAAGGCGAGGCCGGCGTCGAAGCCCGAGGCGCAGGGTGGGCCGTGCGCGCGCTCGCGCTCGGCGCGGATGGACGGCTCTTCGTGGCGACCGCAGGCGAAGAAGGGCGCAGCGGGTCCGTACGGGTCTTCAGGCCCTTCTGACTCGCCACGGCGCCCCGCGTATACCGCCCGAGATCCTTCCCGGCGGCTCGCGCAGCCGATCGAACAGGTGCTCGCGCAGGGCCGGAGGCAGATTGTTCCATTAAATCCTTGGCATCAATCGCCAAAGGTCATGCGGGCGAGGTCTTCCTTGAGCCGTTTCTGCTCCGCCGGAGTGGAGGAGCGCGCCAGCCGGTCGGCCTACTACGAGGAGGCGCTGGATCTTCGAGCGATCGCGGCGACTCTTCGCCTGCGCAGCGCTGGCGGCGTATCGAGGCTGATTGCGCGCTGCGAGACCGAGCTCGCTCGCGATCACGGTCTCCAGGAGCGTGCAGAACGATGTGTTGAACAGATCAGAAGCGTTTCCGCCCCGGCGCTCCACGCGGAGTAGCGAAAGTGAAAAGTAAAGGCCTGACCCCTATGGTTCCCTATGGTTCTGACGTTGCGTATTCAGATGTCTGCCTCAAATACTGCAGCTACCCCGGAACGTCGTAAAACGCCCCGGGGTGCCTCTCGGTTCATGGGATCGAATTGACGGCAACTGCCGTGAGTTGGACGCCGCCGAAGCCGCTGATGTCCGCCCCCGCGGTGCCTGCGGTTTGCGTGGTCGCAATCTCCGCATTCGCGTTAGCGCCTGTGCCGAACTTGAAGAGCTTCGCCACCCCGCCGCTCGTCGCGATTCGGTAGTACATCCACGGCGCGTTGCCGTCGAACGTCGGCCAGTCGAAACAGCCACCAGAGGGGCCGGGGGAACCAGTCGTAGAGGGGATGGTGTTTCCGTGGATCTCAGCGTTGATCTGCGCAGGAGAGCCCTGATCGTCCGCGGCCACATAGATCGCGTCGAGCGAGCCGCTCGGGTTGGCCTCATCGTTGGTGTCGACATCGTTCCCGGTGATAACGATGTCGGAGACGGTCGTCGGCTGACCCGTCGTCACCGGACCGCGGGCCTCAATGTCTATGCCACGCGAGCCCTTGGTCTGCCTGACGATGTTGTTGATGATGGTCACGGTGTTGGTGGTCCTGCCCTGCAGGGTCACTCGGATACCCGAGTCGAGGGTCGTACCGGAGCCGCTAACGCCCGCGTTGCCGACATGGTTGCCCTCCATACGGACCTTCATCGTGCCACCCGTCGCGCTCGATGACGTAAAGATATTGATGGCCGGTCCACCGTTGCCGGTAATGGTGGTGTTGTTCATGAGGCGCGCGTACATCTGTCCGGCGCCGTTGCCACCGCCCTGATCGATGTCCATGGCGGTGTTGCCGGCGTTGTTGGTGAAGGTGCAAAGGGTGACCGTCACTGTGCCGGTGCCAGGAGCGCCCACTCCGTCGCCGACGATCGAGTTGTCGTTGGACTGCACCTGCAGACCGGTCGAGGCGTTGCTGGAGAACGTCACGCCCGTGAACGTGGCCGTCTTCAAGACCGATGTATGGGTCATCCCGACCTGGATGCCGCTGTTGGTGACGCTGCTGCCGTAGGTGCCGCCGGTGACCGTCAGCGAATTCGTCACCGTTGTGGAGCTCACGGTGCCGCCGAAGAAGAGATTGGTCACGTGGTTGCCGGTCACGGTGTCGCTGGTGAACGTCGCCGTGCCGCTGACGTCCAGAAGCTTGATGCCGTGGTCGGCGTTCGCGGTTGTGCCGTTGTTGATGACGGAGGAATTGGCGAGCGTGAAACCAGCCAGCGTCGTTCCGTTGATCCCGAGATGCGTGCTGTTCTGGATGATCATCCACGAAAGACTCGTGGCCCCTGTGCTGGTCATGTCGATGGCGTTGCCGGTCGTGTGCTGAATCGTCCCGCCCGAACCGGCGCTCACCGTTCCCGGAACCATGAGAGCACCGCTCACGCCCGTGTTGTTGAGAAGGATCCCGTTGGCCGGGCCTGAGGCGGCCGTACCGGCGGACACGCTCTTGAACTTCAGGTTCGCCGCACCGATGGCGGTATTGTCGACGTTGATGGCCGTACCGGTCGTGGTGACAATCGTGCTCGTGGTGTCGGTCGCGCTGACCGTTCCCCCGCCGATGGCCGTGAAGGCATCGCTCGAGCCGGTGCTCAGCGTGATTGGCCCACTGAAGTTGATCGTCGCCCCGGTGTTGCTCGTCAGGCGGACGCCGGTCGATCCCGCCCCCGTGACGCTGATCGGCGAGGCGGAATCGAAGGAGATCGTGCCGCCGGTCTTGCTGACGATGGAAATGCCGGTGCCACTCCCGCTCTGACTGATCGAAGTCGACGTGAAGTTGATCGTGCCGGCGCCTCCCGAGAGACTCACGGCGGTTCCGGTGTTGCTCAGCGAGATCGTGTTCTGGTTGATCGTCGTCGTCCCGGTCACGCTGCTGCCGGTGATCGCCGAGCCGGAGCCCGCCGGGTTGAACGTGAGCCCGCTGACCGAGTTGTCGCTCGCGAGGGCGACCGTCTCCCGCTGAGGATCGGCTTCGTGCCGGCGGAGAGAGAGAGGCTCCCGATCGTGAAGGCGACGCCGTTGCCGACGAGCGCCTGAGTCGCGAGGAGATTGAGGTTGCCGGTGGTGCTTCCGCTGCCCGTGTGTACGTAGATCGTCTGGCTGGTCTGCGGCTTCCCGGCGCCCGGTCCCTGAGCATCACTCAGGAGCTTGAAGGGATTGTGGCTCCGGCCGTCCCCCGACGAGCCGATCGTGTTGTTGACGTACCAGACCATGCCGGAGAGAGTGAACGTCAGGTTGGCCGTCGAGGAGACGGCCGTGCCGGTCGAGCCGGTGTCGCTCGAGGCCGTGTAGGTGCACGTGGCGCTGGTCGCGGCGACGTTGGGCGTGAAGATGAAGTGTCCGGAGGAATCGACGGAGGACAGCGTGCCTCCGAGCGAGCAGCTCGCGCCTGTGACCGTGACGGCCGCCGGCGTCGAGCCGTTCAGGAGCGTCGTGCTGGAGGAGACGGCCGGCGTGGTCGGAGCGGAGACGCCGGTGATGAAGAACTGCGTGTTGCCGACACCCGTGTAGCTCTGGGCGGCGAGATTGGGGCCGACCAGAAGGTTGAACGCTTTGGAGCCGGTGCAGTTGCCCGCGTCCGTCGCGGTGATCGTGACGCTGAAGGTACCCGTGGCCGAGGGCGAACCGGTGACCTGGCCGGTCGAGCCGTTGATGGACAGACCGGCGGCCGCGAGGGCCGCGTTGGCCGACCAGGCGATCGTCCCGTTGCCGTTGGTCTGGGTGAATGTCACGGGGGTCATGGCGACGCCGAACGTCAACTGCGGGATCGTGCCGCTGACGGTGATGGCCGGGCAGACGACGTTGAAGGTGAAGTTCTGCGTGGCGTCGGGAACGATGGCGTTGGCAGCCGTGATGACCCAGGCATACGGCGAGGCCCCTTGCGTTCCGGCGGCGGGGGTGCCGGCGATGGTGGCCGTGTTGTTGAGGTTGTCCGTGAACGTCACGCCGGTCGGCAGGGTGCCGGTGCGGGTGATCGTGTTCGTGGGGAAGCCCGTGGTCGTGACGTTGAACGTCTGTCCGGTCTTGCCCGGCGCGAACGCGACGTTGTTGGCGCTGGTGATCGCGGGCGGCTGATTGACCGTGAGGGTAAAGCTCTGGGTTCCATTAGGCGTCACGCCGTTGTTGGCGGTGAGCGTGATCGGGTAGCTCCCGCTGGTTCCCGCGTTGGGCGTGCCGGCGATGGTGGCCGTGCCGTCATGGTTGTCGGTGAGCGTCACGCCGGAGGGCAGGCTGCCGGTCTCGCCGATGACCATTGTCGCGCCCGTCGGGAAGCCGGTCGTCGTCACGGCGAAGGTGCCGGCCGTGCCGACCTTGAATGCCGTGCTATTCGCGCTCGTGATGGCGGGAGCCTGGTTCACGGTCAGCGTGAAGGACTGCGAAGCACTCGGCGTGATGCCGTTGTTCGCGGTGATCGTGAACGGATACGTGCCGCCGGACAGCGCGGCGGGCGTGCCGGCGAGCGTCGCGGTGCCGTCGTGGTTGTCGACGAACGAGACGCCCGAGGGTAGGGTGCCGGTCTCTCCGATGACCATCGAGGCGTTCGTCGGGAAGCCGGTCGTCGTCACGGCGAAGGTGCCGGCCGTGCCGACCTTGAATGCCGTGCTATTCGCGCTCGTGATGGCGGGCGGCTGGTTCACGGTGAGCGTGAAGGTTTGGTTGGCGTCGGGCGGGATGCCGTTCGCGGCCGTGATGGTGATCGGGTAGGTACCGCCCGTGGCCGCTGCGGGCGTGCCCGCGATCGTGGCCGTCCCGTTGCCGTTGTCCGTGAACGTGACGACGCTCGGGAGCGCACCGACCTTGACGAGAGATGGCGTCGGCAGGCCGGTTGTCGTCACGGTGAACGTGCCGGGCTGGCCGGTCTGGAAGGTCGTGTGATCGGCGCTCGTGATCGTCGGCGGCGTGTTGAGCGAGATCGTGAAGTTCTGCGTCGCGTCTGGCGAGATGCCGTTGGATGCGGTGATCTGGATCAGGAACGAGCCGGTGCCCGACGGTGTCCCCGAGATCGTCGCCGTGCCGTCGCCGTTGTCGACGAACGTCACCGCTGGCGCTCCGGGTGGGAGTGTGCCGGACTCGGAAATGTGCATGGACGCGCCGGTCGGGAAGCCCGTCGTCGTCACCGTGAACGTCGTCGGAACGCCCGGCGGGAAGGTCTTGTGGTCCGCGCTCGTGATTGTCGGCGGCTCGTTCACGGTGACCGTGTAGTTCTGAAGTCCCGTGCAGCCGGTCGTCGAGTCCGTAACGGCCACCGTGATCGGGAAGTTGCCGGTTTGAGTGGGGGTGCCGGAGAGAGCTCCCGCCGCGAACGTCAGGCCGGTCGGGAGGACTCCCGCTTCGGTGAAGACGTACGGCCCGGTCCCACCGCTCGCGCCGAACGTGACGGGCGTGATCGGAGTGCCGAGGAGAGCGGCCGGAATCGTTGAGGGGCTCACGGCGAGCGTGGTTCCCACGCACGTCACGACGATCACGTAGTCGCGGCTTCCCGCGCAACCGCTGACGCTGTCGGTCGCCGCGATCGTGATGGGGAAGACGCCCGTAACCGTCGGCGTACCCGAGAGCGTATCGATCGAGAACGACATGCCGGAAGGCAGAGCGCCGGCCTCAGTAAACGTGTAGGTCCCGGACCCGCCGCTCGCCGTGAACGTCGTGGACGTGAACGTCGAGACCAACATGAGCGGCAGCGAGGTCGGCGAGACCGTGATCGCCGGGCTGGCGCACTGGATCACGAGGACGTAGTCGCGGCTCGCGGTGCAGCCGTTGCTGTCCGTCGCCGTAACCGTGATCGGGAAGCTGCCGGTCTGCGTCGGCGTGCCCGAGAGCGTTGCCGTTCCTGGCGTGAAGGTCAACCCCGGCACCGTGCCCGTGAGCGTCCACGCGATCGTACCGACGCCGCCCGTCTGGGTGAAGGTGACGGGGCCGTAGTCCACGCCGATCGTGCCGGCTGGCAGGAAGAACGGGCCGACGGCGATCGTCGGGCAGACGATCGTGACCGAGTAGGACTGTGTCCCGGTGCAGCCATAGGCGTCGGTGGCCGTGACGACGAAGGTGTAGGTTCCCGGAAGCGTGGCCGTGCCGGAGAGGAGGCCGCCGGGTGCGAGGGTCAGACCAGCAGGGAGAGTCCCGGACGTGACGGTGAAGCCATAGGGGGCCGTCCCGCCCGAGGCCGTGATCGGCTGGCTGTACGACGCGCCCGAGACGCCGCCGGGGAGAGTCGCCGGCGAGACGGTGATCGTCGGGCAGTTGATGACGAGGGAAATCAACTGCGTTCCCGTGCAGCCGTTCGCGTCGGTCGCCTTGACCGTGATCGGGAAGGTGCCCTTCTGCGTCGGGAGACCCGAGAGGACTCCCGCCGTCGAGAGCGACATGCCCGTCGGCAGGGTTCCGCTTTGAAGAGACCAGTTTACGGTCCCGATGGCGTTCGGAGAGGTGAAGGAGACGGGACTGTAAGTCGAGCCGGTGGTCCCTGACGGGACGGCCGTGGGGCTGATCGTCAGTGTCTGGCAGGCGATGACGAGAGAAAGGGCCTGCGTTCCCGTGCAGCCGTTCGCGTCGGTCGCCTTGACCGTGATCGGGAACGTGCCGGTCTGCGTCGGGAGGCCCGAAAGGACTCCGGCCGTCGAGAACGACATGCCTGTCGGCAGGGATCCGCTCTGAAGAGTCCAGTTCACGGTCCCGATGGCGTTCGGAGAGGCGAAGGGGACCGGCGTGTAAGTTGTGCCAGCCGTACCCGACGGGAGGGTCGTGGGACTTATCGTCAGCGTCTGGCAGCCGATGACGAGGGTGTACGTCGCGCCCGTGCCGCTGCAGCCGTTCGGCGAGTCAGTGGCTGTTACGGTGATCGGGAAGGTGCCCGTCTGGGTCGGCGTGCCGGAGAGAACGCCTCCCGTCG
>OBLU010003975.1_pt1 | contig 13351 bp, 17 predicted proteins | sample 1518681 | NCBI WGS metagenome assembly OBLU01 (sample SAMEA3539304, study PRJEB22396) | soil metagenome | biome: tundra; feature: field; material: soil | place: USA | collected 2010-05 | depth 0.15 m | reverse complement strand
GACGCGATCACCAGGCGGGCCCGGCCGCCGATCAGTGCAGATAGGACGACGTTCGCGTCAGCTACGACGACGGTCGGCAGCGAAATCGTCGAGCACCTCTTGCTCGGTCACGCCGTCGGCTTCGAGCTTCGCGCCGATCTGCTCGGACAGGCGCAGGAACACCTCGCGGCGAACCTCGACTGGCAGCTCCGGCGTCTCCCAAGGCAGGAAGAACCCGGCCGGCGCGCCGTCGCGGGTCACGAGGATCACGTCGTCGGAGCGGAACATCTCGCTCGCCCGATCGCGGAAGTCCCGGACGCTCACGACCTTCATGTGGGCACCTGAGTGGTCACAGCCGGAATCATAGCGCGGCTGCTCCGTCGCCGCGCGTTTTTCCCGCACGGTTTCCCGCACCACGCAGCGTGAGACGAACTGCCTGCAAAGCGGCTACTTTGGCGGCTGGTCCAGTCGGTCTCGAAACCGGCATGGGCGTAAGTCCATCGGGGGTTCGAATCCCCCCTCTCCGTTTTAGTCCTGCGAATACTTGAATACGCTTGTATGCGGGGATTTCCTGGGTCTCGCGACCGGTCGACCCGAGCCTGCTGGCGACCGCTGAACACCGCTGAAAACCGCTTTTGAGGGGAGAGTCTTTCCCGCCCTCCCGCAGCAGCCGAGAGACCTTCTTGCTGCTGACGGAAACGAGCGGCGCCTCGGCAACTTCTGCTGTGTGCGCAAACCTGGTGCGGACACTCCCTCCCACGGCGTCTCTCACGACGAGGTGCGCGGTACCGGAGCTGTGGAGGAGCAGGTCACGGAGCCGAAGTCTTGCGCGGTGCGGTCACAAACCGACGTGATGGCTCGAATATGAGCTGATGAGCGCTTGGGAGGGGATGACCGACGCTGAGGTGCTGGCGATCACGGCGTCCCCGTCCACTCCAACTACGCCCAGTTCCACACAACCCACGGCCCCCGACGCGCCGCTCGCCCTCCTACACCATGCTCGACCCCCACGGTCACGTGATCCACCTCATCAACCGCGCGGCAGCGAAGAAGGCGTCGACAGCTTCTCGTTGACGGCCGAGATCGGCGTCGGGCACCGTGGATGCTCCGTGGACCCGGCGGCGTACGCGGCTCGCGATCGGCTCGGGCACGTGTACGCCCAGGGCTCCTCGCGCCGCGACTTGCGCGCGCGCAGCATGTTCAGGCACACGCGCGCGACAACCGTCGTCAGCCATCCGTCGAGGTTCTCGACGCCGCCAGCGTCAGCGCGGCTGACTCGGAGCCAGGCTTCCTGGACGGCGTCGTCGGCTTCGCTCAGAGAGCCGAGCATCCGGTAGGCGACCGCCCGCAGTCGGGCCCGGTGCTCCTCGAAGCGGTCCGTCAGCGATCCGTGCTCGTCCATTGTCACATTCCTTCGTCGCGTTGTGTCATAGCGCTAGACCAATCAAACCCAGCCGATGTGACAAGGAAGGACGGAGCGTCCGATGACCCGCATTTCAGGAGTCTCGGCCCGCGACGCCGGGCTGCGAGTCAAACTTGCCTACTACTTCACCCGCCGCCAGATCGCGCAGCTCACCGCGCGCGGGCGTGAGCGCATGATCGAGCCGCTCGAGCTCTATGCGCACGCGCCCGGGCTGCTGCTCGCCTACGGGAAGCTCGAGCAGGCCACAGCGAAGCTGAATCGTGTTGATTGGCGCCTCAAGGTGCTCGCCCAGCTGAAGGCCGCGACCCTCACGAGCTGCGAGTACTGCATCGACATGGGCTCGCAGATCGCGCGCCGGTCGGGCCTGAGCGACGAGCAACTGCTGGAGTTGCCTCGCTATCGGGAGAGCGAGCTGTTCAACCATCTGGAGAGGCTCGTGCTCGACTACGCGGTAGGCATGGGCCGCACGCCTGTCGACGTGTCTGACGCGCTGTTCGCAGAGTTGCGGGAACACCTCGACGAGGCCCAGCTCGTGGAGCTGACCAGCGCAATCGCGCTGGAGAACATGCGCGGACGCTTCAATCTGGCGCTCGGGATCGGCGAGGCTGGCTTCAGTGAGGGCATGGTGTGCGCCGTGCCCGCAACAGCGGCCGAACCGCGGCTACGTAGCCTCGGTGATCGGGGTTCTGAGGACGCCGCCCGCCCGGGGCATGTCGCGCGCTTAGTGCGGAAGATCACAGACGAGCTCCCGTGTCGCTCCTACATTAGATCCCACGTTCGTGTTCGGTTCTTTGACCAAGTTCAAGAGCGTTCCCGGACTCGAATACGAAATTTGAGCTGAGACGGCTCAGGGGGCCCGTCCGGATTGGGGGCGCGGCGGTTCGTAACAGCTCGCATCCGCGCGGCGCGGATGCGAGCTGTCGTTTTCCGCGGCGAACGGCCGCCCGTGGTCATGACCAATGCGCTCGAGGACGCGCGGATTGCCCGCGTGGCTCCGGATCTGGAGTGTCTGCTGGTGGATGCTCTCGGTCAAGATGAGCTGATCACAGCCGGCCACGGGTGGGCTGAGATCGAACACGAGTTGTGCGTGCGTGCAGCGGCGGTGCTCGGGATCACCGAAGCGGCGGTTCCGCCGGAGTTCCCGCTCGCGCTGGCGGACCGGTTACGTGGAGTCGGCATCGTGCTCACACCGGACGAGACCTTGTTCGTCGAGCGCCGGCGACGCAAGACCCCTGCCGAGATGGCGGGGATCCGGCGCGCCGCCGACGTCGCCGTGTCGGCGATGCGCGAGGCCGCGGCGATGCTCCGGGAAGCGGCGATCGACGCTGACTATCTGTCGCTGGCCGGCGAGCGACTCGATCGCGCAACTGCACGCACTCGTACTCGACGCCCATGAGCGGGCGTGCGCTGAGGTCAGGCCCGGCGTGACGGGCGTTGAGCTCTACGTGGTGGCGTGTGACGTGTTCGAGGCGGCGGGACATCCAACGGGGCGCACAAAGCCGCCCGGGGAGACCCTACGCGAGGGGTTCTACTTCGGCCTTGGCCACGGCGTCGGGCTCGAGGTCGATGAGGCTCCGTTCCTTGACCGGAGCGGAAGCGAAGCGCTGATCGCCGGTGATGTCATCGCGGTTGAGCCCGGAACCGTCGTCCCGGGAGTCGGCGGCAGGCGCGTCGCGGATCTGTTGATCGTGACCGCTGACGGCAGCGAGCGATCGACCGGGACGTTCCCGTACGGCCTCGCGCCGTAGCGAACCCGCGGGACGCGAGCTGGACGCTCCCGCCTTAAGGAGACGGAGACGGGGACGGCAGCTGGAGGGGCTGGTTTACCCGGCCACGACGTCGAGCACCCGATCGACGTCACTCTCGTCGTTGTAGAGATGCCACGACGTGCGCAGCAGTCCGCCGCGCACAGCGGCGACGATCCCGGCGCTCTGCAGGCGTTGCGCCGCTCCCGGTAAGTCGGCGCAGACGATCGCGCTGTTACTCGGCGCAAGGCCGACGCCGGTGCGAAAGCGGTTGGCGAGAGCCACGTTATGGGCGTGGATGGCGCGGATACCCACCCGCTCGATCAGCTCCAGCGACGGCAGGGTACCGACCCAGGAGAACCACGCCGGCGAGAGGTCCAACCGGCGCGCGTCGGCGGCCAGTCGCAGCGGCGGCCCGAAGTAGCTCGCGTGAACGTCCTGGCCCGCGTACCAGCCCGCGCTATGGGGCACCACCTTCTCCAACAGACGATCCGAGACGGTGAGAAAGGCGCTCCCGCGCGGGGACATCAGCCACTTGTACGCGCCGCACACAACGGCATCAAACTGGCCGGCCTGGAGCGGTAGCCATCCGAGCGCCTGGGTCGCGTCGCACAACGTGATCGCGCCCACGCCGGCCGCCGCGGAAACGATCGCCTCGTGGTCAGCCACCTCGCCCGTGCTCATCTGCACCGCGCTGAACGCGACCGCCTCGGCGCCTTGCGCGACGGCGTCCGCCAGCCGGGCCGTGGGGACGGTGCGGACGTCAAGGCGCGACTGGACCAGAAGCGGAAACAGCGTCGAGGTGAACTCGATGTCGGGAACGACCACCCGCGCTCCAGTCGGCAGCGCCGTGACGACAGAGCCGACCAGCTCGGAGACCGTGGAGCCCACCGCCACCCGCTCGACCTCCACGCCGACCAGCCGCGCAAACGCGGCGCGGGCGCCCTCGGTGCTCTTGCCCCACGCCTCCCAACTCGTACGGCCACCGTGCCAGTCGGCGAGCGCGGACTGCAGCGCCTCCCAACCCGGTCGCGGGGGCAGGCCGTAGCTGGCCGTATTGCAATACACCCCGGCCGGCTCCCACAACGTTCGAGCCTCGGAGATCCTCATCCGCTCATTGCATCAGTCTCGTCAGCTGCCGAGCTCAGCGCCGGCGAGCGGCGCTGCCCGTGCGCAAGATTCGGGGACCAAAGCTAACCACGACCGATGAACGGCATGTTCGTCGCCATCACCGTGAGGGACTGGACATTGGCCTCGAGCGGCAGCCCGGCCATATAGAGGACGGCGTCGACCGCGTGGCGCACGTCCATCATCGACTCGACGAGGATCGAGCCATCGGGCTGCTCTGCGCCTTTACCGATGCCCGCGCTGAGCTCCGTTACCGCGTTGCCGATGTCGACCTGCCCGCAGGCGATGTTAAACGCGCGTCCTTCAAGCGAGATCGCCTTGGTCAGGCCGGTGATCGCGTGCTTGGTCGCCGTGTAGGCGACCGCGTGCGGGCGCGGAACGTGAGCGGAGATCGAGCCGTTATTGATGATTCGTCCGCCCTGCGGGCGCTGGGCCTTCATCGCCCGAAACGCCTCCTGAGCACAGAGGAAGCTGCCGGTGAGGTTCGTGTCAACGACGGTCCGCCATTGCTCCAGCGCCAGCCCATCGAACGGTGCATTCGCTCCGAATACCCCAGCGTTGTTGAACAGCAGGTCCGCTCGCCCCCACTCCTCGGCCACGCGTGTGAACAGCCTGCGCACGTCTGCGGGGTCCGTGACGTCGGTCGGAACGACAAGCGCGTCCTTGCCCGCCACGGGCATGTCCGCAAGCGTCTCACGAAGGGCGTCCGCGCGACGGCCGGCCAGCGCGACTCGATATTCGGCTTTCAGCAGCGCCCGGGTCACTGCCTGACCGATCCCGGATCCGGCGCCGGTGACGATTGCGACGCGCTGGCGCTCGTTCATGGGCGCGATCGCGTCACACGTGAGCTACGCGCGGTTGCGTTCGGATCCAGCAACTGCGAGAAGCCACCTCGATCAGGGCCGCCCGCGGCCACGCCGGCTACCTCAGCGGCCGAGCCCGGCGAGCGCGCCGACGGCATGCCTCGGGAGATCTCGGCGCACGAGCGAGCCATCTGCGGAGGGTAACCCGCTGGCAATCGTAAGCAGCTGAACCCCCTCTAACCGCCTCTAACCGGGCACTATTGCGTCTGAAGCAACATTCGATACTGCGCCGGCTCGACCCCGGATCATATGTGCGGCCAATGCGGCGCTGAAGACGCCCTCTATGGCCGCGGGCTCTGCGCACGTTGCGTATTGAATCAGCGCCCGACCGAGCTGCTTGGAGACCGCGAGCAGCGCGTTGACGTCGGGTTTGAGGCGCTGTTCGAAGCGCTCCAGGCTGCGCGCTGTCGAAGGACATAAGAGATCATCGCAATCTTGCTTCTTCAGCAGCGCCACTCATACATACCATTGGGTGTCGAGCGCAGGTCCGGATCGCGGGTCAGGTTGCCCATCGTTCGGCTGGCATGGGAACACTTGCTTGATTGCGGCCAGGTCAGCCTCCGCATACCCTCGTGACCAGCGATGGCCACGAGATCAGCCGACGGTGTTCCCGCCCACCAGCGCGCAGGGCGATGACATGTATCACCGGTCCGACCACGAGCAGCGGGCGTGACTAACGGTCTCGCGCTCGCCTTGGCGCTGTTGGTCCTGGCGGCGACGCTCGCGGTCGCGGTGGCGCGGCCGCCGTATCTGTCGGATGCGGTTGCCGCCTCCGCTGGTGTCGTGCTTCTCGTCATCGTCGGTGCTTTAGGACTTTCAGGGGCGCGCGACGCGCTTCGGGATCTGGGGCCGACGGTTGGTTTTCTCGCGGCGATGCTGTTGATCGCTGACGGCTGCCGGCGCGAGGGGCTGTTTGACGCGATGGGCGCGGTGATGGCCCGCGGCTCGGGGGGAAGCCCGCAGCGGCTCCTGGCGCTCGTGTTCGTGATCGCTGCGGCGATCACGGCGGTGCTCAGCCTCGACGCGACGATCGTGCTGCTCACGCCGGTCGTGTTCGCGACGGCGGCGCGGATGCGCACGAGATCCAAGCCACACGTCTACGCGTGCGCGCACCTGGCCAATTCGGCGTCGCTGCTGCTGCCGGTGTCCAATCTCACCAACTTGCTGGCTTTCCACGCCAGCAAGCTGTCGTTCTTGCGCTTCGCTGCGCTGATGGTGCTTCCCACGATCGCCGCGGTGAGCGTCGAGTGGGTGGTGTTCAGACGCTTCTTCGCGGTCGATCTCGAACGCCCGCGCCACGCGGGTGCGCGCCCGGCGCGCCCGGAGTTGCCGCGCTTCGCGGTCGCTGTGCTCGCGCTCACGCTGGCGGGCTTCGCGCTGAGCTCGGTGTTGGGGATCGAGCCGGTCTGGTTTGCGGCCGCGGGCGCCGCGGCGATGAGCATCCCGGCGCTTGTCCGCCGAGCGGCGACCCTGGTGCAGCTCGCGCGTGCAGCGGAGCCCGGCTTTCTGATCTTCGTCCTTGGGCTTGGGGTGATTGTTCAGGCCGCGAGCGGCGACGGGCTGGACAACGCGGTGCGCGCCGTGCTGCCTACGGGCGGTTCGCTCCCGACCTGCTCGCGATCGCCGCGCTGAGCGCCGTCTTCGCGAACCTGGTCAACAACCTGCCGGCGACGCTGATGCTCGTCCCCGTGGCGGCCGCCGCCGGGACCGGACCGGTCCTCGCGACGCTGGTCGGCGTGAACATCGGCCCTAACCTCACCTATGTCGGATCGCTCGCCACGTTGCTATGGCGCCGCGTCCTGCGCGCCGAGGACACCGATGTCGAGTTGGGCGAGTTTCTTCGCCTGGGCGCGGTCACTGTGCCCGCGTCGCTCGTTGCGGCGACCGTGCTCCTGTGGTTAGCTCTACCGGTCTGAACCGATATGCGCGCGCTCGTCTGGATCATTGAGGACACCTGGGAGGCCACCGTCGCCGACGCCGCGGAATTCCTGCCCAGCGGCGCGGACATCACGCTGCTGCACGTGGCGAGCACCGAGACCGAAACCGTTGCCCGCGCGGCGCGCCGCGGCCTGCTGGGCCGCCACCCACCGCAAGACGCGGAACCGCAGCCGCTACCGGCGATCTCTGAGCGGGCCGCGCACGAGCTGCTCGCCGAAGCGCAGACGCTCCTGGGACGCCCAGCCAGACTCGAAGCGCGCCGCGGGCGCGTCAAACACGAGGTCGTGGCCGCCGCTGAGAGCATGGATATCCTCGTCCTGGCACGCGACGGCGACCGCGAGTTGCTCGGACCGCGCAGCCTTGGGCCCGCGGCGCGCTTCGTCGTCGACCACGCCCCCTGCCGCGTACTGCTCATCTGGCCCGACATCCCGCCCGAGCTGACAACGATCCCGCCGCCGCCACCACCCGGGGCCCCTCCGCCTCACTCCCCGCCGCACAGCTGACCCATACCGCCCTCGGTCGTGTCCGGCGAACTCCTGACTATCAGCGGGTTGCTCGTCTGGACAATCGAACGAAGAAGGCCGGCGAGCATCTCGATCCGAGTGGACTCGGTTTTCCTACGAGTCCGTGACCGAGTCCGCAGGTCCCTGAAGGCGAACCCCCACGGATACGCGCGCAGCGTTCGCATAGAGCTCCTAGGCCGGTTGTCGACTGCGCATAAGACAGCGCCCTGGGCCCCGGACCGATCTATCCTCCAGGACAGAAGGCCTACGGCTTGAAGACCATCAGCACGATGATCACGAGCACGATCAGCAGCGACCCGTAGTTCTCCGCGCGCGAGACGCGATCGTCCAGCAGGGCGCGCAACTGGTCGGTCATCGGTGCGTCCGCCGCGGCAAGGCGCGTGGCCAGGAGTCGGGCTTCCCTTGGCCGCCTGCCGCCGAGCCCGCCGAGCGCCAGCACCACGACGTACAGAGCGATCGCTGCGACCACCCAGCCCGACCCGTAGCCGAAGTGGCCGAGGTGCACGAGCCAGAGACCGAACACCGGCAGCAGCAGACCGCCCACCGCGACGAGGGCCACGCCCACCCGGGTCAGCCCCAGCAGCAACCTGATCTCGGCCGGGTGATCGCGCCGCCGCGCCGCCTCAAATGCCACCCCGGCTAGCACGATCCCGGCTACGAACAGGAAGGCGCCGAGAATGTGAAAGAAGAAAGCAACGTTATCCATGGCCAAGAGCCTGCCTGATCGCGGCGCCGGTCACACGGCGCCGCAATCCGGCCGACTGAGAGGCGATCTGCGCTTGCCCATGGAGTGCCTGCCAGTTGCGCTCCCACTGTCCCTTACGGGGGGTTGTGAACGCGAGCCTGCCCAGCAGTCCGGCCAGCGATCGCTCGAGCTCACGATCCAGGACCGCCGCCGAGCGCTCGCCCTCATACAGGGCACCCTCCACCCAATCGACCAACCTCCAGATGCAAACTCCGAGGCACGGCTGGGGGGAATCGACCCCACCACAGTCCGGACACCGCCAGACGATCTCGGTCTCTGCCGGTGCAAGTGGATCCTCATCACGGCTCGAAGACGGAACCGCATGGCTCCGCAGCACCGAGCGCGCGGAGCGCTGAAGGCGCTCGTACTCGACCCGCCATTCGCCCGGTCCGGACGCTGCCCCGGCCAGCATCTCGACGACCGCCGAGAACGCTTGAATGCGCGCCCGGCAAGCCGCCGCGGCGGCGCTCAGCTCGTCGTAGTCGGCGCCGCTGACGAGCTCGAGCTTGCGCTCAGAGCAGGCACCCTCGCAGCTCTCATATTCCCTGATCGCCCCACAACCGGCGCAAGTCGGGATCGTCAAGCGGCGGGGCGGCTCCACGCAGCGAATATAGGCTCAATGACCTGCTCGGCCTGCTCCTCTCCTACCGCGGGCGCGATCGGCGCCCATGAGTTGTGCGGGCGCAGCCGCCGCGCCGAGCCCGCGCTGGCCGGGCGACGAGCGCGCATGCCGGCGGTCCAAGCGTCAAACGGTTCGACCTAGACGGCTACGCGATCGTGAGCAGCTACAGCCTGGGCCGCAACACGGGCAATACGTTTCGCCAGACCTACAAGCGGTCCACGGTGCAGGGCGTTCGACTACGCCCCCGGCCGCGCCCATCCGGAGAGCTCGGGCACGATCGCCGTCAAGAAGCGAGGGTCGAACCCGCTTGCGTAAGCGCAGCGGGGTCAGGCCGGTCTCAACGGTCCGCCGACGGCCAGCGCGTAGGTCCGGTGAGCAGGTCTACGGCTGGCCGGCCGGCGCTGGCGCGTGCGGCGGCTTGGTAGGGCACGATGTGGGTTGTCTTATTTGGGTACGAATGGGTTTAGGAAATGGGGCAATGAAGCGCCTAGGGGTCTTGATCATCGTGATGGCGGCGGCGCTGTGGCCGGCCGCTGCTCTGGCCGCGCCCAGCTCGCCGGCCTTGGTCGGCTCAGAGGCCAACTCGACCAGTCTCTCGGGAGCGACCGCAGTTGCCGTGTCCGGCAACTACGCCTTTGCGACCGCGTCCTGGCCTGGGCAGTTGACCGCGGTCAACATCAACAATCTGAACTCCGCCTCTACGCTTTACTCGACCCTCGCAAGCACGTACCTTGAGAACGGCTCCAACATCACGATCGCGAACAACGATGCGTTCGTGGTGAGCAAGAACCGGACGGGCCGTGTACCGGTACTCCGGGTCCGACGACCTGCGGCAACGATGATGGGAGCGGCAACAGCCTTACCGTCGTCAACATCTCCGACCCGACGAACCCAACGGTCAGCGGGGCCGTACAGAGCGGGATCTCACAGGCGCCGGCCGAGCTGTTCGGAGCGTACGGAGTCGCAGTCAGCGGCACCGGTCAGTACGCATACGTGGCTGCGCAAGGGCTTCTGGGAACGGGGTCGCCCGCCACGCAGCCACAGACGCCGGACACAAGCACGGGCTCGTTCTCGATTGTCGATCTGCTCTCGATGCAGATCGTGTCGGGCAGCCACATCGACAACAGTTCGCTGACCGGCAGCAAGGGGGCGGGCTTAACCATGCGACGTCGGTGGCGATCTTCGGCAGCGGCACTTATGCGTACGTGACGGCATTCAATGCCAAGCGGGTGACGCCGATCGACGTCACCAACCCAAGCGCACCGATTGTCAACACTCCGCTGTCAGACGCCACGCACCTGCCGGCCCCCGCGGACCTGGCCGTACAGGGGAATTATCTGTACGTCGCCAATCAGTCCAGCTCCAACGAGTTCACGGTCCTGGATGTTTCCAATCCGGCGAGTCCGAAGTGGGTTGCATCGATAACCAGCCCGCTGCTCAGTGGCGCGTACCGCATCCACGTAAAGGGCGACTTTGCTTACGTGTCGGCGTCCAGCGCGAGCACGGTCGCGGCCATCGATATCTCCGACCCGACGCACCCGCGGATCGCCGGCACGGTAACCGACCCAGCTCTATCGATCACGACCGGGCTTGATGTGGACCCATCGGGGACCTACGTGATTGCCACTTCGCCCAGGCAATCGACCCAAACGAACCAGAAGTTTCCGCCGTATCCGGGCTCCCCGGGCGGTCCCGCCAATACGGGCACGATCTCGGAGATCCAGCTCGACCCGCTCCCGATCTCGGTCGCGATAACCCCCGCCTCAGAGCCCTCCAACCCGACCACCCAGACATCGGCGAACCTCAGCTTCTCGGCCAGTGATGACGTGGCGGCGTTCCGGTGCCAGCTCGACGGCAGTGCGTTCGCACCGTGTAGCAGTGCGACCACCCAGAACTACTCGTCCCTCAGCATGGGTACGCACACGTTCGCGGTGCAGGCCACCGACGCGGCCGGCCTTACGAACACCGACAGCTACACATGGACGATCGGAACAGCCGCAGCTACTGCGCCGCTGAACACTTCGCCGCCCACCGTGCCCGCCGCGGCAACTCAAGGACAAACGCTCACGGCCTCGGCCGGTCAGTGGTCCGGCTCTCCGACGCCGACCTTCGCTTATCAATGGCTGCGCTGCAATCAGAGTGGCCAGGGCTGCCAGTCGATCTCCGGGTCCACCGGCGCGAGCTACACCGTGCTGTCGGCTGACGTGGGCAGCACGCTCGTGGTGACGGTGACCGCCAGTAACAGCTTGGGGTCGCCGTCGGCGCAATCGCAACCGACGGCGGTGGTTCAAGGCCCCTTGGCGGCGCCGCACAACACCATCCCACCCGTTATCTCAGGCACGGCCAGGGCAGGCGCAAAGCTGACCGCGACCGGGGGCTCATGGTCGGGTAATCCAGCAGCGACGTTCTCCGATCGCTGGGAACGGTGCGACTCCCACGGGAACCACTGCACGACGATCTCCGGCCAGACTCACGCCACTTACACGATCGCGACAAGCGACATCGGGATTTACGCTGCGGATCGTCGTGACCGCGACCAACAGCCAGGGATCTTCGTCGGCGACATCCGCCCAGACCGCGTTGGTCGCCAGCGCCAAGGCCGCCGGCCTGGCACCCACGCGACACGCTGCGCTCACCGGCCTCTCCGATGGCAAGCCGAAGCTGCAGACCACCCTGACGGGCGCGGCCGGTGACGCGCCTTTGAATCGGTTGACGATTGCGATGCCGAGGGGCCTCAGCTTCTCAACCCTCAAGCGGAGCCTCAGCACGGGGATCACGGTCACCGGGCCGCACGGCGCACGGGCGAGCTTCACGGCGAAGATCGTCCGGGGCTCGCTCGTCCTCACGCTGCGCCGGGCGACGGTCAGCCTGAGGGTCCAGATCCAGGGAGCCGCGCTGAAGCTCTCAAAGCAGTTCGCGCTGAACGTCGGGAAAGAGCACGTCCAGACGCTGACGCTGACCGTCACACTTGCTGGCAAGAGTGCCCGGACGGTCCATACCGTCCTGAAGCTCAAGGTCACCTGACGCGCAGCGGCGCGCGCCACAGCCGCTATGCGTCGTGCCAGGCTCCGTGCGAGCTGGGGTCGGAGGCGGCCTGGTCGGCAGGACCATGCGCACAGGCCGGGCAGACGCCGACGATCGGGAAGTGCGTGAAGCGAGCTTCGTATCCGAACCGGTCTCTGACCTGGTCGCGTACCGGATCGAGCTCCGGGGGGGCGAGCGCCTTGACCGCTCCGCAGCGTTCGCAGAACAGGTATTCGCGCTCGCCCGGGCCGAGCAGGGCGTAGAGGCCGGGGCCGTGACCGAGGTGGACGTGGCGGACGAACCCCTGGCGCTCCAGCGTCTCCAGGTTGCGGTAGACCGAGGTCATGTCGAGCTTGCACCGGTGCGTGATCTGCTCGGCCGACACGGGGCCGTCAGCGGCGAACAGCGCCTCCAGCACGAGCCGCCGGGACGCGGTCAGACGAAAGCCGCGCTCGCGCAGGACCGCCACAGCCTCATCGAGGTTGCCGCAGGCCAGCGGAGAGGCATCGGGAGCGACCGTCATGAGCTCAACCCTCGCTCTCTTTGAGGTGCGCGCTCCAGCGTTCCTCGATCCGGCCGAAGCGCCAGACCGACAGCGCGATCGCCCACGTAGCGACGAACATCCCGACGATCAGGAAGCCGAGCAGGTTGATGTCGATGTTCTCAAACCAGTTCCAGAACGAGCCGGAGAGGTTGAGGTGCTGGGCGATCAGGCCGCCGAGCTCGATCGTGCCGATCACCAGCGCGACCGCGACCGACAGGCCGGTGATCGTGATGTTGTAGAAGACCTTGCGGACCGGTTTTGAGAACGCCCAGCCGTAGGCGAAGTTCATGAACGACCCGTCGATTGAGTCAAGCAGCGACATCCCGGCCGCGAACAGGACCGGCAGGCAGAGGATCGCGTACCACGGGAGCCCGGCCGCGCCGGCGCTGCCCGCGACGACCAGCAACGCCACCTCGGTGGCGGTGTCGAACCCGAGCCCGAACAGCGCCCCGATCGGGTACATCTGCTGAGGCTTGGTCACCGCCTTGGTCATGCGACCGAAGAAGCGGTTCATGAACCCGCGGCTGTTGAGCTGCTGCTCGAGCGCGGCCTCGTCGTACGTCCCTGTCTTCATCTGGCGAAAGACCTTGAGGATCCCGAACAGGATCACGATGTTCAAAGCGGCGATCACGTAGAGGAAGGTCCCGGAGACGGTCGTGCCGATCCAGCCGGTGACCTGATGCAGGCTGGAGTTGCCGTGCCTGACCGGCCCGTCGAGCGAGCGGACGCCGACCGAGATCAGGAACGCCAGCGCGAACACAATCGTCGAGTGCCCGAGCGAGAACCAGAACCCGACGCTCAACGGTCGCTTGCCCT
>OBLU010003974.1_pt1 | contig 13352 bp, 11 predicted proteins | sample 1518681 | NCBI WGS metagenome assembly OBLU01 (sample SAMEA3539304, study PRJEB22396) | soil metagenome | biome: tundra; feature: field; material: soil | place: USA | collected 2010-05 | depth 0.15 m | reverse complement strand
TTGCCAAAGCAAGGCCGTCGCCACACGGCTCGCGGCTGGCGATTAAAAAGATGTGCACCAAAATGTGCACCAAAATGGTTAGAACGGATTACGCCGGATTCCACCGGATTCGGCCGGATTCCGCTTGATTCCTTGGAAAAACATGAGATGTTCCCCCTGAAAGCTAGGGAAATAAGAGCGATTCCGACCCTCGCCTCCAGCTCTAACTGCGTGTGCAGCAAAGAATTAGGAGAAATTAGGGGGCCAACTGTGCTTGGAATTGTGTCTGGTTTGAGTATGCCGCCATTATCCTTTCAGTATCCGGCCATATCCTGCCAGAACACCCTAACGGTTATTTTCGGGTCGCGACATCATTGCGCTCATGAACAAAATCATGAACCAACGATATCGAGTTTATCGCCGCCATGGCGGTGCCTTTTACCTTTTTGACCGCCAAACCGGCAAACGGGAAAGTCTCGAAACCAACGACCATCCCACTGCGCTGAGGCTGCTGCATGCGCATAACGAATCGCAGCAGCAGCCCATCATCAACCGCCAAATTGCCCGCGCTTATCTCGCCGCCGGCGACCCGGAATTTTCCAAGCGCACCTGGCAGACGGTGACCGATGAAATCATCAAGACCAAGCGCGGGGCAACCCGGGAGCGCTGGGTGCGCGCCGGCAAGGATCACGCTTATGACGTCATCCGCAACCTGCCTGTCTTTGAAACTCGCGCCGAACACTTTCTACAGGTGCTGGAACGCGGGAGCGTTGCGACCAATGTCTTCCTGCGCCGCATCCACAATTTTGCACTCGACATGTCGTGGCTCCCCTGACCAGTGCTGCCAAAAAAGCAGTGGCCCACGGTGGTGTATGGCCCGAAGCGCGCCATCACGCATGAAGAGCACCTGACCATCGTTGCGCGCGAGCAAAACCTGGAGCGCCGGGCGTATTACGAATTATGCTGGCATCTGGGCGGCTCACAGGGAGACCTTGCCAGTCTGAGCGCCGAAGATGTTGATTGGAGCAAACGCGCGGTGAGCTATTGGCGCAAGAAAACCAAAAACGTGGCCCTGCTGCATTTTGGTGCTGAAATCGCCGCTTTGCTCGGTCGATTGCCAAAATCGGGGCCCTTGTTTCCATCGTTGCACCCAGTGCGTGCCTCCGACCGCGCCACCGAATTCAAACAGCGTTGTCGCGGATTGGGAATCAGCGGCGTGACCCTGCACTCCTACCGCTACGCATGGGCGGAACGGGCCAAGGTGGCAGGCTATCCTGAACGGTTCGCACAGGAGGCCCTGGGCCACAACAGCAAGGCGGTCCATCGAGCGTATGCGAAAAATGCAAAGATGATCCTGCCGTCGTTGGCGTCGTTTGAAAACAGCGTGTCGGGACAAAATACGCTGGCATTTCCGAAGGAAGGCACTCACGGGCTTTAGCCACAATGTCAACATCATCAGGTGACGATGGCTTGAGCAATGTGACGCCAGGGTCGGAATATTTTGCGACCTGTTGGCGGTCAAGCGCGAATATACAGGTAGACGCATTGGCACAATGAAGGTGACCAGTAACCCGGTCACCCAACGACAATAAACAATTGAGTCGGCGGCAACCGAAAACTGCTTTTGACAAAGCACGTGCTCCGGCACGACAAATACTGAACCCAATAATATGTCCTGGCAAAACAGTTTGAAAAATCTGAATGACGAGGGAATCGGACACAACCTGACCCACCTCGATTCCCGCACCAGTTCCGTGACCACGTCGTGGGGCGTGGATTGGAGCGAGACTTACATCGCCCGTGATCTCATGCAAAACTTCTTCGACGCCAACCATGAGCGGCTCACGCAAGTGCGGGTGCTTGTCGAGGGAACCAAGGTCACGATTTCGGGGCCGGCAAAGTTTGAACTGGCGCGGTTGTTTTATCTGGGGAGTGAAAAGGGCGATGGCGACATCGGCCAATATGGCGAAGGCTTCAAGGCGGCCGCCGTCTGTTTGCTCCGCGATCACGGCATCGAGCCGATTGCAGTTTCCGGCGACCAGGTGGTTTACCTGCGGGTGGACAGCCAAAAGATTTGCGGAACGGAACTGCAGCCGGTCATTTACGATTTCTTCCGCAGTTCTGAGGTCTGCGACGGAGCGCGCCTGATTCTCCGGAGCTGCTCGAAGAATCTGATCCAGGCGTTGCAGGCCGGGCTCACCCATTTTTTCTTCGACCAGAATCCTCTGCTCGGAGCCAAAATCTGGTCGTCCGGCGATGGGTTTTTCGCCGTGTATGGTGCCAAAACAAATGTCGGCCATGTGTTCTACCAGCGGCTCAAGCGCGGCGAGATTCCCGATATTCCGGTAATTTTGGTCATCAATAAAAGCTTTGAGCGCATTGAAAAGAAAATCAAATCTGACCGCGACCGGAATGCCTTCGGCGGCGAATTGATGGACGTGTTTTACCAAATATTCGCCCGCAGCGGCGTCAAAAGTGACCCGGCCGGACAGCAGACCATTGTCAGTGCGGCCCGCAACTGCTGGGTGCGCGGCCATTCCCTGCTCAAGGAGATTGCCGAGACGGGGCGCTTTCGTCACGACTGGCCGGCCGCAAAATCCAAAGCGGTGTTCGGCGACCAGTTCTATGCCCGTTGCAGCACGCAAGACCGCGCGCAGGCGTTGCAATATGAAACCTGGGAACGTCAATGGCGCGAATCGGGGCGTCAAGCGCTACCCAACTATTTCAGTCGCTTCGGCCTGCTGAACGCCTTCGACCACGGCCAGGAAATCAAACGCAAGGCCCACGAGGAAGCCAAGGCCAGACACCAGCGGGTGGCAACCTACGCCGAACAAGGATCCATCAAAATCCTGACCGAAGCGGTTCGGAATCTCGCTCCGCCCATGATGAAAATCTTTGACCAGCGCACGACCAGCTACAGCATCGCTGAAACCGAAACCATTCTTGGAGAGTTGAAGGAAAAAAGGAGTTACCACTCCCGCGAAGTGTTCCTTTCGAGCGCCGTTTTTGTGGCCGATTTTGCCGAAGCGCTGGCCATCTTCCTGCATGAACACACTCATATCTTCGGCTATGATGGGAGCCGGGGTTTTACTGACGCACTGACCGAGTTGTTGGAGACGGTGGTCCGGGAGCGCAAAAATCTGGATGAGGTCGAAGCGACGTGGAACCGGGCGCGGGAACAGGTCGCGCGCGAAAGGGCAGACCGGACCAGCGAACCGGAAACTTCGAATGTGGAACTGGAACTGGTTGCCATGAACGAGTTGCAATTGCGAGATCTCATCAAACGATTGCCGCCCGCCACGGTGAAGCGCGCGTTGAAATCCTCGGACGAAGGGTGAAATAGTCCGCCACTCCCAGGCAAGCCCGGCAACTATCGGCATCAAACCAAAATTAGAGAAACCAGCATGAAAGTATTCACCATTGGTTACGGCGGCAGGACGCCCGACGATCTGCTCAAACGCTTGGGCGACGCGGGCGTCCGCACGGTGGTTGATGTGCGGCTGCGCCCCGACCGGGCGAGCATGGGCGTCTTTGTCAAAGCCAAATCACCGGACAAGGGAATTGAACGGTTGCTTGCCTCCGCCGGCATTGCCTACCGCTCGCTGCCTGAGTTGGGCAATGTGTTTCGAGAGTGCGATGACTGGCAAGCGCGATACACCAATTTGGTCAACTGCGCGGGCCACCTGCTGGTGAATCGTCTGGATGGACTCACCGCACCGCTCTGCCTGCTCTGCGCGGAACGGCGGGTCGCCGATTGCCACCGGCTCCAGCTCGCGGAGTTTCTCGCGGCCAGAGGCGACGAGGTCGAGCATCTTGACGGCGACTGACGGAAGATGTTCCAACACCCAGCAATGTTGTCAGCCAGGAAACGGAAGCCAACGACCGGCCCGCAAATATTTAGTGTGGTGACATCCTGCCATCATGATTGTTTAAAATTTCTTTTTTGCCAGCCGCCGCTCGTTGCGGCATTTGAACCATGAACCTCAATAGCCAGATCATTCGCCGAGTGGAAGACAAAGTAATTGAAACGCTCCTGCAGGTCCAAACCTTGTATGGGCGAGCTTTCGAACTGCCGTCCATTGAATGGAATCTGCGCGGCGTCTGCGCCGGACTCGCCCAGGTCCGTGAAAACCGGATTCGCCTCAATCCCGTGCTGCTTTCGGAGAACACGGAACATTTCATCCGGCAAACAGTGCCGCACGAAATCGCGCATCTGGTGAACCGCGCGTTGCACGGGCCACACGTCCGCGCTCATGGACCGGAATGGAAATCCATCATGCACGCCTTGGGGTTGCCACCCGTGCGCTGCCACCAATACGACGCCACCAACGTCCGGACGCGCACGCCGCGCCGGTATGCTTATCAATGCAACTGCCGGTCGCACCCGGTCTCACAAATTGTGCATACGGCTGGACCGACCTCGCCACCACCTGCGACTTCATCCTCGACTATGAAAACGAGGCCGACACCGAAGAATCCTCCGGTCGCAAAAAGAAAAAGCCCTGGCGCTTCCGCTGGCCGGATGAAGTGCGCGACGAAGTCCTCGCCCGTCTGCTCAAGTTGAATGCAGAGCGCGCGGAACAAGAACTCCTCGCTGGCGAAGCTGTTGCTAAATCCCCCAAGGCCGCCAAAACATCAAAGGCAAAAGTTTCCAAAGCCAGGAAAATGCAACTCGGTTTGGGCATTTCAACTTCCGGCACGACCGAACGGACGTTGCCAACGGATTTCCGTTTGCCCATGTCTCAGCCATTGCTCTACACCACGAATCTCGTTGTCGCATTGTTGTCCGAAGCTGGCGGCAGTCTGTCATGGCCGCGATTGCTCGACGCTTTTATTTTGGCAACGACGCCGAAATTGATCCAGCGCCTCGCGCCCGCTGATGATGCAGCGCGGGTGAAAGCATGGGCGGCACGCTGGAATGAAACTGTGACTGACGGTTTGTTGATTCCGAGTTTGAATCAGCTTGGCGCAAAAAACCTAACTGTCACCGAGAATAACGAAGGCCGAGTGTTTCATTTGCTCGACGGCCCGCGCCAGCCAGCGACCGACGACGTGGCTTACGATGCCTGGCTCGCCCTGCGGATTGCCGCGACATTGACACCAGATGCAGTCCAAGTTCCCGAACGCGCAAAATGGACGAAGGAAGTGAACAAACTCGTCCTCGCGTAGCGATTATGAAGCCCGACAAACAACCTGCATTGCCCGGCCTCGCGGTTGCGCCGCCGAAGGACGAACAGCTTTCATTGATGCCCGCCAAAGGGCGCGAAGAACCCGCGCTTTGGGTGTCGAAGCTCGCCGTCTATAATAATTGGCCACCGTCGAAAGACACCTTGCTCCGGCAGGTTATCGAATTGCATCGTGGTTTGAACATTCTTTGGGCGCAACCCAACGGAGCAACGAACGAGACTTCGCGTCTGGCCGGACATGGCGCGGGCAAGACAACCTTTTGCCGGCTCATCCGCTACGTTCTCGGTGAAGAACCGGCAGGCAGCAAAGGTTTCCGCGAGGGATTCCGGGCAAAGTTTGAGAACGGCTGGGTGCTGGCGGAAGTTTTCGTCGCGGGGCAGCGATGGCTGGTGGGCAGGTCTTTGAGTGGCAGCGGCTACAACCCGTTTGCAAAATTAAACGGAACACTTGAAGACGAATTTCCCGAATCACCGTCACGGCTTGGTTTCAAAGAATACGAAGCTGCAATTGATGCAGCGGTGTTCGGTGGAATGAAGTTTCGCACGCTGGCGGAGTCGCAGAAGACGTTGGATTGGGGACGGCTGCTGCCGTGGTTGTCACGGGATCAGGAAGCCCATTTCAGCGGCTTGCTGGAATGGCGGCGGGAGCAGGACAGCGATTCCGACAGCCCGTATGTTTCCGCCGATGACAAGGCGAATCTGGTCCGCCTGACGCTGGGATTGGTTGACGCGGAGGAACAAAAACTTTTGGCCGAGTTTGCCCGCAAAGCGGAAACGCACGAGCAGAAGATGCGCGACCGTCCGAAGCTGGAATTCACCGTCGTGCGAGAACGCACGACGCTGGAAGCAAAGCTGGAGATGAAAGTCGAGAGTCCCGACGCGCCGTTGTTGCAACAAGAGATGGACAACAAAGTCACCAAGCTGCGAAACGAATCCGATCAAGCTCTGGCTTCAGTAAAGCAGAACGAGGAAATTGACAAGCTCATCGCAGATGTCGGCCAGCGCCGCGCTGAATGGGGCGTCGCAAACGCGATGGTCGAGGAATTGGATGAAGCCGTTGAATTGGCAGAAGCACGGTCGCGAGGCGTTACGCCGCCACCTAAAAAACAACCGACAGAGAAAGACCCGTATCGCGAAGCGCTCAAAGGTTTAGGCCCGTTTCCCGGCTATTGTTCCCACCCGATGGACAAGGCGTGGAAAGCAGAATGTCCTATTGCGCATGAACGTCCGAAGGAGGACGAAATCACCGACGCTACGCAAAAGATCGCCGCCCAAGCAAAACCGCAACCGACAGCACTGGCGGGCTTGAAAACCGAATTGGAACGCCGGAAGAAACTCGCCGCGCCCAAACAACAAGCCCTGCAAACTGCAATGGGAGCGTTGACTCTGGCGCGCGAACGCCACCAAAAGGAATTGGAGAAACTCAAAGCTCCTGCCCAGGAAGCCGCAAAGATTGAGGCTCTGCTCTCCAGTTACCGAAAGGCTTGCGCGGACTTGGCAGCGTGGGATGAAGAACTAAAAACCCTCAAGCGCGACAAAGAGGCGTTGGATGCAAAGCTCACTGAATTAACAACGCACCACAAAAAGTTGCTGGATCAATTCGGCAGAATCTTCAACCACGTCGCCCAACGGATGCTTGGGAAAGCCGTTACAGGCAGCGTGCGTTTTTCTGGCAAGACGATTGTCCCGGAGCTTGAATATCACGGGCCGAGAGACAGTGCTGCGCTCAAGGTGGTGCGCTGGCTAATTTTTGACCTAGCTTCGCTCACGCTGGGAATTACAAACACCGCCGCGCATCATCCACGTTTCTTAATTCATGACAGCCCGCGCGAGGCTGACCTTGCGGCAGCCATTTACGTTTCCCTTTTCAGCGCGGCGCAAGACTTGGAAGTAGCCAGCGGCACATCACCGGCTTTTCAATACATCGTCACAACGACCGAGCCGCCGCCGGATGCGCTGAACAAGAAGCCGTGGATGCTCGACCCGATTTTGGATGCGTCCAGCGAGGAGGGACGATTGTTGGGAATTGACCTGTAAAATGATTCAAGCCCGCCAAATTCACACAGGCCGTGCGGCAAGAAATTCACCGCTCCCGCAAGGCGAAATGATGCCGTCGCCGCAAAGCAATTTGTTTGGTTGAACCGGCAGGCGATTTGCGGCTATATTGTCCACGTTATGAACTTTCGTTTCCAAATCGGCAAAGCGACGGAGGCGGCGTGCCTGTTTCTGGAGCGCGGCGGCGGGCAGATGAACATCATGAAGCTGGTGAAACTGCTGTATCTGCTGGACCGCCGCTCGCTGGATCGCCGGAACATGCCGGTCATTGGCGGTGATTATCTCTCGATGCGCAACGGCCCGGTGACAAGCGAAATCCTCGACCTCATCAACGCGGGCCGGATCATGGGCGAAACCGACCAGCGCTGGGAGCAGTGCATCACCGACCGCAAAAATCACGATGTGACGCTGGAGCAAATGCCGCAACGCGAACATCTCGCGGACGCCGAAGTGACGTTGCTGGATGAAGTGTGGACTGAGCACGGCGGCAAAGACCAATGGCAACTGGTGGACTGGTGTCACACCCACTGCAAAGAGTGGACGCCGGTGACGAACGGCTGTGCCCCAATCGCGGTCGAGCTGGTGGGCATGGCCCTCGGCAAAAGCGCAGCGCAGGTCAACCGGCTTCGCCAGGAAGCCATCGAGCTGAACCAGCTCGATGAAATCTTCGCCGTGGCATGATCCAACTCGGCACGGCACTGAAAAGTCAGGAGCCGCCGTTCCATCGTTGTCTCGTCCTCTCTGACCCGCAAACCAACGGCGGCCAGGTCGTGCTCGTGCGCGTGACCACCGATGACGGGACGTGGCCTGACAGGGATTGCATTCTCACCCCCGCCGATTGGAATGAGTTGGAACATGATTCGACCGTGGCTTTTTCCACCTGCAAATTTGGTCCGGCGGTGAATGCGTTGGAGGCGGCCATTCAGCGCGGATTATTTCTCCAGATTTCATCCCCGTCGGTTGCGGTGCTGCGCAAGGCGATAGCGGCGGGCCGCACGGCAGCAGGAATGCCGCCCGGCGCGAAGAAGTTGCTGGCGCAGATTTGATTCGCCAGTCGTTTCGTCTTTCGGCAAATTTATGGCGAATTAAAATCGCCATGCCTGCACCCACTTCGCCAATGTCAGAGTCAGTCCGGGCTGAAATTGTCGAGGCGCTCAAGCTGGACCTGGTTGGGCCGGACAACGCTCATGCGTTCGCCCACGAATTGCTGCCGGACGCGCCGTCGCGCTGGTATATGTGCGGTTTCCTCGTGCCGAGTTCCGCACCCACGGAACAAAAATCGGACGAAACTTCCGCTGATGAAATTGACAGCGGTGATGACACCAAAGGCGCAGATGACGCCGCTCCACCCGACCGCGCCACCGCGCGTAAAAGTTTGCTGCCCTCCTCGATGGGCTTGAGCGTGCTCGTCGCACCCGGCGTGGATTCGCTCGAAGCGAAAGTGGCGTGGGGCGATTACCTTTACGAAGGCGCGGTTGAGCCGGGCGATGCGCTTCCGACTATGGAAACCGCCGCCGAGCTGCATGACAAACCTGTCTCCGTTCAGGGCGAAGAAAAGGCTGAGGGACAAGACGACGGCAAAGCAGGAGCTTCCCCAAAAGGCTACCGCCGCGAACCGCGTGAAGAAACCGTTTCCATTGCGCTCACAAAGCCGGGCGGCAAGCCAAAGGAATTTGCAGTGCCGAACAGCGGAGGTCTGACGGTCAGCGTAACCGTGCGCGCCGTTCCCGCCGCCGGTCAAACCGGCAGCCGTCTGCCCGCCGGAACGCGCTCGGTGTCCGTGTTCCTCGTGAACAACCGTCCACCCAACGAGGAGAGGCATTATCGCGCGTTCGCTTTTCAAACGTCGCTCACGCTCAATTCATCGAAACCGTTTGTGGCCCGCCCGGATTTGCGCGGCGTGGTTGCGGGCGAACTGGCGGACGAATGGGACGAGCAAGTCGCCGACATCCAGTATCGCGACGTGTTTGAATACGCCGTAGGCCACGGCGTTTCCGCGACCGGTGAACGTGACACCAGCGGCGCGTGCCGCGCGGTGCAGACGACTTGGATTCCGACTGCCGAAGTCGAAAAAGTTTCGCCGGCCCAAATTCCCGACGTTGAACTCGGTATGGAAGTGCTTGGTGCGCTTGCCAGTCACGCGGACGCACAGACGAAACTTTCGCCGCTCGTGACGCACTACCGCACTTGGATTGTCGCGCAGCAGGCGAAGGCACAGGCATCAAATCTTGACGCGCGCCAAACACAAACCGCGCAATCAATGCTGCAAAATGCCACTCACGCGGCAAACCGCATTCAGGCGGGCATTGACGCGCTGGCCGACCCGCAGGTTTTGGATGCGTTCCGCATCGCCAATCGCACGATGGCCGCTGCCGGACGCCAGCGCGAATTGCTCCGATACCAAGGTGACGCCAGCAAAGTGCAGCCGCCGAAGTGGTATCCGTTCCAGCTTGCTTACATTCTGATGAATCTGCGGGGGATTTTTGACCCTACGCACTTGGACCGCAACACGGTGGATTTGCTCTTCTTCCCGACTGGCGGCGGCAAGACCGAGGCTTACCTTGGACTCGCGGCTTTCACGATGGTTTTGCGCCGTATGCGCCATCCGGGAATTCGCTCGGCGGGCGTATGCGTTCTCATGCGCTACACGCTGCGTTTGCTAACGCTTGACCAATTGAGTCGCGCCGCCGCGCTGATTTGCGCCCTCGAATTGGAACGCGACAAGGACAAAGCAAAGCTCGGCGAGTGGCCGTTTGAAATCGGCCTGTGGGTCGGCTCTGCCGCCACCCCAAACCGCATGGGACGCCGGGGCGACACGAGTGCCAGCGCGGAGTATTCGGCTTACACGAAGACGATGCGTTTCCAGCGCGACTCCAGCGCAAACCCATCTCCCATTCCCATTGAGAACTGTCCGTGGTGCGGCGAAAAATTCGACCGGAATTCCTTCCGCCTCATCCCCAGCGTCAATGCGCCCACTGACTTGCGCGTGCATTGCGTGAACTCGAAGTGCGCCTTCTCTGGCGACCGCGCGTTGCCGATACTGGGCGTGGACGAACCCATTTACCGACGCTTGCCAGCGTTCCTCATCGCGACGGTGGACAAATTTGCAGCACTGCCGTGGACGGGAGAAACGGGAACGCTGTTCGGCTTGGTCGAGCGCTACGACCGGGAAGGATTTTACGGCCCGTGCAATCAAAAGAATGCCACGACGCTCGGCGGGCCGCTGCCGCCGCCGGAACTCATCATTCAGGACGAATTGCATCTCATCTCCGGCCCGCTCGGAACAATCGCGGGGGTTTATGAAACGGTCATTGACGCTCTCGCCAGCCGAATGAGCGCGGAGATACCGTTGCGCCCGAAAATCATCGCCAGCACAGCGACGGTGCGACGCGCGGACAAGCAGATTCGCGCTCTGTTCGAGCGCCAGGAAGTGGCCGTCTTTCCTCCGCCCGGCCCTGACCGCCACGACTCATTCTTTGCGATCACGCAGCCATCCAGCGAAATACCCGCCCGACTTTATGTGGGGGTTGCGGCACAAGGTCGCAGCTTGAAGGTTGTCTTGCTCCGCGCGGGGTTGGCGATCTTGAGCGCCGGGCAAACCATCTACCAACGCGAAGGCGGAAAAGCCAACAAGCAGAATCCCGCCGACGCTTACATGACGCTGTTGGGGTATTTCAACAGCTTGCGTGAGTTGGGCGGAAGTCGCCGCATCGTCGAAGACGAAGTGCGAACCCGCGTGCAGCAGTATTCACGTCGTCGCCGCCGTGACCCGGCGGACACGCTCTTTTCAGACCGCACCATCAGCTACGAAGTTCTGGAACTGACTTCGCGAGTTACCACGAGTGACGTTGCCACCGCCAAAAGCCGTCTCGCGTTGCCGTTTTGCGAGGACAAGAAAGTGGACGTGGCGCTCGCCACGAACATGATTTCTGTTGGTCTCGACATCATCCGTCTTGGTTTGATGGTCGTGCTCGGCCAACCAAAGACGAGCGCGGAATACATTCAAGCCACCAGTCGCGTCGGACGCGATCCAGATCGGCCCGGCCTCGTTGTGACACTGCTCAACGTCCACAAGCCCCGCGACCGTTCGCACTACGAACGGTTTGGTATGTATCACGCCACGTTTTACCGGACGATTGAAGCGACGAGCGTCACGCCGTTTTCGCCGCGCGCACTCGACCGCGCTCTGGCGGCAGCGTTGGTTGCCATGTGCCGCCAAGGAATGAGCACGATGACACCGGCACTCGGCGCAAGCGAGATTCTCACCAACCGAACCTCGCTGGACCAGTTCGCCATTCGCTTTGCGGAACGCGCACGCAATCATGACCCCAGCCTTAGCGCGGCGTCGGCACAGCAGTTGTTTGATAACGTGCTTCAGCGGTGTGGGCGATTGCTCGATGACTGGCGTAACATCGCGGACGAGTTCCAACTCACCAATACGCAATTGCAATACCAGCAGGAAGCCGGGGCAGCGCAGCGTCTCCTCTACGAATACCTGCACCCAGATTTGCCGAATCTTCCGCCTGTGCGCCGGAAGTTCCGCGCGAACCGCTCGATGCGCGACGTGGAGTCCAGCGTGGAACTGACTGTCAAAAACCTCAACGACTGGACACCCAGGCCATGAGCAAACCCCAATTACGTTCCAGTCAGGTCGTCACCACATTTGGCCCTGGTGCGATGGTGGACTTGCCCGACGCATCGGTCATCGTTGCCGGGTTGGACAATTGGCATTACGACGTGAATCAAATTCCCCTGATTCAAGAGCCACGTCTCGTGGAGAAGCTCAAACGAATCATCGGAGTTCCGACGTTGACTCTGCGTCCGCCGCCCCCGGCATCCGACCGTAACTTCAAATTCCAGCCAAGCGTCACAGTCTGGCGCTTTCCTGAATGGTTCATTGTTCAGGAAACACAGATCACCAAGCAGGGCTTTCGCCGTCGTCGGCTCGTTCACCTGAACAGTTTGGACGGGGGCAAGTATCGTGACGTTGATGGCAAGAAATACTCCGTCGTGCCAGTGCGCTTCGTGCGCGCGTGCAAGAAAGGCCATGTCGGGGATATTGACTGGAAGCCATTTGTCCATGGCACGTCCGCTCCATGTTCGCGTGACCTTTGGATGGAGGAACGCGGCACAACCGGCGACCTCGACCAGATATGGGTAGTCTGCGACTGCGGCGCACAGCGTGCGATGAGTCAGGCGGCACGGATGGAGCTTCGAGCGCTCGGCTCATGCAACGGTTTGCGCCCTTGGCTCGGACCGGGAACGAAAGAAGCGTGTGGTGAACCCAACCGCCTCCTCATCCGTAGCGCGAGTAACGCCTATTTCCCACAGCTCATGTCGGTCATTTCCATTCCCGACCTGCAATCCGCCGTGGATGAAGTGGTAAAATCCGCTTGGGATGCCGGGCTTTCCATCGTGGATTCTTTGGAAAAACTTGCGATGGTGCGTCAAATCCCGAACCTCGCCGTCAAACTGCAAGGACTCGACGATGCCACCGTGCTCGCGTCCATTACCCGCGTGCGGCAGGGCAGCAGTGGCGCAGACCGGCCAGTCAAGGAAGTTGAATTTGAAGCGCTATCCGCTGCCCAGGACGAACTTGGTTCAGACACGCCCGACGGTGATTTTTTTGCTCGCGCGTTGCCAAAGTCCCAATGGAACGCGCCGTGGATGTCCGCCATCGAACGCATTGTTCTAGTTCACCGTCTGCGCGAAGTCGTGGCCCAGGTTGGATTCACCCGCTTTGAAGCGGCTGGCCCGGACATTCAGGGCGACTTGTCCCTCGACGTGAAACGCGCGCCGCTTGCGCTCGACAGTTCATGGCTGCCCGCCATTGAAAATCGTGGCGAAGGCATCTTTCTCCAACTTCGAGCCGAAGTCGTCGCCGCATGGCTGCAACGTCCCGCCGTGCAACAGCGCGGAGTTCAACTCGCGGAGGGGTTTCAGCAATGGAAAGCAGAGCACGAGGGGAGTTCGCGTGAATTCCCAGGACTGCCATATTACATGCTTCATTCTCTCGCGCATCTGCTGCTCACCGCCATCTCGCTCGAATGCGGCTAACCGCAGTCATGCGAGTTGAGCAGCACCAGTTCCACGTTCCACTCGTCGAGCGTTTGCATCTGCTCGGCGCGGCGG
>OBLU010003973.1_pt1 | contig 13354 bp, 10 predicted proteins | sample 1518681 | NCBI WGS metagenome assembly OBLU01 (sample SAMEA3539304, study PRJEB22396) | soil metagenome | biome: tundra; feature: field; material: soil | place: USA | collected 2010-05 | depth 0.15 m | reverse complement strand
CAGCTATCTCCTTGTCGCTGGCCACGAGGTAGGCTCTATATTTGGCGTGATTCGTGTGTGCTCTCACGAAAGCTAAGTGATGGTGGCCCCACCTGGACTCGAACCAGGGACCAAAGAATTATGAGTCCATCTGGGAAATGCGGTCAATCTATTGATTTGTCTTGCGTAGCGTTCCGATTGATGCCCAATATTCTAGGCAAGTATGCGTGCTTAAGTGCTTGGCAGGGCTGCACGTGGCTTAGAGATATTTAACGGGTATTGCAGAGGCGGACCGGATTCTCAATTTGGGGTCGAACGTGAAAGCTGCGGATCAAAAGTTGCAGTCAGTGTCCTATCGATTCGCCGACGCACGGATTTTCCGCCTGGGGACGAAAATCCAGAATTGGACTTATCAATTGCCTATCAGCGGTTGCCAGTAGCCAGATCCGCACAAAGCCGCTTAAGCGAAGCACGTCTATGCTAGTGCCCACTATCTGCAAGCACGTTTGTTTGGTGGTGGGTGCAGTCTAGAGCGAACCCTGCTCTGCTGTAAATTCCCTGCTAACAGGGAAAATAACAGGGAATTTCGCCCCACTTCCCCAGCTGAGATCGCCCCAAACTGCCCCAAAACCAACGTCCAGAGCCAATCTGCGGCCGCCGATATTATTTCTCGCACGAAATGGAACAGGGAATAAATTGAACCGTATCAGGGAATTTACAGGAGCGCATCAGGGAAAAATTATAGGGCAACAGGGATTCGATTTCGCATTCCACCGGTGGCCGCTTTGCCATCCCCGCTAACCGTAAGTCCGGGCCCGTGGCAGGAGCCTGGACCGGAAGCCGCTCAGCGCCGGGCAATTCAATCGATCTTGACGCCTTTCCAGAATGCTACGCGCCCGAGAATCTTGCTCGCGGCGGGTTTGGGCTCCGGGTAGTACCAGCATGCATCCGGGTTTTCCTGTCCGGCTACCGCCAGCGTGAAGTAATGGGCGGTGCCCTTCCAGGGACAGATCGTTGTGGTGGCGCTAGGCAGGACGTAGCGCCGGTCCAGCGCTGAGGCGGGAAAGTAGTAATTGCCCTCCACCACAACCGTGTCGCTGCTTTCCGCGATGACCTGTCCGTTCCAGATCGCTTTCATTGGGTTTCTCCTTGCTTTTCGTCTTCGTAAGTAGATGCCTGATGCGCGTGACCGGGTGTGAGCACGAAGCGAAGACTGGCTGCGTTGAGCGCTCAGAGAACGCGCTATTTGCGGCCCATGCCTGCGAGCCGCTGATTGATCAGGCCCTCGGCCTCGCGCATGATCCGGTCGATCAGTTCCCTGACGCTGGGAACATCGTGGATGAGGCCGGCGACCATTCCGCAGCTCCATGCGCCGGCCTCCATGTCGCCATCGAGCATCACTTTCGGATAGACGCCCGCGACCTGCTCGTGGATGTCGGCGATTGTCAGCGTATCGCCCTTTTCATGTTCGATTTTCAGCAATCGCTCCACACCCGCATTGTTGAGCACACGCTCGGTGTTGCGCAGGCCACGCATGATGAGACGCGTGTCGAGTTCGGAGGCAGCGACGATCGCCTTCTTAACGTTTTCGTGTACCGGCGCCTCCTTCGTCGCAATGAACCCTGTGGGTGGCGAATTCATGATCAGGCGGCGATCGGGATCTGAAACAGCCCATGACAGTACTGCTGCCAAGCGTACCGATCAAGTGCAGCAGGAGCAGGGGATGACGCGCCGGCGCGGTGCGCTGGCGTGGTACCTTCGAGCGAGCGGTGGACGCGAGACGCGTTGTAATAGTCCCGGAATGCCTCCAGCTTCCGCGTGAGGTCGACCACGTTCCAGAAGAACACGCGATCGAGATATTCGCGGCGAATAGTGCCGATCAGCCGTTCGATGAACGGATGCGAAACCGGGATGTGCGGGACCGACTTGACTTCCTCGATCTCGAGTACTCGTAGGTTGGCGAGCCAACGGTGGAAGCGGAACAGTGGGTCGTGATCGGTGCTGACGTGTTTCGGTAGCGCTTGGCCGGTGATGGCGTCATTGAACATGCGGCAAACCGAGACACCGTCAGTATAGGCACGTTGGACGCCAAAGCCGATGATGCGGCGGGTGAATACGTCCATGACCAACATCACCCAGTGACTGCGTAGGAGGATCGATTCGCAGCGAAACAGATCGACGCTCCAGAGGCTGTCTTTGACGTGGCCGATGAATGTGAGCCAGGACGGCCCATTAGATCCGCAGTCCCCTGGTTGATAGTGCTTCGCGAGCACCCGGCGTACAACGTCTTTGTTGATGTCGACGCCAAAGGCATAAGAAATCTGCTGTGCGATGCGTACACAGCCGAACTTGGGGTTGCGGCGCTTCATCTCGATGATTGCCACAATGAATTCGGTGGAGGGACCTTTCGGACCGGGTTTGCGTCGATCGGATGAGGAGGAAAAGAGCAGGCGGTATTTTCGATCGACCAAGGCCTTGTGGAACTCAAGTAACGTGGCGGGCTTGAGGATCGCAGAAAGCTTCCGAATGCGGCGAGGACTGACGAAGAGGGTGGTCAATCCGAGCACAAAGCGATCGAGCGAGGTCAGATTCGGGGCGCGCTGTCGGGAGCGATTACTGATCACGAGTTAATGCTTGAGCAGCAAAGATTCCGCGGCGACGGCGCGGACGCCACCCGGGCGGAGGAGTTTCGCGAGGGTGACAAGCAGGTGGATCGCCAGGAGGAGCAGATCGCGCATGAGTCGAACGTTATCACGCCCGCCAATCTCCGCAAGACTACGCCGCAAGGGCCATTGGGGCTAGAATTTAGGAATTCGCCACCAACAGCATGTAACGACCGAACCGGCCGCTGGTGATCTGCCCAAGAGGCAATCGGCGCATCGGATTTGGGTGGTCGCTTTCGAAAAAAAATGGAATGGCGCTTTCGACCCAGAGGCGCCACTCGAACCTTAACATTATCAAGGGCAGCTGTCTTCGAGTCTGCGGGAAGTCTCGACGGTCAACTACGCTCCGCGCCGCGTCCGAGGCGTCCTAAATTCTCCCTTTGTTGCTGCACTCGTCCATTGTCCAGACGGGACGTTCCCTTGGCGAGGTCAGTCCCCAATAGTTGCTTGACGCGGTGGTGGGCTGGCGCTAGGATGTTCGCATGAAAGAAACGACGTTCACTAATGGGGAACGGCTGCTTTCTGGTCTTGGTCATGCTCTCGATCTGCTGGAGCTGATGGCGGCCAAAAGGACGGCCCTTCCACTATCTGAGATCGCACGGGCTCTGGGGCTCTCCAAGGCTGGGGTTCATCGGACGCTTTCGACGCTTACGACCCGTGGTTACGCGGACCGTCTCTCGAGAGGCCGTTATCGGCTAGGAATCAAAGCTTGGCAGCTGGGTTGCGCGGTGCCGGAGATCGAGATCGTCAAGGTGGCGGCACCAGCCATGGAGCGACTTAGCCAGAAAACTGGCGACAGCGTGTTCCTCGTCGCCCTTTCCGGCTTTAGCACAGTAAACCTTCATTCGGTAACTGCAAACCAACCCGTTCGCGTTCATGTGGAGCTTGGTTCGAGCATCCCGGCGAATTGCACTGCTGGCGGCTTGGCTATGCTCGCAGCGCTCGACGAGGACGAACTGGAACATCTTCTCCCAAAGAAACTTACCACGTTGACACGCACCAGCATTGCCGATCGGGCCAATCTCCAGTTGGAACTCAAGAAAATTCGATCCCGGGGTTATGCGGTGAACCTCGGCGGCTGGCGAATGGATGTAATCGGCGTAGGGATCGCCATTCCTGATGCTTCGCGGAGAGTTGCAACAGCCCTGAATCTGGCGGCACCACAGTATCGATTGAACCGGACACGCGTCCGCGAAATGGCTGCTGCGGTACAAGAGGCTGCGTCCGAAGTCTCGCAGGTCTTGGCTTCTGGGCGCGGTGAATCCAGCCTGAACAGGAAAATTGCCTGATGTTGCGCCAGCTTTTAGGCGGTCCCGCTTGAGCGCTGTGTTACACGCAATCGTCGATGCCCCCGTGCTTGGAAACATCGAGAGCGGAATTCGGATAGGCGTGGATGTGGGCGGCACGTTTACCGATCTCATCCTTGCGGCGCCCGACAAAACGGTTCAGGTCTTTAAGGTGCCCACCGTTCCGCAAGACCCCGCCGAGGGAGTTATGAATGCCCTGACGGCCGCGGCAGCGGCTGAGAGCGGCTTCTCCGTGACTAGGCTACTACACAGTTGCACCCTCTTTGTTCATGGGACGACCATCGCCACAAACATCCTACTTGAGCGCAAGGGTGCCACTGTTGGATGCATCTTGACGGATGGATTCAGAGACAGCCTCGAAATCCGTCGCGGCGTCCGGACAGATCCTTGGGATCATCGCGCGCCATACTCACCAGTTCTGGTGCCGCGGTATCTGCGTCGAACGGTCAAAGGACGAATTGACCGGCACGGTGAAGAGACCGCGCCGCTTGATCAAAACGCTGTAAAGCAGGCAGTCGAACTTCTGCGTGGAGAGGGCGTCGAGGCGATCGCGATCTGCCTCTTCAATAGCTTTCTTAACGCCAAGCACGAACGCGAGTGCGCCGATCTGGTCGCAGCGGCCTTTCCCGAGGCCATCATATCGGTGTCGAGCGACGTCGCGCCGGTAATCGGCGAATACGAACGTGCATCGACGGCGGTCCTGAATGCGTACGTTGCTCCTCGGACGGTCTCGTACCTCCTTGATCTCGACAGACGGCTTGAAGAGCTTGGTTTGCGCAGGCGCCTGCTTCTAATTCAGAACAACGGCGGAGCTGTCTCGGTTGATCAGATCGCCGATCGTCCGGTGACACTGCTGCTTTCGGGGCCTGCTGCGGGCGTCGGCGCACTTAACTACTACCGTCGGGCTAGCCGCTCGGACAGCCTGATCTCAATGGAGATCGGCGGAACAAGTTGCGACGTCATTCTTATGAGCAGTGGAAATGTCAACTATACGGACCATCTTGAGATAGACGGCTACCACGCAACCGTTTCGTCCATTGAGGTCCATACGATCGGTGCTGGAGGCGGGACGATCGCCGGAGTCGATGAAGCAGGATTATTGTTTGTGGGTCCACAGGGCGCTGGAGCTCGCCCAGGACCAGCCTGCTATGGTCTCGGAGGCGTATCGCCGACAGTCACGGACGCGCAAGTTGTTCTGGGCCGCCTTTCCCCCGAGACCTACGCCGGCGGTGCAATCCGCATTGATGCTCGCCTGGCTCACGAGGCTATCGAGAGGTCCATTGCGCGGCCGCTCGGTATTTCGTGCGAGGCCAGTGCAGCGGGCATTGTCCGGCTGATGGAGCAGAAACTACTTCATGCAGTGCAGCGCATCAGCATTGAGCGTGGCCATGACCCTAGGCGTTTCACGCTCGTGCCCGGCGGCGGCGCGGGGGCCTTGCACGGCGCGAATGTTGCTCGCTTGCTCGGCTGTCCGCGCGTCTACGTTCCGAGACTTGCCGGAGCATTCTGCGCGCTAGGCATGCTGAATGCCGACGTGCGACACGATTACGCGCAGGTCTTTATTGGCGGTCTTGACGACAGCGCGAAAGAGCGGCTCGTGAGTGGTTTCGCCGAGCTCGAGAAACGCGTCCGCAAGACACTCGCCAACGAGGGGTTTGGTCGGGAAATGGAACTCATTCGCGCTCTCGACCTGCATTACTCCGGGCAGCAGTGGGACATCACCATTGACCTTAGGTCTGAATTCAATCCACAGGATCTTCGGCAATTGTTCGAAGCGGAACATGAGAGGTTGTTCGGGCATATTCAGCCTAATGGGTCGATTCAGATCACGAAGATTCGCGTGGCTGGTATCGGCCGATTGCCGATGTTTCCCGAGACTTATGAACCAGAGGATTACGCTGAGCCAACGCCGTCGGATCTTCGATCTGTCTGGGTCGATGAAGTGTCGGGCTGGGCCGAACTGGCGGTATATCGAGGCGTTGACCTGAAACCAGGCCATAGCGTTGGCGGGCCCGCCATCGTCGATGAGAAAACCACAACGGTGCTTGTCGGGTCTGGCGATCGATTGGTGGTTGATCGCGCGTCCAACTTTGTAATCGAGGTACCCAGCAAGCCTCGATTATAGGAAATGTCGCATATGCAGACTAGCTTAGATCCGATCACCTTGGCCGTCGTTCAGAACCGACTGGATCATATTGCGCGTCAAATGGGCTGGGTAATGATTCGCACGGCACGAAGCCCGATATTCAATCAGTCGCACGATTTCTCATGCTTCATTAGCGACCCCACTGGCACCGTCGTCTCACAGGCGGACGGTATTCCAATCCATACGGGAGGAGGCGGGTTCGCGGTCCGCGCACTGCTGCGCGCGTTCTCCGGAGATTTTGGCGAGGGTGACGCATTCCTGCTCAATGATCCATACGCTGCCGGTGGCAATCATCTGCCAGACTGGGTAGTCGCTCGCCCGGTTTTTGTGGATCATCAGCTTGTCGGGTTCGCGTGTAACCGTGCACACCAATCCGACATCGGCGGCGGAGCAGCGGGCACCTATAACCCGCTAGCAACGGAGATCTTTCATGAGGGAATCCGCTTACCTGCGCTAAAACTGATTGAAGCTGGAAAGCCGCGTCATGATCTCTGGGAACTCCTGCTGCTCAATACACGTTGCCCGGATTTGCTCGATGGCGATCTTAGAGCGATGCTCGGATCTACCGAGATTGGCGCGCAACACGTCAGCAGCTTGGTTTGCGACATTGGTCCGGATGAAACGCCAATTTACTTCGATGGAATTCTCGATCATGCGGACAAGATGATGCGAGGCGCGCTGTCTGCACTAGCAAACGGGGTGTACCGCGCTGAGGAACGGTATATCAGCGACTGCTTTCAACCGATGGACATAAGAATTCGTGTGGCGGTCACGATCGAGGATGACTCTGCGGTAGTCGATTTTACCGGTACTCACCCGCAGATCCGCGGCTTCAAGAACTCGTCGCTGGCGAATACACATTCAGCAGTCTACGCCGCGTTTGCCTCGTTCTTTCCTACGGATATTCCTCGAAACGAAGGGACGTTTCGCTCCCTGCGAATCATTGCTCCGTTGGGCAGTCTGGTGAACGCCCGTCCACCGGCACCCCTCACGATGTGCACGGTCTTTCCTGCTCACGAGATCATGCATGGATGCTGGTGGGCGTTGGGGCAGGCCGATCCATCTCGCAACATCGCGGGATGGGGAAAGAACTGCTTCCCGGTCTCGTCAGGATCGAACTCGGACGGCTCTACATGGGTTATGTATCACTGGGGCGGGAACTCCGGCGCAGGCGCAGTGCGTGGCCGAGACGGCTTCAATCAAATGGGCACGATGGTGACCCTTGGTGGCTTGGTTATGCCGAACGCCGAGAGCTATGAACAGATTTATCCGGTCCGTGTACTCCGCCAGGAGTTTCGCTGTGATGGCGGTGGCGCTGGTGAATATCGTGGAGGAACAGGCGTGGAATACGAGGTCGAGATAGAGACCCCCGCAGAACACTCGTTTCGAAGCGAAGGTGTCGGCCGACCGACGGGCCGAGGCGTTGAAGGCGGTTACGATGGGGCTGAAGGCGAGCTGCATGTGACCGAGTCCGGTGAGGATTTGGAATTGCCACAATACGCACTCCGTCAACTAGGTCCAATCAAGTTGGTAATTGCGTCGGCAGGCGGGGGGGGGTTCGGCGACCCGCTCATGCGCGATCCGGCAGCCGTCCTTCGTGATGTACGCGATGAGGTCGTGACCATCGGCGCTGCCCGGGAAATCTATGGCGTTGTAATTTCGCAGGAGAGCAGATCTTTCGATGAAGCCGCGACGTTCGCGCTCCGGAAAAGGAAGAAGGGTTCTCTGGAGCATTCAAACAAGCGGGCGGAGGCTTGACATGGCAAATGAAAAGCAAGCGCCTCAGAAAGCGATAAACCGCGGGGCTCCACACCAAGCACCCATGAATTGGAGGACGCACCTATATCACATTCTACAGAAGACGATAATTCCGTTGGCGTTGCTGATCATCTGGCACGTCGTCACTGACGTCTTGGGATTGTTCAATCGCGCTCTTTTCCCATCGCCGATGGCAGTTGTTCGGGCCTTCGTGAGTCTCATTGAAAGCGGTGAATTGTTCCGCAACATTGTCGCCAGCCTTGAACGCATACTTTATGCCAACGTTGCGGCTCTCTTGCTAGCGGTGCCGATTGGACTCGCAATTGGGCTTTCCAGAACAACGGACCGGTTGTTCGGTGGTCTGTTGAGCGTGGTGCGCCCGATACCACCCTTAGCTTGGGTACCGATGTCGATTCTCTGGTTCGGGATCGGCGGCACGTCGGTCGTTTTCATCACGTTCCTCGCGGCATTCTTCGCGATCCTTCTAAATACGACGGCTGGTGTGAGATCGGCCGATCCTCTGTTGCTTAGAGCCGCGGCATGTCTTGGCGCCAGTAAGCGAAGAATCTTGGTTCGCGTTGTTCTGCCGACCGTCTTGCCGCACATCTTCACCGGGTTCCGAATTGCTATCGGCGTTTCATGGATGAGTATCGTCGCGGCCGAGCTAATTGCAGCCAGCAGCGGCCTCGGTTACATGATCTCGTACTACCGAGAGCTGCTCCGAACCGACGTGATCGTCGTCGGGATGATTACGATCGGCCTGATCGGACTGCTGATGGACTTCGGCAGCCGGTGGCTCGAGCAACGAATGCTGCCCTGGCGAGTGGAGGTCCGATGAGCATCAACTCGAAAATCGCCATTCGCGGAGTTGGTAAGGTCTACCGATCGGCCGGAGGCGAGGCTGTGCAGGCTCTCGCCCCTATTGATATGCAGGTTGCTGACGGAGAGTTCGTCAGCATTGTCGGTCCCAGCGGTTGTGGAAAATCGACGCTGCTTAACATCATCGCAGGATTCGAGCAGGCGACTTGGGGAGAGGTCCTGATTGATGGAAATCTTGTGGTCGCTCCCGGGGCCGAGCGCGGTGTTGTCTTTCAGCAATATGCACTTTTCCCGTGGCTGAGCGTCGAGGGGAATATAGCGTTCGGACCGCAGAGCCGGGGGCTGCCAATTCGCGAAGTTCGTGATCGCGTCGCCCGAGGAGTCAACCTAGCGCGCCTGGAGGGCTTCGAACGCAAGTATCCCCACGAGTTATCAGGGGGCATGAAGCAGCGTTGCGCCCTAGCCCGCTGCATCGCGAACGACCCCCAAGTCATGCTGATGGACGAGCCGCTAGCTGCGCTCGATGCACTTACTCGGGAGTCATTGCAGAACGAGTTGCTTCGAATTTGGGACGAGGCCTCTCAGCAGAAAAGGAAGACGGTTATTTACATCACTCATTCCATCGAGGAAGCAATCTTTCTTTCCGACCGCATCATCGTAATGAGCGACCGCCCGGGCCGAATCAAGGAGACCGTTGCAGTGCCTTTCGATCGTCCGAGAATCGATGGGGTGCGCGTACAGCCAGAGTTTCACAAATTGCACGATCAAGTGTGGCGGATACTGCATGGAGACGTGCACCAATAGGAGGGTAGGCGAACATGTTCAGTCGAGTGATATTGAGTATGGTACTTGCAGCAGGATTGGGCCTAGGTGTGGTATCCCCTGATGCCTCAGCACAGAAGAAAGTGACGGTGCGTATTGGCTGGAATCCGCTTGCCGGAGCGACACCGATTACCGGGACGATGCAGCAGCAGAAGTTATTCGAGAAATACGCGAGGCGTTATGGCTATGACGTCGAGGCGCAGTGGCAGCAATTTATCGCAGGACCTCCGGCAAACGAAGCGATGGTTGCCGGTCGGCTTGATTTGGATATGGATCTCGCGAGCGCCGCCTACATTTCCCGAATTAAGCAGGGTGTCCCGGCTGTGATCATTGGGACTCACGCCAGCCATACCTCCAACGGAATCATGGTGCGGCAAGACGGCAGAATCAAGTCGGTCGACGATTTGCAGGGCAAAACCATAGGTCTTCTCGTTGGAACCAGCGCTCACTACACACTTGCTGCCATTGTCAAGGAGCACCTGGGCAAGACCTTGCAGGAGGCCAACATCCGCCTTGTCAACATGTCTCCCGCGGAAGCCGTCAAAATGCCGACCGGAATCGATGCGGCCGGAATCTGGGTTCCGTATCAGTTCATAGGACCAAAGCTAGGTCTCTCCGAGCTGCTAATCGATGCCAACGGCTTTCTGGGAAAGGGAAGCGCTACTCCAGGAGAACGCACTGCGCAGGTCAAGAAAGCTTGGGGTTATCCGGAGGGGTACTTCATTGATCGGCTCTACTTGTCAGCGCGAAAGCAGTTTGCCGACGAGTATCCGGATCTCATTGTTGCCTTTCTTCTTGCCCGCTGGGAGGCGCAAGACATAGTAGCTGCAGACTTCGAGAAGGGCGTACGAATCGCCAACGCGTGGTGGAAGCAACCTGAGGACGTGGCGAGACTTGCAGCGGGTACGTACCCGGAGAATACGAACCTGCGAAATGCGCCAGTGTTGCTAGAGTACGACGCGCTGGCATTGATCAAGACTTCTGAGTTCTTCGTGCAAATTGGCGCAATTGACAAGCCGCTCACCTGGAGCGAGTTGGAGTCGGTCACCCTGCCAGGTATGGAATTTCAGAAACGTGCATGGCTGGAGCGTGGCTCAAAACCGTCGGTGGATCAGATGCGTGCTGGCTTCAAGGGTTCGGCACCGGGATGGCCCCTCATTGTCGTTAATGGCGGGGAACCAATCTGGCGCTACAAGGAAGTGCCGAACTGGGGCAAGAGACTATATGTTCCAGGGCCGTTCGGAGGAAACTGAGAATGGAAACAGCCAACCCGCGCTTTATCGATAAGTCGGCGATATTCCATAGACAAATCACACACTCCTACCCACTTGCTGTGCGTGGCGAAGGAGCGGTGATCATCGATTCAAATGGACGAAGATTCCTTGATGGGGCCGGTGGTGTATTCGTCGCAATCCTCGGCCACAGTCCCCAGGAGGTGGCGGCAGCAATCTCGAAACAGGCGCACGAACTTAACTTTGCGTACACGGGCGATTTTACGACCGCGGCCGTGGAGCGCTTGGCACGAGAACTTCTTGAGATTGCGCCTCGAGGCTTTTCGAAGGTTTGGCTAACGACATCTGGGTCAACTGCAAACGAAACAGCGATCAAGCTCGCCCGTCAGTATCATCTTCTAAGGGGCAGGCAAGAGAAAACAAAAATCATCTCGCGCTGGCATAGCTATCATGGAAGCACGATGGGAGCCCTGTCGATGACGGGGACACCGCCGCGACGACGACCCTATGAACCATATCTGCTGAACTTTCCGCACGTTCATCCGCCGTATTGTTATCGCTGTCCACTGGGATTGACGTATCCATCATGTTCGGCGGTCTGTGCACAGGAGATTGAGGCCGCAATCGGAATGGCCGGTGCGCAGTACATCTCGGCAATAATCATGGAGCCGGTTGCGGGCGGTCCCTTGGGTGGACTTGTAACTCCACCCGAGTACTTTCAACGCGCTCGTCGCATTTGTGATGAGAGCGACGTTCTCCTCATCGTCGATGAAGTCGTGTCTGGAATCGGGCGTACGGGGGATTGGTTCGGCGTGGAGCAAAGCGGAATCGTTCCGGACATCATCACACTCGCGAAGGGGCTCGGAGGCGGTTTCATGCCTATCGGAGCCGTACTTGTTCACGAACGAGTTTACGAGGCATTCGCATCATCCGGCACATCATTTTTGCACGGTGAATCGCTAACTGGGCATGTACTGATTGGCGCCGCGGGCAGTGCTGTAATTGAGTTCATCAAGAACCATGATCTCCTTAGTTACATTCAGCAGCTCAGTGGATACCTTGACAAAATTCTTCGCCGCATTGCAGAGCTTCCGTTGGTGGGCGAAGTGCGGGGCCGTGGCCTTCTGCGTGGCCTTGAACTAGTTCGGGATAAGAAAACCAAGGAACCTTTTCCACGCGAGTTGCAAGTCGCAGAGAGAGTTGTTGAGGCTGCGGCGCGCCAGAATGTCCTCTTGATTGCGGGAAATGCATGTGCAGATGGAATTAATGGGGACACCGTCGTCCTAGCACCGCCATATATCATCACAGAGAATCAAATCGATGAGCTCGTTCGCGTTCTTGCCGATTCCATTCGATTGGTTGCGGAGGAACTCGCTACCAGAAAGTAAGCCCAACGCCTTCTGCAATTTAATAGGAGGGCGCGCCTGTGGGTGGCGAATTCATGATCAGGCGGCGATCGGGATCTGAAACAGCCCATGACAGTACTGCTGCCAAGCGTACCGATCAAGTGCAGCAGGAGCAGGGGATGACGCGCCGGCGCGGTGCGCTGGCGTGGTACCTTCGAGCGAGCGGTGGACGCGAGACGCGTTGTAATAGTCCCGGAATGCCTCCAGCTTCCGCGTGAGGTCGACCACGTTCCAGAAGAACACGCGATCGAGATATTCGCGGCGAATAGTGCCGATCAGCCGTTCGATGAACGGATGCGAAACCGGGATGTGCGGGACCGACTTGACTTCCTCGATCTCGAGTACTCGTAGGTTGGCGAGCCAACGGTGGAAGCGGAACAGTGGGTCGTGATCGGTGCTGACGTGTTTCGGTAGCGCTTGGCCGGTGATGGCGTCATTGAACATGCGGCAAACCGAGACACCGTCAGTATAGGCACGTTGGACGCCAAAGCCGATGATGCGGCGGGTGAATACGTCCATGACCAACATCACCCAGTGACTGCGTAGGAGGATCGATTCGCAGCGAAACAGATCGACGCTCCAGAGGCTGTCTTTGACGTGGCCGATGAATGTGAGCCAGGACGGCCCATTAGATCCGCAGTCCCCTGGTTGATAGTGCTTCGCGAGCACCCGGCGTACAACGTCTTTGTTGATGTCGACGCCAAAGGCATAAGAAATCTGCTGTGCGATGCGTACACAGCCGAACTTGGGGTTGCGGCGCTTCATCTCGATGATTGCCACAATGAATTCGGTGGAGGGACCTTTCGGACCGGGTTTGCGTCGATCGGATGAGGAGGAAAAGAGCAGGCGGTATTTTCGATCGACCAAGGCCTTGTGGAACTCAAGTAACGTGGCGGGCTTGAGGATCGCAGAAAGCTTCCGAATGCGGCGAGGACTGACGAAGAGGGTGGTCAATCCGAGCACAAAGCGATCGAGCGAGGTCAGATTCGGGGCGCGCTGTCGGGAGCGATTACTGATCACGAGTTAATGCTTGAGCAGCAAAGATTCCGCGGCGACGGCGCGGACGCCACCCGGGCGGAGGAGTTTCGCGAGGGTGACAAGCAGGTGGATCGCCAGGAGGAGCAGATCGCGCATGAGTCGAACGTTATCACGCCCGCCAATCTCCGCAAGACTACGCCGCAAGGGCCATTGGGGCTAGAATTTAGGAATTCGCCACCAACAG
>OBLU010003972.1_pt1 | contig 13357 bp, 7 predicted proteins | sample 1518681 | NCBI WGS metagenome assembly OBLU01 (sample SAMEA3539304, study PRJEB22396) | soil metagenome | biome: tundra; feature: field; material: soil | place: USA | collected 2010-05 | depth 0.15 m | reverse complement strand
GTTGGCCCTGTTGTTGCCGACGCCGCCAGCCCCACCGTGCAAGAAGCTGCTGCCGCCGCTGCCGCCGTCGCTGAAATAACCGCCGCCCCCGCCGCCGCTGACGCCGTAGTCGTAGCCGGCGTAGGTGCCGCTGTAGCCGCCGTTGCCACCGGAGCCACCGCTGCCGTTGAAGATGCCGCCGTTGAAGTCGCCGCCGGTGCCGCCGCTGGTGCCGGTTAAGCCAGAACCACCGGCACCCAGCCAGCCACCGCCACCGCCGGCGATGACCAGTGGGTTGCTGCCAGTGACAACGAAACTACCGCCGCCACCGCCGCCGCCGCCGTTACCGTTTACAACTGAATTACCACTACCGCCAACGAGCAGAGTAAGTGTTTCAGGTGCTGTGAACCTAAACTGACCTTCCATTTCGGCACCGAGGAAGCCTTGGTTGAATCCGGAGAGGCTGCCGGAGCCGCCCTGAGCGCCGTAGGCGGTGATGTCATAAAGGCCGGGTTGCAGAGTGATGGTCGTCTCAGTTCCAGTGTAGTTGAAGATTGTGGATTGGGCCGAGGCGGTTCGCACCGTGAGGAGTATGAACAGAGCGGCGGTTAGCGTAGGCAGGAAGAATAGATTGTTTATGCGTGTTTTCATAGGGTTTCATAGGTTCAACTTTTTCCCGACTGATTGATCGCGATAATACGCCGGCCTCCTAATTTGTCCATTCAGAGTTATTCACATCCCAACGAGTATGATGAAGCCAATTAATTAACTTCATCAGCTACCAATTTGCCAGAGCGTAGCGAGGACAGAGGATTCAAGCGCCGCTCGCGCTTGTTTCGCCAGTATTTGGCAATCTCCTTTGTGGCCTTATGCAACCAGTCTTGATCAGCGGCCAAACGGATCATCTCGATGGCGGCAAACCATTTAGGCGCATTAGGGGCGGGATCGCCGAGCGGCGTCAGCTTGCCTACGGCCATCAAAACCTGAATGTCACTCTCCGCGAAACCAAGCAGTTTCGCCGTCGCCACGACATCAAGACGTGCCGGCAAACCCCTTACCGCCCCTTTATTGCTCGTTAGGTGTAACTTCAGGTGAAGATTTAGGTGATACTATAATTTGACTTTCCCAAGGGATCGTGTGAAATTAGTTATACATATATCTTGAATTATGCGTTCTTTATTCCAGATTGTGTATAGGAGCACGGCCACCAAGTCTTTCAGCAGGGCGGATCTAATTGAGATGCTCAAGGGCAGCGTCCAGCGGAATACGCGGGCGGGCATCACGGGTTTGCTGCTCTACAAGGACGGCGACTTTATGCAGGCGCTGGAGGGCGAGGAGGAGGTGGTGATTAAGCTTTTCTCAAAGATAAGCCGCGATCCACATCATTATCGCGTCATCCCCGTGATACACGAGCCGATTAAGCAGCGGAATTTTCCCAACTCGGCGATGGCGTTCCACGATTTGGACACGGCGGAACTCCGGAAGCTGCCTGCCTACAGCGAGTTTTTGAACACGCCGTTGAACGGGGATTTGCATGCGCCCGACATCACCAAGTGCCAACGACTGTTGCTGCTTTTCAAGGAGGATTCCACTAAATCTCAACGGGATTATTGCCACCCATCGTCCGTCTTCGCTTCACTTCGACGCAACAATGGCTCAGGAGTTTGACGGCGCTCGCGCTTATTTCGCCAGTATTTGGAAATCTCCTTAGTGGCCTTGTGCAGCCAGTCTTGGTCAGCCGCGAGCCGAATCATTTCAACGGCCGCAAACCATTTCGGCGCATTAGGGGCGGGATCGCCCAACGGCGTCAGCTTGCCCACGGCCATCAAAACCTGAATGTCACTCTCCGCAAAGCCGAGGAGCTTGCCCCAAGACACCCGACGCGACCGAACTGCGCCACCGCTGCACTCCGCCCAGGTTGCCGCTCCATTCCGGCAGCCAAGTTTCGTCACTCCGCAGAATTGAATGGTGCGACCAAAGCGACATTGGGTGCTGAAATAAAGTCGTAATCAACTGCGAATACGGAATGCCGCAGCCCGCTAATTCTTGCCATGTCCTACGCCGTTTGATTCAATTGGAAGCGTTCAGAAAAGACGAATGTAACCAACAATACGCGGGTACAAACTAATGGATTTGCTTCTCACCATTCTAAAATTCGTAGGCGTATTCATGTCTGGCTTTGGAGCTGTCGTTGCAACCATTCCAGAGGCTCGGAGGGGCAAGCGGAATGGAAACTCGAAGCTCAAGCAAGTTTGGCACAAACTTAATACGAAACAATGTGGGCTCTACATTGCCATCATCGGCTTATTAGTCGCCATGCTATCCCAATTTGTGGAAACCATCAAAGCATCAATGGAAAACAAAGATGCTCAAACTAAATATGCCGCCCAAATTAGCGTTGCGACCAATTCACTGGCAAAACTTGAAAGCCAAAGTCTTCAGATGCAGCAGCAATTAGCTTACCTGAACCACATGGCGGGTGAGTTTGACACATTGAACATAGAAGCTACTTATGAATTAATTTCAACAAATCCTGACATGCTGATCTTCGCAAAAAGAGTGTCTGAAGTTGCGCATCACATACCACTAGACATCCAAAGCGACCATTCAAATGTCATTAGTGCGACCTTTCAAATTGGAGCTTGTAGCCTAGTTGGGAAAGACGAAACAACGGCGAACCCCAGCCGTGAAGAAATTGTGCACACGGATAGATGGTCCCAAAACATTGTTGGATATATGAGTTCAACGCTTTCTTCTTCAAATAGCTCTGCTATCACTAACGCACTCCACGCCACCTTGTTATCACAATTAGTACATGGTGGCTCTGGAGAGCCAACTTCATACGAAGAGGTATTTTCATCCGACTGGCTTGCCAGCGTTTTGCCAAACAACCATTTGACGGAACTGGCGGATTTTGTTCGCCTTCCTATGCTGGGGATTAGGATTGTTTCCAAACAGACCACTGACCTGATGCCGACAGATGCCGATTTTTCTACCCCACCAAATTACCAACCAATCCAGCCAACCATCGGCTATGACCCTGTGTTGAATGGCGTTATTATTAAGTGGTCTATTAATTATCCAAGTAGTCAATGGCGACAAACCGTTCGAATGGGGTCTATTCGCGATTTGGATGCCGCCACGTTATGTTTTTATCTCGCAAATACTCCTGATTTTTTAACCAATGATTTTAAACCGTTATCTCTGAAATTGAATTTTGGGAAAACCACTCTAACCGTTTGCAATTTTAAGCTGCAATCATACGAAGATGTCGCAATCAATTTTTCCGCTTTATATATTGCCAATATAATTTCACAAACCACTTCAAATTTGCCTGCAACAGTCCTTGCACACTTTCATCCGGCTAATATAATTTCACAAACCACTTCAATTTTGCCTGTAGCCGTCCATACATACTTGCCTGTGGAAATCAATTTGCCTGTAGAAAGCAATCGGGTGGCGGTTTTTAAGACCGTATTGCCTCCACCAAGCTATAAACCAATTGAAGAAATCAAAACTTCCCCTCACTGACTTTCCTACCCCCCGAAATCAGCGAGAGAATCACCGCCAAACGAGCCGGACAACTGGTTTGACGCCGTAAGCAGAAAGACTGGCTTGCCCCAAAATGCCCCCGCGACCGAACTGCGCTACCGCTGCACTCCGCCCAGGTTGGGTGGCAGCCACATAGTGTGAGTGTTAATTCGATTGCGCGATGGCAGCCAACGGCGACCGGAAATCCACCGGAAGCAACTTTGGTTGCGCGTTGCGTTTTAAATTTCCCCCCCATTCCCTTTCCCAATCATCCAGCGACGGCACGGTGACTTCGGCATGCACCCAGGCCAACGCCATCGCTGTGAACGATCAACCAACCGGGTGGACGCCCTCCTGGGTTCGCGCTGCTGCGGAACACTTCACGCGCAGCGCGTGCGCTTCCCCATATTCAACGAGGCGCGCGCTTGAATCCAACATCGTCTAGCTCGCGGTGGCGCTGACCCGTTTGGCCGCGACGGCGTCATTCACGCGAGTTGTCATCAACGCCGCCAACAGCATCGAAGCGCCTCCCAGCATCACCACCTTCACCGGGTCGTTGCCGAAGAGGTGCTTCACCACCGGTTCCAGGCTGATGGACGCGACGATTTCCGGAATGACGATGAAGAAATTGAAGATGCCCATGTAAACGCCCATTCGCCCGGCCGGCAACGCGCCGGACAAAATGGCATAGGGCAGGGAAAGGATCGAAGCCCACGCAATACCAACACCGATCATGGTGCATTGCCACATAATCTGGTCATGAATAAAACCGGTTGCGATCAAGCTCACGCCACCAGCGACGAGCGCCAGCGCATGAACAGTCTTGCGGCTGGTCTGCTTTGCCATGGCCGGCAGGATGAACGCGACCAAAAAACACACGATGGAATACCAGGCAAATGTGCGTCCACCGAAAGCCGTGCCTTCGTCAAAGGCTTTCGACTGCGCGTCCGTCGTGTGAAAAATCTGCTGGGCCGTCGCCAGACTGAAGAACATCCACATGCAGAAAAGTCCCAGCCACGTGAAGAACTGCACGACGGCAAGCTGCTTCATGGTTGAAGGCATTTCCTTGATCGCCGATGCCACCTGCGGCCCGCTGAGCACCCCGCCGATGATCGCGCCGATGATTGCACCCGCCAACACATGCCAGAGAGTGAGATGTTGTTCCACCAACGCGCCGCGCGCCGCGCCCACCAGTCCGCCGCCGATGGCGCCGGCGATCAAGAATGCCGGTTGCAGTCGGAACCCGGCGGGTTCGTCCTGTTGGCGGCGGAATTCCTCCAGGTTTTCCGGCGGATATTCCCTGGAACTAAACACGGTCCAGAGAACCGCCAGCAGAAACACTGCGGCGCCGGTTTTGAAAGAATAAAGCACGGCCAAGGGCACGCCGTTGGCCGCGTTGCCGTTTACGCCAAGGTGTCCAAGCAGTTCCGGCAGCGCATTGGCCACGGCGGCGCCGATGCCGATGAAAAAACTCTGCATCACGAAGCCGGTCATGCGCTGTTCGTCCGGCAGCTTGTCGGCCACAAACGCGCGGAACGGTTCCATGCTGACATTGATGGAAGCGTCGAGCACCCACAGCATCAGCGCCGCCACCCACAAAGCCGGTGCGTCCGGCATGAAAAACAGCGCGGTGCTCGAAAGGATCGCCCCGGTCAGAAAATAAGGACGACGGCGTCCGAGCCAGCACCAGGTGCGATCGCTCATGGCGCCGATGATCGGCTGCACGAGCAGGCCGGTGATCGGCCCCGCAAGCCAGAGAATGGGGATTTTCGATGGCTCCGCCCCGAGTTTGGCGTAGATGGCACTCATGTTGGCCAATTGCAGCCCCCAGCCAAACTGAATGCCCAGGAAGCCGAAACTCATGTTCCAGAGGCTTCCGAAACTCAACGGCGGTTTTTTCATGGAGCAGCAGCCGTTTGATCCATTCAATGCGCCACCACCCGGTGGTAGATTCGCCACTCGAACCCGTTCAAATGGAAGCGGGGCAGGCCGTCCGCCGGCGGGACCGGGATCCCGTCAATTCGCACGGGTTGGAAACCTTTGGGTATTCTTTCCCGTATTTTCGCGTCTGTCGGCCGGTTGGAAAAATTGATGATCACTACAAACTGGTCCTGGCCATCCGCGCGCATGAAGGTGACCACGTCGGCTTCATCGGAATTGCGCAGCCAGGTCACGTCGTCGTTCCGAAAGCAGGCATATTGTTTCCGCAGCCGGATCAAGTCCCGGTAAATATTACGCAACGGCGGACGCTCCTTCGGATGCCAGAACATCGTCAACTTGTCGAACAGCGCCGGGTCGCCGGATTCGGTCGCGTCGCCGACCTCCATGCCGTTGTAAAGCAGGGGAACACCGTCGAGCATGAACATCAGCACTGAAGCCGCCAGCGCTCCGCGGATGCCGTAGCGCGCCACCGCCCGGGCCTCATCGTGATCGTCCGAGACGCGCATGTGCAACGATCCGCGCGGGAACCTCCGACGGTTTTCCTCCCATGACATCTGCAGATCCGAGGCCGGCGCGCTATTGATCAAAACCTTGTTCAGCGTGGCCAGCAGCGGCCAGTCGTAATCAATGTCGAACGCCTTCACAAGCAGTTCCGGCTTGCTCGCCTCAGCCAGCAGCATGAGATCGGGCTTGATTTTTTTCAGTTCGGCGCGTGCTTCCAGCCAGAAACCGGTCGGTACCATGGAAGCCACGTCGCAACGGAAGCCGTCAATGTCGCAGGTCTGAACCCAGTATTTCATCATCGCAATCATGTAGTCGCAGAGCTGCGGGCTGGTGTAATTCAATCCGGCCACATCGGTCCATTCGGGAATCGGCGGCAGGCTTCTTCCTTGGGCATCCTGTTTGTAGAATTCGGGATGTTTCATCATCACGCTGTCCCAGGCGGTGTGGTCGGCCACCAGATCCATGATGACCTTCAAACCCCGCTGGTGGGCTTCGGCCACGAGTCTTTTGAAGTCATCCAGCGTCCCGTAGTTCGAATCCACCGCGTAGTAATCGCTGATGGAGTAGGGACTGCCAAATTCGCCTTTGCGGAATTTTTCGCCGATGGGGTGAATCGGCATAATCCAGAGAATCGTGACGCCGAGTTTTTTCAACTCATCCAGCCGGGCGGTGACGCCGGCGAGGTTGCCCGTCGGGGAAAAGTCGCGCGGAAAAATTTCATAGATGACCCCGTCGCGCAGCCACGGGGGGCTGGCCGGCGCCGTCTCGTGGGAGAAATCCTGGCCGGCGTGGACGATGGCCCCGGCGAACAGGCAGCCGGCGGCGAGCAGGGAACAAAATTTCCCCGTGTTTTGGAACAAACGTTGCATAAAATTGAATGGGCGAGTCTTTAAACGGCTTCGCCTCAGCCACGCAGGTATTTCACCACCGCTTCCGTGCGGGAGTGGACGTGGAGTTTTTCATAGACAGTCCGCACATAGCTGCGCACGGTGTCGATGCTGATCTTCATGCGGTCGGCAATTTCCTTGTAGGCATAACCATTCGCCAGCTGTTCGAGGAACTCCCTTTCGCCTGGTGTCAGCCGTGCGACCGACAATCCCCCCTCCGCCGGTTTGGAAAAAAACTGGACCACGCGCCGGGCCAGTTGCGGGGTCATGGGCGAACCGCCGCCATGAACATCGCGGATGGCCTCCAGCAGCCGTGCCGACGCGGTGCGCTTGAGCAGGTAGCCGCTGGCGCCGGCCTTGAGAGAATTAAACAGCGAATCGCTGTCCTCATAGACGGTCAGCATCAGGAACTGCACGCCGGGCAGGGTGCTTTTCAACTGGCGCACGCATTCCACGCCCTTGATGCCGGGCAGATTGATGTCCATGAGCACCACATCGGGCGGATGCCGCGGGATTTCCTTCAAAGCCGTCTCCGCGTCCGGGTAATCGCCGGCCAGTTTCAGGGCGGGTGCGCGGCGGATCAAGGCCGCAAGACTCGTGCGGATACCCTCATCGTCATCCACGATGGCAACTTTGATTTGCATGTTCTGGGCGATGGTGGCAATCACACACTACTGTAGCCGGAGTGTATGACCGTGTCACAACCGCATGAATGTGCGGCAAATGGTGTTTGGGCTCAAGCGTTTCGGGAACCGGTTCCATTGGCCAGATTGACCACCAGCCGGACGGTGGTCCCCTTCCCCGGCGTGCTTTGCAATTCCAGGGTTCCGCCGATGGTCTCGGCGCGCCGGTGCATGTTGCCCAGCCCATGCCGCTTGCCTTCCATCGGCGGCCGGAGCGGTTCAAATCCCCGGCCATCATCCTGGACCAAAATTTCCAGCGAATTCGCGGAAACCTTGGCCTGCACATGAACCTCCTTTGCCCCGGCATGCCGGAGCGCATTGGTCAGCGCCTCCTTGACGATGAGAAAGATGTTATGCCGCACGTCTGGCGGCAACGGTTTGGGCGGCAGATCATGCGGCAGGTCGAGCCGGCAACGGGTGGGATTGTCCTCAAACAACTCGTTCGCAAAGTGCGCGATGTATTCGACCAGGCTCTGCAACGAATCACTGTCGGGTCGCACCGCCCAGACGATTTCCTCCAGCGCGCGGACCGTCTGGTCGGCGGATTCGGAAAGCTTGGCGGCGTGTATGGCTACCTGGTCCGGATGGCCCTTGTCCGCCTGCAGCAGGGTGCTCAACAGTGAAATCCGTGTCAACGACGAGCCGAGATCGTCGTGCAGGTCCTGGGCAATGCGCGCCCGTTCCCGTTCCAGTGCCCGTTCCTGCGTGGCGTGTTGCAACTGGTGTTGAAATTTTTTCCGCTCGACGATGCGAATGATTGTGGCCGTACAGATCAGTAAAAGGAACACCACCAGCGCGAGGAACCACTGTCGCTCCCAGAAATGCGGCACAATGAAGTCGTTGAAGGACGTCGCAATTGCCATGTCGCTGAAAGTCCATCCGTCGCCGTCACCGTGGTGGCGCAGGTGGATCTGGTCGAACGATGCGTCCGCCTTGAAATGCGTGGTCAGGCTTCCTGGCTGGCTTGCCTCCGTTGCGCCGGACGCGAGGTCGGGATGCACCCAGACGGTCACCAGATCGTCGCCGCCGGGCACATATTGCACCTTGAAAACGATCGTGCGTCCGACACCGCGACGGGGAAGTTCATACTCCAGAAATCTGCCCGGATGGTAGGATTCCGGGCTGGCCGAGTGCAGGTCCATGTCTCCGGCAACCTGGTTGTTCGTGCCGGTCTCGGCGGTGTTGAACGCGCTGTAAGCCCACGCCTTCAGCGAATTGCCCACCCCCAGCCGTTCCTTGTCTCCCGCGAACAGCTGGAACCCGGCGGAATATTCCTCCGAACTGACATCCGAGAGCGGGTCCACGTGAAATTTGAAATACAGCGTGTCGCTCGACGTGTCGTCACGCTTGACCGCGCCGCGGAGGATGTCCACGCCGGGCCCGGTCTCGTGAACCAGTTTTGGTTTCGGATCGCTCCATAAAATGGCCGCCCGCGCCGGAGTGGCCAGGGCCATCAATCCCAGCCACGCGCCGGCCCAGCCAGACACGACTGAACAACGGAGCATGAGGTCATTATGCAGCCGCGCTTCGGCCGGCACAAGCAGCCCGTGCGACGGGAATCAATTTTACCTGCCGCACATTTATGCGGTTGCAAACGGGCGGTCGGCTCTGGCAATTAATACCGGTGTTTCCGCCAATTCCCAAACCGGTTGCGAATTTGATTTTTAACGCAGGGGTATTGTTTGCCTCGCTGGTTTTCTTCGCCGCCGGCATCCGCCCGGCGACGGCTGGAACCAGTCCACAAAACGTCGTCGCGGGCAAAATCCGCGTGCAATTGCTGTCCGATTCGCTGGTCCGGATTGAATGGCAGGGAGCGGAGGGTTTTGAGGACCGCAACACGTTTCACGTGGTGAACCGCAACTGGCCGGGCGCCGCTTTTACCACCAACACCGACGCGAACAACCTCGTGATCCACACGGCCAATTATGTCATTCGCGTTCCGCACAACGCCACGTCTTTGAATGGCGTTCGCGTCGAATCCGCCAATGGCCGGATGCTTTATGCTTACGACGGCAAACTCGACAACAGCCAGTGGCTGCCGGGACCGGCGGACCAGCCGATGGTCTGGTCGTTCGCCGACTCGCCGCGGCTGGTTCCTCCGCCGTGGGGTTTGACACCGCCGCCCAAGCCGATGCCGGACGGCGGCTGGGACCTGGGCAATCCCGCACCGGGCGGGACGCCGGATGTTTACGTTTTTGTTCCGCGCGGTGATTACCGGCGGTTGCGAAAGGATTTTCTCAACCTGACCGGCCCGACGGAAATGATGCCGCTGTTCGCCTTGGGCGCGTTCGACAGCCGCTGGTACGATTACAGCGAGACGACGGCGTTGCGACAGATTGACGATTACCGCGCGCATCGCATTCCGCTGGACGTGCTCGTGGTGGACACTGGCTGGCGGCAAGGAGCCTCGACCGGTTATCAGCCAAACACCAATTTCTTTCCGGACCTGCCGCGCTTTTTCCAAGAGGCCCACGCCAAAAATGTGCGCGTCTTGTTCAACGACCATCCCGAACCGCTGAACACCAACGTGACCGGTTTGGACGCAAAGGAATTGAATTACCGGTTCAACGGCCTGACCGGCCGGCTCGAGGAAGGGCTCGACATCTGGTGGTATGACCGCAACTGGTGGGTCGCGCTGGTGTCGCCCGCGCCGAACCTGCGCAAGGAGATCTGGGGCATGCGGCTTTATCACGACACGACCGCGCGCGTGCGGCCGGAGCAGCGTCCGCTCATCATGGCCAACGTGGACGGCATTGACAACGGCATCCGCAAACGCCCGATGAATGTGGCCGCGCACCGGTTTCCGTTCCAGTGGACGGGTGACATCGGGCCGGGCTTCGACTTTTTGCGGCGCGCCGTGGAGAACGCCGTTTATTCCGGGGTGCAGTCGCTTTTCCCATACGAGAGCGACGATTTGGGCGGCCACGTGGCCAATCCGACGCCGGAGGAATACATCCGCTGGATTGAATACGGCGCGCTCTCGCCGGTTTATCGTCCGCATTGCACGCACAATCTGAAGCGGATGCCGTGGACGTTCGGAACGCAGGCTGAAAACACCGCCCGGCGGTTCGTGGACATGCGTTACCGGCTGCTGCCGGTGTTTTACGCCGCCGCCCGTGAAAATTATGAAACCGGCGAACCGCTCCTTCGCCGGCTCGACCTGGATTATCCGGATTACGCCGAAGCCGGTCGTGATGATGAATACCTGCTGGGCAAAAACATTCTGGTCGCGCCAGTGCTGCAAGGCTCGTTGCAAATCGTGCCGGGTGAATGGTTGAAAACCCCGGACGGACAGCCGGGTTTGAAGGCGGAGTTTTTCTCGAACCCGGAGCTTTCCGGCGCCCCGGCCGTGACGCGGACGGATGCACTGTTGGATTTCAATTGGGGCAAAATCAGTCCCGCACCGGGTCTGCCGACCACCAATTATTCGGCGCGCTGGACGGGAACCATCGCAGTGCCGGCGTCAACCGGTGACGTCGTGCTGGCGACGGTTGCGGACGACGGCGCGCGGGTGTGGATTGACGGCCGGCTGGTCATTGACGCCTGGGGACCGCACGACGCGACGACCTCGGAATCGACCGCCGTGTTGGCGGCCGGGCAACCGCACCAGTTGCGCATCGAATACCTGCAATTGGAATACAACGCCGTCATGAAACTGCAATGGCGGTCGGTCAAAGCCGGTTCCGCCACGCGCATCGCCTGGCTTCCGCCGGGAAACTGGATGGATGCCTGGACGGGCAGAATGAACTCCGGTCCGGTCACGGTCACCAACGACGTTCCGCTGGGCCAGATTCCCATTTACATCAAATCGGGCGCGGTCCTGCCGCTGGCGCCGGAGATGCAATACACCGGCCAATTGCCGTGGAATCCCATCACGCTCGATTTGTATCCACGCACCGGCGAGACCAATGCCGCGACGCTATACGAGGACGACACACTGACCACGGCCTACCAGCGTGGAGAATTCCGGCACACGCTCATTACTGCGTCGGCTGACGATGCGGACCGGACGATTCACGTGAACATCGGCGCCGCTGCCGGAACTTATCAGGGGGCACTAAAACAACGGGCCTGGATTTTGCGCATTCATCCGCCGGCGGATTGGCCGAAGGATCTGGCGCCCGCACAGGTCAAGGCCAACGGCAAAAAAATCAACGCGCTGATTCATTTGCTCAACTGTGAAGCGGCAGCGATGCCATTTGGCGACAAGACTGGCGCGCCGGATGCGGAGGTGTTTGAACTAACGTTGCCCGCCGCTTCAGTTTCCAAAAGTCAATCGGTGGAAATATCCTTTTCGCCGCTGACAGTGCCCCAATAACGAAGATGCGGGTTTGTTCGTCAGGGCAAGAGCTTCACACGGTAAAAACGCTGGGTGACGGAAACCGGTGGGGCGTCGGTGAAATTCAAGTCGAGCTGCAACGCCCCGGCAAAGTTCGAGGCACCGGGCAGGTTGCTCCAGGAATTCAACAGCGAATCCGCGTAAAGAACCTGATAGCTGTATCCCGGCATCGAGGCCCAATTTAAAGTGTGGCCGGCAGAACTTGCGCCGGCACTCAAAATCCTGAATCCCCGCGCCGGGTCAAGCTGGTCGAACACGCCGTTGCCCAATGAATCCCGCAGCGCGGTGATGGGAATGACGAGAAATTCGTTCGTGTCAATGTTTGGTCCCGAGCCGGCGGGACATTGCGCGGCCAGCGTGCCGCCATCGGCGGTCTGATACGCGGCGGCGCAGAGGTAAATGTTCGTCGGCAGGTGGCCGAAGGCGTTCACCAGGTCGAGCGTGCCCGCCAGCGCGCCGGAACTCGTAGCCGATTTGGCGCACGGCCAGTTGGTCGCGGAATTGTTGACAAACCAACTGACGTAGGTGTTCTGGCTTTCACCGGCCAGGTAAGGCTTGTTCGCGGCGACGGCGATGGTGCCGGATTTGGCCCACGGCGCGGGAGTGGTCGCAGCGGAGAGCAACTGGTCGGAGACGAAAATGAAATGATCGTTCGGGCCGCTCGTGCCGGGCGACCAGGTGGCGACGTAAAGCGTCGTCCCGCGCACTGCGGCGTAGAGCACCATGCCGTTGCTGGCCAGCAGGTAGGCGGGATAATCAAACGTGCCGTCCAGCACGAACGGCGGAATGCTGATGGTCACGGCGGGCGTGTTCGTGCAAACCGTCGTGCTCGCCGGCGAAATGCCAACGCTGTTGGACGCGACGATGGAATAGCAATGCGATGAAATCGCCGCCAGACCGATATCGGAGTAACTCGTCGAAGCCGTCGTTGCAATGGTTGAACTGTCGCGGCTCACGAAATAGCTGCTCGCGCCGGCGGCGGCGGACCAGCTCAAATTGATCTGGTTTGTCTGCACCGAAGTGACGATGAGATTTTGCGGCTGGGACGGCGGCTGTGGATTGCTGTTTGCGCTGACGGTGAAATTCCAGTTCGCGCCCCCGTTGTTGTCCCAGGTGCCGGAACCGTTGTTGAAGACGCAGTTCAAATTCGTCGCGTTATTGGGAACCGTGACGGTGTATTGCCACCAGTTCGAGGCAGAGTTAAAAGTCATCGCCGGATCGGGCGAGACGACGGGGTTCCAGTTGTTCCAGCCGAGGTGAAGGTAAACCGGATTGGCCGAGGCGAGGTTGCGTCCGGTGGCGACATATTGAATCGTCACGGAATTTCCCGCGACCGGCTGAACGGGGGAGACCGACACCGGCCCGCCACTGCTTCCGGTGCCGCCGGAACCGGCGCCGACCCAGACGTGCTGGATCGGCGATTGGCAGGTGTTGCCGCGCGCGTCGGTCGCGCTGACGTAGTAATCCACAAACGCATTCGAGATGCCGCTGAC